>ENA-OPCW01001642-OPCW01001642.1-human-gut-metagenome-genome-assembly--contig:-NODE-1642-length-10858-cov-7.231510_pt1 | contig 10858 bp, 12 predicted proteins | sample MGYA00241258_ERZ501496 | MGnify/ENA primary metagenome ERZ501496 (study PRJEB25962, sample SAMEA2042660) | human gut metagenome | biome: human gut; feature: human-associated habitat; material: faeces...
GAAGGAGAGCGGAAATTAGATGAAGTTTTTATACTTGCATGGGTTGAGATAGAGTGATAAAAGAAACGACGGTCTCGGACAGCAGCGTCTGCTTGAGTTTGGCAGAGATGCTGGAAGGAAAAGCGGCCACCGATGGGGAACTGTATACTGCATTCTCAGAAGAGTGCAACAAGGAAAATGACGAAATCGTCTTATGTGGGCTCTCTCTGGGTGCTGTTTTGGCACTTGATTATGCAATAGACCATGTTGCTTGGAAAGACCTGCGGTGCACGAATCAGCGCGGTAATGGCGGCAGGCAACCGGCTGATGATAAGGCAGATTTGTCTTTGAAAGAATAAACCTATTGACGAGGTGAGAATGGGTCATGCCCCCGGCGGTGTGTGCCCCTTTGGGGTGAACGAGGGTGTGGCAGTCTATCTGGACGAGAGCCTGCGCAAGTTTGATACCGTCTACCCGGCAGCGGGCAATGGTCACACCGCCGTCAAGCTGACCTTGCAGGAGCTGGAAGCAGCCGCCGGAGCCGAGGGCTGGGTGGATGTCTGCAAGGAGCCGGAAGGTAAATAAAAAGGGTCCATCCCGCAGTATTGCTGTTGGATGGATCCTTTTGTGATTCGCAGAGTAATGCCGGCAATATTGATTCCGTATTGCAGACGTAAAAACTGTTGACCCTGCGATTGGGCTCCATCTGCAATAAAAAAGGGCAAAGCCGCCTGCATGCAGGAGACCTTGCCCTTTTGTGTTATATTTTACAATAAATTAGGCAGTTTCCCGTGTATTCACAGTGCCACATTGACCGGCAGGACATACACGCCGTCGGCGGCGTAGAAGGTGATCTGAGTAATCGTCTTGCCGATGATGGATGCAAAGTAAGGATCATCGGCATTGAAGCCCAGCTTGGTACCATGCCAGATGTTGGTCACATGATGCAGGCCGTACTCACTGCCATCGGCGGTGGTCAGAACTACGCCGTAGACCTTGTTGGCCTTGTAGTCCAGATCAAAACCGGAGATTTTCATCTCGTAGGTGGTGTGGTGACCGTTGGTATTCAGCTCCACAGTGGTGCCCTCTACGGTGGTCTCGGTGGCGTGGACCTTGCCAAACTCCCACTTGCCGCTCAGCAGGTTATACCATGCGGTGATGTAGTAGGCAGGGGTCTCACTGAGCTTGTAGTAAGCGTAGCTCTCGTTCTCAAACAAGGCATCTGCGCCGGTGTAGGTGGTGGTGGATTCCTTGCCCTTCAGGGTAACGGTAATGTCGTAGCTGTCGGCATCGGTGACCTGCTTTGCATTCTTCAGCGCCCACGGGGTCAGCACCTTGACCGGGAAGGAAACGCCGGTGATGTCGGTGCCATCTGCGTTGACGTGGTAGGAACCGGCGGCAAGGTTGCCCGCACGGGTCTTGTTCTTGGTGGCGCTGGTCACAGCGTCGATCTCAGATGCGTTGTCCACACCGGCAGCCTTGTAGAAGTCGGCGTAGGGGATGTTCATCTGGACATAGCTGGAGGTCAGGCAGTTTTCCTGTTCCACCTCTTCCGCAGCGAAGGCCGGGACTGCCACAGCGCATACCAGCATAGCGGCCGCAAGTGCACCTGCAAATACTTTTTTCAATCTCATGGTAACACACCTCTATCTCAGTTTTGAAAAAATAGTTAGCTTTACCTAACAATTGATGCAAAAAAATGCAGGGGAAAAACCCCTCAGATGGTTAGGCAAAACAAATTCGCGAAGTAAAAATAGCACTCCCACCGGGCGTTGTCAAGTAGAAACCGGAAAGTTTGCAGAGGTGAATTTTTCGATGCAGGAAACGATCTGCATCCTCTATACCGCAAAGCCCTTGACCTTTTTGCCGGAGAATCTGGCTTCCTGCTGACGACGGAAACCGACGTGGTGCAAGTCAACGCGGACGCGGCGCTGCTGGACGGCATGGAGAACGGCATGACCGTGACGGTCTACTCCAACGGCGCAATGACGATGAGCCTGCCGGGGCAAATCGGCGCGGAAAAGATTGTCAAGGCGGAATAATTGCATATTGAAAAACGGCGCTCAGCAGGGGAGAAATCCCGCTGAGCGCCGTTTTCTGTCAGTCCTCCGGAATATTGATGCACGCGCCTTGCTTGAAGTCGCTCGGCGCAAGGCACGGATTTGCCCGCAGCAGCGCCGACAGCGACACGTTCAGCAGCAGCGCCACCGTCTCCATCGTCTCGTCCTTGTCCAGCGTGTATGTGTTGCCCGGCGGGCACGCCTGATTTTCCGGCACGCACAGCACCTGCCCTGCCTGCAGCGCGTCCAGATTCACATCCGGATTCGCGGTTTCCAGCGTATGGCGGTTGACGTCCTTTTTCAGCTGCACATCCGCCGCCGTTTCGCCCTGCAGCACCGTGTAGCGGTCAATCTCCGGGCAAAAGCTGATGTCGGGCGTTTCGCCGCCGGGGGTCGCGGGGGCGTTCATGTCGGCGGCGGGGGTATCCAGCGCGTCGTTCGTCGTGGTGTCAGAGTCGTCGGGGGTGGTCGGCGCCGTGATGTTGGTATCGGGCGTTTCCGCCGCCGCGCCGGGGATGCACAGCACGTCGCCCACCATCAGCCGCGCCGGGTTGATGTCGCTGTTCGCCTCCAGCAGATCCTTCAGCGGCACGCCCAGGCGATGCGCAATCAGGTAGAAGCTGTCCCCACGGCGGACGGTGTACTCATACGCGCACGTTTGACTTGTTGTCTGCGACATAAACTTTCTCCTCCTCGTTCAAGAGTCGGTTCAGTCTATGCGCGGGAAGCGGCGTTATGCCTGCAAAATCAGATTCGTGACTTCTTCCATGCGGCGGATGTCGCCCGTCAGCACCGCGCCGACCAGCTTTCCGCCCGCGGAATAGTACCGCGCGCCGGGCATCACGAAAACTTGCTCGGCAGCGGCAAGTGGCAGACCCGGACAGTCGGTGTCATTCTCCGCTCCGAGGTCTACACCGGAGATCTCGTTCAGGGGCAGACCAAAACCGTGGATCACCGGCAGGTCAAGGCCGATGCCGAGGAATGGACGGTGGTACGGGACACCCACGAGGCCATCATCAGCCGGGAACAGTTCGCGGCGGTGCAGGAAATTCTCAATCAGACCGCCAGCCGCGCCAAGGCGCGGGAGATCAACGCATACACACCGAATTTGCTCAAAGGCAAGGTGTTCTGCGCCCATTGCGGCGGCAGCCTGCACCGGCAGAGAAACATCCGTAAGAAGTCCGACGATGTGTACTTCTACCATTGTCTGAGCAGGAGCCGAATCAGCAAGGATGCCTGCCCCGGCGTGACCATCCGCGAGGATGCGTTGCTGGATATGTTGGCAGATATGCTTCAGGACGCGCTTGATACGGCGCTGGGGCAATACACCCTCTCCCTTGCAGAACTGCCCCGGCAGGCCGCTGACCGCGCTGAGCTGCGGGAGAAGATCACCAGCCGCAAACAGGAAATCCAGCGGCTTCGCGGTATCGTGCGGAGCCTGTATGAAAACCTTGTTCAAGGCGTTCTCACCAAGGATGAATATTTCGACTACAAGGAAAAGTACGAAAGCCGCATTGCCGATCTTGCCGTGGAAATGGAACAGTTGGAGGACGGTCTGCGGACAATGGATGCCCAAACCAAGCAGCACCGGGCGCTGAAACAGGATGCTGCACAGATCAAGACCGACCGTGCGCTGACCGGTGCGCTCATTGAGCGGCTGATCGACCGCATTGAGGTATCCCACAATAAGCAGATCACGGTGCGCTATCGCTTCCAGAGCGAGTTTGAAACCTATGCGGAGGTGCTGGAACAATGCAGAAATATGTGATTGCCCTCTACATACGCCTCTCCATTGAGGACTACAAGTACGACAGTCTGAGTATTGAAAATCAGAGCCTTGTCCTCCATGAGTACGCAGCTTCCATGCCGGAAGCTCTGAACGCGGAGATCATGGAGTTCATCGACAACGGATATAGCGGTACAAATTTTGAGCGTCCGCAGGTGCAGAAGCTCATTGAGCTGGTGCGGGCCAATCAGATCGACTGCATCATCGTCAAGGATTTTTCCCGCTTCGGGCGAAACAGCATTGAAACCGGCTATTTCATCGAGCGTGTGTTCCCACTGTTCCATACCCGCTTCATTTCCATCAGCGACGATTTTGACAGCAGCAAATTCAAGGGCGACACCGGCGGCATGGACGTGGCGTTCAAGTACCTCATCAGCGAGTATTACAGCCGAGATATGTCCATTAAAACCAAGAGCGCCAAGTACGCCAAGATGCAGCGCGGCGAGTATCAGAGTAAGATTTGTCCCTACGGCTACCGCAAAAGCGCCGATGGCAGAATGGAGCCTGACCCGGAGGCCGCTGCCGTTGTGCAGCTCATCTTCCAGCTTGCCGCCGAGGGCATCAACGCCACCGCCATCACGCGGGAGCTGTTCCGCAGGAACATCCCTACCCCCGGCCAGTACAAAGCGGCGCACGGCAATCACACCCACGATATTTCCCGCTGTCACGGGATTTGGAGTACATCCACTATTCTCCGCATTTTGGAGGACGAACGCTACACCGGCGTGTATGTAATCGGCAAGAGGGCGGTTCTCGAAGTAGGTGGCACCAGAAGCCGCCTGAAGGACAGAGAATCGTGGTACATTATCCCCGACCATCACCCGGCCATCGTTGAGAAAGCTGTGTTTGATACCGTGCAGGCCAGCCAGCTCCGATTTTCCCAGCCAAACAAGAAAAAGCGGGACTACCCGCTGAAAGGCAAAGCCTTCTGTGGCTGCTGCGGTCATGCGCTGTCCCGCACCATGCAGAAAACCTCGTATTATTACTGCCGCCATTCCGAGGCGGACGTAGAAAGCCGCTGCCACAAGATGCGTCTGAACGCCGCAGAGCTGGAACAAGCGGTATTCCTGACGCTGAAAAAGCAGATGGAAGCCGCCGCACCGTTTGCCCCGGACGGTTCGCTCCGGGTGGATGCCTCCGTACCGGAACGCGCCGAATATGAGCAGCAGATCGAGACGCTGCAAGACGGCAAGCGCACACTTTACGAACACTATCTTATGAGCGAGATTGACCTGAACACCTACAAGGCGGAAAAGGCCGCGTGTAACGAGCTGCTGCTGAAAACAAAAAACGCCTATGCCGCAGTATTGGCACAGGCGAAACAGAAGCAGGACGAACAGGCACGGCAGGACAGCCGCAAGGAAGCGTCCAAGGCGATTTTCGATGCGGACACGCTGACCACCGAGCTGGCCGAGCTGTTGATCGACCGGGTGCTGGTATATCCCGATAAGCGCATCGAGATCGCATACAAAATCCAGGACATTTTTGATTGAGGTGGCAGTCATGAAAATCGCTTTCTATTGCAGAGTGGACGGACAGGGCTTCGGCTTTGTCCTACCCGAAGAAGCTGACAAGCTCCGCGAGTTTTTCGCCGAGCATCAGGATAAGCCTGCGCTTGAAAATCCATCAGGCGTAAGCTAAAAATTTTTGTCGTGTGCTTGACATACGGGTGTCGGAGATCATGAAATCTGATGTGCGGCAGCCCAGCATCCTTCAGGATCTTCTTGTGCAGATTTACGACGGAGTCTGGGTAGTACATCTCGCCGGTTGCCGGCGAGGGGAACATGTAGGGATTCTCAGGATGCTTGCCATGTTCCGCTATCAGCAGATCGACAGCCTCCTGTGGAATACTGACTTTTCTGACCGAAGTCTCCGTTTTGGGACGGGAGAGCGTCAGTTCACCATTGGGATTCTTTACATACTGTTTGCTGACGGAGATGGTTTTGTTTTGGATGTCGAGGTCACTCCAGAGAAGCGCCGTGATCTCGCCCTTCCGCAAGCCCGTGACCAGCTCCAGATAGAACATGGGGAGCAGTCCTCTCCTGTCAGCAGCTTCCAGATAATCCTTGATGTGCTCAGGCGGAAGAATCTGCATTTCGATTTTTTGCACCTTCGGTGCGATGCAGTCCTCGGTCGGGTTCCGCAGGATCAGGCGCTCCTTGACTGCCCGTTCCAAGGCGCTATGCAGCATGAGATGCAGACTCCGAACTGTGGTACTGCTGAGTCCAGGGTTGCCGTGACCGCTCTTGCGGTCGATGCGACCGTTTTCCATCAGATCCTTGTAGAGCTTTTGTAAATCGCGCGAGGTCAGTTTGGTGAGCTTGATATTGCCGATGCGGGGAATCGTGTATTGCTCGACCATCAGTTGATAGCGGTTTGCTGTTGAGATGCGGATATTCGGCTTTGCGTAGATCTCATACCAGCTCCGCAGCCAAGTTGCTACCGTGTACTCATCAGCGCGGCTGACATCGATTCCTCTGGCAGCCTCCATTGCGGCACTGAGCTTCGCCTTGCATTCCGCCTGCGTCTTACCCAGCACGTTTTTGATGATGCGCTTTCCGGTTTCGGGGTGGTAGCCCGCTGTGTAGCGACCCTCCCAGCGACCGTCTGCGCGCTTGCGAATGTTGCCCTCGCCGTTGGCGCGTTTTTAGCCATTCGTGATCATCTCCTTTGCTTTTTGCTCTTCGTCGGTATCGAAGGAGTAGGGCGCTCCCAGCTCTCCAGCGATGCCGGCTGCCAGCTTGAAGCCCGCCGTGAAGCTCATCAACTTGGCTTCGACCAGCAACGCGTTCTGTGCGTCCACCAGCCGCAGCAACTTTCCGCGCCCCATGGCGTCCATGTCCCGCCGCAGTTCCTCCTGCGCGTATTCGACCTGCTTGTCCAATTCACTGTGTTCCTGATGGTCGAAACGCTTTTGCAGGGCTTTCATGTAGTCATACATTGCGGCACCTCCTTTTGGCAACCACAACACATACCACAACTCCGCTCACAAAGCTACTGTTTTCCGAAATGTTTCTTTGACTATAGCGGCGCAAAAACTGAACATCTCGACCCGCTTTACATATGGAATTTCATTGAAAAGCCCTGCTGTTCCAACTCATGATCGTCCGGCTTGTGGCCGAGGGCGACGCGTTTTTGCCGCAGCTGCGCCAGCCGCTTGCGGTCGATTTGAACGCCGTTGGCAGCGGGAGCCGGGGCGTTGTCCCGGAAGATATTGCCCATGTGGTAGAGCAGCCGGGTGGAGGCCAGTAGGACGGAAGGCGGCGCCTGTTCGCCGCGCTCCATTGACTTTTATTGCAGGACTCCTTGAAAGGCGAAGCCTCCAGTTTTTTTCAAATTGTCAAGTGTTTTTGCTTTTTTACAAAAAATAATCCAGACCACTCTATTGGTAGTCTGGATTATTGCTTATTTTCATAAGATTGGGTTTTGCCGGGGGATATTTAGTTTACTCCCAATTCCACTTTGCGTTCCCATTCTCTCTGATCTTCTTGAGAATATTAAGAGTGAGGAGCTGGAGGGAGATCGAAAACGAATTGGAACTTTTTTAATAGGAAAGAAGACTATAAAAATACAGAGTGATGCCGCCGATTTGTAATAACGGCAGGATTAGCACAAAGCACTGCTGACCTTTGAAGCTTGTTTAATCAATGCACCGCTGATTTCCGGAAGGGTTTCCATGTCAAATAAAGAGGCTAGTGTTATGAAAGTCATTGCAGCGAGTAACTCTCCGTTGCTGTTATATATTGGTACGCCGATGGAGATAATTTCATTTTCGTTTTCCCTATATTCTATAGAATATCCGCGTTGAGCGGTCAAAGCCAAATCTTTTCGCAGGGCAAGTACATTGGTAATCGTATGCTCGGTTAGCGGTGTCAGATGGTGACTGTCGAGATATTCATCAAGTGCCTGCGGAGAAAACGTAGAAAGAATGACCTTGCCCGAGGCACAGCAGTATAGTGGACAGCGGAAACCAACCTCTGCAGAGATGCGGATACTTGAGGGTCGGGTGGGATTGACGGAAGATAGGGTAAGCGAAGTGTCCTTATCAAGCGTTGCAAGGCTGGTGGAAAAATCATAGCGATCAGAGAACTCTTGCATAAATGGTAAAGCGACATTGTTTATGCTCAGGGACTGTATGAAAGGGGAGTATAGCAGAAAGCGGTTACCGAGGCTGTAAGAACTGTCCTTTTCGTCTTGAATCACGTAGTTGTGCAACCGCAGAGTATGAAGAATGCGATACACCGTGCTCTTGTTAAGACCTACGCCGATAGAAATTTCATTAAGCTGTACCCCTTTTGGATAGGCAAGCAAAAACTCCATAATATGGAGTGCTTTTTCTAAAACAGCAATGTTCTTTACCGTCTCAGCCATATAGTAAAAACTCCTTTCTAATCGAGTATATAACTTTACTAATATAAGCATAACACAGCATTTCATATTTTGCAACAACATTTTATTTTTTAATTTGTCTGTTGTGTTAAAATAAATCGATATTTGTTGTATATATGCACAAAAACGATTGAAAATGAGAAAATATTATTGACACAAATGACGGGAGATGATATCTTAATGATAAAGATGAAACAGCATTTTACATTGAGAAATGCTGCGGATTCAATTTTTTGAGACATAGGAGAACTGATATGAAAAGAAACTTAAGAAAAGCCTTTGCGTTTATCCTTGCTCTAACGATGGTGGTGTCGCTTTTTGCCTGCGGCAAAAAGGATGCTAATCCGGACGGCGGCGATAGTTCATCCGATGATACATTTACAATTGCCTACATCGGCCCGCTGACCGGCGAAGCGTCTGCTTGGGGCACGCCAGAAGCGAATACGCTGAAGTTGCTGGTCGATCAGGTCAACGCAGAGGGCGGCATTGCCGGGAAAAAGGTGATTCTCAATACCTATGATAACCGCGGTGATAATGTTGAGACGACCAACGCAGCAAAGAAGGCCATTGAGGTGGGAGGCGCTGATGTGATTGTGGGATGCAATAGCTCTGGTGCATCGCTTGCACTTGCCAGCGTCTGCGAAGAGTATAAAGTCCCCTCTGTAGCCACTTGCGCAACGAACTCAAAGGTTACCGAAGACGACAATGGCAATGTGCGTGAGTGGACGTTCCGTGTCTGCCTTGCTGATCCTGCCCTGGGTAATGTTATGGCAAAGTATGCCTATGACGAACTGGGACTGAGAAGGATCGGTATTCTCAAGGAGATCAGTTCTGACTACTCTGTGGGTATCAGCGATAATTTCTCGGATACCTTTACTTCACTCGGCGGGGAGATCGTTGGCGTAGAGTCATACACGGCTGGCGATGTTGACTTCCGAGCTCAGATGACGGCGCTGCATCAGAAGACACCGGATGCGCTGTTCCTGCCCATGACGTATAAAGAGCTCGCGCTCGCCACTGTTCAGGCACGCGACCTTGGGATGGACGAGTTGTTCCTTGGGCCGGACTGCTGGATGGCAGAGGATATCTTCGACCTTGCGGGTAGCGCAATTACGGGTTCTTACTTTGTTTGTACCGTTGACGGAAACGATAGCCAGTTGGATAGCTTTAAAGCAATGTATGAAGAAGCATATCATGAGCCTTGTGACGGCGCTGGACAAAACGCCTATTTTGCTTATGATGCATTTGTTGTGATTAAGCAGGCTGTAGAATCTGCCGGCAGCACCGCTCCGAAGGATATTAGAGATGCACTTGAAACCGTTGAAAACGCGCAAGGTTTGACCACCCCCATTACAATCCGCAAGGACCATAAGGTCATCCGCTCTGCCATCATCTTCCGCGTGGATGCTGAGAAGTTCGAGGCGATCGATACCTACATGGTTGATTACGGTGACTGATGTAAACTCTTTAACTGCGACGAAGAGACGCTCCTCGTCGCAGCTAAAGAAACCTGCATTCTTAAACGAGCGAAGGAGATACTCTCATGTTTTTGCAGCAGCTGATCACAGGCCTGTCTGTTGGAAGCATTTATGCGCTAATGGCGGTCGGCTATTCATTGATTTACAGTTTACTTAACTTTACCAACTTTGCTCACGGAGCTTCGGTGTTGATAGGCGCATACGTCGGCTATTTTTATATTAGCAGTGTGGCAGACAATGTCCTTATGGCAGTAGTGTGCTCCACATTTTTCGGCGCTGTGCTGGCGGCCTTGATTGAACGTATTGCATATCAGCCGTTGCTCGACAAGGGTGTGAAGCGCATATATCTGCTGATTGCAGGTCTTGGAATCTCCATTATCGGAGAAAACTTGATAGTCGTCATGATTGATGGAAGATTCCACGCCTACAAAACCTCCTTGTCTGCTATGCCAGTTTCTATTTTGGGCGCAAGTATCGGAGTGGTCGATTTGATAATTCTTGTTGCCAGCGCGATAGCTTTGCTGATCGTTCAGTTCTTGATTCGCAAGACTCGCGTAGGTCTTGCAATACGCGGCGCGGCATTCGATTTGACAACTGCGTCTATTATGGGAATCAATGTGCGGCAATTGATTTTAATTGTATTTATCATCGCTGGTTCCATGGCCGGCCTTTCCGGTGTGTTTCTTGGCATCAAATATACAGCTTATCCTACAATGGGAAACTTGACGAACAAAGCGTTTATCAGCGCTGTGGTCGGTGGCCTCGGCAGTATGCCGGGAGCGGTTGTTGGCGCATTGATCCTCGGAGTGCTGGAGACGATGATCTCTGCTTATGTATCTTCAGCGCTACGCAATCTATTCGCTTATGCGTTGCTCATTGTGATTTTGCTGATTAAGCCGACAGGGTTAATGGGCAAGAGCATGGAAGATAAGGCGTGAAGGAGGAACGATATGCTATCATATTGGAGTGGTGTGGCAACACTGACGGGCATTTATCTGATTGCTACGCTTGGCGTTTCGATTCTTGTCGGTTTCACAGGCCTTTTTTCTTTGGGACACGCAGGATTTATGGCAATCGGAGCATATGGAACGGCTCTTTCCATTAAGCTTCTCCATATGCCGTTTTTTCCCGCCTGTCTGATGGGAATACTGGCAGCTATGCTTGCT
>ENA-OPCW01001643-OPCW01001643.1-human-gut-metagenome-genome-assembly--contig:-NODE-1643-length-10852-cov-3.365565_pt1 | contig 10852 bp, 8 predicted proteins | sample MGYA00241258_ERZ501496 | MGnify/ENA primary metagenome ERZ501496 (study PRJEB25962, sample SAMEA2042660) | human gut metagenome | biome: human gut; feature: human-associated habitat; material: faeces...
GCCGAAATTCCCGCGCGACGGCGGCAGCGTGCAGATGCGCACAATGGCCTCGAACGCTGAGCAGGACTTAACGTCGATTCTCTACACCGATTCGGGCATTTACCGCAATCGCCAGTTCTCGCGGGCGGATGCGATTACGCTGCAAACCACCTACGACGAGGTGTTCATCCTCTGGAGTCAGGAACTCAAATACCGCGCGAATTTCAGCACGGTGAATCAAGTGGTCAACATGCCCGTGGTGTATGCAAAGGTTTCCGGCGTGGAGGATGGCAAGGTGGAGGCATACTGGCAGAAAATCAAGCTTCTGCTGGGAGATGACACGATGCTGATTCCCTCGCTGCCCTACGTTGTGAGCGGCGCAGCCAACCAGTTTCAGCCGCTGGCGGTGAAAACACTGCGAAACGGCAGGCTGAAGCGCGAGGAAATCAAGGCAGACCGCCAATACCCGTTTGCTCTGTTGCGCGAAGAACTGCAGGAGCATATGTTTGACAAGGTGCAGCTGATGCTGGATGAGCGGATAATCAAAGGCACGTTCGCCAACGGCACGGAATACACGGTGCTGGCGACGGTGCTGAACATGAACCGCGATATCGTCCGGCGGCTGCAAAGTTTCGATTTTACGAAGAAGAATCCCAAGATGGTGGTGCTGTGTACGGGCGAGCAGCCGTGTTCGCTGGAAGATGCAATCCTGATGACCTTCCTGAATCTGGTGGGCTTTGACATTGCGCTCTTTGTCCCGACCGGGTATCAGACGATTGAGCGCTACCTCAATGGGAATTATCCGGTGGAGCACCAAATCGGCGAATACGTCTACGATTTGCAAGTGCCGGATTTTAACGCACTGACCCCAGTCAAACGTTCGTGGCTTGAAAACATACTGAAAAGAGGTAACTGACAATGGCAATGAATTTCAACCGTCCCGCAGGCGCACCGACCACGGCCGTCGCCGCCAAGCCGGAAACGGCGCTGATGGAAGTGCAGCCCTACGACATCATTGCGGATCAGCAGGCGACGCAGAAGCAGCTTGCGCATTCGCCTGAGATCGAGTCGCTGACCGCCGCTATCGACGTCAACGACTTGAACACGATTGTTACCTTCGGCAGCCACTCAGCGGAAGAAATCTCCAAGGCATCGGATGTTGTCCTGCGCAGCATGAACATGAGCCAGCTGGATGAATCCAGCAAGATGCTCAATTCGCTGGCGAAAATCATGGATCAGTTTGATATCAACGAGATTCGTGACAACCCGTCGCTGTTTGGCAAGCTGTTCGGCAACCTGCGCAAGCAGCTGGACAAGATTCTGGCGAAGTACAACACGATGGGCAACGAAGTGGACAAAATCTACGTCCAGCTGAAGCAGTATGAAGGGGAAATCAAGCAGTCGAATCAAAAGCTGGAGACGATGTTCCAAGCCAACGTGGGCTACTTCCACGAGCTGGAGAAGTACATTGTCGCGGGCGATCAGGGCTGTCAGGAAATTCAGAACTACATGACCCAGCTTCAGCAGCAGATGGAAGAAACGGGCGACCAGTCCATCACGTTTGAGCTGCAGTCGCTTCAGCAGGCGCTGGCGATGCTGGAGCAGCGCACGCAGGATCTGCGCACGGCGGAGAGCGTCGCTTTGCAGTCCATCCCCATGATTAAGACGATTCAGTTCAGCAACATGAACCTTGTCCGCAAGATTAACTCGGCGTTTATCGTCACGCTGCCTGTCTTTAAGCAGGCGCTTGCGCAGGCGATTATGCTCAAGCGGCAGAAGATTCAGGCGGATGCTATTTCCGCACTGGATGAGCGGACGAACGAAATGCTGCTGAAGAACGCCCGCAACACGGTGGAGCAGGCGAAAATCACCACGCGCCTTGCCTCTGGCAGTTCTATCAAGGCGGATACGCTGGAAACCACTTGGCGCACCATTATGACGGGGCTGGACGAAACGAAGAAGATTCAGGAGAGCGCCCGCACGCAGCGTGCGCAGGATCAGGCGAAGCTGGAAGCCATCAAGAAGGAATTCCATGAGAATCTGGCCAAAGAACTAAACGGCCAGAGCTGACGCTTTGGTGTGTCAAAAGAGAGGAAAAAATTATGGAAACGAAAAAGAAACAATTCAAGATGCCGCATACCTTCGTCATCATCGGCATCATCATCCTGCTTGCGGTCCTGCTGACCTGGATCATCCCGGCAGGCTCCTACACCCGCTTCGAGAACGAAGCAGGCATCAAGGTCATCGACCCCAACGATTTCAACTACATTGATAAGACTCCCGTCAACCCGCTTGAAATTCCTCTGTACATCGTCAAGGCCTTCATCAAGCGCATTGATCTGATGCTGGTCATCATGTTCGCAGGCGGTGCTTTCCACATCCTGACCAAGACCGGCGCACTCCACGCCGTGGTGGCCAAGATGGCGAAGATCTTCTCCACCCGCGTCTATCTGTTCCTGCCCATCCTGACGCTGGTGTTCGGCCTCATCTGCACCACGCAGGGCGTCAACCTGTTCATTGCCTTTGCGCCCATCATGGTCATGATGGCCTTTGCGATGGGTCTGGACTCCATCACCGGTGCATCAATCATCCTGCTGGGCGGCGCGATCGGCTTCTCCACTGGCCCTCTGAACATCAACACCACCATCGTGGCTCAGAAAATCGCCGGTCTGCCGCTGTATTCCGGCGTGGGATACCGCTTTATCTGCTTTGCTGTGTTCTATGTTATCACGAACATCTACCTCATTCGCTACGCACTGAAGATCCAGAAGCATCCCGAACTCAGCCCCATGTACGAGATTCTTGCCACGGATGCGACAAGACCAGCGAGTTCCGCGACGCTGCGGACCTCGACTCCTTCGGCAAGCTGGACGCCCGCAAGATCCTCATCATGCTGGTCTTCTTCGCATCCCTTATCCTCATCGTCTACGGCGGCAAGAGCGCCGTCCGCTCCGGTGTGCTGAACCGAGCTGAAAAGTCGCTGGCCGAGGCCGGCATTTCCAGCTGGACGCTGGGCGGCGTCGTGCCGAACCCCCACCTCGACAAGGTCTACGAGGGCATCCGCATCGGCAAAGAGAACAGCATCGACTTCCTGCTGGCCGTGGGCGGCGGCAGCGTCATCGACACGCATGTTTGATACCCTGATCGTTGCCGTGCTAAACAACAGCGCCAAAACCCCGTTGTTTACCGTGAAGGAAAGGGAAGAGATGCTGCGGGAATGCTGCAAGGATATCCCCAATGTCAAGGTGATGAGCTTTGACGGCCTGACAGTCAACTTTGCCCAACAGCAGCACGCCACCGTAATGGTGCGGGGGCTGCGCGCCGTAACGGATTTTGAAAACGAGATCCAGCTGGCGCACACCAATCACGCGCTCTACCCGGGGATCGAAACCGTGTTTCTGTCAACGTCCCTGAAATGGAGCTACCTTTCCTCCACCATTGTGCGGGAGGCTGCCCATTACAACCACGATGTTTCCAAGTTCGTTACCCCCAATGTGGAAGCTGCCCTGAAGAAAAAAATCCGTGAGGGTAAAGTTTGACCCCCAAAAAACGTGCTTTGTCGGGTCGCTAAGGCCTGTAAAGATACAAAGGATTCCCAACCGTCTAAATAAGATTCATATTTTTAGGAGGCTGTTTCTTATGAAGAAAATCGTTATCGCATCCGCATGCCGTACTGCTATCGGCAAGTTCGGCGGCACCCTGGCCAATGTTCCTGCTGTAGAGCTGGGCTCCATTGTCATCAAGGAAGCCCTGAACCGTGCAAACGTCGCACCTGAGCAGGTCGATCATGTTTACATGGGCTGTGTCATTCAGGCTGGTCTGGGCCAGAACGTTGCACGTCAGGCTGCTCTGAAGGCTGGTCTGCCCATCGAGACCCCGGCTGTCACCGTCAACGTGGTGTGTGGCTCCGGTCTGAACTGCGTCAACATGGCTGCTCAGATGATCGAGGCTGGCGATGCTGACATCGTGGTTGCAGGCGGCATGGAGAACATGGACATGGCTCCCTTCGCACTGCAGAAGGCTCGTTACGGCTACCGCATGGGCGCACCCATGGGCAAGAGCGAGATCGTGGATACCATGGTCAACGATGCTCTGTGGGATGCCTGCGGCTTCAACAAGCACATGGGCATGACCGCTGAGAATGTCTGCACCAACGAGACTTATCAGAAGAAGTACGGCTACAGCCCCATCACCCGTGAGATGCTGGACGAGTTCTCATACAACAGCCAGCTGAAGGCTGACAAGGCTATCAAGGACGGCGCTTTCAAGGACGAGATCGTTCCCGTTGTGATCAAGGGCAAGAAGGGCGACACCGTGTTCGATACTGATGAAGGCCCCCGTCTGAGCGCTCCTGAAGTGCTGGCAAAGCTGAAGCCCGCTTTCACCAAGGACGGCATCGTGACCGCCGGCAACTCTTCCGCCATCAATGACGGCGCTGCTGCTCTGGTCATCATGAGCGAGGAGAAGGCTAAGGAGCTGGGCGTGAAGCCTCTGGCTACCTGGGTCGCCGGTGCTCTGGCAGGCGTTGAGCCCGAAGTCATGGGCCTGGGCCCCATCGCCGCTACCAAGAAGGTCATGGCAAAGACCGGCCTGACTGTTGCTGACATGGATCTGATCGAGGCCAACGAGGCATTTGCTGCTCAGTCTGTGGCTGTCAGCCAGGCTCTGAACTTTGATATGAGCAAGGTGAACGTCAACGGCGGCGCAATTGCTCTGGGCCACCCGGTCGGCGCTTCCGGCGCTCGTATCATCGTCACCCTGCTGCACGAAATGCTCAAGCGCGACGACGCCAAGAAGGGTCTTGCCACCCTCTGCATCGGCGGCGGCCAGGGCGTTGCCACCATCTTCGAGAAGTGCTAAAGCACCGCTAACCCCTGAAAATAAAAAGGAGACCTCGAAAGAGGTCTCCTTTTTATTTTGTCCTCTGCACGGTGCAGTGAAAAAAGCAGCGCCCCTGCCGAGACGCAAAAAGGAAGCAGCCCTTTCGGGCTGCCCCTCACGCGTCCTCGCGGGCGCAAGCGCCGTACAGTGCGCCGCGCTGCGATTTAACCCTCCGCCTGCGCGGCGACGATCGCCTCGTAGATCGTCTGCGGGTCAAGCTTATCGTAGTCCGCGCTCGTCGCCATCGCGGCGGCGTCGACCTGCTCGGCGATGAAGTTCGTGAAGTAATCGTCGCGCACCTCATCGGCGGCTGCGGCCTTGTCGAGCGGCAGGCGGAGCAGGATGTGATAGCCGAAGCTGGATTCGACGACTTCACTCACCTCGCCCTCGGAAAGCGCGTAGGCGGCGTCTTCAAACTCCTGCACCATCGAGCCGGTCGTGAAGGTGTAGCCCGTGGGATAGCTCTCGCGGCCGGGATCCTCGCTGTACTGGTCGGCGAGCTCGGCAAAGTAGGAGGCGATGTCGTCGCCGGTGTAGGAATTGAGCTTTTCGACGAGCTCCTCAGCGAGCGCTTTCTTTTCGGCCTTCTGCTCGTCGGTGAGGGCTTCGCCGGTCGTCATGTTCTTCGTCGCAAGCAGGATGTGGTCCGCCGTGATGTAGCCCTGCTCGGCGGCGTAGACGGCGAGGTCCTCGTCGGCGGCGTAGAGCGCGCTGCCCTCGGTATTGTAGAGCTCATAGAGATTCTGATACAGGTAGTTCGAGCGCGCGACGCGGTCATAGGTCTCGCGGCGCATGCCGAGCTTGGCAATCTCGGCCTCAAAAGCTTCCTCGCTGCCGTACTGGTCAATGTAGCTCTGGTCGCTCTCGGCCATGGCGGCCTCCTGCTCGGCGGTAAGCGTCACGCCGTACTTGCTGGCGAGATTTTCAAGCACCAAGTGCTGCTTGACGGACGAGAGCACGCTTGCATTCACATAGTCGGCGACACTCATGCCGTCGGAGAGGGTGTCGTCCCAGTTGATGGACGAGCCGGTGTAATACTGCATGTAGCTGTCGAGATACGACACGTCGTAGCCGATCCAGTAGGCGATCAGGTCGGCGCTTGCGCCGTTGCCGGCCACGCTGGCGACGATCGCGTCGGGCGCGACGCCGGTCGCTTCGTAGCAGAGACCCTCCTGCATCGTGCCGGAGGTGAAGCCGTTCGAGGGCGAAAGCGTCACGACGGCAAAGGCGAGCGCCGCGGTGATGGCCGCCGCGCCAAGGAACGAAAGCAATCTCTTCTTGATCATAATGTTACCTCTTTTTTGTTTTCTTCCTTATTCACACGCAGGTCTCCGACCAGCGTCAAGGCTGTATCCAATGCGTCCTCGCCCAGCGAAAGACGCAACAGGAGCTTCGGCTCCGTCCCCGTGGCGGAGAGCGTGAGCCGGCGGCGGTTCTTCGGCAGCGAGCAGAGGGCCATCACGGCCTCCACGGGGACTGCCTCGGACGCGGCAAAGGTGAAGGTGATCTCGCTGCCGCGCTGTGAGATATCGCTCACACCGATCTGCACGGCCTCCGCGCGCAAAAGCGCGACGTCCATGAGCTTGAGGACCGGCTGGGGCGGCTCGCCGTAGCGGTCGATGAGCTCGTCGAGCAGCTCCTGCGACTGCTCGGCGGTGCGCAGCGCCGCGATGCGGCGGTAGATATCCATGCGCTGCTCGCCCGAGGGAATGTAGCTCTCCGGCAGGTTGGCCGAGACTGTGAGGTCTGCCGAGCATTCGGTGCGCTGCGGCGCTTTTTCACCGCGCTGCTCGAGCACGGCCTCTTCCAAGAGCTGCAAGTACATATCGTAGCCGACGCTCATCATGTAGCCCGACTGCTCAGGGCCGAGCAAATTGCCCGCGCCGCGAATTTCAAGGTCGCGCATCGCGATACGGAAGCCCGAGCCGAACTCCGCGTATTCGCGGATGGCGGTGAGCCGCTTGGCGGCGACCTCGGTGAGAATTTTTCCCGCGCGGTAGGTCATATAGGCGTAGGCCCGGCGCGCGCTGCGGCCGATGCGCCCGCGGATCTGGTGCAGCTGGGCGAGGCCGAGGCGGTCGGCGTCCTCGATGATGAGGGTGTTGACATTCGGAATGTCGATGCCCGTCTCGATGATCGTCGTGCAGACGAGCACCTGAATTTCTCCGTCCGAGAGTTGCTGCATCACGGACGACAGGCCCTTTTCGTCCATCTTGCCGTGCGCGACGCCGATGGCGACGTCGTCGCCGAGGAGCTTTTTGAGCTGGGCGGCGCAGCGGTCGATGGTCTCGACGCGGTTGTGCATGTAGTAGACCTGCCCGCCGCGCGCGAGCTCGCGCCGGATGGCGTCGGCGATGACGCTCCAGTTATGCTCGAGCACATATGTCTGCACCGGCTGGCGGTCAACGGGCGGGACCTCGATGGTCGACATGTCGCGAATGCCCGAAAGCGCCATGTTGAGCGTGCGGGGGATGGGCGTTGCCGAGAGCGTCAGCGTGTCGACCTGGCGCGAGAGCTCCTTGAGCTTTTCCTTGTGCGTTACGCCGAAGCGCTGCTCCTCGTCGATGATGAGAAGGCCAAGGTCCTTGAAGTGCAAACTCTTTTGCAGCAGCGAGTGCGTGCCAATGAGTAAGTCGATCTTTCCTGCGGCGGCATCCTGCAAAATTTGCTTCTTCTGCGCGGGCGTTTTGAAGCGCGAGAGCACTTCGATGCGCACGGGGAACGAGCGGAAGCGGTTCAGCGCCGTCGCGTAGTGCTGCTGGGCGAGCACGGTGGTCGGCACTAAGATGGCCGCCTGCTTGCCGTCGAGCACGCACTTCATCACGGCGCGCAGCGCGACCTCAGTCTTGCCGTAGCCGACGTCGCCGCAGAGCAGGCGGTCCATCGGCGTACTGCGCTCCATGTCGGCCTTGATCTCGGCGATGGCGCGCAGCTGATCGTCGGTCTCTTCGTAGTCGAAGGCCTCTTCAAATTCCTTCTGCCACGGGGAGTCGGGCGAAAAGGCGAAGCCCGGGCGGCGTTGGCGCTCGGCATAGAGCGCGATGAGACCCTTGGCAAGGTCCTTCGCCGCGGCGCGCGCCTTCGTTTTCGCGCGCGACCAGTCCGTGCCGCCGAGCTTACTGAGCTTCGTGCGTATTTGGCCGTCCTCGTCCTCGCCATGGCCGCCGATGTATTTCGACACCATGTCGAGCTGCGTCGCGGGGACGTATAAGCTGTCGTTGCCCGCATAGCAGATCTTGATATAGTCCTTGTCCACGCCGTCGACGCGCATGCGCTCGATGCCCGCAAAGCGGCCGATGCCGTGGTGGACATGCACGACGAGATCGCCGGGGGAGAGGTCTTCATAGGAGCGCAGCGCGGCGCGCGCGGATGTCTCCTTCTTTGGCCGCGCCTTTGCGCGCTTGCCGGAGAGGGGAGCGGTCAGCTGGCCCTCGGTCAGGATGACGAGCTTTAATTGTGGATATTCGCTGCCCGCGCTCAGCGCGCCGAGGCCGATGACGGTCTCGTGCGGGGCGGGGAGGCGGTCGTTTTTCAAGTTGAGCTGCGCGCGGATGTTCCGCTCTTTCAAAAGGCGCCGGAAGTTTTTCGCGCGCGTTTCGTTGCCGCAGAGAACGAGCACGCCGCAGCCTGCGCCAAGATAGCGCTCCATGTCGCCCGCGGCGGTCTCGAGGCTGCCGCCGTACGACGGCAGCGAGCGCGCGTTCATGCTGAGGATGGCCCTCGGCGGCAGCAGATTGCGCGACGTGGGGAGCGAATCGAGCAGCAGCACGGGGAACGTGCCCATGCGATGGCTCAATGCCTCCTGACTGAGCGCGAGCGCGGCGAATTCGCCGCACAAAATGCCCTCTTCGATCAGGGGCTTTACGTCCTCGGAGAGCTCCCAGTGGTAGTTCTTGCTGCGTTCCAAAACGCGCATGCCGTCGCTGACGGCGATCAGCGTGTCGGGTGAAAGATAGTTGAGCGCGCAGACTTCGTCGGGGTAGCACGCGGCGAGATACCGGTCCATGCCGCCGAGCGGCAGGTCATTACGAAGGCGCTCGATGTCGCTGCGCAGCGTTTGGACGATGGGGCTGTCCTCGGCCTTTTTCGCGATCTTCTGCGCGGCGCGCCCAAGGCGCTCGAGCATTTTTTCGCGCCCGCCGTCCGAGAGGGCGGGCAGCACCTCTGCCGCGGGCAGAATGGTCAGGGATTTGACGTTCTGCGTGCGGCGCTGGGTCGTCACGTCGAATTCGCCCATCGCGTCGACCTCGTCGTCGAAAAACTCAACGCGCACGGGCGCGCTCAGCGGCGACCAGACGTCGAGAATGCCGCCGCGCAGCGCGAACTGGCCGACGCCCTCGACCGTTTCCGCGCGCGTATAGCCGCTTTCGACAAGCTTTTTCGAGAGCGCGTTCAGGTCAAAGCGGTCGCCGAGCGAAATGTCCGTCACCGCGCCGCGCAGCGCGTCGGGCGGGAGCGTTTGCTGCATCAGGCCGTCGACCGTCGCGACCAGGATCGGCGCTTTTCCGGCGGCAAGGCTGCACAGCGAGCCGATGCGCTGCTGCTCCCAGCCGTGGGAGGCGAACACGCGGTCGCGCAGCTGCCATTCGCGCGCGAACAGCAGGCTCACGTCCTCGCCGAGCAGCTCGTGCAGGTCGCCCGCCATGCGGTTTGCCTCGTTTTCGTCCGCGCAGACGATCAAAAGCGGGCGCTGTGTCTTGTGCCGCACGGCAGCGGCAAGCTGCGCGCGGTGTACGCCCGAAAGGCCCGACACGGCGATGGGCGATGTGCCCGCGTCGAGCGAGAGCAGCAGCTCGCGCACCTCGGGAAGAGAAACGAGCGCTTCGTTGAGTTTGTTCATCCCCTGCGCCATGCCGTATCCCTCCTCCCGCAGCGCGCAAAAGGGCAGATCCGCCGCAGCCGCGGCGGGTCATGCCCGTGGTCGTCAGTCATTTTATTATATAGGCTTTTGGCAAAAAGTCTATGTCGATTTTTTAAATTTTGGCGGCAAAAAGCGTTCAGCCGTTGTAGCGGTTCTGCGCGGCGCTCACGCCGTCGGTGATGATGCACTCCGCCGCGCCGAGCGCGCGGTCGAGCACACCGTCGATGACCTTGCGCTCATTGGCCGTGAACGGGCCGATGACCCAGTCGACAATGTCGTGCTCCGGCGCGCCGACGCCGACCTTGACGCGCGGGAAAGCGTCAGTGCCGAGGTGCGCGATGATGTTCTTGAGGCCGTTGTGTCCGCCCGCGCTGCCGCTGCCGCGCACGCGGAGCTTGCCGAGCGGGAGCGAAATATCGTCGGAGATGACGATGACGTGGTCGGCGGGAATTTTATAGAACCGCGCCGCCTCGCCCACAGCCTCGCCGGAGAGGTTCATGTAGGTCTGCGGCATCATCAAAAGCACATTCGTCCCGCCAAATTCGATGACTTCCGTCAGCGCGCGGAAGCGCAGGCGGTTGCAGCGAAGATCTCGCTTATCGATCAGGCGCTCCGCGGCCATGAAGCCGATGTTGTGGCGGGTGTTTTCATACTGCTTGCCGTAGTTGCCCAAACAGACGAGCAGCCATTCCGGCGGGCCGGATTTTTTGAAAATCATGAAAATGTTCCTCACTTTCCCCGTAAGGGGGAGTTTCTTGCGCGCCCCTGGGCGCGCGGGGTTATGCGGCGTGCGCGCCGCAAGATCACACCCCCCATTTTCTTTCCGTGGAAAGAAAACGGGCGGTGTGACCGTCCAAAAGAAAGGCGTTTCCCATTGCAAGCGAGCAGCTCGAAGAGCTGCAATGCTTGCCGATTGCACTGCCCATAGCGCGGCGTTGCCGCGTTAGCATTGCAAGACGATTTGGTTTGCTCCTATTATCCGCTGCCGCTCTGCCTACCTTGTAGAAGTGCGCAGTAATTCCCGTCTACTGCCAGTCTCCACAATGCGGCGAGCGCAGCAATGCCGCATTCGGCAAGCAGTCTGCCGCCAAGTAATCGTCACTCGCGCCTCACGATAGTAAGGCGCGGTTG
>ENA-OPCW01001644-OPCW01001644.1-human-gut-metagenome-genome-assembly--contig:-NODE-1644-length-10850-cov-4.790829_pt1 | contig 10850 bp, 9 predicted proteins | sample MGYA00241258_ERZ501496 | MGnify/ENA primary metagenome ERZ501496 (study PRJEB25962, sample SAMEA2042660) | human gut metagenome | biome: human gut; feature: human-associated habitat; material: faeces...
CCGATATGCAGATCCGATAAATGAAAAAATTTCATCTGCTCACCCCTCGTAAATCTTATCTTGGTTGGAGAAAACTCTTCTTCTGTATATGTTAAACAACAAATCTGTCTTCTTTCTTCTATTTTTGTCCTGCAATGATCCTGTACATTTCCGGTCTGCGGTCACGGAACAGTCCCCATTCAAGACGCTTTGTTGCCAGCTCATCCAGATCGTATTCTCCGATCAGGATCTCTTCCTGATCTCTGGAAGCTGTTTTTTTCAGTTCACCTGTTTCATCGGTCAGGAAGGAAGAACCATAAAAAGTCAGTGCAGACTTCTGACCTCCATTTTCCGTATCCGGCTCTACCACCTCTTTTCCAATGCGGTTTGCTGCGATCACCGGCATCAAATTGGCTGCCGCATGGCCCTGCATACAACGCCTCCAGTGCGGCATGCTGTCACATTCCAGGATTGGCTCCGAACCGATGGCAGTCGGATAAAACAGAAGTTCTGCACCCTGAAGTGCCATGCATCTGGCACTCTCCGGAAACCACTGATCCCAGCAAATTCCGATGCCGATCTTTCCATATCTGGTCTCAAAGATGCGAAATCCGGTATCGCCCGGCGTAAAATAAAATTTTTCCTGATAATAGTGGTCATCTGGGATATGTGTTTTTCGATAAATCCCAAGAATCCTTCCATCCGCATCGATGCATGCGATCGAATTGTAAAGATTGTTGACTTCTTTTTCATAAAAGCTGATCGGAAGCACGACTCCAAGTTCTTTTGCCAGACGCACTCCCATCTGTACTGCTTCGTTTTCTTCTGCCGGTTTTGCATAATGATAAAAATCATACCGTCTCTGCTGACAGAAATATTCCCGTTCAAAAAGTTCCGGCAGCAAAATAATATTTGCTCCTTCTGCTGCCGCTTCTCTGATTTTCTTTTCTGCTTTTTCCAGATTTTCCTGCAGCTCTGTGCTGCACTGCATCTGGATCGCCGCTGTTTTTACTTTTCTCATTCCTTTTCTGCCTTTCCCTGTGGTATCTGCTGCGTAATACAGTGGATGTTTCCGCCTCCGGTGAGAATATCTCCTGCATACACCGGTAGGATCTCTCTCTGCGGACATATGCTGTGCAAGATCTCTGCTGCCCGCTGATCACTTTCTGCATTTTTTCCGCCAAAAGCCGGCATGATAACTGCTCCGTTTGAAAAATAGAAGTTTACATAAGATGCCGCAAGGCGTTCGCCCACTTCTCTTGTATCTTCTCCTTCTTCAAACACATACCCTTCCAGATCTTCCGGCGTAACGCAGACCGGCACATCCGGGATCGGAAGTTTATGTACGATGATCTTTCTGCCTTTCGCATCGGTCTGTAATTCCAGATACTGAAGTGTCTCCAGTGATAACGGGTACTGCGGATCTTTCGGATCATCCGTCCACGCCAGCACCACCTCAGCCGGACCGACAAAAGCACATACATTATCTACATGCTCGTTTGTCTCATCCAGATAAATGCCCCTTGGCAGCCAGAGCACTTTCTCCGCACCCAGATATGCTTTCAGTTTCTCCTCAATCTGTTCTTTTGAAAGCTGCGGATTCCTGCCTTTGCTGAGCAGACAGCTTTCTGTCACAAGGATGGTTCCCTCTCCATCGGTATGGATTGCCCCGCCTTCTAACACAAACGGATGCGCATCATACAGATCATATCCTGTCTTCCGGCAAAAAGAGGACGCTACTTTATCATCCTTTTCCCAGTCTGCATACAATCCGTCACAGATTCCACCCCATGCATTAAAACACCAGTCAATCCCCCGTACCTGCCCCTGCCCATTGACAACAAAGGTCGGTCCGACATCCCTCGCCCATGCATCATCCGATGCAATTTCCATATAATGGACCGGATAATTTTTCTGATAGTTTTTTTCTTTCCGGACAGCTTCAATTATCATTTGTGCATGATCCAGCTCCCCTGCTTCCACCAGCAGATATACCGTCTCGGATTCCGCAGCGGCACATATGACATCCGCAAAAGCCTCTCTTGCCTTTTTTGCACCATATATCCAGGAACCCGGCCGTTTCGGCCATATAAGTATTGTCCCTTTATGCGGTTCATACTCCGCCGGCATATGAAATCCATCCTTGCTAGGACAACCTTCCTTTAAAATCTTCATATCCAAATCTCCTGATTACCCTGCATTCTTTATCTGCCCCCATAACTGCGATGTCCGGAAGCGGCATACCGTTAAACGTATTATTTTTGACCATGGAATAAATTGCCATGTCACAGAATGTAAGCCTGTTGCCCACTTTTATCTCTTTATCAAATGAGTAATCACCGATCACATCACCTGCCAGACAGGTACAGGAAGAAAGCCGGTATGTATATGCTTTCTCCCCTGCTTTTCCACTGTCCTTAAGCGGCGGACGATACGGCATTTCGAGTACATCCGGCATATGGCATGCCGCCGAAGTGTCCAGAACCAATATCTTTATCCCATTGTTTTCGACAATATCGAGCACGGTTGTCTCAAGATAGCCTGCATTCAGGGCTACTGCCTCCCCCGGCTCAAGATAAATTTCAAGATCATATGTTTCCTGCATGCGCCGGATACAGTTCTCCAGTTTTTCCATGTCGTAACCGGCTTTTGTGATATGATGTCCGCCACCCATATTAAGCCATTTCCGTCCGTACAGCAGATCTCCAAACTTTTTTTCCACGGCATCAAGTGTCGTTTCCAGGGCATCCGAATTCTGTTCACAGAGCGTATGGAAGTGAAACCCATCTATCTGCGACAGGTCAAAACCGTTTTGTATGGCTTTGTCAAGCTCTGCCCTCGTTATACCAAGCCTTGAGCCTGTACCGCACGGATCATAAATCTCATGCCCTTCCTGTGTAGAACACTCCGGGTTAATTCTAAGTCCTGTGCTTACCCCTGCGGCTGCTTCTTTGATTTTTTCCTTATGAACCAGAAACTGGGAAACGGAATTAAAAACAATATGGTCACATATTTTTACCAGTTCGTCCATTTCTTCCGGCAGATATGCCGGACAGAAGACATGGTTTTCTTTTCCCATCTCTTCCTGTGCCAGACGTGCTTCATACAGCCCACTTGCCGTCGTCCCGCTTAAATATTTTCCAATCAGGGGATATTCACAAAATGCGCTGAATGCTTTCTGTGCAAGAAGGATCTTTGCGCCCGTTCTCTGCATTACATGATGCAAAATCTTCAGGTTTTCTGTCAGTTTTCCCTCATCTATCACATAGCAGGGAGTTTTCAGTTCATTAATCTTCATCCTTCCCTCCGGCTCAATCCATATGAACAGAAGGGTCTGCTGTCTTGTAACAATCCACGGATACCGGATTTTCAACTACCTTCCATGGAAGACCAAATTTATTCAGTGCTTCCATATACGGATCCGGATCCATCTCCTCAAGATTGAATACCCCGGGCTTTTTCCAGAGTCCTGTCACAACCATCATGGAACCTATCATTGCCGGTACTCCTGTTGTGTAGGAAACTGCCTGTGATTCCACTTCTTTGTAGCATTCCTGATGGTCACATACATTATAAATATAAATAGATTTCTTTTTTCCGTCCTTTATCCCATTAAAAATACATCCGATATTTGTCTTCCCTACTGTCCGTGGTCCAAGTGATGCCGGATCCGGAAGCAGTTCTTTTAACACCTGTAACGGCACCACTTCTTTTCCGTCTACCATAATCGGATCTGTCCGGAGCATTCCCACATCCTCAAGGCATTTCATGTGTGTAAGATAACTCTGTCCAAACGTCATGAAAAATCGAATTCTTTTCACACCCGGAATATTTTTGGCAAGGGATTCTATTTCCTCATGGTGGAGAAGATACATATCTTTTTCTCCGACCTGGTCAAAATTATACTGTGCCCGCCACTCCATCGGCTCGGTTTCTACCCAGTGCCCATCCGTCCAGTAGGAACCGTTAGCGGATACCTCCCGAAGATTTATCTCCGGATTAAAGTTTGTGGCAAACGGATATCCATGATCTCCGCCATTACAGTCAAGTATATCAATGGTGTGGATTTCATCAAAATAATGTTTCTGCGCATATGCCGTAAATACCGATGTGACACCAGGGTCAAACCCGCTTCCAAGAATTGCGGTAAGTCCTGCCTCCTTGAATTTTTCCTGATAAGCCCACTGCCAGGAATAATCAAAGTAAGCGGTAAATCCCAGTTTTTTGCACCGCTTCTCATAAATTTCCCTCCACTGTGGATCTTGCGTATCCTCGCACTCGTAGTTTGCGGTATCAATATAGTCAACTCCACAGGCAAGACATGCATCCATAATCGTAAGATCCTGATAAGGGAGTGCCACATTGAGCACTGCATCCGGCCGGTACGAACGGATCAGTGTTTTTAATTCTTCCACGTTGTCCGCGTCAACCCTTGCCGTCTCAATTCTGGAAGCTGTTTTCCCTTCAAGTTTTGCCTTTAAATCGTCACATTTTGACAGGGTACGGCTTGCAATCATGATGTCCGTGAAAACTTCACTGTTCTGACAGCATTTTCTAATTGCCACCTGTGCAACACCGCCACATCCAATAATAAGTAATCTGCTCATTTTTATTCCTCCTGTATCATTTGTTTTACCGGGTTTCTTCCTCTTCGAGTAAGTCCTCTACATATTTTGGAAGCATAAATGCCCCCCGGTGTAAATTTGTAGTATAGTACCATGTTTTCATTCCAAGTGCATCCCATCTTTCTGCATCAAGATCATTCAGCGGATGATACTTTTTAGAAGCGAATCCGAATAACCAGTATCCGGAAGGACAGGTCGGGATATGTGCCTGGTATACCCGGCTGATCGGGAATGACTTGTAGACTTTTCTGTGCATTTTCCGGCATTCAGCCTCATCCTCGTCATAAAACGGGCTTCCATGCTGATACACCATGATTCCGTCCTCACGGAGAGCTTTATAACAGCTTCCGTAAAATTCTTTTGTAAAAAGACCTTCCGTATGCCCCAATGGATCTGTTGAATCGTTGATGATCAGATCGTATTCATCATTTTTCCCACGCAGGAATCTAAGCCCATCATCATAATACATTGAAATTCTGGGATCCTCTAACCCACATGCCACCTCCGGGAAAAATTTTCTGCATACATCCACAAACATTTTATCGGTTTCTACCACGTCAATCTTTTCAACAAACGGGTATTTTATGAGTTCTTTCGCCACACCCCCATCCCCGCCACCGATAATCAGAATTTTTTTTGCATTGGGATGGACTGCCATCGGCACATGGGTCACCATTTCATCATATATAAATTCATCTGCATCGGAAAAAACAATTTCACCATCCAATGCTGCCATTTTTCCAAATTCATAGGATTTAAATACATCTATCTTCTGATATTCACTTTTTCCCGAAAAAAGCTGCTCCTCTATCCGGACATCCAGTTTTACATTAACTGTATGATATTCCGAAAACCACATTTGCATATCTTTACCTCCTGTTGCCACTCATGCCAGTACCTGAAGATATTCCACTGCCGGATCTTCGGTTCCCTGCATGGAGCATCCTTTTTCTTTTGCATACAGAATATATTCCGCAATCTCTTTTGTAATCCGTTCCCCCGGGGCAAGAATCGGAATCCCCGGTGGGTAGCACATGACAAACTCTCCACTGATGCATCCCACGGAATCTTTTATACTTAGCGATTTTTTTTCTGCATAAAAAGCTTTCTGCGGAGATACCGCCACCTCCGGATTGATATATTCCCCGGACAAAAGCCCCGTCCTGTCCCTGCTGTATAACCTCTTGATATCCTGCAATGCCCCTACGAGTCTCTCAATATCCTGAATTCTGTCACCAATGGAAATATACGCAAGGATATTACAGATATCACCGAATTCGATCTGTATGTCATATTCATCCCGGAGCAGGTCATATACTTCTATTCCGGCAAGCCCGATATCCAATGTATAAACGGACAGCTTGGTGACATCGTAATCGTAAATGCTGGTTCCATTTACCAGATCACGCCCATAGGCATAGTAACCGCCAATAGAATTGATTTCATTTCTGGCATATTCTGCCATTTTTGCAACTCTGGCAAAAGATTCTCTTCCCCGCAACGCAAGATTTCTTCTTGAAATATCAAGACTCGATAAAAGGAGATACGATGCACTGGTTGTCTGTGTCAGATTGATAATCTGCCTGACATGATCTGCTTTTACCGCTTTCCCGGTAAGAAGGATGGAGCTTTGTGTAAGGCTTCCCCCGGATTTGTGCATGGAGATGGCAGACATGTCTGCGCCTGCTGCCATACCACATACCGGAAGGTTTTCCCCAAAATACAGATGCGTCCCATGTGCTTCATCTGTAAGCACCTTGATTCCTCTGGAATGAGCAAGTTTTACGATTGCCCGGAGATCTGAACATATCCCGTAATACGTCGGATTGTTTACCAGAACCGCTTTTGCATCCGGGTTGCCCTCAATCGCCCTGGCAACCTGGTCTATTTCCATTCCGAGAGAAATCCCAAGTTTCGCATTCATCTCCGGATTCACATAAACCGGAACTGCCCCACAGAGCACCAGTGCATTAAGTGCACTTTTATGGACATTTCTCGGTAATATAATTTTATCGCCCGCCTTACAGGTTGACAATATCATTGCCTGCACTGCCGATGTCGTTCCCCCAACCATGAGGAATGCATTTTCTGCGCCAAATGCATCTGCCGTCAGTTCTTCTGCTTCGCGGATAACAGAAACCGGATGGCACAAATTATCCAGTGGTTTCATGGAATTTACGTCCAGTTCCACGCACTTTTGTCCAAGCAGCTGTACCAGTTCCGGGTTTCCCCTGCCTCTTTTGTGCCCAGGCACGTCAAATGGAACCACTCTTCTTTTTTTAAATTCCTCAAGTGCCTCATAAATTGGAGCTTTCTGCTGTCTATTAATATCCATTTACTACTCCTAACTCCTTACTGAAAAATAACAGGAGCCTCCAAGTCATTTTAACTCAAAGGCTCTTTTTCTTACATAACTTTATGCAAGTGCAGGTTCTTTTCCTGCAATAATCGCTTTCACTTCATTTTTCAATTCTGTATTCACTGGTCTTTCTCCTTTTTGTAACAAATATTGTCATCCCCCAAAAGGCATCTGACCACACCTATATTATAACTTACCCATTTCTTTTATACAATCAATTTTTTGCATTATAATCCATGATTGTTCAGATAATTTGCCACACCATTGATTCCGTCATTGGTATGAATATACCTGTCAAAAACCATTTGAATAATTTCCACTTCATCCTCTGCCGTCTTCAATATCATTCAGCATCCGCATAAATTCCTGACGACCTTTTATATTCTTTATACCTATAAATCGTCCGCTCACTGACATTGTTCCGCTTCGCAATTTCTACCATTGTCATGCCGCTCTTCTTTAATATACTTCCATACGCCTGATTTATATATTGTTATTATTCCTTACGAATTCTTTCAACTACACTTTCCTGACTCATCTTTTTAAACTGATACTTTGAAATCGCATATGCAATTCCACTTAATATCGGAACCATAAGCAGGCACGGCACGATTGTAAGATGCAGTTGAAAGAAAAATGCTGTACCAAGCGTATTTATTAAAATCTGCTTTGCTCCAACCACAACTAACAATACTGCAATCATAAATGCGCCTCCCAAATATAGGAATCCCTCAGCCACTAGCATTTTCGATATCTGTTTTTTCGTCATTCCAACAACTTCCAAAAGTGCCAGTTCTTTTTTTCTGCTAATTACAGAAGTTGCTGTTGTATTAAAGAAATTCATAATGCCAATAAAGGCTAAAATAACGACAAGAAAACTACCGATCATATAATATTTACTGACAAACCGCCTAAAGCTCGCCTTCATATCCAATACAGAAAAAACATTGATCATATCATTTTCTTTCAAAATATTTTCATCAATGTATTCTTTTATCTTCTTGTCCTCGCCCTTCTTTGCATCGATGGCAGCATACATGGCTGATTCATTTCCCGTCTGGGTAATATACTCATCTTCTGGAACTAATACCGTAATATAGATAAGGTCTGCATACGGATAATCCAATGCATATGGCATCAGTGCTTCTCCAATGACTTCGTAATCTTTTTGGTTTCCATTTTTGTACTCCATCTGAAAAACATCCCCAGTCTGATAATAAGAAACCGGATGCTCTGCATATTTATCACCATAATCTACAAGCACATAATTTCCGCTTTTAAATGTATCCCAAGAGCATTTTTCCCCTCTCCATTCTAATTTGTCAAACACCGACTCGCTGATTCCGAGAAAATGAACACTTACTGTATTGGAAGCCTTTGCATCTTCCCAAACCTGTTCTTCATAATCGGTCCAGTTTTTTTCATATTTATCTGCGAATGCTTCCCATGTTTCCAGAAGTTCCGGCTCCATCTTGTGGGTTTCCTCAGAATAATACACATATCCTGTCTTAGCACTATCAGGACATTCGTCCAAAATCTCTTTGATTTCAGGTGTAATACCGTTGAAATTCGTATTTGACAAACTTCCCGTCATCTGATCCAGTTGAAAATCGGAAGCTAAAAACACTTTTCGGTAAGAATCAAAATCATATCCCTGCACCAACATCACGATACAGTTGACAACCACCATAGAAAGAGCGATAGAAAGCATAACAATCAATCCCTTTTTCCAATTTCGTAACACATTTTGAACTGCCATCCCCCACCAGGTTACAGAAGTATTCTTTTTTATTTTCCTATGTGACTGCTCTCCTTCTGCCAAACGCAGAGCTTCCACAGGCGAAACTCTTTCCACCATTTTACAAGCCTGCAGACTGGAGAGATACACCGTTAAAAGCGTTAAAAGTATCGCTGCAAGGAAAATCAAAGGATTTGCTGATACTACTGTCTGAGCCGTTTTTCCTGCCTGTGCACTAATTTGGGCATCTGCAGTCAAGGACGGAGCCATACAAAGACCTGCAAGATAACCACAAAGCAATCCGATTGGAATGCCAATAGCTGATAATCTCCACGCCTGCATACGTACAATTTTCTTCAACTGCTTTCCCGTTGTCCCCACATTCTTTAACAATCCGTAAGCCCGGATATCTGTTTTCACGGAAATGTTAAAAATATTATAAATAATCAGGTATCCAGCTAATATGACAAATAGAATCATGATAATTAAAGAAGAAAATGAAAATGAATCCTCTTCAAAGAGATTATATGCCGGATTGACTTCCATTCCTGTCCCAGCTTTCGTAAATCCCGCTGCTTTGGATATCTTTTCCGTTTTCTTTTCCAGATTCCAAAGGTTCTTGTACCAGACAGAGTACTCTTTCCCTCCATTGTAGATGCCATTTTCTAATTCTTCCTGCGTAACGGGATAACGATTCTCCTTTGCATAGGCTTCGGATACCCAGACCATCTGACCTAAAACAGCTTTATCCCCCTGCCAGAATCCACATATCTGAAACGTATCTGTCTTATATTGTTTCAGCATGGGATTTACTTCCCAGGTCAGCGTTACTTCTTCCCCAATCTTTGGTGTAACACCCAGAGATTCCAATATCGTGCTGCTAAGTGCTACTTCATTTTCTTTCTCCGGCAGTCTTCCTGTAGTTGGCAGACAATTAAAACTTTCTGCCATATTTTCATCTGCATATCGGACCTCTACGGAAAATCCAAACCGTTCGTCCATTCCAGCTCCCAGAAAAATACCGGAACCATATCGTTCCACATCTTCATCCTGTTCTATTGTTTTTTGCAATCTCTCCGCATCTTCTTCTGACAAATTCTGCGTAATAGCATGGGATGAATCCATAAATTGCTTAATTTCCGTTGCTCTTTTGGAAAGTATCATGGATACACTCCCCACAAAGAGGCTTGTAAATAACAGTGATGTCAACATGATTGCAATAACAGCAATAATATTTCTTGCTCGGTTCATTTTCATAAAACGTTTCGTCAATAATCGTAACGTTTCTTTATTCTCTACTTTTACCATATAATCGCCCTCACTATACCAAACCACTGTCTGAAACAATTTTTCCGTCTTCAATCTGTAAAATCCTGTCAGCCATCTGGGCAATCTCCTCATTGTGAGTAATCATTACAATTGTTTGATGAAAACGCTTACCGGTGACTTTTAAAAGTCCCAATACATCCTGACTCGTTTTTGAGTCCAGATTTCCTGTCGGTTCATCTGCCAGCAAAATAGCAGGTTTTGCCGCTAATGCTCTTGCGATTGCCACCCTTTGCTGCTGCCCCCCTGACAGTGCACTTGGAAGATTTTCCAGTTTTGTCCGAATGCCCAGTGTATCTATGATTTCATTTACATAACCTTTTTCAATCAAATGTGCAATAAATGTACATACCGTTGAACGTTTCCAGTCCTTCTGGTATTTCTTTTCAAGTTCATCCATGATGCCAACCAGACCAATTTCATTATCAGCTTCCTGAATACATCGATAAACTAGCATTTCACAATCCGTAATATCCGAAAACAGCATAACTTCTCCCTCTCTTTCTCCTAATTTGTTGCTTAATGCAGGCTAAACTTCATAAGAAGCACAAAAACAAGAGCAAAACCAGCTAAAAACAAAATCGCCTTAATTTTTCCAACTTCACCGCCTACGTAGAACAAAATACCAAATACGATAATCGCCACCACACATGCAAGCAGCAGGTACGCACCTGCAAATGTAACAATAATAGGTGAAATTACTGCACTAAGACCTATCATAAGCAATAATCCAAGATTTCCAGTAGCAAGTGTCAAATGCATTGATACTGGTTTTTGTGTGTTCATCCAGTACTTTCTTGCTACACGCACATACTCTGGAAGT
>ENA-OPCW01001646-OPCW01001646.1-human-gut-metagenome-genome-assembly--contig:-NODE-1646-length-10840-cov-3.857024_pt1 | contig 10840 bp, 7 predicted proteins | sample MGYA00241258_ERZ501496 | MGnify/ENA primary metagenome ERZ501496 (study PRJEB25962, sample SAMEA2042660) | human gut metagenome | biome: human gut; feature: human-associated habitat; material: faeces...
CCACGGCGCCGCCTTTACCGCGCCGGAGGAGACGGCTGACCGCGTGCTGTCCGGCTTCACCGCCCCCGACGACGGGCTGGTACACAGCGGCCTGCTCCACGGAGAGCTGACCGGCTCTGACAGCCGCTACCGGCCCCTGACCACCGCCGCCGTGGCCGCCTCCGGCCTGCACTATCTGGCCCTGGGCCATGTCCACGGCTGCACCGGCGTCCTGCGGATGGGGAGCGTTCCCTACGCCTACTGCGGCTGCCCCGAGGGACGGGGCTTTGACGAGCTGGGGGACAAGGGCTTCCTCGCCGGTCAGGTGTCGCCGGAGGGCGCAGAGCTGCAATTCGTGCCCTTCGCCCGCCGCCGCTACCGCATCATGGAGGTGGACGTCACCGATGGCGACCCGGCGGCGCTGGTGTCCGCCGCCCTGCCCGCCGGCACGGAGGAGGATATCTACCGCGTGGTCCTCACCGGCAGCCCCGCCGCACCGGTGTCACCGGAGCGGGTGCAGTCGGCCCTGTCCGGCCGGTGCTGCGCCCTGCAGGTGCGGGACAAGACCACCGCCCGGCAGGAGCTGTGGGACAAGTGCGGCGAGGATACCCTGCGGGGCCTGTTTTTGCAGCAGCTGCGCAGCACCTGCGGCGCGGATCCCCAGTCCCAGCGCCTGATGGAGCAGGCCGCGGCCTTCGGCCTGGCCGCCATCGATGATCGGGAGGTATGACCGTGAAACACATTCTGATGATCGGCACCGGCGGTACCATTGCCTCGGAAAAGACCCCCTCCGGCCTGACGCCGGAGCTGAACAGCAAGCAGCTGCTGTCCTTCGTGCCCCGCATCGGGGAGCTGTGCCACGTGGACTGCATCCAGCTGTACAGCCTGGACAGCACCAACATCCGCCCCGCCCACTGGCTGGGCGTGGCAAGGATCATTCAGGAGAACTACGACCGCTACGACGGCTTCGTCATCCCCCACGGCACCGACACCATGGCCTACACCGCCGCCGCCCTGAGCTATCTGGTGCAGGGCAGCCCCAAGCCCATCGTCCTCACCGGCGCCCAGAAGCCCATCTGGTTCGACGGCACGGACTCCAAGCGCAACCTGACCGACGCCTTTCTCTACGCCTGCCGGGGCTGCGGCGGCGTGCAGATCGTCTTCAACGGCAAGGTCATTCTGGGCACCCGCGCCCGCAAGACCTGCTCCAAGAGCTTTCAGGCCTTCTCCAGCGTCAACTACCCCGATCTGGCGGTGCTGCAGGACGAGCACCTGCTGCAATACATGCGCTGCGCCTGCTACCCCCGGCCTGTGTTCTACGACACGCTGGACGACAGCGTGGGGCTGCTGAAGCTGATCCCCGGCACGCCTGCGGCGGTGCTGGAGTTCATGCTGGAGCGGTTCGACGGGCTGGTGATCGAGTCCTTCGGCGTGGGCGGCCTGCCGGAGTATGAGGGCGACGCCAGCTATTACGACATCATCCGCCGCGGCGTGGAGCGGGGCAAGCTGGTGGTCATGACCACCCAGGTGCCCAACGAGGGCAGCAATCTGGCGGTGTACCATGTGGGCGGGCGGCTGAAAAGCACCCTGCGGCTGCTGGAGGCCTTCGACATGACTACGGAGGCGGCGGTGGCCAAGCTCATGTGGATCTTAGGCCAGACCCGCGACTTTGACGAGGCGGAGAAGCTGTTCTACCAGCCCGTGGCGCGGGATATCCTCTACGAAAACTGAACCCTCCCGGCGTCTCTCGTAGGGGCGGATGCCCACATCCGCCCCGCATGACCGTTGCACCTTGTAGGGCGGGGCCCGCGTGCCCCGCCGGTGACAATACGCACATTGCGGCGGGACACGTGGGTCCCGCCCTACAGCGCGCCGCGCTGTCATTCCGCCCCGCATGACTGTTTCCCCCGGCTCCGCCGGGGGATTTTTGCATTTCAGGGCGGTCAGAGTGCATTTTGCGGCATCCGTCCCCCCTGCGCGGAAAAGACTGCTATACTGCTATTATGTCAGACCGCGCCGGCGAGGGTACAGCGCGGAACAGAGAGAAAAGGATGGATGGCCGATATGAAGAAGCGCATTCTGTCACTGATACTGGCTTTGCAGATGGCGGCGACCCTGCTTCCCACCAGCGTATGGGCGGAAGGGGAGGACACCGCTGCGGCGGAGCCTGCCATAAGCGCGGAGGAGCCGGTGGAGACGCCGGAGCCTGCGAACACCGAGGAATCCGCGGTCACAGAGGAACCTGCGCAGCCTGCCGAAACGGAGGACACCGAAGACGCGGCGGATACCGCCCAGATACCGGAGTCCGTAACGGTGACGGAGACGGTGGAGCTGGAGCCGGTCACGGCCGCGGCCATGAACACAGCGGAGGAGGAGAACGTCAAGTTCCTTGACCGGTTTATCCCTGTCAGACAGGTGTACGCCGCAAATCCCAGAAGCAACTACCATGTGCCCACGGACGGCTCGTCGCTCCCCTTCAGCATCGGCACCAACTATATCCACGACAACTATTCGGATTTCAGCACCAAATGGGAGCGCAAGGACTTCATAGACTGCTACTTCAAGACCACCTATCTGGGCACCTACGGTACGCTGGATAAGGAAATCATGAAGGACTATTTCTGCTACGGCGACGAGGTGTCCTACAAGATCGCCATGAACGAAATGGATATCCCGGAGGGCTCCAACTACAGCAAGTGGATCGACAGGGACACCATCATCGTCAGGATCGACCTGTACGACGAGAATAAGCAGTTTATAAAAACTGTCAACAAATACAGCGCTATCATGGCGGTGGCGGAGGACGGCACCTTCCTGACATTCTCCATGCCATACAAGCCAAGGCATTTGGACTGCTCCCTCTTTTTCTCCCGGCAGGACGACCTTTTCAAGGCGACAGACACATGGAATCAGCTGCAAAATCCCAGCAAAGCCCTGAGCATCCAGCCGGTGGACAGCTGGATCACGGACATCGATGTGGTGAACAACCTGCTGGGCGACATCCCGGAGTTCGAGTATGAGTTCATCCAGCACGGGGAGATCACCGGCAAAGAGCAGTACATGACCAACAACATCATCAGCGCCAACGAGTTCATCGACCCCTACGACACCTACTACATGGTGGGGCGCGACGGAACCAACATCGACCCGGTGGTGAAGGTGAGGATCGAGAACGTAAAGGACTACGCGGAATTCACCATGTCCTACAATGGTGATACCTGGCGCAACATCCTTCTCCAGGACGGCACCCTTATCGCCGTGGGCAGCGGCGGCAGAACGCGGAATATCGACACCGATGTCAAGCAGATCGGGAAGGCACACTACTTGACAAACAGCGGCATACTGTACGACATCGGCACGGGCGACGACCTCGCCCGCAGTGTCAAGTCCTTTGCCGAGCATCGCTACGGCACGGTGCTGGGCTTCATCAAGAACGACAACAGCTTCTGGATGGGCTACAGCTATCTGAGCAATCTGGAAGACTACATGGGCAAGTTCACGCAGAAGCTGAAGCCCGGCAAGGCCAAGACGGTGGTGCCCTGCGGCGTGGTGGACGTGGACAACAACTTCTACCGTTGGTATGAGGAGGTCGTGGGTACCGGCTATGATAAGGAAGCCTTCGATAAGGGCTACTACATCCAGTACAACGAGTACAAGCTCGATCTGAAGTATCTGACCAACAACGTGGTGCGCGTGTTCCCCAACGAGTATTTCACGGGACAGTACAACACGGCGCAGGAAGCTCTGACCGGCTTCGTGCAGAACGCAAGGGGCGAGATGTGGGGCTTCGGTCTGCAAAACGAAGAGAACATGGGTGTCATGAACCTGTCCGGCAATAAGGATCTCATCAAGCACATATTCCCTGCGTTCCAGACCCAGCAGCCTGCATGGAAGGACAACGGCAACTTCTGCGGCTTTGTGCCGGAGGAGAACGGCAATCCCTACGGTCTGGTCGCCAACCACTGCTCCAACAACGTACCGAAGGTCGGCCTGTTCGCGGCGGACTATCTCAGCGATGTGCCCGGCGGCTACAAGGCCACGGATCGCTATACCTACGCCTTTGACAACAACGCCGATGACGGCACCTCTGTCAGACAGTTCCGCATGAAGCCCACGGAATTCCACTACCTGAACGACAGCAGCGAGGTGTTCATGGCGCTGAATACCTCCACCAACCCCGTGGGCAATCTGTATCTGCTGCCCAACGTGGCGCGCAGCTCCTATCACCTGAACAACAGCCGCTGCAATACCGTGCTGCTGGAGCGCACGGACGGCTCCATGTGGATGACGCAGCTTTATCCCAGATCCTCCGCCTCCATCACCGTATCCAAGCTGGGCGGCTGGGAGTGCTCCAACGCCGTCCAGATCACCCCGCCCACCAACACCACCAACACCACCGGCACCCGCACCCGCTTCGTGGACTACATCGATCTGGTGGACAGAGCCGCGCTGGAGAACAGCTTCCCCGGTATCAAGGAGACGAAATACCCCGAGGATGACGGACCGGCAGCCTTCATGGTGTCCGACTGCTACACCCAGATCACCCCCGGCAAGGCGGATAAGCTGTACCGGAGCAGCGGCGATCCCTTCCTGCTGCTGGTGACAAAGACCACCTGCGGCAACTGCCAGACCCTGCAGAGGAGCGGCGCGGCCAAGCGCATCATCGAGGAGTACGGCGTGCCCATCTACGGCGCCGTGATCGATCAGGGCAATGTTTCGTTCCCCTTTGCGTACCAGAAGTACCTCACCACACCCTACTTCGCACTGGTGTATCCCGACAGCGGCGCGCTGGACGGAAGCAGCGGCGTGGCGAAGAGAACGGTGGAGATCATCTGCCCGGTGTCCTCCGGCCAGATCAACGAGAGCCAGATCGTCGACATGGTTAAAAAGGCCAAGGAGCTGGGGGTCAAGACCGACAAATCGCTGGGGCAGCCCGCTTCTGTGGACGGCAAGGTGCCCACCGACAAGCTCTCTGTCAGCCAGCAGGAGTGGGACGTGCTGAAGCTGGTGAACCGCGCCCGCTACATGAACGGCAAGCCGCTGCTGGCTATGCCCAACGAGCTGCAAAGAGCCTGCAACATCCGCGAAAACGAGCTGACGGAGCTTTACGAGCACAAGCGTCCCAACGGCAAGAGCGTCTATACCACCATACCCGCGCCTCTGAACAAGGGCGCGGCGGCGGAGAACATCGCCTGCAACCAGTACACGGCGGCGCAGGTGGTGGACGACTGGATGCATTCCCCCGGCCACTGTGCCAACATTCTGGACGCCGGAAACTACGGCCTTGCCTACATGGGCGTGGGCTTCATCAACAGCAGCCCCCGGTACTGGGTGCAGCTGTTCACCACCAGCCAGGGCTTCACCAGCGTGACCTCCAGCAGCGGGTCGCTGACCTTCCCCAGCGTGGAGGCCATGCAGAAGGAGTACCTCATCTGCACCGATAAGGAGGGCGTGGTGTCCTACCTGCCCATCGACGTGCAGGCCATGACCCAAAACGGCGACAGCTTCACACTGGAGCTGGTGGGTCGCACCGTCACCCTGACCATCTCCGGCAAGCAGGATCCCACCATCGACATGAACGGCGACGGACAGGCCAGCGTGTCCGACATGCAGTGCCTCTTTGACTATCTGGCCACAGGCAAGGCGCCCGCCAACGCCAGCTTCATGAAGCTGGCTGATGTCAACGGCGACAATGAGATCAACATTCTCGATTATCAGGCAATGTATCAGCGTTTGAAGAGCTGAACAGACCGTGAGGAGGGAAAGACGCCCATCCCGTCAGGGGATGGGCGTCTCAGCTTGTCAAAAAAGTCCGTTCGGACTTTTTTGACAAGCTGCCTGCAAAATCGCAAAATAAAAAACAGTATTTTATTTTGCGATTTTGGTCGCTGCGGCGGGTGATTGAACGCGAAAGGGAACCCTGACGGTTCCCTTTCACACTAACCCTCCCTCCGATATTTGCGACCGGGTGGGTTTTTTGACAGTCTGACGAGTTTATGCTTTCGGGATATCCGCGAAGCGGCAGGGCTGCTCCTCGCCGTTGAGCACGCGGCAGGCGCCGGCCGCCAGCGCCTCCAGCTCAAACTCGCCGGCCATGACCTCCACCGGTGCGATGAAGGACAGCTTCCGCGTCAGGTACTCCACCACATACCGGGAGTGCGCCAGTCCGCCGGTGAGGATCACCCGATCCACCCTTCCGTCTGCGGCAGCCGCCAGCCCGCCCAGAGCGCGGGCGCAGCTGTACAGCATCCCGTCGTACACCAGTTTGGCGTGCCGGTCGCCCTCCCGGATGTGCCGCTCCACCTCGATGGCGTCGGCGGTGCCCAGATGCGCCGCCAGCCCGCCCTTGCCGCGGATAAAGCTCATGATGTCCTGCTTCGTATATTCCCCGGAAAAGCACATAGCCACCAGCGGCTGCAAACTCACGCCGCCCATGCGCTCCGGCGCGAACATCCACTCGTCGTCCCGGACGCCGTCCACCATCTTTCCGCCGATAAACAGCCGGGCAGAGCCGCCGCCGCCCAGATGCAGCACGATCAGCCGGCAGTCGGCCAGCGGCTTGTGCAGCACCTCGCTGGCGCAGCGCATGGCCATGGCGCGGCAGTTCAGCGCATGTCCCGTCATCATCCGGGGCAGCTCCGGCAAACCGGACATCCGCGCCTCATCGGTCATCTCGTCCACCGTGACCGGGTCGCAGATAAAGGCGGGGATGCCGAGAGGCCGGGCGATCCGCAGCGCCAGCACGCAGCCCAGATTGGACGCGTGCGCCGCGTCCCGCACGGTGTACATAAAGTCCACCATGTCCTGATCCACCTGATAGGTGCCCGCCGCACAGTAGGGCAGCTGCCCGCCCCGGGCGCAGACCGCGTCCAGGCCGTTCAGATCCACCTGCTGCTCCGCCAGCGCCTGTTCGATGGCCTTCTGGCGGAAGTCCGCCTGCTCCATGACCCACGCGAAGGGCTGCAAGTCCTCCCTGCTGTGGCGCAGCGTCTTGTCGAATACCTTCTCCGTGCCGCAGAACAGCGCGAGCTTCGTGGAGGTAGAGCCGGGATTGATGACCAGTACTCGCTTATCCATAGTGATTTCCGCCCCAGACAGGGCTCTCCTTCTTTTGTTATTTAAAGCAATTATACCCGTCCGCACCCCTCCGCACAAGCGGGAAATTATCATAGGCTATCAGTTTTTCTGTTAGGTTCACGATTCCGTGCGCGTCAGCATCCGCACGGCGTATTTCAGGAACATCTTCACCGCCGGAGACGCCTCGGTATGGGAGTGGAGCGCCGCGCCCAGCGTGATGCTGGCCGGCGGGTCGATGGGGATCATGGCCACGTCGCAGATGCGCTTTTCCGTGATGAGCCGGTTCATAACGCTGACGCCCAGCCCCTGCTCCACCATGGACATGGCGGAAAAGTTCTCGATGGTGGTATACCGGATATTGGGGCGCACATGGCTGCGGGCGAAAAGCGCCTCCACATCGTCGTCGCAGCCCAGCGCCGGCATGATAAAACTGTCCTGCTCGCAGTTCTCCAGCGGATAGCACGATGCCTCCGCCAGCGGGTGGCTGCGGGGCAGCAGCGCCACCATGGGATCCTCCGCCAGCGGGATCCACTCAAAGGGCATGTTCTCCTGATAGCTGAAAAAGCCGATATCCGCCGTGCGCTCCTCCAGCCACTGGGACACCTCCTGCCATATTCCCTCCATCAGCTTGATCTCCACGTGGGGATAGTCCTGCTGGAACGCCCGGATGACCGCCGGCAGCCAGTGGGTGGCGATGCTGGAATAGGCCGCGATGGTCACGGTGCCGATCAGCAGCCCGTTCATCTGGGCGGACAGCTCAAACAGGCGATCCTCCTGATGGAGTATCTCCCGGATCACCGGCAGCAGCAGCTGCCCGTTGGCGGTCAGCGCCACGCCCTTGGTGCTGCGGCTGAACAGGGAGAATCCCACCTCCTTCTCCAGCGCAGAGACCAGCTGGTTCACGCCGGAGGGCGTGTAGCGCAGCACCTCGGCGGCGCGGGAGAAGCTGCCTGTTTCGGCAGCGGCGAGAAAGGCGCGGCAGCGGGCTGTTTCCATGATATTTCCTCCTTTTCCGGCTGTTAGTATAACTTACATCCATTATAATGAAATACAGCTTTACTTTTCCTGTGAAATATTCTACTATAGCATCAACAGGAAGGCAAGAGCCTGAAGCCAAAAAATAACGTCAACAAAAATACAAAGTTTTTTCAAGGAGGATGTTACCATGAAAAACATTTCTATTCACGTTGCTATCGCCGTCGTTTCCCTGGTTCTGGTCGTAGCTTCCGCCTTTTTGATGACGGCTGCCGACTGGGAGATCCGCGTACTGGCCAACTACCTGACTCTGGGCTGGGCACTGGTGTTCACCGTCTCCGCCACCCGCGCGCTGCTTCTGGAAGGTCGCCGCGAGGAGAAGGCCGCGCACAAGACCGCTCACGCCGCCGCGTAACAGGAGTATCATACGAAAAGAAGCACCTCCGGGTGCTTCTCTTTTTGTTCGCTTGACGGGCGGGACAAAATACGGTACAGTATAGGCAGCACCGCATGCGGTACTGCCTATAGAAAAATCCGAACGGAGGCGCCCTCTATGAAAAAGATCGCAGTCATCACCGGCGCGTCCAGCGGCATGGGCAGGCGCTTCGCGGAAACGGTGGATCGATATGGCCGCTTCGACGAGGTGTGGGTCATCGCCCGGCATCAGGCGCAGCTGGAAGCGCTGAAGGCGACCGTCCCCTTCCCTATCCGCGTGCTGGCGCTGGATCTGACCGACCGCACCAGCTTCGGCACATACGCGGCGGCACTGGCGGAGGAGCCGGTGCAGGTGGGGCTGCTGATGAATTGCAGCGGCTACGGCAAGTTCAGCGCCGTGCTGGACACCCCGCTGGCGGTGAACCTGAACATGACCGACCTGAACTGTCAGGCGGTGGTGGCCATGTGCCAGCTGACGGCGCCCTACATGCCCTCCGGCAGCCAGATCATCAACATCGCATCGGTGGCGGCGTTCCAGCCTATCCCCTATATCGACATCTACGGCGCCACGAAAGCCTTTGTCCTCAGCTTCAGCCGCGCCCTGAACCGGGAGCTGCGCAGCCGCGGCATCGGCGTGATGGCGGTGTGCCCCTTCTGGACAAAGACCGCCTTCTTCGACCGCGCCATCCGGGAGGGCGAACAGCCCATCGTGAAAAAGTACGTGGCCATGTATGACGTGGAGGATATCGTCAACCGGACATGGCGGGACGCCAAGCGGGGCAAGGACGTGTGCAAATACGGCTTTATCGCCCGCGCACAGGCGGGGCTGGCCAAAATACTGCCTCACAGCCTGGTCATGGACGTGTGGATGAAGCAGCAGGAGCTTCGCTGACAGCACGCGCCGCAAGGCTGTAGAAAACGAAAAGCAGCACCACCGTTTGGTGGTGCTGCTTTGTGTGCTGTTCCAAGGGGGGAACGCGGAACAACATATATGGCCATGTCTCTGAAAAAATGAAACAAGACAGCGCAAACCGCATGGAAGCCTATATGCGGGGCACTGTCTATGAGAAGCCCCAAAACGGTTAAAGGGTCAAATAAAGGGTCAGACACAAGAAAAGAGGTCTGAAACCCATTGGTTTCAGACCTCTTGCTGGCAGCGGGAGAAGGATTCGAACCCTCACATACGGAGTCAGAGTCCGCTGTGCTACCTTTACACAATCCCGCTGTGTCCTGACGAACAAAAACTATTATACATGTTTTCCCGCATTTGTCAACAGTTTTTTCGCCAGACTTTTCAAAGTTTTATTTCCCCAGCCACTGGCGCAGGCGCTCCCACAGCTCCACCGCACGGAATTTCAGCACATAGCCCTCCTGCCCGGTGATGAGCTTCATGTCCGATTCATCCATGCCGGCCTGCACTGCCACGTCCTCCAGGTCGGTGCAGGCCGCCGTACACAGCGGTGGGTACACCACGCACCACCAGTTCCGCCCGGCGCCCTCGCCGATGACGACCCGCAGCGCCAGATACTCCCCCGCCGGCAGTGCGAAGCCGTCGTACTCCTTCAGTGGGAATTCCGTCATGGTCAGCTCCGCCCGCACGGGGTATGACCCGCCGCAGGCGTCGAAGGCCGCCTGCTCCAGCTCCGGCAGCGCTGTGCGCAGCCGCGCCTGTGCGTCCGGCCTGTCCGCCGCCTGCCGCAGTATATCCTCGGCGCGGGAAAGCACGGCGTCCCGCGCCCGCAGCTTCATGGCCTGATCCGAGGCGCTGTCCGAGTTGGCGATCACATGCAGGCGGATCATCTTCTCCTGCAGGGCATCTTGCCGTCCCAGTGACGCCGCGCCGCTGACCAGCGCCAGCGCCAGCGCCGCCAGCAGCGCCAGCTCCACCGGCTTCCACTTTTTTATATATGTACGCATAAAAAGCACCGTCCCTTGCTGATTTTCCTACATTGTGGACGGTGCTTTTCTGTTTTATACCGGCCGGGTCAAAAAAACCTGCGGCCACGTCCGCCGCAGCGTCATCGCGGCCGCCGCCGCCTCCTTCCGGTCATCGAACACTCCGAACACAGCGCTGCCGCTGCCGCTGAGCAGCGTACCCAGCGCCCCCTGCGCCCGCAGCGCCGCTTTGATATCCCAGAGGCGGCTGTCCTCCGGCACAGCACGCTCAAAGCTGTTGCGCAGCTCTGCCGCTATCGCGTGGACGTTGTTCCCGGCCACGGCGTCCTCCATGCGGCTGTCCTCTGCGGTCACGCCGTCGCTGGCGTCCAGCCGCCGGTACATCTCCGCCGTGGAGAAGGATACCTGCGGCTTACACACAACGAACCAGCACTCCGGCAGCGCCCGCAGGGACAGCAGCAGATCGTCTCCCCGGCGG
>ENA-OPCW01001652-OPCW01001652.1-human-gut-metagenome-genome-assembly--contig:-NODE-1652-length-10822-cov-5.004179_pt1 | contig 10822 bp, 8 predicted proteins | sample MGYA00241258_ERZ501496 | MGnify/ENA primary metagenome ERZ501496 (study PRJEB25962, sample SAMEA2042660) | human gut metagenome | biome: human gut; feature: human-associated habitat; material: faeces...
CTTCCTTGCGGGTCTCGGTGCGTACCACGTCCGTCACGACCTCCACCGCCTTGTCATAGGCCGCAGCCGAAACATTTTCCAGCAGGTTTTCCATTCACCAGTTTACGGCTCACCTGTGTCCAATACTCGCTCTCCACGAACATCAGGTAGGCCGCATTGCCCAATATATATAAACCGCCCAAGCTCATCAGTACGATGACCACGAAGAAACGGGGCATTATCTTTTTATTGTCGAAGTTCATTCTTCTTCCTCGTTTTGGGATTTAATCAAAAAAGGAGGTTCTTTCGGACTTTGCAGCACGCTGTCCGGAGTCTGTCTCAAACTTTTTTCTATCTGGCTTTGCCGTGTCTTTACGGTCAACTCGCTGGAACGGGTCAGCGCACGGTATCTCACCTCCGTCAATTCCGTCTTCAACTTTTCAATCTCAATCATCTCCTGCTCTGCGGAATAACGGTTCGTGATATAAATGATGGCAAAAAACGTACAGAGTAAAATCAATCCCATCTGACGACGTAACCACCCGGCCGTAAGGATGTCCCCACCCAATATCTCGCGTAAAGACACGTTAGGACGCTGGTCCACCCCCTCACTCTCCGTGAAAGCCTTGATAGGAGACAGTTCGCCCGACTCGGCCTTTTCCTCATCGCCCGGCATCACACCATCCTCGTCGGACATGTCCCCGCCCGACACGGCCTCCTCCGCCCCGGGACTTCCGGCTGCCTCTTCCGTAGGCACACCCACGGGCTCCACGTCCGTTTTTTCTTCCAAATCCAGTTCTTCCTTCATCCTTTATTTCTTTTCCGCGATTCTCAACTTGGCACTGCGGCTACGGGGATTCGCACGCTGCTCCTCTTCTCCCGGCCATGTTAATCACTATCTTGGAAAATTTTGATGCGGTTGCCCTGTTTATGCGTCGATGATAAATCATAAATCATAAATCTTGATTATCTTTGCAACTCAAATAAAAAAACATCATTAAAGTATGTTGACGCTTAAAGTAATTACGGAAGAAACAGATCGGGTGATTCGCGGTCTGGAAAAGAAACACTTTAAAGGTGCACAGGAAAGCATTGCAAAAGTGATCGAATTGAACGATAAAAGACGTGGTGCGCAAAATCAATTAGATAAAAATCTGGCAGAGGTGAACCAGACTTCGAAAACCATCGGCATGCTGATGAAAGAAGGTAAAAAAGAGGAAGCCGAAATTGCTAAGCAACGTGTTGCTGAGATCAAGGAAGTCAACAAGGCTATCCAGGCCGAAATGGATCAGGCGGCCGAAGATATGCAGAACTTGCTCTATACAATCCCGAATGTTCCTTACGACGAAGTGCCCGAAGGTGTGGGAGCTGACGATAATAAGGTTGAAAAGATGGGCGGTATGGAAACGGAACTGCCGAAAGACGCACTGCCCCATTGGGAATTGGCAAAGAAATATGACCTGATCGATTTTGACTTGGGAGTGAAGATCACAGGTGCCGGTTTCCCGGTTTACAAGGGACAAGGTGCGCAGTTGCAGCGTGCGCTGATTAACTTCTTCCTGGATGAAGCCCGTAAATCCGGTTATACGGAAATCATGCCGCCGACAGTTGTGAATGCTGCTTCCGGTTATGGTACGGGCCAGTTGCCTGACAAGGAAGGGCAGATGTATCATTGCGAAGTGGATGATCTTTATCTGATCCCGACAGCCGAAGTCCCGGTTACTAATATCTACCGTGATGTTATCCTCGACGAAAAGCAGTTGCCGATCAAGAACTGCGCCTATACGCAATGTTTCCGTCGCGAAGCCGGCTCTTATGGAAAAGATGTGCGCGGACTGAACCGTTTGCATGAGTTCTCTAAAGTGGAATTGGTTCGCATTGACAAACCGGAACACTCCAAACAGTCTCATCAAGAAATGTTGGATCACGTAGAAGGCCTGCTCCAGAAATTGGAACTTCCGTATCGTATCTTACGTCTTTGTGGTGGCGATATGAGTTTCACGGCTGCCCTTTGTTTTGATTTTGAAGTTTATTCAGAAGCCCAAAAGCGCTGGTTGGAAGTAAGTTCGGTTTCTAACTTCGATAATTACCAGGCAAACCGTCTGAAATGCCGTTATCGTGACGAGAATAAAAAGACACAGCTCTGCCATACGTTGAATGGTAGCGCATTGGCTTTGCCGCGTATCGTCGCAGCATTGCTCGAAAACAACCAGACTCCCGAAGGCATCCGCATTCCGAAGGCGTTGGTTCCGTATACGGGATTTGATATGATTAAGTAAATAAGTATAGAAAAAACTATAGGGTGGTAAAAACGGTCGGTATCTGTTTGACAACGGATGTCGACCGTTTTTGGTAGCGACAAGCATCTATTTTCAAAACACCGGTGATTCGATTTTAAAACATATATGCTTTGCAATCAAAACATCGGTGTTTTGATAGATAAGGAATTGTACCAAATCAGATGAACAGATTTACATTCGCCTCTTCTGCCCGTTCGAGATAAGAAGCCACGCCGCCCAGTGTAACATTGTCCATCAGTTCTTCTTTTTGCACGCCCATGACATCCATGCTCATGGTGCAGGCAATCATTTCCACGCCATTGTCTATGGCTTGTTGGATCAGGCTTTCCAGGCTGTCGATTCGCTTTCGCTTCATGATGAGGCGCATCATCCAGCTACCGGCGCCTCCCATGTTCATTTTAGACAGTTTGAGTTTGCCACTGTGTGTCGGAAGCATCCAGCCGAACATCTTGCCGAAAATATCTTTGGTGACTGTTGGTTTATGCTGTTTCTTGATCACATTCAGTCCCCAAAAAGTAAAAAACATGGTTACTTTCTTGCCGGTCGAAGCCGCTCCATTGGCAATGACAAAGGAAGCTAACGCCTTGTCCAGGTCGTCGCTGAAGACGATCAGTGTCTTGTTGTCGGCATTGTTCCGAGAAATCTCGCAAGAAGCTGTTTTCTCCTGTTTGCGGATGGTGGCGGCGACCACCCCGTTTTTGTTTTCCAACGCAACCAGCTCTGCACCTGTCATCTTGCACCAGGAAGTGACATCCTTGCCGAAAGCCTGGTCGGTGGCAGTTATCTGAAGTTGTTCGCCGATCTTCAACGCCTCGTAGTTCTTTTTCAATTGCATCACAGGTCCGGGACACATCAGTCCGCAAGCATCTACTTTCAACAGATTGATCTGGGAATCGGAGTTTCCATAGCTTGTGCTTTCCGGTATTTCCGGCTTGTGGGAAACGATCTCTTTTATCGGTGCGGTCGCTACGCTCCATGTTTTGTATCCTCCGGATAGGTTGCGCACATGCTTGAAGCCATTTTGTACCAAGATGCGATAGGCCAGGTAACCACGCAGTCCGACTGCACAGGTTACGACGATCGGTTTCTCCTTTGGCAGTTCGTCTAAATGTTCTCGCAATTCATCTACCGGTATGTTTATAAATCCGGGAATCGTGCCTAATTTATATTCGTCGTGTGTACGGACATCGATTCGAATCGTGTCGGCCGGAAGTTCTGCGAGCTCGCGCCATTGGATGATCCGGGACTTTTTGTTCAAAATATTTTCTGCAACGAATCCGGCCATATTCACGGGATCTTTAGCTGACGAATAGGGAGGTGCATAGGCATGTTCCAATTCCGTCAGGTCGTGGACTGTACCGCCTCGCTGTATCACTTGTGCCAGCATCTCGATACGTTTGTCTACACCGTTGAAGCCGACAATCTGGGCGCCTAACAATTTCCCGTTTTCCGGAGCGAACAATATTTTGATGGACAGGGGAACGGCTCCCGGATAATATCCGGCATGAGAGGCCCCATGTGTGTAGGAAGAGATATAGGGTATATTGTTCTGTTGTAATAACTTTGCATTCGCACCGGCTGCGGCAACTGTCAGGTCGAATACTTTCGCAATGGAAGTTCCGATTGATCCCGGATATTTCTTTTTGTTGCCGAATACGATATTGTCTGCCACGATGCGTCCCTGCTTGTTTGCCGGCCCTGCCAGCGGAATAAGGGCCGGCTGTCCGGTTACGAGATGGCGTACTTCGACTGCGTCGCCGAGGGCATATATATCGGCATCGGAAGTTTGCATATAATCGTTTACGGCGATGCCGCCCCGTTCTCCGATGGCGAGTCCCGCATCTTTTGCCAGTTTGGTTTCCGGGCGTACCCCGATGCTCAGCAAAACCATGTCGGTAGCGATCTGTTTGCCGCTGCGGAGGTGTACGGTCACACCACCGTCTTTTTCTTCAAAGCGGCTGACACCATCTTCTAAGTGCAGTCCGACTCCCTTATCGGTTAGTTGCCGGTGCACGATTGCTGCCATCGAGAAGTCCAAAGGAGCCATCACTTGGTTGGCCATTTCCACCACGTCGACCTGGATACCTAAGTCGTGCAGATTTTCCGCCATTTCCAGTCCGATAAAGCCTCCACCCACAACAATAGCACGTTTCGGATTTTCAGTATTGACATAATTCTTGATCGTATCGGTGTCCGGCACATTGCGGAGCGTGAATATCTTCTTGCTTCCGATCCCTTCAATACCAGGCCGGAGCGGTTCGGCTCCCGGTGAAAGTACCAGTTTGTCGTATGTTTCGGTGTATGTCTCGCCTGTGGATAGGTTCTTGATTTCCACTTCTTTTTTATCCGGACGGATAGCGGTTACCTTCTGTTCCGTGCGAATGTCAATCCGGAAACGGTCTGTGAAACCTTTTGCTGTCTGTACGAACAGCTTTTCTCGGTTGTTGATCGTGTCACCGATATAATAAGGTAGGCCACAGTTTGCATACGATACATATTTTCCTCGTTCGAACAAGATGATATTGGCTTTTTCATCCATTCTGCGCAGACGTGCTGCAACGGTAGCTCCTCCGGCTACTCCTCCTATAATCAGGTAGTTCATGTTGTAAAAATATTATTTGTATTATACATATTTGTTAATAGAAAATATTTGGATAAAAAAAGGTTCAACCTTTTTCCATACAAGTTTTCAGTTTCTCAAACAATCCGTCGAAACACAGTTCTGCATTCATCATCTGCTGTATTTTTTCTTTTCCGCCAGGAGTGAGGGAGAAGCACATCTGCCGTTTGTCGTTTTTGTTGATGTTGCGGCGGATATAACCTTTATTCTCTACGGCTGTGATCACTTTCGAAACGCGTGAGTTGGACAGACCTATATATTCGCAGATCATACCTGCGGATTTCGTTTCTCCGTCTTTCAGGCAGCAGAGTAACATGGCCTCATTGATCGTAATATCGTGTACCTCCGCAAAGGTTTTCTCGAACTGGTATAAAGCTTTGTATATATCTTTTATTGCACAAATTGATTCCATATTCTTATATGTTGTTGATGGGTACAAAGATATATAATATTTTCAATATAAATAATGTTTAGTGGAAAATATTTTGTCTGGTGATAAAAAGAGAGTGTGTTTTGTGGAATAAAAGGATGCATGCTATTATCTGAAAGCATGCATCCTTTTGAAATAATTTTTTGCCGGATGAGACAGAGTCTTGTTTGTTTAATCTCTGTTGGAGAAATATTTCATGAACTGCGAGCGTTCATACATCGCAGGATTGGAGATGTTGGCATAGTTTAGTTTGCCTTTGAACTGGTCAAGCGACTGATAATGCGCTTGGTGCATCCATTCTTCAATACAGGTAAGCACCTGTGAGATAATTTCTGCTCCATGTGTATAGACGGCGCTACACATCTGTATGGCGTCGGCTCCTGCAAGCAAGCATTTGATGACATCTTCCCAATCGTGCACTCCAGTAGAGGAAGCGATGCTGATTCCGGGTATCTTACCTGAAACGATTGCTGTCCAGCGAAGCGTGTCACTCAGGTCGGAATGGTTACTGAAAACGTTACCTGAGACAATTTGCATATTGTTGATGTCGATATCCGGTTGGTAAAAACGGTTGAAGAGGACGATTCCGTCCGCCCCGTTAACTGTCAGCGTATGGGCTACAGCTGGAATATTACCGACCATTTTGCTCATCTTGATCATGACAGGGATCGAAACAGTTTCTTTCACTTTACGAATAATGCTGACATACAAGTCACGCATGTTTTCACTGTTGTATGTGAGGTCTGTTTCCAAGAAGAACACGTTTAGTTCCAAGGCATCAGCACCTGCTAATTCGATCTGGCGGGCAAATTCGATCCATGCATCCGATTTATAGCAGTTGATACTTGCGATAACCGGAATGGTGCATAATTCTTTCGTCTTCTGGATCAGTTCCAGATAATCGTTTATCTGATTCGCCTTTACATAACCGCGTATGTAATCGGCTGCTTCGGGGTAGTCCGAATCCTGCATCAGTATATCGCTTTGCATTTCAATCTGCTCTTCGAAGAGTGATTTCAGTACGATCGCACCTGCACCGGCTTTTTCAAATTCCTTGTTTCGTTCCGCGTTGTTTGTCAAACCGGAACTTCCGACGATAAGCGGGTTACGGAGTGTCAGTCCCGCATATTGTGTTTTAATGTCAATCATGTCAGATTCAATTATGTTCAACGATTACAAAAATAGAGAATTATTTTCTACCTTATCTGTTCTTGCTCTTTAAAATGGTTAAAACTCAATATTCCCGTTCTCCGAAAATGCTGGTTCCTATGCGTATCATCGTACTACCTTCGCGGATGGCGATCGGATAGTCGTGGCTCATTCCCATTGATAATTCGCAAAAATATTCGTCACCCTTGAATACCGAGTTTTTCAGTTCAGTGAAAAGTTCATGGATATTATGAAACTCATTTTTGATCAGAGATGTGTCGTCGGTGTTGGTCGCCATCCCCATCAGTCCGCATATCCGGATGTAGGGAAGGGCTTCGGGCAACAGATTGTATAGCAGTTCACGGCATTCGTCAGGACTGAAGCCGTGCTTGGCTTCTTCTTGCGCGATATGTATCTCCAACAGGACACGGATGATACGATCATGTTTAGCCGCTTGCTTGTTGACTTCCTGCAAAAGTTTTAACGAGTCGATACTGTGTATCGTGTGGATGAACGGGGCAATGTCTTTTACCTTGTTGCTTTGCAATGGGCCGATAAAATGCCATTCGATGTCACTGGGCAATACTTTTTGTTTAGCTGTCAATTCTTGGGCCCTGCTTTCACCAAATACACGTTGTCCCGCATTGTAGGCTTCCTGCAATGCCTCGACGGGATGGAACTTGGAGACCGCTACCAACGTGACACCTGCCGGCAGCGATGCTTTCAGTCTTGTTATATTTTCAGTGATGTTCATGCTTCTTTTGTTTCCGCCTGTTTTTTCTGTTCGGCAATCAGTTCTTCCTCTGATTTCTTTTCCGCAGGGACACTGTTGGCGTCAAAAGGAAAGACATCCATCAGTTGGGTTTCTGTAACGGAGGCGATGGTATAGTCGGCAAGCGTTCCCTTCATTCCGTCTTCCAATACGGCGATGGCATCTTTCAGGTTAGACGCCTGTGCCAGCATCTGTGCAGCTGTTTTCTTTTCGGCTCCGCTTTTTTCATCGAGGGTGATGAAGTAAACCTTGATCTTATAGAAACGGTCGCCATTTTCGTTGAAGAACAATTCTGACAAACGGGCGCGTTTGATGTCTGTTACAGTAAATTCCCCGGATACGAAGGGGCGGATTTCTTCGATGATGCGGGCTTCCGCTTCCGTGAACGACAGGGCGTCGACCAAATAGGGTTCCGTCACTTTCTTTTGTGCTCCATTCTCCATGATCTTCTCGAAGGAGACTTTGCATTCAAACCAGTTATGCATATATTTATATGTTTTATAATGTCTGTATTTTTATTTCAAACCAAGGTACAAATATAACGGCTATTCGGGAATTAAACAACCGGAACGGATTTCTTTGTCAATTATTGGATCGTAGTGAACTTTTTGCCACATGCTCCGGTTATATAAGCGTAGTGTGTTTTTTCATGGTATTAGATTTTTAGATTAGTAATAGGTTGTTTTGTCTGGTTCGAGAGGAATAGGACAAAAGTTCTAAAATATCAGAGCCGGAAGTGTAGGAATTCCCCATACATTCCGGCTCTTTTACGTTTCAAAACCCATCGTTTCTTCAATTTCAAGGCAACATGTGTCTTCCCCCTACTGCTTGTTTATAAGATTCGACGTATCTGTCAAAGGTAAAACAATTATTTTTTATTCTCTAATTTGTAGTATAATATTCAATAAAGATTTTGAAATAAAGGGAGCTAGAAAGGAAATGTGCAACTCGTGATTGGGTGAAAAGGGAAATATTCACTTTATCGGAGGAAAGAATAAAGCATACAAAACCTGCTGCACGCTGGTGGTACAGCGTGCAGAGGTATTGGATTATTTAGTATGCAGATCATCTTGCCCCGTCGGGCATGCCGTATTGACTGATAATAAATTACCTCAAAAACAATTTATTAAGGTTACATAGATTAACATTCAGACAATTAAGGCCATGAAGGTCCGATTACTTAATATATCTATATTTCCTCCAGTCCGGGAATGTGTTCCGCAGGAAATCACGCAGAGTTTGGCGGTTTACTCCGAATTTTTCGGCGATTTCGTTCATCGAGCATTTCTCATTGATCATTTTCTTGATGACATTTTCTTTTCCGGACAACCTGACCTGCATGGTCTTTTTGCCTTTCGGACGACCGAGTTTCGTGCCTTCCGCTTTTTTACGCGCAAGTGCTTCACGGGTACGTTGTGAAATCAGATTGCGTTCGATTTCTGCACTTAGGCTAAAAGCGAAGGCCAGAATTTTACTATTGATATTATTCCCTAATTCATAGCGTTCTTTGACTGTAAGGACGATAATATCCCGTTCCATACATTGGTGAAGGAAGCTCATGACTTGCATCAAATTACGTCCAAGCCTTGATAGTTCTGTTGTTACAAGCGTGTCTCCTTTACGAATTTGTTTTAATAATCTGCCAAGTTGGCGATCCGATACACTTGTTGTTCCGCTGATTGTTTCGTCTACCCAACGTTCGATACGGAAACCTTTCGCTTTTGAATAGTTTTCAATCTCGAAGCGTTGATTTTCAGTACTTTGTTTATCCGTACTGACTCTTACATAACCGTATATCATACTATCTGAATATTAAATGAATAACTAAAGATACTTCAGAAATAGAAATGAAGGAGGGGATTAGTATTTACCAACTTTTTTTATTGTCGTGTGATTATAAGAGTGCATTCCCTCTACAAAGGTGGATATAATAATTTAAACGAAACAGCCTCTGAAAGTAAAAATTAAATTAAATTTTACGCAGTGAAAGGGGAAAGGAGTACATTTGCCGGAAAGAATAGTAGGATATGAAGAAATTATTGTCGCTGCCGCCTAACTTGGTTGGCAGTTTTCACGAGATAGCTAATGCCGATCCGGCAGACTGGTTTTGTACGTCCGATCCTATAGGTGCCCGTCTGGGATCGGGTGGAGGAACAACTTGGTTACTTGAGGCTTGCCGCCGGGATGACGATACTGCTGGAACGTTGTCGACAGGAGAATGGCTGGCGCGTGAAAAGCGGATTTTATTGCATGCCGGAGGGCAGAGCCGGCGTTTGCCCGGGTATGCACCTTCGGGCAAGATATTGACACCGATTCCGGTGTTCCGGTGGGCGAGGGGACAGAAATTATCTCAGAACCTCCTTTCGCTTCAACTTCCGTTGTATGAGGAGATCATGCGCAAGGCGCCGGATTCGCTGCATACGCTGATTGCCAGTGGCGATGTTTATCTGCGTAACAGCGAGCCGTTGCAAGAGATTCCTGAGGCTGATGTTGTCTGTTATGGTTTGTGGGTGGATCCTGCACTCGCCACTCGCCACGGGGTCTTCGTGTCGGACCGCAAATCTCCTGACCAGCTCGATTTCATGCTTCAAAAGCCCACTCTCGATGAGTTGGGACGGCTGGCGGGGACGCATCTCTTCCTGATGGATATAGGTGTCTGGCTGCTCAGTGACCGGGCGGTGGAACTCCTGATGAAGCATTCCTACGAATCGGATGGGAAACAGATGAAGGAATATGACCTGTATTCTGAGTTTGGTCTTGCTCTTGGGGGGCATCCACGTATAACTGATGAAGAATTGAATGCGTTGACTGTCGCTATCTTGCCTTTGCCGGGTGGTGAGTTCTATCATTATGGTACAAGCCGGGAGCTGATTTCTTCGACGTTGTCGGTGCAGAATCTTGTGCGCGACCAGCGGGCGATCATGCAGCGTAAGGTGAAACCACATCCTGCCATGTTTGTTCAGAATGCCGAAGTTTTTTGTTCGCTGACCTCTGATAATTCAGAACTGTGGGTCGAAAACAGTTTTGTCGGGAAACGATGGACGCTTGCCGATCGGCATGTGATTACGGGTGTTCCGGTGAACGATTGGGGGTTACACGTTCCTTCCGGTGTGTGCATTGATGTCGTGCCTGTCGGTGATGAAGGATGGGTGGCACGTCCGTATGGTTTCAATGATACTTTCAAAGGAAATACGGCGAATGAATCTACTCTCTTTATGGGGCGTCCCATAGTGGAATGGTCTGCGGAGCGGGGTATCAATTTGCCGGCCTGTGCCGACATACAGAATGCGGCCTTATTCCCTGTCTGCCGGAGTATGGACGAGTTGGGGGCTGTGTTACGTTGGATGGTATCTGAACCTTATCTGGATGAAGGACGCAAGGTGTGGGAAGTAGCTGAAAAGATGTCTGCAAACAGGCTTTCTGATTGTGCAAATCTCCGCCGCCTGTTTGCCCAGCGCGAAGCGTTCAGGAAGAAAAACTGGTCGATGCTTGCTGCCAATCATGACAAAAGTATTTTCTATCAGTTGGATCTGGCGGATGCTGCCTCCGAATTTGTTGCCGGAGGAATTATG
>ENA-OPCW01001659-OPCW01001659.1-human-gut-metagenome-genome-assembly--contig:-NODE-1659-length-10791-cov-3.469169_pt1 | contig 10791 bp, 12 predicted proteins | sample MGYA00241258_ERZ501496 | MGnify/ENA primary metagenome ERZ501496 (study PRJEB25962, sample SAMEA2042660) | human gut metagenome | biome: human gut; feature: human-associated habitat; material: faeces...
CCGCCGCTTTAATTGTGCGGTGTGGCCTTAAGCGTACCGTAAATCCTACTTAGAATTTATCACATTGTGAAGGAGTGAACTGAAATGATCGTTGTACTCAAACGAAACAGCGACAAGGAACATGTCGAAAAACTGATGCAGCATTCCACAGAAGGAATCACCGACGATGCTATGGTTGTGGAGCAGGAGATGGGAATCGCATCAGTGATGGTAAAAGGCGGCTATGAAAATATAAAAATCACAACACCGGAGGATCTGCTCATTGCAGAGAGCTTTCTGGCAGAAAAATAGAAAAAAAGCAAAATACAGAAAGCAAACTACAAATAGATAAAAACAAATGTGTGAATTGTAAAACGGGGAAAAACAGCGAAAACGAAAAAGAAATTGAAAAAAATGTAAAAAAAATCTAAAAAAGGGTTGTCAAGTTTAAAATCTTATGATAGTATAAATGAGCACTGTTAAGTTGCTTGAATAGCTCAGTTGGTAGAGCAATCGGCTGTTAACCGATCGGTCGTAGGTTCGAGTCCTACTTCAAGCGCCATGTGGCTCGTTGGAGAAACGGTTAACTCACATGCCTTTCACGCATGCATTCACGGGTTCGAATCCCGTACGAGTCACCATTTAATAAATTACATCACTTAGGTGATGTTTTTTTATTGTTTGCAATTTCATTATCAAGGATATTTAAATAAATATTTGTAAGTTTTGTATTACGTCGATCAATTGAAGAAGAAATATAAGCTGTAAGAGATTTAATAGAGGCATCATTTTGTCCATTAAAACTTTCATCGACAAATATACATGTATTTGTTCCTTCATACTCTAACATCCAATAAACATTCTTTTTAAAAGAACCATGATTAACAGGCTCTCGTACAATTGGATTATAACTTGACGTATTTAATTCTTGATAATAGCGATCTAAATAAGAAGCATTATTTAGACTGTCTTGTTGAAAGAGCTTCATCTGTGTTTGTAGTATTTCAGTTGGCGCTTGTGTGGCTAATAACTCATAGACACCGGCTGAATAAAGTTGATTATAAATAAGATATTGTAATGTTTTATTTGTCAAAAGGATCACCCGAGTTTATTATATGTATAGATATGTTTTTTATGATGGAGGGATTAAAATGTCTTATCAAATATTAAAAATGATTGTTTATGTTTTTTCGGTTTTATCAGCAATGTATGGTTTGAGCTGTTTTCGTTTTGATCAAATGATTTCTAAAGGAAAAATGAAACAATTTTATTGTTTTTATATTATTGCTTCATTATCTTTAGGATATTTACTTGCATCTTTTATATTAGATTTTGTTACGATTCATTTATAGTCTAGTTTCAAATAGTTTTCATATAGTAAAATATGAAAACTATTTTTTATAAACTTATTTTATGTCTAGCTCTTTTTATTACGTTATTCTTTTTATATAAGCCACAAATAAATAACAAAATCTACAAAGGAAAAGAAAAAGATGTTTATGTAAGCGTAGAAATGAATCAAGAAGTCCATCAAATTTTACTTGATGATTATTTATTAGGTGTTGTTGCGGGAGAAATGCCAGCAAGTTTTGAACTAGAAGCAATTAAAGCACAAGTTGTCGCCAGTCGTACTTTTGTTTATTCACGTTTATTAAGTGTTGATAATACAACTAATACGCAAGTATATTTAGATGATGAAAAAATGAAAGTATCATGGAATGAACATTATGAAGAATATAAAGAAAAAGTAAAAAAAGCAATTAAAGAAACAAAGGGAGAAATAATAACATATCAGGGTGAGTGTATTTCTGCTCTTTTTTATTCAAGTAGTAATGGTAAAAGTGAAAATGTTGAAAATTATTTTATCGGTTCTGCCAAACCTTATTTGGTTTCGGTAGATTCTCATTGGGACGAAAGTTATGATCCTCATTTTTTAAAAGAAAAAGAATTTTCTAAAACTTCTTTGAAACAAATGTTTAATGGTTCTTTTAATTATCAGATTCTTTCCTATTATCCTAGTGGACGTATTCAAACGATTAAAATAAATAATCAAAATTATACGGGAAGACAAATGAGAGAAAAACTTCAATTAGCTTCAAGCGATTTTACGATTATTGAAAAAAGTGATAGTTATGTTTTTAAAACAAAAGGCAGTGGTCATGGTGTTGGTTTATCTCAATATGGAGCGCAAGGAATGGCGAAGGAAGGTTATGATTATCAACAAATCTTAAAACATTATTACCAAGGTGTTGAGATTTCTAAGAATAATTAATGTAATTGTGGTTAAACTTCATAAGAGGTGAAATCGATGAAAGGTTTAATAAGAAGAAATAAGAAAGTATTTATCTTTATCTCATCATTGGTTTTGTTTTTAGTGGGTGCGGGAGTTGTACAAGAAATACTTAAAAACATAAAACCATTTGAAGATGTTCCAGTTGTTTCGGTAGAAACAAAGAAACAAGGAGATACGGATGAGACAAGTGAAGTTTTACAAAAGCCAGTTAAAGAAGGTGTGAAAGTTTCTAAAGGATTTTATGATACAAATTTATCAGAAAAAGAATTAGAAAATGCTTTGAATTATTTTGAAGGTGTCTATCGACCTAATGATGGAATCGACTATACAAAGGATAATGAAAGTTTTGATGTTTTAGCAAGTGCAAGTGGAAAAGTGGTTCGTAAAGAAAATGATCCTTTACTAGGTTGGATCTTGACGATTGAACATAAAGAAGGATTAGTGACAATTTATCAATCAATTGATCAAATCAAGGTGGAAAAAGGAGATCAAGTTAAACAAGGAGATGTCATAGCGATAGCTGGAAATAATGTTTATCAATCAGGATTAAAGAAGCATTTACATTTTATTGTTTCGATACAAGATAAAAGTGTAAATCCACAAAGTTATTTTGGTCAAAAAGTAGAAAAAATAGAGGTAACATCATAAGAATTTATTATTTTTAAAAAAGTGATTTGTTTTGTTTTTTATCCTTGTATTTCATTAAAATCGTGATACAATATTGAGGAAAAACATACAAGGAGGAAAAATAATGGCATTATCAAAAGAAATTGGTATCGATTTAGGTACAGCAAATATATTAATTTATGTCAAAGGTGAAGGTATTGTTGTAAATGAACCTTCAGTAGTATCAATAGATGAAGAAACTAAAAAGCCATTAGCTGTAGGACAAGAAGCAAAAGATATGTTAGGTAAAACTCCTGGTAGGGTTCAAGCAATTAGACAATTGAAGATGTTCAAGTTAAAGGTAAAAGAGTTTTAGTAAGATGTGACTTTAACGTACCATTAAAAGATGGAGTTATTGCAGATTTTAGAATTACTGAAATCTTATTAACTCATTTTATTAATAAATTAAACTTAAAAGGAATTTTTGCTAGACCAACAATCTTAATTTGTTGTCCATCAAATATTACATCTATCGAAAAATCAGCAATTAGAGATGTTGCTGAAAGATGTGGAGCTAAAAAGGTATTTATTGAAGAAGAACCAAAAGTAGCTGCAATTGGTGCAGGTCTTGAAATTAATAAGCCAACAGGAAATATGGTTATTGATATCGGTGGAGGAACTACTGATATTGCTGTATTATCTTTAGGTGACATCGTAACAAGCTCATCATTAAAAATCGCTGGGGATGTTATGGATGCTGATATTATCAAATTTGTTAAAGATAAATATAAATTATTAATTGGTGATCGTACAGCAGAACAAATTAAATTAGAAATTGGTTCAGCTATCAAAGGTGCTTCAGATAAAACATTTGAAGTACGTGGTCGAGACTTAGTAACTGGGTTACCACATACAATCACAATTACATCTAATGAAACTGAATTAGCACTTAGAGAAACTTGTGCGACAATTGTGAAAGAAACAAAACATGTTCTTGAACAAACACCACCAGAATTAGCTGCTGATATCGTATCACGTGGTATTTTCTTAACAGGTGGGGGAGCTTTATTAAATGGTTTAGACCGTTTATTAGAATCTGAATTAAATGTTCCTGTATTTGTGGCAGATGATGCTTTAAATTGTGTTGCTAATGGATGTGGAGTTATGTTAGAAAACTTACACTATATGAAATAGACTGTTCTTTGAACAGTTTTTTTTCTTATCTAGAAATTATACAAATTGAATAATAAAAAATGATACAATCCTACTTGAGGTGAAAGCATGAAAAAAGTATTATTCTTTGATATAGATGGAACATTATTAAATAGTGAATTAAAAATACCTGAAGGGGTAAAAAGAGAACTTAAAAGATTGAAAGAGGCGGGACATTATTTATTTGTTGCCTCAGGTAGACCTTTAGCTTTTATTTCAAATCAAATCATTGATGCGGGTTTCAATGGTTTTGTTTTGTGTAATGGAGCTCATGTAGAATTGAATAATGAAACTATTTATGAAAATAGAATTCCTTATGAAAAAGTGAATGATTTAATGAATTTGTTAGAAAGCGTTGATTGTGAATACGATTTTGAAACAGCAACGGATTGTTATATTGATTCTGCTTATCATGATTTTATTGAATTCTTTAAAGTTTGTGATATTCGCCATGAAAAATTGATTACAGACTATGATAAAGAAGAAGTAATGCATCGTACTTTAAAAATAGAAATTAGTGCAAAAAAAGATCATGATAAGATCATTGATTATATTGCGGATAAATTCTATTTTGATCATCATGGTACTGCCAATTCTTTTGAAATTTGTGCCCTTGATACTTCAAAGGCAAAAGGCGTGCAAAAAGTACTAGAATACTTACATATTGATAAAGAACATAGCTATGCCTTTGGTGATGGGTTAAATGATTTAGAAATGATTCACTATGTTGGACATGGTATTGCCATGGGAAATGCTGTTGATGAACTTAAAAAAATCGCAGATGAAGTAATTGGGCATGTCGATGAACAGGGCTTAGAAGAATATTTAAAGACAATTGAGGAATAATAAAAGAAGCTCCTATATGAAGCTTCTTTTTCAATTATTTAATAAATTTGAAATGTTGGCCAGGTTGAATGAAATCTAATAAACCTAAATCTTCGTCTTTAATACGACCGATTAAGTTACGTTCACCATCATTTGGAATTTTAGTTAAAACAACTTCTAATTCTCCACGATAATGAGCCAAATTATCATTAACAACTAAGACATCTCCACGAGTAAAGACTTCTTTTCCACAATCGTGATGTGGAATTGATTTGTCTTCTTTGACTTTTTTCTTTCCGCCAAATCCTGAATCTTGAACAGTTGCTTGGTTTTTGAATTGAAGTCTTGGGAAACTTGATCTTAACATGAATGATGAATGATCGTATCGATCCCAATGTGGTGCGAATTCATACATGATGTATTTTTCGTTATCTGTAATTTCTGGTACTTCATCAACACGTAATTCTAAAGCTTGGAAATTGATTTTTGATAATGCTTCTAATTCTTCTGTACTTGCAGGATAGTTACCAACGATAATGTCATCAACATCACCAGTTGCTAATAAATATCTTGCTTGTACTTCAATTGGTAATGGTCTCATGATTTCTACTGTAGGTAAACCACAGAAGACTTCCCAAGGACCAATTGTTGGGTCGTTATGACTTGAAACAAAGGCAGCAGTATGAAGATTTAAAGCTTTCCATTGTTTATTGAATTTTTGGAATAAATCAAAATCTAACCCAGTATATCTTTCTGGAAAGAAATTATGACACATAATGATTTGGTCTTTATTTCCACCATTTTTAATTAATAAGTCAACACCAGCATCCATACTTGCATTAAATTCAATTTTAATACCATATGGATTTCTAGTAACAGCGATGTCTCCTTGAGTACCAAAGTTACCATCTAAACGAATGATATCTAACCCTAAATCAGCAAATGGTTTTAAATTATCAGGTGTAGCTCCAATTAATTTAAATACTTCAGGGTTTGTATCTGCGGCTACAACAAATCCTAATTCATGAGCTTTATCCATGAATCCTTTAAATTCTTTTAAATAACTTTCTCTTTTATCATCTGGAATCGATAAAAAACAAGTAAAGATTCTAGAAAAACCTAATTTAGCGGCAGTTTCCATATATTCATAAACTTCTTTAATATCACTTTTATCGGGATAAACAGAGATTCCTAAACTATGCATATATATTCCTCCTTGTATACTAGTATAGACAAGTATCGTTCTAAATACAAGGATAATTGATGATTTTGACCAACAATTGTATATTGAAATTTGTATAAAAATAATGAATAATATACAAGTAAAGGAGGTGGCATCATGACACTTACTGTTGTCTTATCGTTTGTTGTGACGATGATTTTATCGGCAGCAATGATTCCATTGATTATTAAAGTGGGAAATCAATTAGGTATTGTGGCTCATATGAACAAAAGAACTGTTCATAAACATGAAATTGCACGTATTGGTGGCTATGCTATTTATATAAGTTCTTTAATTGGTTCTATGCTTTTTTTAAAAACAGATCATCAAATCAATGCCATCTTAATTTCAGGATTTATAATTTTTATGGTGGGACTTTATGATGATGTTCATGATTTATCACCGAAGGTTAAATTGATTTTTGAAATGCTTGCAGCATTGATTGTCATTGTTTATGGGCAAGTTTACATTAAAGGTTTTGGTTATTTTCCAAGTGATGCTATGACTTTACTTTCAGGTATTGTGACTTTATTTTGGATTATTGGAATTACCAATGCAATTAATTTAATTGATGGACTTGATGGTTTGTCTGCAGGAATTTCTATTATTGTTTTAGTAACGATTTCTGTCACTTCAATTTTATCAGGAAGAAGTGATATTGCGGCTTTATCTCTTGTTTTAGCGGGAAGTATTATGGGATTTTTGTTCTTTAATTTCCATCCAGCTAAGATTTTTATGGGGGATTGTGGGGCTCTTTATATTGGTTTTATGATATCGGTCATTTCTTTGCTTGGTTTTGGTTATAATGCATCAGGGTTCTTTACTTTAGGTGCACCTATTATTGTTTTGATGGTTCCTATTATGGATACATTGATTGCTATTTTAAGAAGAAAGATCCATCATAAAAAATTTAGTGAAGCAGACCGAGGACATCTTCATCATAATTTAATGTTTAAACTTAATTTGAGTCAAAGAAAAAGTGTTTTGATTTTATATTTAGTAACAATCTTATTCTCACTTTCTTCTTATCTTTATTATTATAATCAAATGGCAGGAACTATTTTATTTATTGCTTTAATGATTCTTTTTGAAATCTTTGTAGAAATTACGGATATGATTTCTCGTAAATATAAACCATTATTAACATTAGCTAATATATTTATAGATTCTGATAAGTTTCCAAAGATTAAATTTTTAGATCAATATCGAAAGAGAAGAACACCAAAAAAAGCAATGCGAGATCATTTTATTATTGGGGTCTTATGTTTGAGTTTAGTTGTTGTAGCTGGTTATTTTATTTCTATTAACAATCCACAACTACCAATTAAAACGACAGCTGTTAAATCACCTTATTCAAAAATAAGTGATATAGATCTCATGAATACTATTTATGCACGTTTGGATACAAGTTATAAAGAGCATAATGAAGAAGATGAATGTCAATTAGTAGCGGCGTATTTTGCATGCGATTATTATACTTTTGTAGATAAGAAAGATGACGAAATTGGTGGTCTTGATTATATGTATCCAGATATGATTGAAAACTTTAGTAATTATGCAAATACTTCTTTTTATAGTCAAAAGAATAATTATCCTGAATTAGAAGTATTAAAATATAATATTATTTCTTTTTCACCGTCAAAGGTTTCTATTTCTAATTTAGATGATAATAATTATTATAATGTATTGATTTCTTTAACTTTTAATGAAGAAGTTGAAGGATTAAATACAACAGTTAATGTGACAGTTGTCAAAGTAGACGATCGTTTTTATATTTGTGGTTTAGATAATGCATAAATTTGATAAGATATCAAAATTATGTTGTTTTCATGAAGGTTTTATGATAATATTTGCTATGCAATGTATTAAATTAATCGAAGGAGGTTAAAAATATGTTTGATATGATTTTAAAAATTGCTATGGTTGTTATTGCCATTGTGCTTGTTATATTATGTTTATTACAAAGTGGAAAATCTGATGATATTGTTAATGCGTTAACTGGTCAAAGTTCAAATCTTTTTGCTGAGCAAAAAGAACGTGGTATTGATTTAGTAATGTCTCGTATGACAATGATTCTTGGTGTTGCCTTCTTCGTGATCGCAATTCTACTACGTATGAATTAATAATAGGACGCAAGGCGTCCTATTTTTTTTGGAGGTGAGAAAATGGAAGAAAGAATTTTAGAGTTACTACAAGAAAAAGAAAGATCAATTCATGAATTACAAGCTTTACTCGCTTTAAATAATAGCGAAGGTTTTACGGTTTTGTTAAAAGCTTTAAATCATTTAGAAGATGAAGGTAAGGTTGTAAGAAATGAAAAGAATGAATATTTATTAATTGAAAATTCAAATTATATCGTTGGTGTTTTACATATTAATAAAAGAGGTTTCGGTTTTGTTATCATTGATGAAGAAAGTGAAGATATCTTCATTTCTTCAAGAGATTTAAAAGATGCTTTTAATATGGATACGGTCATGGTTGAACTTAAAAAGCATCAAACGGGTTCAAGAAAAGAAGGACGTATTGTTAAAGTTATTCAAAGAGGACAAACACGACTTGTTGGTTTATTAAAGAATGCAAAAAGAGAACTTGTTTTTGATGCTGATGATCAAAAATTTAATCAACCAATTTATATTGATCATGCGCATAGCCATGGGGCTGTGGCAGGACATAAAGTTGTTGTTGAAATTAAAACTTATAAACCTTATTTGAAAGGAAATGTTGTAGAAATCATTGGACATGTTGGTGATCCTGGAGTAGATATTTTATCTGTCGTAAGTCAACATGAAGCACATGTAGAATTTCCTAAAGAAGTTTATGATCAAATTTCTACAATTGAAACAGAGGTTGACCCAAAGGAAATTAAAAATCGTACAGATTTAAGAAAAGAAACAATTGTTACAATTGATGGGGATGATGCAAAGGATTTAGATGATGCCATCTCTTTAAAGAAATTAAAGAATGGAAATTATTATTTAGGAGTGCATATCGCTGATGTTTCTTATTATGTACAAGAAGGAACAGAACTTGATAAAGAAGCGCTTGCAAGAGGAACATCAATTTATTTAGTGGACCGTGTTATTCCCATGCTTCCTCATAAATTATCTAATGGGATTTGTTCACTTAACCCCCATGTAGACCGTCTTGCAATTTCATGTTTTATGGAAATTACACCTCAAGGTAAAGTTGTTGATCATGATATTGTTGAATCGGTTATTAATTCAACAGAAAGAATGACTTATAATAATGTCAATAAGATATTAGCGGGTGATGAAAAATTACAAGAAGAATATAGTCATGTATGTGATTTATTCTTCTTAATGAAAGAACTTGCTCAAATCTTACAAAAAACAAGAGAAGATCGTGGTGCTATTGATTTTGATACAAATGAAGCAAAAGTACTGGTTGATGAAAAAGGAAAGCCAACAGATGTAGTTTTAAGACAACGTGGAGAAAGTGACCGCATCATTGAATCCTTTATGTTAGTTGCCAATGAAACAGTTGCAAAACATTTTAAATGGCTTGATTTACCATTTATCTATCGTGTTCATGAAAATCCTAAGGTAGATAAATTAAGAAAATTCTCTACAATTTCTAGAACTCTAGGTTATACAATAAAAGGTTCGTTAGAAGATATTCGTTCTAAAGAATTAAGTAAAATCGTTGAAGCAAGTAAAGGAACAGATGAACATGTCATTATTTCTACATTACTTCTTCGTTGCATGGCAAAGGCAAGATATGATGAACAATGTTTAGGACATTTTGGTTTAGCGGATGAATATTATACACATTTTACGTCACCAATTAGACGTTATCCTGATTTAATGGTTCATCGCTTGATACGTACGTATTTATTTAAAAAGAAATTAGATCAAGAAACTCTTTTCCATTTTGCTTCTATTATGCAAAATGTTGCTGATCAAGCTTCTTCGCTTGAAAGAAAAGCAATTGATATTGAACGTGAAGTTGATGATATGAAAATGGCTGAATATATGGAAGATCATATTGGTGAAACTTTTGAAGGAATTGTTTCTTCTATTACTAATTTTGGTATGTTTGTTGAACTTCCAAATACTATTGAAGGTCTCATTCGTATGGAAGATCTTGTAGATGATTTCTATTATTTTGATGACGTGAACTTACAATTAATTGGAAAAAGAACAGGTAGACGTTTTAAGATGTCGGATAAAGTAAAAATCAAGGTTTCAGCAGCTTCGAAAAGAGAAAAAACAATAGATTTTCAAATTGTTGGTATGAAATCTAACAAAAAGAAGAAAAAAACTGTTATAATAAATAAGCGACGAGATAAAAAGTCTAAACAAAAGTTTAAAAGAAAAAGAAGATAAAAAAGGTGGTGATATGTATGAAGATTATTTCACAAAATAAAAAAGCGCATCATGATTATTTCTTATTAGATACTTACGAAGCAGGTATTGAATTAAAAGGAACTGAAATTAAATCTGTGCGGTTAGGAAATGTGAATTTAAAAGATTCTTTTGTCAGAATAAAAAATGATGAAGTTTATGTAGAAAACATGCATATCGCTCCTTACGATCATGGAAACATCTTTAATCATGAAGCAAGAAGAACAAGAAAACTCTTGCTTCATAAAAAAGAAATTCTTAAAATAACAAATAAACTTAAAGAAGGTGGC
>ENA-OPCW01001665-OPCW01001665.1-human-gut-metagenome-genome-assembly--contig:-NODE-1665-length-10757-cov-3.262007_pt1 | contig 10757 bp, 8 predicted proteins | sample MGYA00241258_ERZ501496 | MGnify/ENA primary metagenome ERZ501496 (study PRJEB25962, sample SAMEA2042660) | human gut metagenome | biome: human gut; feature: human-associated habitat; material: faeces...
AGATATGCACTCCGGGCATTAGCTGGATCGTTTTCAATAAGTCCGCCTCTCCCAGTACGGTAGGCGTATTCCGGATTTGTGCCATCGGTATCTCGTGCGCTCCCATAGAAGTGCTTTGTATGCCGGCTTCTTGTTTGTCTGAGAGGATTACCACTTCGGCCAACTGATTGCTGCTGGTCAGTTGTACGTTCAGCAAAGTATCTTTTGTCAGTGTAAAACGCTTATGCAGGGTCTCATAGCCTAAGTATGAGAAAGTCAATTCGAGATTTCCTTCGGGCAGTGTCAATGTGTAAAAACCGTAAGGATTGGTAGCAGTACCTATGGAACGACGACTCTCAAGGATATTTGCTCCAATCAGCGTCTCGAAAGACGCCCCGTCAGTCACATATCCGCTGATAGTGAACTTACGGCTTACGGTTTTTTGCGGCACAGGCCGCTTGTGCAATACTATGTGCTTTCCGGATATTTCGAATTTTACAGGTTCATCCCCGAATACGCGTTGCAATATTTCACTGATTGTTTGTTGCTTGGCTTCCAGGGTGATAGGCCGGAGTATTTTTACATCTTCCCCATAAATGAAAGTAAAGTCGGTAGCACTCTCCGTTTGTTTGACAAAACTGTCCAGTGTAGCATTACGGATGCTAAGGCTGAGGAGCTTTTCTTTCATTTGTGCGTGGAGCGAGTTGCTTAGAAGCACCACGCACACCAGAAGCACTGCTCTGATGTGATGGTGTGAACAGATAGTGGAATCTTTCATTGCGTTAGTTAAGTTTAGTAATGATTATTGTATCGTTGGATTCTTTATACTCAAAGTGTCCCGTTCCTTTTAGTAAGTCAAGAATTTCTCTCAGACTTTCCTCCGGTCCGAAAGTTGCTGTTATCCGGTAATTCTTTAAGGTGTCATTGTTGATTTGGATTGCCTTATGGAATGTTTTTGAAAGCTGAAGGGCGATTTCTTCCAGTGGTTGTTGTCGGAATGTCATTACTTCTCTCTGTTCGGACGGAGCTATGGTTTCCATTTCCGCAGAAACCGGGACGGATGATGCCGATTCGAAAGATAAAGCATGATAAGTAGCCCAGCTTGCCACGCATAGGAATACTACTGCAGCGGCACTTACAGCACGCAATCGGAATCTTCTTTTTATCCGTCGGATAAATAGTCTGTTTTCCAGTAGTTGCCAACTGTTTTCAGCCAGGTATTTCCCTTTGGGCGAACGGGTGGAGGCGATTAGCTTATCCAATGTCCTTTCAAGATTCTCGTTATTGTCTTTCATCCTTATGCCTATTTGAGGAATAACTTTATTGTCAGTTGCGACCGTTTTATTTCCTTATCCTTGGGAGTGCAGATAATACGTATCTCTTGGGTGCGCTTTATTTGTTTGGGATAAATGCGAATGCGGGCAGTGGCTGATTTCTTTTTGGCAGGAATAATGATTTGGGTATCCAGCAGCTTGAATGCCGGCTGTGTACCGGGTTTCCAGTGACTACTTAATGTCACTTCTCTGTCTTTAGAGCTTTTCTCAGCCGTAATTATCTTGATGTTGATATCCTGCTCTGCTGATTGCCGGTTGACGGTGTAACTTTCGATACCTTTGCCGAAGCCGACATAGTTTTTCGGATAATTACTCTTGTTGTCATCGCATGCGCTCAGGATGAGTAAGATGAATAATATACTTGTTCCGATTGTGCATAAATTCTTCATAAGTCTTTCTTATTTTTGGGGTTTCATAAGTAAAGACAGTTTTTCTTTGAAAACTCCCTATGCACATACGTATTTTTTTTTATCCATGAAGAAAATTATGGGAATAGCATCTCTCTTAAGCGGGTAAGTGCCTTTTGTAACTGTGCATCTACGGTTTTTACGCTGATGCCCAATTCATCGGCTACCTGGGCATAACTTTGTTTCTCTTCGCGTATTCGGATAAATACTTCCCGGCAACGTTCCGGTAAACGGTCGAGGGCTTTGACATAGCGGGCAAAAAGTTCATCGCTGATAAGTGTTTCTTCGGGAGAATCGGTATGGGAGGTGGACTCGGACAACTGTCCGGAAGATTGGGGCATGTGCTTTGCTTCTTTTTCCAGATAGTTGAGGGAAGCGTTCTTGGTGAGGATGAAACAGTAATCTTCGATATTGTTTATTTCCGGTAACTTTTTACGCTGGTCCCAAAGACGCATAAAGACATCCAGTACAATTTCCTGTGCCCACTCTTCACGCTTGACATAATAATATGCGATACGGAAAAGGCGGTCGTAGGTCAAATCATAGAATCCCCGGAAAGCTTGTTCTGAACTTTCGTCTTTCATTTGGCGTAAATATCGCCTGACTTCCTGTTCGGTCATGTCATTTTATTCTTCTATAAACATTAAATCACTCATAATGCCGTCCGATACAAAGATTCCCTTGCGGGTGAGGCAAAGGTGGTTGTCGCGTATCTCCAGTTTCCCGTCGTTCAGGTGCGGAAGCGCCATATCCATGCAATATTGCCATAACTCTCTGCCGAATCTCTGTTCCATAATGTCCATCGGCACTCCCCACCGGGTTCGTATGGAAGTCATTATACATTCATTGTAGCGGGTGCTCCGGTTCAAATGTTCATTCTCAAACCGGCGGCAGTTGTTTTCGATGGAATGTATGTAGTCCTCCAATGAAGAGATGTTCCATTCTCTGCTGTCCCCGTTGAATGAATGGGCGGAAGGTCCGCATCCCAAGTAAGGAATCCCTCTCCAGTAGGACGTGTTGTGCCGGGAGTACATTCCGGGACGGCAGAAGTTGGATATTTCGTAGTGCTCGTAGCCGGCATTGTCAAGCGTGTCCATCAGAGTGGAGAAGAAACGGACACTGCTTTCTTCGTCTACCTCATGGATGCGGTGTGCCTGCAGAAGCTCGTAGATGCGGGTGCCCTCTTCGTAGGTCAGGTGATAGGCGGAGATATGTTCCACGCCGAGACTGACAGCTTGTTGCAAATCACGTTTCCACCGCTCGTCTGTTTCGCCGGGCAGTCCGTAGATGAGGTCGATGCTTATGTTGTTGAAGCCGGCACGCCGGCAGTGATGTACGGCCTTGACGGCCTGTTCTGCATCGTGGCGGCGGTTCAGCAGTTTCAGGGTGGCATCGTCAAAAGTCTGTATCCCCATGCTGATACGGTTAAAAGGCAACTGTTGCAGCATGGCAGTATATTCCTCCGTCAAATCGTCAGGATTGGCTTCAAGGGTGATTTCCCGGCAGTGTTCCATACCGTAATATTTCCGGATGGTTTCAAAGACTTCCCGGAAATCTTCTTCTGCAAGCTGTGAGGGGGTGCCGCCGCCAAAGTAGACCGTTTCGACAGGCTCTCCCCGCAGGTATTCTTTACGCATTTGCAGCTCTTTGCATAAAGCATGGATATAACGGCTCTTCAGCTCACTGCGCGTAGTGGAGTAGAAGTCGCAATAGATGCAGCGTGTCTTGCAAAAAGGAATATGGATATAAATACCTGCCATGGTCCTGCAATTTAGTTGGGACGCAAAGGTACGCTTTTTTTCTGTTATCTTCCTTTTTCGGGCAATAGAAAGGATTTGATGTCTTTTTTGATAGATGTTGGATTTATAAAAAGAACAAGTGTATATGTTACACAACATGTACACTTGTTTGTTGTATCTTCGGAAAAAGGTGTTATTTTTACACTCTCTAACCTCTTTGATATAAAATAATTATGGAGAAGATGAAAGAACTTTATTTAATACTGATACACACCATGAAAAAAAGATTGAAACTGTTGCTGCTGTTGCTGGCAGCTACTTTGCCATTGAAGGCGCAAGATGTGATAGTGAAAGGACCGGACGGAAATCTGCAAGTGGCGGTTACGTGCATAGGGGGCGGAAAGGTTGTCTATTCCGTCTCTTATAAAGACAAACAAATGTTGGAAAATTCTCCGTTGGGCATGGAAACCAATGTGGGCGACTTTGCAAAAGGCCTGAAGCTGACCGGACATGAAGTGAACAAGCTTGACAGCCGGTATTCACTGAACCGTATCAAGACCTCGCAAGTGCACTACCGGGCTAACGAATTGAACTGTTTTTTCGATAATGCCAAAGGACAGAAGATGCAGATTACTTTCCGGGTGAGTAACAATGATGTGGCATTCCGCTATACTTTGTTCCGCCAGGGCGATACGGGCAGTGTGCGTGTGATGAATGAGAATACAGGTTTTGCTTTTCCAGAAAAGACCACTACGTTCCTTTGCCCGCAGAGCGATGCCATGATAGGCTGGAAACGCACGAAGCCCAGTTATGAAGAAGGATATAAAGTGGATGCGCCGATGAATGAACGTTCGCACTACGGTCATGGCTATACCTTCCCCTGTCTGTTCAAAGTAGGCGAAGATGGCTGGGTACTGGTCAGTGAGACCGGTGTGGACAGCCGTTACTGTGCTTCCCGCCTTAGCGATGCGGATAACGGAGTGTACAACGTTGAATTTCCTATGCCGGAAGAGAATAATGGCAATGGTGCGATAGAGCCTGCTTTTGCCTTGCCCGGCAACACACCCTGGCGTACCGTTACGGTGGGTGAAACGTTGAAACCGATTGTGGAAACAACCGTTCCTTGGGATGTGGTTGAACCGCGCTACGCAACAGAGCATGACTACAAACCGGGACGCGGCACTTGGAGTTGGATTCTTTGGCAAGATGGCAGCATCAATTACGATGACCAGGTGCGGTATGTCGATTTGGCGGCTGCTATGGGGTATGAATATGTTTTGGTTGACAACTGGTGGGATAAGTATATTGGTCGTGAACGTATGGAGCAGCTCATCAAGTACGCCTGCAGTAAAGGGGTGGAAGTGTTCTTGTGGTATAGTTCCAGCGGCTACTGGAATGACATAGAGCAAGGTCCGGTCAACAAAATGGACAACTCCATTGCCCGCAAGCAGGAAATGCGCTGGATGCAGAGTATGGGCGTAAAAGGAATAAAGGTGGACTTCTTTGGAGGTGACAAGCAGGAGACGATGCGCTTGTATGAGGAAATCCTGAGCGATGCCGATGATCATGGGCTGATGGTGATCTTTCATGGCTGTACGCTGCCCCGCGGGTGGGAACGGATGTATCCCAATTATGCAGGCAGTGAAGCGGTGCTGGCATCCGAGAATCTCATATTCAGTCAGCATGCCTGCGATAATGAAGCGTTTAATGCCACGCTGCATCCTTTCATCCGCAATGCTGTGGGATGTATGGAGTTTGGAGGCGTATTCCTGAACAAACGCCTGAATCGTGGCAACGATGGCGGTACTACCCGTCGTACGACGGATATATTCCAGTTGGCAACGGCTGTGCTTTTCCAGAACCCTATACAAAACTTTGCATTGGCTCCCAATAATCTGGCGGATGCTCCGGGTGTGTGCATCGACTTCATGAAGCAAATGCCTACTATATGGGATGAGACCCGTTTCATCGACGGTTATCCCGGCCGCTATGTAGTCTTGGCGCGCCGTCATGGTGATGTGTGGTATGTAGCTGCCGTCAATGCTACGGCAGAACCATTGAAACTGAAACTTTCGCTTCCGATGCTGCCGGCAGGAGATGTTGTTTCTGTTTATCTGGACGATAAGAAACTTCAACCGCAACAGAAAGAACAGAAAATCAAAACGGACGGAACGTTACAGCTCACTGTGCAGCCTATGGGGGGAGCGGTGATTGTGAAATAGGACCGGGTGGCTTGAAGTTTGCCTGAAGTCCCGATAACAGGATATGGCTCGGTGGGCAACTGTAATTGCTCCTATAATATAATAAGGTGAATAAACGTCTGTGTTATATAACATTGTTTAGTAACACAGACGTTTTATTGCTTTTCTTTCGATTAATTTCTAATTTGCGGCTCACTAAAATAATGGCATACGGAAGCATGCTGAGTATTCACTTTAAATCTTATATATCATGAAAGTATATCAGACGAATGAAATTAAGAACATTGCCCTCCTTGGCAATGACGGCTCGGGTAAAACCACTCTCACGGAAGCGCTGCTCTTTGAGAGTGGTATTATAAAACGTCGCGGCAGAATTACTGCCAAGAATACAGTCAGCGATTACTTCCCGGTGGAGCAGGAATATGGATATTCTGTGTTTTCCACCGTTTATCATGTGGAATGGAACGGTAAGAAACTGAACATAATAGACTGTCCGGGTAGTGACGACTTTGTGGGGGCGGCAATGACGGCGCTTAATGTAACTGATACGGCCATTTTGCTGCTGAACGGACAATATGGTCCCGAAGTAGGTACTCAAAACCATTTTCGTTACACCGAGAAGCTGGGCAAGCCGGTTATTTTCCTTGTGAACCAGCTCGATCATGAAAAGTGCGATTATGATATGGTGCTGGAACAGTTGAAGTCAATCTACGGTTCTAAGGTGGTTCCCGTTCAATATCCGTTGGCTACCGGACCGAATTTCAATTCGTTGATAGACGTGCTTCTGATGAAGAAATACTCGTGGGGGCCGGAAGGCGGAGCGCCTACGATTGAAGATGTTCCCGCAGAGGAAATGGAGAAGGCGACTGCCCTGCATAAGGCATTGGTGGAAGCTGCTGCCGAACATGATGAGACTTTAATGGAGAAGTTCTTCGAGCAGGATTCTTTGACCGAGGACGAAATGCGTGAGGGTATCCGTAAGGGATTGGCTTCTCGCGGCATGTTCCCTGTGTTCTGCGTTTGTGCAGGCAAGGATATGGGTGTGCGCCGTTTGATGGAGTTCTTGGGTAATGTTGTTCCGTTCGTAGACGAAATGCCGCCGGTGCATAATACGCGTGGTGAGGTTGTGAAACCCGATGCAAACGGGCCTACTTCCTTGTATTTCTTTAAAACGGCTGTTGAACCGCATATCGGTGATGTTCAATATTTCAAGGTGATGAGCGGTAAAGTGCACGAGGGAGACGATTTCACCAATGCCGATCGTGGTTCCAAGGAGCGTATCGCCCAGATCTATACGTGTGCGGGTGCCAATCGTATCAAGGTGGAAGAAATGGTAGCCGGTGACATCGGCTGTACTGTGAAATTGAAAGATGTGCATACCGGCAATACGCTGAATGGCAAGGGATCGGAGAACCGCTTTAATTTCATTAAATATCCGAATTCCAAATATTCTCGTGCTATCAAACCATTGAACGAAGCCGATACGGAAAAGATGATGGCTATTTTGAACCGTATGCGTGAGGAAGATCCGACATGGGTCATTGATCAGTCTAAGGAATTGCGCCAGACAATTGTGCATGGACAGGGCGAATTCCATTTGCGTACGTTGAAGTGGCGTTTGGAGAACAATGAGAAATTGCAGGTTAAGTTTGAAGAACCGAGAATACCCTATCGTGAGACTATAACGAAAGCTGCCCGTGCCGACTATCGTCATAAGAAACAGTCCGGTGGTGCGGGCCAGTTCGGTGAAGTTCACCTGATTGTGGAACCTTATTATGAAGGAATGCCGATGCCGGATACTTATAAGTTCAATGGACAGGAGTTCAAGATGAATGTGAAAGGCGTGGAGGAAGTTCCATTGGAATGGGGCGGTAAACTGGTGTTTGTGAACAGTATTGTGGGCGGTTCTATTGATGCCCGCTTTATGCCGGCCATTTTGAAGGGTATTATGTCACGCATGGAGCAAGGACCGCTGACCGGTTCGTATGCTCGTGATGTACGTGTCATCGTATACGACGGAAAGATGCATCCGGTAGATTCCAATGAAATCTCCTTTATGCTGGCAGGCCGCAATGCGTTCAGCGAGGCATTTAAAAATGCCGGCCCGAAGATTCTGGAACCTATTTATGATGTGGAGGTATTTGTTCCTTCCGATAAGATGGGTGATGTAATGGGCGATCTGCAAGGACGTCGCGCCATGATTATGGGTATGAGTAGTGAAGCCGGCTATGAAAAGCTGAGTGCTAAGGTTCCTTTGAAGGAGATGTCTTCCTATTCTACGGCTCTGAGTTCTTTAACCGGTGGTCGTGCTTCGTTCATTATGAAGTTTGCCAGCTATGAGCTTGTTCCGAGTGATGTACAGGATAAACTTATCAAGGAATTTGAAACAAAACAAGCTGAAGAATAGACTTTTTAATAAATAGTAAAAGCCGTTGTTCGCTCATCGTGAGGAATGACGGCTTTTTTATTAACACTGATTAAGAATATGGGGAAATGTGAATGTTAATATTTAATTTTTTATTAAATTTGCAAACCAAAGGTGTTTCATTTTGTTGTAATGTGCGTAATGCAACTTAAAAAACATTCTACGGTTAATTAACGAGAACACCCGGTTAAATCAGGTTAATTTGTTAGGAGTGTTAATTAGTGAGTGTTAATTTTGTGACTATGAAAAAGTCGACAATATGGATATTAGGCGTCGTTATGGGCCTTTCTTTCATCAGTTTACTGTATCTGCAGATCAGTTATATTGAGGAAATGGTGAAGATGCGTAACGAGCAATTTGATGAATCGGTGAAGCGTGCTTTAATGGCTGCTTCAAAGGATGTGGAGTCCGCAGAGGTTGACCGTTGGTTGCGGGAACATCTGAAGTTTGATATCCGACAAAACTAATCTGCAAAATGGCATTGTCGGCCACATTCCTCAAAACAAAATTACCGTCAAAATCGGTAATCGTACCATTAGTAGTACCTTTCACCAATACACTGGCACCAATTATGCTCTCCCCTTTTTTATCAAGCACCACGCCCGATACATTCTTAACCTGAGCAAACAGGGTCATCGCAATTACCATAAGAATACCAAAGGAAAGCATCCTTTTAAAAGAATGCATACTTCCCGATAGTTTGTTCTCCGAGTCTTTCATTTGTAATTAATTAAAGTTATACATAAAATCTAATCCCTTCATTTCTTCATCAAGGAACATGGCAAAACTAGATATAATGCCATGAATAAAAAATAGCCGGAACAGCCACAAACCTCTGAAAATATGGAAAAGAATCTACATAGATGGAAAATAGTATAAACAGGGCAAAAAGCGCGATTTATTCAAGCTTTTATAAGTTTGGAGAAACGACTGTGCAGATAAAAAAAGGCTCCTGAATTGTTCTTTCCAGACTAAGGAAGTTCTCTATATCACAACCATCCGCCTTAATGAAAAGAATCAAGCCGTACAATTTTCCATTGAATAAAACAATAAATACAGATACAATTGACTGTTATTGTTTTTCTTTGTCATCCACATAATATGAACCAAATGAAAAACTTATTTATGAAACAATTACTATCACTCCTGTTATGCTTGAGCATAATAGTACCCTCAATGGCAAAAAAAGAACAAAGAAAACAAAATGTGTTTCCTGATGGTACTCCTATCTCCGAATGGTTTCTCCAAACTAAAGTGGTCCATCCTGACTCCTTAGGAAAAAAATACGACCTTTCCGATTATGGAATTGAAAGCAATCCCCATATCGTTCAAACACAGAAAATACAAAAGATCATAGACGAAGCGGCAGCCAATGGCGGTGGGGTCATTTACATCCCTGAAGGAATTTATAAAAGCGGTTCCCTCTTTTTCAAACAAGGGACTCATCTTTATTTGTCAAAAGGCGCCACCTTACTAGGTAGTGAGAACATTATGGATTTCCCTCTCCTCATGACTCGCATTGAAGGTGAATACTGCAAATACTTCGGTGCATTAATCAATGCCGACGGGTTAGATACCTTTACAATTAGCGGCAAAGGTACAATTGACGGAAACGGCACTCCCTACTGGAAAGCTTTCCGCCTACGTCGCGAATGGAATCCTCAATGTACAAACAAGGACGAAATGCGACCACGCCTACTTTACATAGCTCATTGCCGTAATGTGCAGGTTGCTGATGTGACTTTACAGAACTCTCCTTTTTGGACCAGCCATTATTATCGCTGCGATAAAGTGAAATTACTCAATCTACGAATTTTCTCTCCTATCAAACCTATAAAATCAGCTAGTGCGGACGGTATAGATATGGATGTATGTACCAATTTTCATATTAAAGGATGCCGGTTTACTGTAAATGATGACGCCATCTGCTTTAAAGGTGGAAAAGGACCTTATGCCGATCAGGATACTTATAACGGTCCCAATAAAAACATTCTAATAGAAGATTGTTTCTTTGATCATACTACTGGCAGTTGCATGACTTGTGGCAGCGAGTCCATCCATGTCTATAATGTATTAATGCGCAATTGCAGAGCAGAAGGCGGTAATGAACTACTTCTATTGAAAATGCGGCCTGATACTCCGCAACACTATGAATACATCACAGTAGAAAATGTAAAAGGCTTCTGCAAGGCTTTACTAGGAGTTTCGTCATGGAAACAATTTTATGACTTGAAAGGAAGAACAACGATTCCTAAATCCTACGGAAGCCATATCACGATGCACAACATAGAACTGAAATGTGACAAATTTCTAAATGTGAATAAAAATGAAGCTGAGTATGAGTTATCCAATTTTTCATTTAAAGATGTAAAGATCGAAACTAAATTTTCCCAATGGAATAAAGATGCTTTTCACAATATTCGTATGAAAAATGTTATAGTGAATGGCCAATACCAGCAATAATTTAAATTTAAGGATCTTTTCCTTATTGTTATCTTGTAAACAATAAGGAAAAGATCCTTAAATTTTTCTCCATTCCAAATCACTTATTTACATTCACTCATAAAAAATCAGTAAACATCTTCCACTTTATAAGCTACTATCCAAAACATCCGGCCTTAAATACCTTATAATTTCATATGTTGATAAACTCTTTCTTAAACAGAAGATTC
>ENA-OPCW01001675-OPCW01001675.1-human-gut-metagenome-genome-assembly--contig:-NODE-1675-length-10718-cov-2.384413_pt1 | contig 10718 bp, 4 predicted proteins | sample MGYA00241258_ERZ501496 | MGnify/ENA primary metagenome ERZ501496 (study PRJEB25962, sample SAMEA2042660) | human gut metagenome | biome: human gut; feature: human-associated habitat; material: faeces...
AGGGAATCGAACCCTCGTTGCCGGCGTGAGAGGCCGGAGTCTTAACCGCTTGACCAACGAGCCATTAACAAACACTATAATACCACATCAATTTATATTTGTCAATAGAAAAATAGCGGATTTTGAAAAAATATCAAAATCCGCATTTATTTGTCCTAATTGCGGCCATATTCCTCTGTACAATATTATAACTAATAGCTATAAGGTTGGCGACAAGGTTCAAATATCCTTTAACACAAATAAAGTGTCTGGTGAAATCGTTAACCTGACACCGGTTTTTGCAACAATCAAAAAAAGGGACGAAACTATAATAACGGTTCGTCAAACTTCCATAGATAGTATTCAAAATATTTTAACCACAACTGAGGTAGAAAATAATTTCAGAGATGCAGATAGTTTGTCTTCTCAGAAAGTGCTTGATATCTTTGATCTATTATTGTTAAAAATATTTCCAATTTTATCCATAAACAATAGGACGCTAATACCTACTAATGCAACTATCGTAGATATTAATGACAATGGTATAAATATAACAACTGATTCTGGATTATCGGAGACGTTAAGAGGGAATTTTGTCAATTTCAAGAAAAAAAGTTGCGCTCCTGGTTCTCGCTTATATTGCAACAGGATTAATGAGAATTCAACTATGTTTTCATTAATTGAAACATCATACCATGATGTAATGAATCTTTTTAGAAAAGCTCTTGTATATCGCAAAGGAGTTACAGCTAAAAGAAAAAAAACAATGCTTGCTGTTTTGAAGTTCATGATGGATGAAATGACTTCCAAAAAGGAAGCTTATATAGAAATAGAGAAATTCCAAAAAATTATCCTTTCGTATGTAGGAACAGATCCAGATATTTTTGATGATGAAGCGGAAGAATATGACAAATCAACCAATACCCCTGAAGATCAGTCTATAAAAGCCATCCATCCAACAAATGTAGAACTATACAAAACCGAGTCGGAAAAAATATTAGAGAATGGAGGCCTTCAACTAAAAGTAATGGGCAAGGTCGATTTAGATAGTATTCCATATAGTAAAAGAACAAGATTTCCAAAAATCATAGAGACTTCTCACACAGATAATGATTCATCGCAAAGAAAATTGGTTAAGCCTACAATTTTATTTTCAAATGAAGTAACGGCTTTCCTAAGCAAAAAAATGCCAAACTTGAACGAATCAAAGTGTAAGCAATTAGAGAAGGAACTGGATACTTTAATTCGAAATGGACAGAAAGAAGAATGTCTTAAACGTTCTTATCAAATTATAAACACAAGTCGTCCAACCCCTAAATACTTAAGAAGTTATCTTGATAGAATTGTGAATACAGAGATTGCATTAAATCATACAACTGAAGCTTTGCAATCCCTTGCATATCTTATTGTTCTAACTGAACAACAGAGTGACGTTAATGTAAATAGCATTGGCCATTTGTATATAACAATGGCAAGATTGTATCAGAAAGATAATAATAGAGAAGAGGCATTAAAAGCAATATTATATGCAGAAAGTGTTAAACCCAATAATAATGCCATCACAAAGCTAAAAGAGTCCATTCAAAGGATGGATTCCAATGATATCAATAATCCAGATTCTTCAAGCGATAGTATCAGCAAAATGCTTCTTGAGGATGTGTGCCAAGAGGCTAAACGGCAGGAACTACTTCCTTCGAATGAAATAATTCCTGCCGAACAACTGTTTGGTAGAGCTCAAAACAAACGCAATGACGACACGGAATCATTTGAGGGTAAGGCTCAGTTATTTTTAGAGGCAGCTGGTGCTTATTATAACACCAAACAGACATCTTCAATTATGTATAAGATTTCTGTTGCTAACTATGCAAGAATGAAAGGGCATGGAATGTATGCTCGATTTGCCAACTTAATAAGAAACAATACTGGTGAATTTGCAGAATTACAAGCTCTTTGTGATTGCGCTTGTAGCTATTATATTGAAGCTCTAGGTATATTTAATAGTTTAGGAGAGAAAAATCACCTCCAAGAATTACTATTAAAGTATTTACAATTACATTTCGTTATTTCGCAATTAGAAGGAGGAAAAACTCCCGACTCTGATTGGGAAGATTGGACTTTAAAGGCAAAATTGCAAGAAATTTTGTTTGGGGATAGCAATGAAGAACAAAAAGTGTTCTTCCGATCATGTATCGCAATAGGAGCATCATCTGAAAATTCGTGGAACACTTTAAGTGGTTCACCAGACGGACTTATGCCGATGTTCTCTGCTTTCAGAGATGATGATAATCTTAGAAAAAAATGTTGTAATCTAATTAATTCAATAGAAAATGCGAATGTTGACAGTAAATTAACTTCGGGTACATTCTTAAAGAGAATTATTCAGCATCGTCGAACAAGAATCACGAAACTTGAAACGTGTCTTCATGATTGCCTAGAATGGAAATTTGACCAATTTGACATAACAACTTTCGTTTCATTATGGAATTCGGTACTAGAGCACTCGGCCTTAATGACAAATACTGATACAAATTCTCAAAACATCGTTAAAGAGGTTCTAAATACTCTCGCTAATTATGCTGGACATAGAGAGAATGAAAGATATAGAAGCTTAGTTACATCTCAGCAAATTCTTCTCAATGGTCAGAAATCAATTACAGAAACGACCACAAATTATGGTAGAACATTCTTTTCTCACTTGTTTAACAATTGGCTGGAGGAAATCGGGCGACAAATCAAAGAAAAAGAAGCACGAACATTGCCTGTCTTGAGTATTTCTTGCGAACCTGCTTTTATCACTAAAGATCTTAGTGGTAATGGCTGTATCAGCATTGTTGTAACAAATAATGGTGACTCTACTGCTGAATCTTTCGTTGTTACCGCATCAATTAATGGCAAAAAATACAGTATAACTCATAATGAAGAGTTATCCGCAGGAGATTGCTGTGGAGAGAGATTTATTTCTCCTGACTTCTATGAAATCATATCTGCCAATGTGAAGTTCGATTTAGTAGCTAAATATCAAGGTAAGGAATTACAACCAAGAGAATATGAAGCTACATATGAAGTGGAAAATGAGGATGTGCTGTCGGACGAAATTGATATTCCTTGGACAATATCCAACACTCCAGAGGAACACATATTTAAAGGTCGCGAGAAAGAGTTGAGGACATTGATCGATCACTATTTGTCAAAAGATCGTTCTTTGACTTATATTCTTTATGGATTAACTCGTACAGGTAAATCTTCAATTTTGGATTATCTGAGAAATCGAATTGATGGTCAGATATTAAAAGAAGACTCTTCTAAACACATTTTAGCTTTCAAATGGTATTTAAACGAATTCCCATACAAGAATTCGACCTCTGCCCAATTTTGGACTTGGGCTTTGGAAACGAATATATATGACAAGTTAACAGATGAATTGGCCGATAAAGTTGAAGCAGCCTATGGTGAAGATGGTCTTCCTCCTGCAGAAAGTCTTTCGCAAATTGATTTTTGTAAGGTAATCGATGTCCTTAACGAGAATAATGTTATTCCGCTTGTTACAATAGACGAGTTCTCATTTGTTCGACTTATGCTCAAGGAGGGTTTAATAGATGCGACATTTATTTCTACATTAAGAAATTTGGCGTTGACTGGAAAAGCTTGCTTTGTTTACTCTGGTACCTACGATATAAAGGAACTTCCAAAGGAAAAAGAGTATATTGCAGGTCAAATGAATAATACTTTGCCAATGCCTATTAACCAAATTGAGGAGCAATATGCAAATGAATTAATCGATGCATGTCCTAAAATAATATTTGACGAAAGGGCAAAAGCTTATATCCGCGCTTTGTCTGGTTGTGTGCCATATTGGATTCAATGGATATGCTTAGCATGTGGTAAGTATGCTGTCGCTAGCAAACATAGACATTTAGGATTCAATGAGGTTAATGATGTGGTTAGAGTATTAACCGGTGAAGTACAACCTGGTAAAGGAGATACTTGGGAGTCTTTGGATGAAACTAATTTCCATAATAATCAGATTGATCCGGAAAATATTGCCGAGCATCAATTGATTTCATCTATTTCCTACCTTAATAGAGAAAGTACTCAAATTGAACGCGGCATAAGTATGGATGAACTTAAACGCTTATGGGATAAGTATTCTGTAAATGAAGAAAGACGACTCAATATGACAAGAGCTTTGGTGAGTTTAAAAGATAAGAAGATACTATATTCATTTACAGATGAAGGTAGAGAGGTGTATCGTTTGAGCGTTGACTTGTTTAGACGTTGGTGGTTTGTTCACCATAGAGATTTAGATTTAGAATTTTCACTTTAACAATCAATAATATGGAACCTTTCATTGTAGGTATTGATATTACCTCTACAAAAGATTTGTTTGGTAGAAATAGAGAAATCGAGACATTGATTTCATGTGCCAAAAGAAAAGGAAACGCAGGAATAATTGGCGCCAGACGTTTTGGTAAGACTTGCTTAATGAAGTCTTTGGAAACATATTTGGTTAACAATAGTAGTATTGGGGCTTACCCTTTGTATTTTGATGTAAAAACTCAATGTGGAGTTAAGAAAAATACTCCTGCTGTATATAGATCTATGGCTTCGCTTCTTGCATCAAAAATGTGTTTGGATAATTTGTTGCCAGAAGGGGAGCTGAAAATATCTAGAAGATGTTCTTTAGATATTTCTTGCGATGAACTCGACATGCGAGTACAAATGGAAGAATGGAATCCTGAATATCAAAAGCAAGTGCTATTTACACTTGCAAACAGCCTTGCAAAGAACAACAAATATTTGTTGTTGCTTCTTGATGAAATTGATTATCTCCTTTTAGAGGCATTTGATACTCCGTCTGACTTTTCAAGAATAAGAGGTGCTGCTACTTCTCCAGAGTCTAATCTGAAATTTTGGATTGCCGGAACCTCAACATGGAGTGCAATATGCACGAGTGTAGGCTCTCCAGAACTTAATTGTGGATTGGAGAATGTGACGATTACTTCAACATCAAAGGAGGACTTCACCTCTCTTTGGCAACATGAATGCTCTTTGATTGAAGAAACTTTCTTAAGACAACAGTATTTGGATTTATTGTCTCCTTTGTTTCAGAAGACAGGAGGCGTTCCATATTATGCTAAGTTTGTAGCTTCTCATATGTATACCAATAGAAAGGTTGCTCTGCCTGAATATGATGTAATTCGAGATTATTTATGTGAGATAATTAATAATCGGTTTGTATCTGAAGCAGAGCGTTCCACAATGTTCTTACTTTCAAAAGGACCTAAGAATTTTGAAGGAACTATACCAGACGGAATAACGAGTTTAAGGTCTAAGGGTCTTGTAAATAGCATTTCTGAATCGACCTTTTATTTGCCGATTGGGTATTTGGAAGATTATTTGCGTGCATGTAGCCATGACAAGGAAGTTGTGGATGTTGATTCCATAGAGCAAGAAGAACTAAATGAGCTAGTAGGTCAAATAGAAAGATTGCGAGTTGGCGTAAATAAACGGTATATTAATGTTCATGAGGTATTTATTCCTTCTCACGAAGATCCAATCGAATTTGGAATCTTAAGAAAGCGATGCTATGATGAAGCTTCAATGGATGCATTTTCGGGATCGTTGTATAAATTATACTATGAAGGAAGTAATAACGGAAACAATCTTCCTGATAAATCGTCCGAATTCGCTAATTTAACTCGTGCATTAAGGCATCTATATAATCATAGAGAATGTGTTCCTTCGACAATGCCGGAGGAGCGTTTATTGATGATTGTCAATAATGGTAGTCGCCCGATTTATGATTATGAGTTCGCGAAGATGCAAGTTAGAATTCTACAATTATGTCGAGATGAATTATGTGGCATGCAAGTTCCAACTTCTCCTTCTCGCACTAATACAAATACCTTTACAACTGGGTCGGACAGCAGTTCTGCTTTAAGAGGAAAAATTAATGGTGACAGAAACAGAATTCTTGTAGATAATCATCCTGTATACATTATTGACAATAGAAAGGGATTTGCACCAAACAATTCCCCTCGAGAATACGACTATTCTGAAAGAGAGGAGGTTTTGTTTGAATTAAAAGAAGGAACGAATCCAAAAACGGGAAAGCCTATCTTTTTTGCAATAAACGTAAGACCGGCAAATGATTAATAATCATGCAACGCAAGAACCTCTTTGACGGAGATAGCTATAAGGCACAATTTGCTTTGATAACCTATCGGTGGCTTATGAGTCACCGATGGGTTAGTTATGCAGATATCATGGCTGATTATATTGGTGTGACAACAAAAGAACTTCCTGCTAATTTGTCAAATTGCGATGGGTATGGCGAGTTGAAGAAGGTGGTTGGCACACTAAAGAAAGCTATAGCCGATAAGCTTGAAAAGGACGTTGGCGAATGCTTTGAGGAAGAAGGCAACAACCGCAATAAGCGCTTTCGATACGTTGGTAAGGATGATGATCCACTTGCAGACATGCGTAATGCCAAGGTCATCAATAATCTTCGTCAGTACTGGAAGTTTTGCCAGGACTCTGCTGGATTCTTCCCTAAATCGTGGTTGGAGTACTTCTTCCATGATTGTCAGGATTTGCTCGACATGAAGGCTAAGCGCCGGAAAGGTGAGCAGGTGATAAGTTCAAGCCTTGACCGAATATTAACCAATATAGAATATCTCCCTCAGCTCTATGAAGCTATTACCAACAAAACGGTGATGGAGATAGAATATAAGCCATACGACAATGAACAAGTAACCTTACTATTTCATCCGCATTACTTGAAAGAGTACAATGGACGATGGCATTTATTCGGTCATGCAGAAGGTAGAGAACCGGAATTCGGGTACAACATTGCTCTTGACCGCATACAAGAGAAACCTCGTGAGAGGAGTAAGGTGGACTATGTTCCTGCACCGGAGCACTATTATGATGAGTTCTTCAAGGACATCGTGGGCGTGAGCCACATGAAGGAGCACCCGAACAAAGAACACATCGTTATACGCGCGCACGAACATTATATATTTAAATTAATAGACACAAAGCCTCTGCATCATTCATACGAGGTTGTGAAGCCTTACGGATTATACGAAGATGGAGAGTATGCTGAGTTCTCTGTTGATGTAGAGATGAACAACGAGTTTATTGGTCGTGTTCTCCAGATGGGTGCAGGACTCGAAGTTATGTCACCGCCAAGGATACGTAAGATCTTCGCGACAAGAGTGAAAGACATAGTTTCACACTACCTTGAACCTGGAGAGAAACTTCAACGAATGGTTCCAAATACGGAGGAACCATTAGAATCATAAGTTCTTGATTTTATCACAAGAATAGTTATTACCTTTGCAGAGTCAAACTTCGAAAACCGCCACGAAGTTGACGCTGCAATTCGTTGGTGGAAACCTAAAACTGATCGCAAATGGAAACACAGCAATCTCCAAAAACAGAAACGCCCATGACAGAGAAAGATCGTTGGTTGCTCGCAGCAGCTATCTGCTCGGCAATCGGTACTGCTATTACTGTTTTTTCGCAGGAAAGAAGTAGTTGATCAGAGAGACAATGGTTCCAAAATGAGAGGAACTATTGTTCAGACAGAAACATTATTCAAATCCGAAATCAAGTAGTAATTTTGCACTCGAAATCAAAAACGGACGACTATGAAACAGATACCAAACAACAACAAGGCAACCATGAATAACAAGGTAACAGCAAAGCAGACAAAGAAGCAGAGGAAGGCAGAGGCAGATGCTCACAGAAGAACCAACAAGCGTTGGGAACGTGTTGAGACATCTAATCGCTATCGCAAGGCAGCTACCGAAGAGCTCTGCAATGTGACAACAAACAAGATTGAGATTGAGGTACTTGACGGCATCCTTCTCAACTTGAACATCAGAAGTAAGATGAAGCCTTCAAAAGTTCCACGCGGCATCGCCTTCCACACGCCAGGACAGAATTCTCCGTCGCATCATAGAGAAACGTCAGGCACAGGCAAACCACAAGAAGCATGGTCGTTCAGAAGATTTCACCTCAATGCACATCACCCTTGCATGCACAAGCAAGTGCATGAAGGATATCAGAAAGAAAAGATACGCTGCATGAACTTTCAAAAATGAGTGTGATTGGTTCCAAAACGGAAGGAACCAATACTCATGTAAAAAAGCTTGCATGCCCTATACTAACATAGTAACTTTGCATCACAATTCCGAGAGAGTTGGTTTTGTTTATACATTATTTTATTATTACAAACAACAGAGGTGGCGGCCTATTCCGCTAAACAAAAACCAGATGTACGATGAACACATCACTCGCACTCATTGCCGCAAAGGCACTCCCAGCCCTCTCGGGTAGTTCTCTCACCTACAACGCAGAGAAGAACGTGTACCTCACCCTCGGTTACACCAGCGCAGCTGGCAACACCTACTACCGAGCAATCCGCCTCTCTGACCGATTGGCAGTTTACTACCACATCGCATGAGGTGGCACAGAGAACATTTTATCAGGCTTGCTTTGTCAGTCTGTCACAGCAACGGACAGAAGGCAAACATCATTGCCCAGAAGTTCTGGGGCGGATGCAACTGGCGATGTTTCAACGAACGAAGCGCCAAGGAAGAGAGCATCCTCATGCTGAAGGACTTCCTGAAGGGACAAGCCAAGACAATGGGCAGCATGGTGGCAGAGAGTCAGCTCCTTGACTTCTCGCGAAGCATGATAGAGGCAACTCATCAGAAGTGCTTGGGCTAACCATCATGCCCAATCAAAGAGAGAACAAACAAAAATCACAAACCAAGAAAAACAAAACGACATGGCAAGCTTAACAAAAGCGATCAACAAAGATCTGTTCGACAGCATCCTGCCGACATTCGGAAACCAACGAGTTCATATTCCTGTATGGGACGAAGGACAGAAGATGTTCCTCTGCGAAGAGTACGAGAGCGCAAGCGGAAACCGCTACTACAAGGGCGTGAGGTTCTGCGACCGCATCGTAGTTGTCGAGAAGGTGGGACTCTACCACAACTGGACCTACATCGACGGCATCGAGGTTTACGCCTTCAACGGTACACGCCTTGAACTTGTTCAGAAGAGAGACTACGACAAGGTGCATCGCAACGAGGAGTTCATCCGAAAGGAATTAGAAATCATGGTGCGCAACTTCTTTGAAGGAGTACTCAAAGCCCAGAGAAGCTGCATGCCACAGGAAGAACTCGAAGAGAAGGCGAAAGGCATCATCGATGGATGCTACAAGAGTTTCCTCGACAGCGACTACAACACACGTCTCACCCAAATCCTCCCACAAATCGAACAGAAGTAGGACATGCAGAACACACAGATAGACCCACACAACCACGAACAGCAGCTTGCATACGAGCTTGTTGCCAACACAAACTCCAGTTTCTTCCTCACAGGTCGTGCTGGAACAGGTAAGACAACCTTTCTTCACAACGTACAGAAGTTGGTTGGAAAGCAGTTCATCACCCTTGCCCCAACAGGTGTGGCTGCCATCCTCGCCGGTGGCGACACAATACACTCCTTCTTTGGCTTGCCAATGGAGGTGTGTACGCCAGGAACATGCGGCAAGATGAACGAGGCAAAGATTCTGACGCTTTTACATGCAGACACGATCATCATCGATGAAGTGTCGATGGTAAGATGCGACATCATGGATGCCATCGACTACACCATGCGTAAGGCTCTGCGCAACAACATGCCTTTCGGCGGCAAGCAGATAATCTTCGTAGGCGACATGTTCCAGTTGCCACCGGTGGTGAAGCAAGGTCCTGAGAAGGATATGCTGAAGGATCTGTACCAAACGGATGACTTCTTCTTCTACAAATCAGACGCCATCAAGCGCATGCGACTCGTGAAGATTGAGTTCCGCAAGGTGTACCGTCAGGATGACGAACACTTCCTGCACATTTTGGAGAACGTGCGCCTGAACAAGGTAACACCAGAGAACATCATGCACCTCAACGATCGCGTTCACATTCCGACCGCAGAAGATGGTGCTGTCATCACGCTGGCTTCCATCAATAAGACGGCAGACAAGATCAACCTTCAGCGACTAGAGGAGATTGAGTCGGAGGAGTTCGTCTATGAAGGAACCATTGACGGCAAGTTCGAGGAAAAGAAGTTCCCGGTGGACATGAAGCTTCGCCTCAAGGTTGGTGCTCAGGTGATGTTCACTCGCAACGACCAGCAAAAACGATGGGCAAACGGCACTCTCGGCAAGGTGAGCAAACTCACTAAGGACGAAATCAGCGTGACGCTCAACAACGGCGAGACATACATTGTGCCATGCTGTTCATGGGAGTCGTACAGCTACGACTACAACAAGGAGGAGCGCAAGATGAAGAAGGAACTCATTGGTACATTCACCCAGTACCCTCTGAAACTTGCATGGGCAATCACCGTCCACAAGAGTCAGGGCATGACCTTCGACAAACTCTCGCTCGACCTCAGCCGTGGCATGTTCGCAGCAGGACAGCTCTACGTAGCTCTGAGCCGTGTTCGCAGCCTTGAAGGTCTGTACCTCTCGAAGAACGTCATACCTCAGTATGCTCATACGAGTCGTGAGGTGCTGACTTACGCAAGCGAGTACAACAACGAGCAACAGATTGGCAACGAGATAGAGAGCGGAAAAGCTGTCTATGGCGCACTCCAGCACAACGACTACGACGAAGCGGCACGTCAGTACCTGCTCCTCGTAGCGAAGAAGGCTGAGAACGGCGACATCAAAGAAGCCA
>ENA-OPCW01001677-OPCW01001677.1-human-gut-metagenome-genome-assembly--contig:-NODE-1677-length-10714-cov-4.085843_pt1 | contig 10714 bp, 10 predicted proteins | sample MGYA00241258_ERZ501496 | MGnify/ENA primary metagenome ERZ501496 (study PRJEB25962, sample SAMEA2042660) | human gut metagenome | biome: human gut; feature: human-associated habitat; material: faeces...
TCCGTAACCGGCCTTGAAGTTTTCGGTGAGGTGGATCTCGATCTTTCATTGGAGAAGGGCGCATCCTTGCCCTGTCCGCTGTTGCACGACGGCGATGAGGTTTCTTTCCTCGCCAGCGCCGAGACCGTGGACGGGGCGATCCATGCCTCGACGGGGTACATGCACGATTTCCTTCTTGCCAAGACGTCTCTCAATGCGGACGAGGCCCTCATGCTCATGAGCCTCTGCGGCCATGCCCGTATTTCCCAGATCGTCGATCCCCTCAAGACCGCCCGTTTCGCCATGCCCGTATCAGTGCTTGCGAAGTTTGGGGTTGTGGTGGAGTAGGGGAGATGAAGGTTGGGGAGAGGGCTCCGGTGGTGTGGATGCGAACGCATTGCAGAAACCGAAACGTTTCTTCGGGGCTGCCCGTAACATCGAAAACGGCGGCAGCCTGACGATCCTGGCAACGGCATTGACTGAAACCGGTTCGAAGATGGACGATGTGATCTTTGAAGAATTCAAAGGTACGGGTAATATGGAATTGCAGTTGGATCGCAAGCTGGCAAACAAACGTGTTTATCCGGCTGTCGATATCACAGCGTCCAGCACGCGCCGCGACGACCTGTTGCAGGATGAAAACACCGTGAACCGTATGTGGATCCTGCGTAAGTACCTGGCCGATATGAACTCTATGGAGGCTATGGAATTTGTCAAGAAGCGCATGGAACAGACATTCGATAATATGGAGTTCCTGGCTTCGATGAACGGATAAGTTAGGGGATTCTCGATATTGATAAAAACGCAGATCGGGCTCGGCCTGGTCTGCGTTTTTTATATTGGATTCGAATCTCTGTTTTCTATATTTTGCAACGCTATGCACTTATAATCGTCGGCCGGCATTTGTATAAATGCCGGCCGACATATTTATAAACGTTAGCCTATGCTTCCTTCCTCGGTCTTCCTCTGCGGCGTTGGTTGTTGCCGCTGCCGGAGCGGTTGTCGCTTTTCCCTTTTCCGCCGTCTTTGCGGGGGCGTCCTCTGCCACGACGCATGTTGGAGTATTTTTCGGGCTCGTATAAAGGTGTTTCGCCGAATTTGGGATCGACCGGTATTTTATAGATTTCCTTATCCAGGAATTCTTCGATGCGTTTGAATTGGAATTGTTCTTCGGTTGAAATGAAAGTGATGGCCAGCCCTTCGCCGTTTGTTCCGCGGGCGGTACGGCCGATGCGGTGCACATAGTCTTCCGGGTCGTGGGGAATGTCGAAATTGATAACCAGCTTGATGTCGTTGATATCGATACCGCGCGAGACGACGTCAGTGGCGACGAGGATGTCTATACGTCCGTTCTTGAACTCTTTCATCACCTCTTCACGCTGTGACTGCTCAAGGTCAGAATGCATGGCTGCGACGTTGAACTTCATCCGTTTGAGAGTGGATGCCAGCTCTTTTACTTTCATTTTCGAGGACGAAAAAATGATGACACGCTGCGGACGGCTCTTTGAGAACAAGTCTTCCAATATGCGTAGTTTCTGCATGTCATAGCAGACATAGGCCGTTTGCATGATTGTTTCGGGTGGACGAGAGATGGCTATCTTGACTTCTTCCGGGTTTTTCAGGATCGTTTGGGCCAGTGTCCGGATCTTGGGAGGCATTGTGGCAGAGAACATGATGGTCTGGCAGGTTGCCGGCAGTAGTTTGTAGACCTGCATGATATCGTCATAAAATCCCATATCGAGCATCCGGTCCGCTTCATCCAGGACGAAGAAGGATACTTGCGACAGATCGACAGTGCCCAGTTTGATATGCGACAACAGACGTCCGGGGGTAGCGATCACGATATCGGCCCCCATTTCCATCCCTCGCTTTTGCTGTTCCCAGGCAATACCGTCCGTGCCTCCGTAGACGGCAACGGCGGAAACCGGGACAAAATAGGTGAAACCTTCGATCTGCTGGTCGATCTGTTGGGCCAATTCGCGTGTGGGAGCCATGATGATGGCATTGATGGCATTGGCCGGATGTAATCCTTTGCTGAGTTCATTGATCACCGGCAACACATAAGCCGCAGTCTTTCCTGTCCCTGTCTGTGCACAGGCAATAATATCTTTCCCTTCCAAAATGACCGGAATCGTCAGTTCCTGTACTGGAGTTGTCTCCAGAAAATTCATTGCGTCAAGGCCGTCCAATACGGCCTCTTCTAAGTCCAATTCGTCAAATCTCATCTTTCATCATTAAATTCCCGGTAAAGGTAGATAATATTTGGCAATATTTGTTATATAGAACGCAGCTCTTCTTTCAAAAGAGTTATTTTTTCAAGGGAAGATTGATTTTTGTGATATTTTCCGGGGAAGATTGTGATAAAAATAAATATCTTTATACCCAAATTAGCGTTTTAAAGCATTTTGTTTATATGGGCGGCATTTATGGCGGGAAGGACATCCGGCCAATCTCACAAAAGCAAGATTCATTACATGGATTGATCAATACGATTTTGGATAAACTACCGTTAGGCGTTTTTGTAAAAGATGCAGAAGATGGTTTCAGGTATCTGTATTGGAACCGCTTCATGGAAGAAATAACCGGTATCGGTACGGAAGAAGTTGAGGGTCACAATGATTTCGAACTGAGTTTTGATGCGATCATGCCCGCAGAAGAGCGTTTAGGGCTGGATCGTGATGTCATGGAGACGGGTAGGACTATTGAATTTAGCGGGAAGATTTCTGATGCGTATGGCATCCCGAAGGATATCGAAGTCACGAAATTCCCGATTGCCTTGAGTAATGGCAAACCCCTTTTGCTGGCTTTGTGGCGTGACGTCACGGTCCGCAACAAGATGGAGAATACCTTGAGACGTTCGCAGGTACTTACTAAGATGGCCCTGCATTCCAATGATATCCGCCTCTGTTCCATATTCGTGAATCCTGACAGCAAACGGAATTATGATGATTCGGTTGTCCAGGTAAATAACTGGTTGCCGGGTAAAGAAGACGAGCTGGTCGATATTTCATGGCCTCGTTTTGCCGCGCGGGTTCATCCTGACGACAGGGAGAGACACGATGAGGCTTTTCGGAAATTATGTTCGGGAGAGATATCGGAAATGAAAATCGAGTTGCGTGTGAAATACCCGGGAATGGATCATTACCACTGGCGTGAATCGTCGGCAACCGTCTACGAACGGGATGAACGGGGAAGGGTGCTTGTGATCCTGGGATGTACGATCAACATACAGGAACGCAAAGGGCAGGAGCTGAACCTGGAAGAAGCCAAGCACAAGGCGGAGCTTGCCGATAAGATGAAGTCCAAGTATCTGGCGGATATGAGCCATGAGATCCGCACCCCGCTGAATGCGATCACCGGTTTTTCCGAATTGATGGCTTTTGCCGATTCGGATGAGGAGCGTAGGGAATATTATGAGATCATCAAGACCAATAATCTGCTGCTGATGCAACTGATAAACGATATACTCGACCTGTCCAAGATCGAAGCCGACGCTATCAGGATCAGTTATGAACCGGTCGATATAAACGGACTGATGGATACGATATTCGCCTCTATCAAACTCCGTATGCCCGAAGGTGTGCAGTTGTTCTTGGAAAAAGGTAGCTGCACGTGCTGTTTCGGAGCCGATAGTATCCGTCTGTTGCAATTGATCAATAATCTGGCGAATAATGCGATTAAGAATACCAAGCAGGGAAGTATCACGCTGGGATATACCTGCCTGCCGGATAAATGTCTGAAATTTTATGTGAAGGATACGGGAACCGGCATTGCAAAAGATAAACTGGAGAGCCTTTTCACACGCTTCGTCAAGGTGAACGATTATGTGGAAGGTATCGGTTTGGGGCTTGCCATCTGCCAAGGGCTGGTTACGAAAATGGGTGGTTCCATGCACGTGGAATCCGAATTAGGGGTCGGTTCGACTTTCTCCTTCGTGCTGCCGTCGCATGAGGGATAAAGTGATGCATTATTTATAATATTTCTTGTATATCTTGTCGAATGTACCGTTCTTGCGTATCTGTTCCAGCCAGCTGTTCAGGCTGTCGAGCAGGATAGGGGAATCTTTGCGGACTGCCCAGGATTGGAGTTGCGTGAAACTTATGTCTGTTTTGATATCTATTTCCGGGAGTTGCTTTTGGGAAAGGGCAGCCGTCTGCTGGTCGCAAACGGCATAATCGATATCTCCTTTGGCAACCATGATGGCAAGCTGTTCCCCGGAGTATAATTCGTCTTCTATCACGTAGATCGTATCGCCGATCTCATGTCCTAAGTTTTGTAGCCTGAGCTGGGCGGGAGAATCTTTTGGGATATATAGGGTCTTACCGGCCAGATCGAGTTGGTTGCGGATGGGCTTGAGCCCGTTATTGGCCGCTTCCGTCCGTTGTATCAGGACTTGCTTGTCGAGGACGATCGGTTCGGTGAACAGATATTTCTCTTTGATCTCGCTGGTGATCGGGATATTGCGGGCAACGGCATCGCAATTGTTCTCTTCAAGCATATCGAAGCTTTCGGCCAGGCTCATCTCCAAAAATATCTGTATTTCCAGACCTGATAATTGGGCGATAGCCTGGCTCAGTTCATATTGGAAACCTTCTATCGTGTCACCTGCCACATAATACCCCGATTGATTGTATTCGGTCACCAGCCGCAGGATTCCTTCTTCTTTGATCTCCGGATAATCGCGTGGGAAGACTTCAGCCTTCGGCATGGTTTTCAGGCGCCATAACATGATCATGGTTGCTACGGCGATTATCAGCAGCCCGGTGTAGACTCCTATCAGTTTCCTCGATTTCATAAGATCAGTTGTTGAATGTGACAGCCACGCCCATTTTCAGGACGAACGGATCCAGCGGATAGTGCGCCAGCGAGAAATAGTTCGGATTGACGAACTTGGAACCCAGGTTATAACCCATCACAAAGAAACGAGCCTGTTTCAGGTGGAAGTTGACATAAGCGTTGACAAGCGGGAAATTGCCGACTTTCACTTCGTCCTGTACCTGGAACTGCTGTGTGGCCGGTTCGTAATACGGGGCGTAGTAAGAAGTGTTATAATACATATTGGCTCCCAATTGCACCATCAGCACCTTTGCTACCTTGAATTTCAGATACATATTGGTATACAGGCTGATTTGAGGCAAAGGCAGTACGCTTTTGTCACTGCTCAGCTGGTAGGCCACTTCGTTTTCCCATCCGAAAGCGCGGTACATGACATCTTGTTTGATGCGGGCGTTTATCACTTGCAGATTCCCGCTTTTCTGTTCCGGCATTCCTTGTTTGTTGAAGAATACATAGTTCTGTATGCTTTCGACCCCGGCAGACAACTGTGTCCGTGTGGACTCCAGGTTGATCTTGACTCCGGCATAGATTTGCTGGATCATGTTCATATCCCGGTTATCCCACCAGAAATAGCGGGAATGGAAGTGACGCATATAGAAAGAAGGAGTGACATTCTTGATGTATCCTTCCGCACTGATCGTCGCATCTTTTTTTAATAGCTTGAATTTGGTTTGCAGGTTTCCCGTGGCCCGAAATTCCCCGATATCGTCGCCTACGACACAAAGTTCTCCACGGGCATTGTAAGTCAGAATGTTTCCCCGGCGTTTGGAGATTTCGGCTCCGATATATGTCGAGAATTCGTCATACACTTGTGTAATCGGAAATTCGATGGTGGAGGGAGAAGCGTTTAACCCGCTTCCATATTCGGGGTCGTAAGACAATCCCGGTATCTGGGCCGGCAACTGGAATTTGCGCTTGTCGAAAGTGGCAAAGGCAGTGATGCCGAACTTGGCCCAGTCTTGAAAACCTTCGCGGAGGGAAAGACCGAACGTATTGCGCAGATTCCAGTAGGAAGTGCGGTCGTCGACACCCGTGCCGTTTTCCAAACCGAATACACGCGGGTATCCATCCGGGGTCAGATAACATTCATTCAGGTTCTCGTTCGCTTCCGATCGGAAACGGCGGCGGTTGTCCTGATATTCCAGTGTATGAATGATACTGGATACGGGTATAAATACTTTCACGGGATTTCCCAGCGTGTCCACTTCCCCTTCCAGTTCGCGCTCGAATCCGAGGTTATAATGGTGGCTGAGGAAATACTGTTTGCCACGTACCCGGTTCCATGCCTTGACCGGATAGCGTGTATTGAATGCCTTGGGGTCGTCCTGGTTTCTCTCGCCGGCAAAATATTGGTCCGGGTTGGTGATAACCGAGTCGTTGGCCAAGCCTCCGTTTTCGTAATTGATGAAGTTGAAGTTGCTCAAGTAAGCGTGCGCTTCGTAGCGATCCGACTTGTAACTGCCGAAAAGGCGGTAGCTTAACAGCTTATTACCGTTATTCTTGTAATATCCGCGGCTGTAGATATAGTCCAAATCGCCACCTACGTTGATCTTCGGGCCGAAGTTCATGGTCAGCGTGCCTTTCAGCCGTTCGTTTTTGCTTTCACTTCCCCCCATAGTCGTGTACATCACGTTTGTATAAGGGATTTTCGTGTTGTAGTACTGTGCGTTCTGAGGGTCCGTGATATAATAATCGTAAGCGTCGGCAAACAGGAAATCCCGTGGTTCCTTACGTTCGGAAAAGATGCGGGTTTGTGCCGGTGACCCTGTATTGGCCAGGTAGCCGACTGCCAGCGATTCGGATTCTACCAGCGTGCTGTTGGCGAAATTCAATTTATGCGTGTCCAACGGGGCAATATAAGGATCGCCCAACAGAGGGGTTAGCCGATAGGCCGTGATACGTCTGTTGCTTATTGCTGCGCTGTCTGGAATCAGCAGGCTGTCAGGGACTTCCTGATTGGCTTTGGATAGGTTTCCGAGTGAGAATCCTTTCCGGTCTCCACCTGGTCGGCGTTGTGCATGCAGGGCCGAAGCGGATATTATCAAGAGTAATAATATGTATAGGCTATGCTTCATGAGGGGCAAAGATAGTGATAATGTACCAATATGAACAATGTGCCAATATGCCAATTAATATTAGTTATATTTTTATTGGCATATTGGCACATTTAGCTAAGCACCTTAATGGCACGTTTGCACATTGGTTATAATCTCCATGCCTTTCTTGATAGCCGCCTCGTTCATCGGGATGAGCTTGTGGTGGCGTTCGGGCAGGGATTTCTTCAAGCCTAACAAAACGTTTTCCAGTTTCACCATCGGAACGATTTTCAGTAGTCCGCCGAGGATCAGCATATTGAATGCTTTCTCGTTTTTCATCTCGGTAGCCGCGTCCATCGCATCCACACGATATACACTGACATCGGTCCGTTTCACCGGTGTATGGATTCCGTATCCGTCATAAATAATGATACCGCCTTTTTTCACCTTGTTTTCGAACTTCTCCATCGAAGGTTGGTTCAGGATGATGGCAATGTCATATTCGTTCAATACGGGAGAGCTGATGCGGTCGTCGCTCAGGATGACGGTTACGTTGGCTGTACCGCCTCGTTGTTCTGGGCCGTAAGAAGGCATCCAACTGACTTCCTTTCCTTCCATCAGGCCGGAATAAGCCAGGATCTTACCCATTGACAAAACCCCTTGTCCACCGAAACCTGCTATTATAATTTCTTGCTTCATTGCTTCAAAAATTAATAATTACTTATTATTCCTTATTCTTGAGATCTCCTAACGGATAGAACGGGAACATATTCTCTTCCATCCATTTGTTAGCTTTCTCAGGTGTCATTTTCCAACCGGACGAGCAGGTGGAAACGAATTCGACAATCGAAGTGCCTTTGCCGGCCATCGAGTTTTCGAATGCCTTGCGAAGCATCTTTTTAGCCTTGCGGACGGCTGCCGCGGTCTGTACGCTCTGGCGGGTGACCAGGCAGGTCCCTTCCAGTTGTGCAAGCAGGTCGCCGATCTTCAAAGGATAACCGTTTAGGGCGATATTACGGCCATACGGACAGGTTGCCGTCGGCATTCCTTCCAGTGTGGTAGGAGCCATCTGACCGCCTGTCATACCATAGATGGCATTGTTGACAAATACGATCACGATATTTTCTCCACGGTTGGCAGCATGGATTGTTTCGGCGGTACCGATGGCAGCCAAGTCGCCGTCGCCCTGGTACGTGAACACCATCTTGCCCGGATTCAGTCGCTTGACGGCTGTCGCGATGGCAGGCGCACGTCCGTGGGCCGCTTCGATCCAGTCGATATCCAGATAGTTATAGGCAAAAACGGCGCATCCGACGGGAGAGATGCCGATCGTTTTATCTTCCATCCCCATTTCGGCGATCACTTCGGCAATCAGCTTGTGTATCACACCGTGGCTGCAACCGGGACAGTAGTGCATGGGATTTTCATTCATCAACCTGGGTTTTCCATATACCAGGTTTTCCGGTTTTATTATTTCGTTAATTTCCATACTATGAATAATTTTTCAATGTGCTTATATTAATAATGTGGTAATTTGCCAATGTGCCAGTTAAGGAATGCGTCAACAACAATATGGATTGGCACATTGTCTGATTGGCACATTACCACATTATTAACTTAAAAATCTCATCAGATATTGAACCAAGCGGAAACAGATCGCCGCGCCACCGCAATACAGGAATGGCAGCCGGTTTTCAGGGAAGGCGAAGTAGCAAACAACTGCTGCCACTGCCAAAACCATGAATAACCAGGTCAATATCGTATCAATTTTACTTCCGCGAATCATCGTTGTTAATTTATGATTTATGAATTATGTATTACAAATCAATCATAATTCAAAATTCTTTTTCAGCGCATTCAGCACTTCATCCGGCGTGAACACGATACCTCCGAGACGGCCGAAATGTTCAACCTTTACTTTGCCGTTTACGGCCAGACGTACGTCTTCGACCATCTGTCCGGCGTTCAGTTCGACGGAAAGCATGCCCTTTACTTTCTCGGCATAAGCGGCGATCGCTTTTGTCGGGAACGGCCACAAAGTGATGGGACGGAGCAAGCCGAGCTTGATGCCTTCCGCACGTGCTATTTCCACCACCTTCTGGCAGATACGGGCAGAAGAACCGAAAGCGATCAGCAGATATTCGGCATCTTCGCACTGGAACTCTTCGTAGCGGACTTCATTTTCTTCGATCTTCCGATATTTAGCTTGGAAGCGGATGTTGTTTTCCTCCATCTTTGCCGGGTCCAGCTCCAGTGAAGTAATGACATTCGGTTTACGGCCGGCTGTCTTTCTCTGTGTGGCCCACGGGCATTCGGCTATGATTTCTTCCTCTGTACGGCGTGTATGGAAAGGAGGCAATACCACTTTTTCCATCATCTGCCCGATGATGCCGTCTGCCAGGATAATGGCCGGATTACTGTATTTGAAAGCGAGTTCGAAACCCAGTCCGACAAAGTCCGCCATTTCCTGTACGGAAGAGGGAGCGAGCGTGATCAGGCGGTAGTCGCCATGTCCGCCGCCTTTGACGGTCTGGAAATAGTCTGCCTGGCTGGGCTGGATTGTCCCCAGGCCGGGACCGCCACGCATCACGTTCACGATCAGACAGGGCAGTTCGGCTCCTGCGATATAAGATATACCTTCTTGTTTCAGACTGACACCGGGGCTGGACGAGGAGGTCATCACACGTTTGCCCGTACCTGCACCTCCATATACCATATTGATGGCTGCCACTTCACTTTCAGCCTGTAGCACGACCATTCCGGTTGTTTCCCACGGCATTTCGGCCATCAGGGTTTCGAGTATCTCCGACTGCGGAGTGATCGGGTAGCCGAAGTAACCGTCCACACCGTAGCGGATAGCCGCATGGGCGATGGCTTCGTTACCCTTCATTAATTTTACTTCTTCTGCCATATCTTATATTTAATTGTCAATTGATAATTGACAATTTTGTTTTGTGATTAATATTCTGATTCCTTTTTCTGTTTGTTAAATTGTCAATTGTGCATTGTCAATTGTCAATTTTCTTCTTGTAGATGGTCAAACAACCGTCCGGACAAACCAACCCGCAGCTTGCACAACCGATGCAGTCATCGGGGTTTTTCATGTACACATAATGGTATCCCTTGTTGTTTACTTCACGCGGGTGCAATTCGAGAACATCCGACGGGCAGGCTACTACGCAGAGGTTACATCCTTTGCATCGCTCTGTGTTTACAACAACAGCTCCTTTTATCTTCGCCATAATTTATTATATTTAAAAACTAATGTAACACTAACTATCTCACTTGCGACTGCCAAAGGTAGTAAAAACTTTACAGAAAGAGCCTTTTTTAGAAACTGTTTTGATTATTTCACCTCGAACGATATTGTCTTTCGATTGCCCTGGTCGTCGATCAGCGTCAGGCGATGTTTGCCGGGGGAAGCGGAGAAGCTGATCTGGTGGTGGTCTGTCGTTTCGCCGGCATACGTGTCGTCGAGATGCCAGTAGAGGATGGCATCCGGACGGGCGTGGGCAGCTTTGAAGACAAACTGCTCCCGTTTGCCGGAGAAGCCTTTCGGAAGATAAAGGATGGCGTTATGCTCCGGATAGACTGCGATGAAAAGCACATCAATGTTATTTCTTATAATACCATATTCCTTACGGTGGTGCAAGCATCCGGCCTGCACACCAGGTTAAAACCTGGTAAAATCCCTTTAACGGAGCACCAGGGTGCCGTTTTCGCAGTCCACCGTCAGGGTGTTGCCCTCGGCATAGCTGCCCTGAATGATGGCCTTGGCGATGAGGGTCTCCACACGGCTCTGGATGAACCGCTTGATGGGACGTGCACCATAGACGCTGTCGTAGGCCGAATCAATGATAAAG
>ENA-OPCW01001678-OPCW01001678.1-human-gut-metagenome-genome-assembly--contig:-NODE-1678-length-10713-cov-3.250891_pt1 | contig 10713 bp, 9 predicted proteins | sample MGYA00241258_ERZ501496 | MGnify/ENA primary metagenome ERZ501496 (study PRJEB25962, sample SAMEA2042660) | human gut metagenome | biome: human gut; feature: human-associated habitat; material: faeces...
ACAATGTAATGACACCACAGCCTTATAACCGTTTGTATCAGCTTACGGGTATGCAAGATCCACGCCGTTTGCCGCTGCAAGAGTATGAATCGTGACAAGCTCATACCCGCGGTTGATCAGCTCCGGCACGATCGTTGCACACGATTCTACGGTCGTCTCGTGGATATCATGCATCAGGATAATGTCTCCCGGGCTTACACTGTCGAGAACGGCGCTGATGTTTGCCTGTACATTTTTTGTCTGCCAGTCCAGGGTATCGACATCCCACATGATGCTCGGGCGGCCGATAGATGCGAGCAGTTCATCGGTGCTGTTTCCATACGGGAAACGGATGACAGTTGCACCCTGTCCGTTGTTGTACTGGGCGATCAGATCATCCGTCATCTGGAACTGGGCAAGGCCGTCGTCGGTGCTCAGTTCTTTCATATTCGGATGCGCATAGGAGTGGTTTCCAAGCTCACAGCCGATCGCCGCCATGCGCGGGATCACATCTGCACCGTATTTTTCCACATTGCTGCCGAGCATAAAGAACGTCGCCTGTGCCCCGTACTGCTCCAGCGTATCGAGAAGCGTGCTGGTATAGACGCCTGGGCCGTCATCAAAGGTCAGGGCTACCATCATCGAGCCGTTGCGGTCTGGCTGGTAAACACCCTGGTCATCAAAGTAACAGCCTTTTCCGCCGATCGCTTTCCAGCCGGTCGCCATGTAACCATTGGAATCAAAATGGTACTGGTTTCCGTCGATATCTGCCCAGCCGTTGACGTAGTACGTTGTGGCATCCGTTGCGTACCACCAGCCCGACGAGCTGTACTGCCATCCCGGCGTCTCATTCGGCGGCGTGGTCTCCGCAAGCTTCTTAATTCCCGCATTTCCCGATCCGTCCTCCGCCTCCGGCGCCGTCTCGCTCACCGTCTTTGCGGCTGTGTCATTACTCAGTACAATTCCTTTTTTCGCAAGCTGCGCTCCCGCAAATTTCCAGATAAGCGCAAGAAAAAGAAGGCCGATTACCACACACAGGGAAATCCGTGATACTTTCTGCATCATCTGTCTGCGGCGCATCTGCTTTCTTCTCTGTTTCAATGATTTTCTTTCCATATGATCTGTTTATACTCCATCGTCCCGCCCCTTTGCGGAACTTTCTTCCATCGTAACACAAACGTTTTTCGACATTTTTCTACTTACTATCATAACGTGATCTGACCTAAGATGCAAGGCACAAATTCTTACATTTTTCCACTTCTGGTAAATTAATGTTTATCGTTTCTTAACATCTTGTCACAAAAAAAGAGTGACTCTGCACCCATGGTAAAAGCGGATACAAAATCACTCTTTGTCACTCTCTTTTAAAAAACCTGGTTTCTTTCTGGTGCTTTGCCACCAAATCACAGGTCTTTCACCTGTCCAGCCTGATTATCCTCTCTGCTTAAGAGTAACTGCAAAGTTTTAACGTTGCCAGAACAACGGAAGCAAACACCTTATGCCTCATGTCCTATTTTAGTCAGGAAATCGCTGCCCATCACCCATTTTTCGTTTTCCAGCGTCACAACGGACTCGAGTTTCCAGGTGACGGTCTCTATTTTGGTTTTGCGGAAGAAATGGAGGAAACGGGTTCGTCGCTCGATCGCAGCGGTCACGTTGGTTTCGATCTTCATCTGGTTGGATTCGTTGGTTACGGTTGTGGAGACGCTGCTCACGGTGATGCTGGTGATTCCGGTGTTGGTGTCGCTGTTCAGGTAGTCCTGCCGTAGTGGGATTGTTGGCATCGGCGGCACTGGTCTTGATGAATGAGGAGAACTTCAGTTCGCCCGATGAAGACATGTACTCTTTCATAATCAGCAGCATCATCTTCCTTATAGCTTTCATCGGAACAAGAAAGTACAAGGCCAACCCCATATTAATGATTATAGCGTGTGGAATAGCCGGGCTGCTACTCTATTAGTGCCGCTCCAAGGCCAAGCCGTAAGGGAGGCAGACAGATCATCCCCGGAGGCAAATAAAATATGCCCGGAAGAAACGTATATATCTTCCGGGCATATTTTGCATAAAGCAGCCGCAGCTCCTACAACTTCACTTTCTTTGCCACCGACTTGGATTCGTTATGCAAGCGGTCGAGCGCCGTAACGACATAGCGGTATTTCGTCTTGCCGTCCTCATAAGGCAACTTATAGAAAGTGTTGCGTGTGATAGCCACAATGTGTGAAGGATCGTCAATGTCCACCTTCTCTTTTGAGCCGAAGCGATAGACAACATACTGTACAGGACGGTTCATCTCATCCTTAAACTTCGGTGCTGTCCAGAAAAGGATGTAGCCGTCGGCAGTCCATACCGGCTTCACTTTGCGTACTTTGTCCGGCGCGTCATTGTCCATAAAGTCGAATACGGGAGGCAGAGCCGGATATTTATGATACTCGGCCACCAGCGCGTCCCGGTATTTTCCTACGTTCTCCACTACGGCACTGGCAGGCCATTGGCAACTGCCGCCAATCGTCTGGTAGGCCCGTTGCAGAGCCATCTTACGGGGAAGCTGGTTGATGGAAGGGTTCTTCGGGTCAGCGTTCTGCACCGTATTCACCACAGACTGGCCTATGAATAACGGACGGTTCTCCGTATGCCTTGCCCACCATTTCACCAATGTTTCATAGTCGGCAGCCGGATGTCCTATCTGCCAGTATATCTGCGGAATGTTATAGTCCACCCAGCCCTTGCGTGCCCACAAAAGCACATCGGCATACAAATCATCATAATTCTGCAAACCATTCGTATCGCTGCCCAGCGGGTCGCTTTTCTGATTGCGATAGATGCCGAAAGGACTTACTCCGAACTTCACCCAAGGCTTCAGCCCGCGAACCGTCTCGTGTATCTTCTGAATGAGGATATTCACATTGCTGCGGCGCCAGTCCGCCTTATTGCTGAAACCGCCGCCATAGCGTGCAAAGCTCGCATCATCCGGAAAGTCCTTCCCTTTAATGGGGTAAGGATAGAAGTAATCATCCATGTGAATGGCATCCACATCATAACGCGAAACAATATCGGTGACCACCTTACAGATGTGGTTACGGCTTTCGGGCAATGCCGGGTCAAAATACAACTGATCGCCGTACGTCACAAACCACTCCGGATGCGAGTTATAAATATGGATAGGCGAAAGTTCATTTTTCAACGAAGTCTTTACGCGGTAAGGGTTAATCCAAGCATGAAACTCCATGCCACGCTTGTGACATTCCTCAATCATGAACTGCATCGGATCCCAGTAAGGCTCCGGCACCTTCCCCTGCACGCCCGTCAGGAAGCGGCTCCATGGCTCATATTGCGAAGCATACAATGCATCCGCCTCAGGACGCACCTGAAAAATAATGGCATTGATACCTGCGCCTTGCAAGCTGTTCAACTGATTTATCAAAGTCTGCTTCAGCTTATCAGTGGGCATGCCACGAAACTGTCCGTTCACAGCCTGTATCCATGCGGCGCGGAATTCACGTTTGGGATGATTGGCAGCAGGTGTTTGCTGTGCCTGTATGGTCAGTACCTGAACGCACAGCAATAATAGCAAGAGGAGATTTCTAAATTTCATTTTGTTCTTTTTAAATATTGCATGGCAAAGATAATGATTATCTTTGTACCCCAATTCATTTTCAATAGTCTATGACAAAAAATACATCTATCATCATAAAAGGAGCCCGTGTCAATAACCTGAAGAACATTGACGTAGAGATACCCCGCAACAGGCTGGTCGTCATCACCGGACTATCCGGCTCCGGCAAATCCTCACTTGCATTCGATACGCTTTATGCCGAAGGGCAACGCCGGTACGTGGAGAGCCTCAGCAGTTACGCCCGTCAGTTTTTGGGACGCATGAGCAAGCCCGAATGTGATTTCATCAAAGGCATCCCCCCTGCTATTGCCATCGAACAGAAGGTAAGCAGCCGCAACCCGCGCTCCACAGTGGGAACCTCCACCGAAATTTACGAATACCTACGTTTGCTCTATGCCCGGGTGGGACGGACATTCAGCCCGGTCAGCGGTCAGGAGGTGAAGAAGCACTCCACCGAAGACATTGTGAACTGCATGCTCCAGCAGCCCGAAGGAACACGCTACACCGTACTCGCTCCGATATTGCTCCGCGAGGGACGCACCTTGCAGCAGCAACTGGAGATAGATATGAAACAGGGATTCAACCGGCTGGAAGTAAACGGAGAAATGGTGCGCATTGACGAATACCAGCCCAAAGACGGCGACACCCTGTTTCTTTTGGTAGACCGCATGACTGCTTCCAGTGAAAAAGATGCCGTCAGCCGCCTTACCGATTCCGCCGAAACCGCCATGTACGAAGGCGACGGGGCCTGCCTGCTACGCTTCTACCAGCCGGACGGCAGCACCAGCCTGTACCGTTTCAGCACCAAATTCGAGGCGGACGGCATAACGTTTGAAGAGCCCAACGACCAGATGTTCTCCTTCAACTCCCCTATCGGAGCCTGTCCGGAGTGTGAGGGTTTCGGACGTGTCGTCGGCATTGACGAGCATCTGGTCATCCCCAACCGTTCCCTCTCCGTCTACGAAGGTGCGGTGGTGTGCTGGCGAGGCGAGAAGATGGGCGAGTGGAAAGACATGGTGATACGCGGTGCGGAAAAAGCCGGCTTCCCCATTTTCACCCCTTACTACCAACTGACGGACGAACAGCGCCGGATGCTGTGGGAAGGGACCCGTTACTTCGAGGGCATCAACGCCTTCTTCAAGATGGTGCAGGAGAATCAATACAAGATACAATATCGCGTAATGCTGGCACGCTATCGCGGCAAAACGCTTTGCCCCAAATGTCATGGCACAAGGTTGAAACCCGAAGCCGGCTATGTCCGGGTAGGCGGACGCAGCATCTCCGAATTGGTGGACCTGCCCATCACCGAACTAAAAACCTTTTTCGATAACCTGAAACTGGACAAGCACGACACCGACGTGGCACGCCGCATCCTCATAGAAATCAACAACCGCATCCGCTTCCTGCTGGATGTAGGTTTGGGGTATCTCACGCTGAACCGTCTCAGCAATTCGCTTTCCGGCGGCGAGAGCCAGCGCATCAATCTGGCAACTTCGCTCGGAAGCAGCCTTGTGGGCAGTCTCTACATATTGGACGAGCCGAGCATCGGACTTCACAGCCGCGACACAGACAAGCTGATACATGTCCTGCGCCAACTGCAACAACTGGGCAATACGGTAGTGGTAGTGGAACACGATGAAGAGATTATCCGTGCTGCCGACTATATCATCGACATCGGTCCCCGGGCAGGCCGCTTGGGAGGAGAGGTGGTCTATCAGGGAGACATGAAAGACCTTCAGGAAAACAGTGACAGTTATACCGTGCGCTATTTGCTGGGGGAAGAGACAATCCCACTGCCGGAACACCGTCGCCCGTGGAACAACTATATAGAAATAAAGGGGGCCCGCGAAAACAACCTGAAAGGTGTGGAGGCACGCTTCCCGCTGAATGTAATGACCGTAGTCACCGGTGTCAGCGGTTCGGGCAAGAGTACGCTGGTACGCGACATCTTCTACCGCGCCCTGAAACGCGAGTTGGACGAATGCAGCGAACGCCCGGGCGAGTTCACTTCCATTGGAGGAGACTTGCAGAACCTGCGCAATGTAGAGTTTGTTGACCAGAATCCTATCGGGAAGTCATCGAGAAGTAACCCCGTGACCTACATCAAGGCCTACGATGAAATCCGTAAACTATGGGCGGACCAACCGCTTGCCAAGCAGATGGGATACAGTGCCGGATACTTCAGCTTCAACAGCGAAGGCGGCCGTTGCGAGGAATGCAAGGGTGAAGGCACCATCACGGTGGAGATGCAATTCATGGCAGACCTTGTACTGGAATGCGAATCCTGCCACGGCAAACGCTTCAAGGCGGACACGCTGGAAGTGAAGTTCCACGACATGAATATCTACGACGTATTGGAGATGACCGTAAACCAAGCCATCGAATTCTTTACGCAACACGGACAGAAAAAGATTGTGAAGAAGCTGCAACCCTTGCAGGATGTAGGTTTGGGATATATCAAACTGGGGCAAGCCTCCTCCACCCTCTCCGGTGGAGAGAACCAGCGCGTGAAACTCGCCTTCTACCTCAGCCAGGAGAAAGCAGACCCGACCATGTTCATCTTCGATGAACCGACCACCGGACTACACTTCCATGACATCAAGAAACTGCTCGAAGCCTTCGATGCCCTGATACGCCGCGGGCACAGCATTGTCATCATCGAACATAATCTGGATGTGGTGAAGTGTGCGGACCATGTGATAGACCTGGGGCCCGAAGGAGGGGACAAAGGAGGAAACATCGTAGCTACCGGTACACCGGAGGAAGTGGCGAAGTGTGCGGCAAGTTATACGGGACAATTCTTGCAAGAGAAATTACACCCCTCGCTTCCTTAAATAGAACACAGAGGCACGGAGACACAGAGATATTAAATTCAAGGAAAAAGAATAAAACTCTATGCCTCCGTGTCTTTGTGCTTAATCTTACCGGGTGCTACTACTCCAATTTAAAAGTAACCGGAAAAGTAAATTCCACCTTCACGGCTTTACCCTGCTGCATCCCCGGTTTCCATTGTGGCATCAATTCTACAATCCGTAATGCTTCCTCATCCAGGGCAGGATACCTGCTGCGCATAATAACGGGGGCCGTCACACGACCATTCTCGTCAATCACCACGCTGACAGCAACTCTTCCTTGAATGCCATTCTTACGGGCTTCTTCCGGATAACGGATATTCTTTTGAATAAAATCCATTAAGGCTTTCATACCTCCCGGAAACTCGGGCATCACTTCCACTACTTTATAGACCGGTTCTTCCATTGGCTCTTCCGTTATCAATTGTGGGCTCCCGCCCTTCCCTGCATCCGAAACATAAGGGGAAAGAGATGTCTTTTCCGCCGTTCTCCATTCTTCCTCATTGTCCGTCAGTCTGAACTCAGCCATCATCAAGACAGGTTTCCTCCTGATGGTTATCTCATAAAAGTAACGGTAGCGTCCCGGCTTGTTGGGATGCACATCCGGATAAAGGGAGGCTTTCATAACCCTTTCCTCCCCATCCCGCAGCACATAGGCGATGTCCCAAAAGGCAGCGTTTATCGGCAATTCCCGCCAAGTACCTTTTTCGTCTTCGAACGTCAGGTAGTAATGCTCGCCGCAGGTCAAATCTCCGCCGCTGTGATTGCTGAGGATGAATGTCGCATGGAGAGCTTTCGTTGAAAAGACCGGATATTCGGGACGGATATGGATGCCACGAATATGATTCCTGCTTACTCTCTCGTTGATGACGGGGACTTCTACACCATGAAAACAGAAAACGGGGGAGTCCATTATCTTCTCCCGGAACTCTTTCTGCCGCTCGGGAGTATTCACCATCAAATCTAGATCGATGCAATGCAACCCCACCCCATATCCGGTCACATTCCTCTGAATGTGTGTATATGGTGTATTATTCAATCTTTTTCTCAGTTCTTCGTGAATGGCAAGCAATTGTCTTTGCAAGTAGTCACCATCATCCGCAATCCCTATCTTGAGGCTATCGCTCACTGTTTTTTTTCCCACCCCTTGGTCTATCCTTACTGTATCTATGGAATCTTCAGACATTTCCATGCGTTCCGTCTTATTCATTCGGCAAGATGACAAGCAGCAAAGCAATAAGGTAATACAAACTCTATTCATGGCATTTTGCTTTTAGGATTCATACTTCGAGTATAAATATAAGGATTTTTGCTATAATGTTCAAAACCAGCCTCTACTTTCATTAACATATAAAAAGTTTCACGTTATCCAGGCAACCAACAAATATCCACTTTTATAGTGGAATATTGGAGATATACATTACCTTTGCACAATGAAAACAATCTAAAAACAATGGAAATACACTTTGATAAGGAATACTTGCAACAACTATATGAGGAAGGAAAAACAAAGGATAAGAAATATCGCTTTCAGCCTCAAATGGTGAAACGATATCAGTTGCGCATAAAGACCTTGGAATACGTTCAAAATATCGAAGAGCTTTACGCCATTCGGTCGTTTCATTACGAAGTATTGAAAGGAGATAAAGCAGGTATTTCTTCCATTAGAGTAAATGACCAATACCGCATAGAATTCACAGTAAAGCAGAGTACATCTGAAACCGTAGTGACAATATGTAATATCCTGGAATTATCGAACCACTATAAATGATTATGAATATGGGAAATTATAAATGCCAACGCCCTATACATCCGGGTGAATTACTCAAAGAAGAGGTGGAAAATAGAAAATTACCCCAAACTAAGCTTGCTGCACAAACCGGCATCTCATATAAGGTACTAAACGACATCTTGAACTGTCGACGTCCCCTCACAACATCTACAGCATTGCTCTTTGAAGCAGCCTTGGGAATCAGTGCCAGCTTGCTGATGCGAATGCAGCTAGACTATAACATGCAATTGGCTGAAAGTGACCAAACACTCATGGAGCGCTTGAAACAAGTTAGAAAATATGCAGCATTGCTCTAAGCAAAACGTTACTGCAAAACCACTGCATATCTTTTGCAGTACTGCTGCAAACATTTATGCAGTGCCACTGCAACACATTTACAGCGGCACTGCAAAAAAACTTGCAGTAGCAGGAAAATAAGATTAGAAATAGAATCCGAAACCTACCTTCAGACCGAATTTAGAACGGTCGCTATTGACGTTCCAGTAAGCTGCAGGTTCGATGGTCACCGTGCGGGTCAGGAAGAACGCATAACCGGCTTCCAGACCGAAAGAGAACTTGGTATCATCCAAATCATGTCCCCAATCCCAACGGTCCACATTGACATCGGCACCCAGATACACGCCAATCTTGTCGAAATAATAACGTCCACCTACACCCAGCGTATAGACATCGAGGTCAGACCCTCCGGTATTCCAAGCAGCCCCAGCATGCACCAGCAAGGCGATGTTGTCGAGCAGGAAAGCACCTCCCTTGGCTTCAAGGCCAAAACTTGTCTTGTCGGTTCCCGTGTCATGAGAAAATTCCAAACCGGTGATGGACGGGTTCAAAATCCACTTACCTTTTTCAAACTGTGCCTGAGCTGCCACTGTGACAACAAGCAAGCAAACGAATAATGCCAGTTTTTTCATCTTGTTCTGTTTTTTGAGTAAATAATCAATGTTGTTTATTGTCTTCTTCGAATCGCTTGCGTTGCAGCGCCTCCTTCTTGCGAAGCACCAGCCACAGCACAAATACAATGAGGTACGAAGCAGCTACGGTGACATACTTCTCAGTATCGCTGATTTCCGTATTGCGGGGAAGGAAATAAGCGGCAGTAGCAGAAACGTAAATAAGCAGGGCCAACGTGAGCCCGGTAGATTTCTTGATTTTCTTCATTACCAAAGTTTTTTAGTCGTCTTAAAATACCAAATATTAAACCAAATAGCAGCCAGCACAACAGCTATCAAGGCTACGCCCAGCGCATAATTCGGACCGAGCCCGAAACCTTCGGGAGCAATGCAGATGTAAGTGGTACACACAGCCGTCATGAATAATGCCGGGAAATAGGTGACGTAATAATAACGTCCTTTCTTCTCGCGTACCAGATAGACCGTAATGGCCCACAACGTAAAGACGGACAGAGTCTGATTGGCCCAGGCAAAATAACGCCAAATCATATCAAATCCATCCTTGTCCCGCAGGCTGTAAAGCAACAAGCTAATGGCTACCAGGAACATCGGGATGCATATATATAAACGGCGACGCATGGATTTTTGTTCCATTCCCAAGAAATCCGCCACTGGTCCCACAGATGATAATGTTAAAAACTCGCAGTTTCCATTTTCATAAAGTTTTCTTAATTCTTTGGCTTGTTCAATCATTTTCTCATATACAAAAGAACAGTTTTCAATACTTCCCATATTAAACCTATAATCAAAAACTATATCTGCTAATTCTTTAATACTACCATTACAAAGATCTGGCAATGCCCTATGTAGTAATTTATAAGCAATCTTCTCTGCATATTCATCCCCTGTCTTTTTAAACTTCCATAAGTTTTCTTCTTCCAATTTCATTAATTCATCTGCATTTTTAGTCTTAAAATCTTTTGGTATTCCTATTAATACATCTGATTCATATTTTAGCTTTGCAATCGATGTAGCTTTACCCGCAATTATTATTATTCCGTCCTCAGTTAATCCATTTGTCGCTCCACCACCAATGCACTGTACCAATTTTAATTCTTCTTCATTTTCATCAGTTATCTCTTCTCCATGATTGCTAGCCAGAAATTTTATTAATTCTTTATTTGGTACAGGGCAACCATACAATTCATTTATAGCTGATGACACTGCAGCTATTGTTGAACTGCTTGAACCAAAGCCACAATGCTTTATAACTTCTGATGAATCCACATCTATTCTTACCGAAGGATTGACTTTTAAAGTAGTACACATAATTTTATAAGCATGCTTTATCAATACTTTTCTTTGGGTTCTATCAGAAATTTCTAGCAATCCCCCTGTTTCAGAAATAATTTCCACACTAACTTTTATTTTTCTATTTAATGAAACGACTACTTCCCCAGGTGTAAATATTAAATTATCGTTATAACACACAGCTGCTGGATTTATGGCCATAGCATCCATTCTACAAGGATATTCCAAATTTATCTTATCGTATTTTAATTTTAAATTTTCATCTATTATGTGTGGATA
>ENA-OPCW01001682-OPCW01001682.1-human-gut-metagenome-genome-assembly--contig:-NODE-1682-length-10703-cov-3.588279_pt1 | contig 10703 bp, 8 predicted proteins | sample MGYA00241258_ERZ501496 | MGnify/ENA primary metagenome ERZ501496 (study PRJEB25962, sample SAMEA2042660) | human gut metagenome | biome: human gut; feature: human-associated habitat; material: faeces...
ACGATCGACCAGGCGCTGGCGCTGGTGGACGCCGTGCACGCGCAGGGCGCCGACCTCGTGAAGCTGATGATTACCGGCGGCGTCATGGACGCCAAGGAGCGCGGCGTGCCCGGCGAGCTGAAGATGCCGCCCGAGATGGTGCGCGCCGTGTGCGAGCGGGCGCATGCGCTCGGCTACACCGTGGCGGCGCATACCGAGTCGCCCGAGGGCGTGCGCGTGGCGCTGGAAAACGGCGTGGACTCCATTGAGCACGGCGCAAAGCCGGACGACGAGATCCTGCGCCTGTTTCACGAGCGGGGGGCGTTTTTGTGCGTGACGCTCTCGCCCGCGCTGCCGTATGCGCTCTTTGACCGCTCAGTCACGCACCTGACCGAGGTCGAGCAGTTCAACGGCAACGTGGTCATGGAGGGCATGATCGCGTGCGCGAAGGCCGCGCTCGCGCACGACATTCCCATCGCGCTCGGCAACGACGTCGGCTGCCAGTGGGTCGCACAGTACGACTTCTGGCGCGAGCTGTGCTACTTCCACAAATATGCCGGCGCGTCCAACGCCTGCGCGCTTTACTGTGCCACCGGGCAGAGTGCGCGGCTGGCGGGGCTCGGCGATGTGACCGGCACGCTCGCTCCCGGCATGAGCGCGGACATGATCGTCGCGGCCGAAAACCCGCTCGACGATCTGCGTGTGCTGCGCACGCTCGACATGGTCGTCGCGCGCGGCCGGGTCATCGACCGGCCGAAGGCGAAACGCAACGCCCGGCTCGACGCCGGGCTTGACCCCCTGCTCGCCTGAGCGGGACACTCTATATATTAAAACCAGGTGATACTATGAAAGCGCTTTCCCAGCCGCTGTTCGCCTCCCTGCGTGGGTACGACCGGGCGCAGCTCGGGCCGGATCTGTTCTCCGGCGTGCTCATTGCGTTGCTGTCCATCCCGATCTCGATGGGCTATGCTCAGCTGGCCGGCCTGCCGCCGGTCTACGGGCTGTACGGGTCGCTGGTGCCGATTCTGCTGTTTGCGATGCTCAGCACGACGCGGGAGTTCATCTTCGGCGTCGACGCCGCGCCGGCCGCCATGATCGGCGCGGTGCTCACGTCGCTCGGCGTCACGCCCGGCGGCGCGGAGGCCATGCGCATCGTGCCGGTGCTGACGCTGTACGTCGCGCTGTGGCTGGCCGTGTTCGCACTCGTGCACGCGGACAAGGCCGTCGATTACATCTCCGAGCCCGTCATGGGCGGGTTCATCAGCGGCGTCTGCTGCGAGATCATCCTCATGCAGGTGCCAAAATTGCTCGGCTCCGCGACCGGCACGGGCGAGCTGTTCGAGCTGCTGGGGCACGTTTTTGACGCAGCGAAAGTCATCAACTGGCCCACCGCCGCCCTCGGCTTCGGGACGCTGGCGATCCTGCTCATCGCGCCGCGCAAGTGGCCGAAGGTGCCGTGGGTGCTCGTGATGATGGTGCTGGGCGGGCTGCTCGGCGCGTTCACCCCGCTGGCCGACTGGGGCGTGGCGCTGCTGGCCGCCGTGCCGCGCGGCCTGCCGAAGGTCGTGCTGCCGGACCTCACCGCGCTGCCGTTTACGCAGGCGCTCGTGGCGACGCTGCCGGTCGCGGCCGTCATTCTGGCCGAGACGCTGCTGGCCTCGTCCGGCACGGCGCAGAAAAACGGCTACCGCCTCAACGGCCGCCGCGAGATCGTGACGTATGCCGTGGGCAACGTCGCCGCCGGGCTCGTCGGCTGCTGCGTCGTGTCGGGCAGCGTGTCGCGCACGGCCGTCAACGAGCGCAACGGCGGCAGAACGCAGCTCGTGTCCGTCATGGCGAGCATGACCATGCTCGTCGTGCTGCTCGTCGCCACGCCGCTCATCCGCTTTCTGCCCGTGCCGGTGCTGACGGCCATCGTCGTCAACGCGCTCATCGGGGCGACGGAGTTCGGCATCGCGCGGCGGCTCTGGCGCGTCAACCGCGTGGAGCTCGGCATCTTCACCGGGGCGTTTTTCGGCGTGCTGCTGCTCGGCGCGATCAAGGGCGTGCTCGTGGGCATGGTGCTGTCGTTCATCGACGTGCTCATGCGCGCGGCCGCGCCCCAGCGCACCTTCCTCGGCACGCTGCCGGGCAAGGCCGGGTTTTTCCCGATCGACCGTGTCAGCGGCGTGCAGGCGCTGCCGCACATCGTGCTCTACCGCTTCAGCGGCAGCCTGTTTTTCGCCAACATCCGCCGCTTTCAGGAGGACATCGAGGGCGCGGTGCAGCCTGATACGCAGGCCGTCATCGTCGACGGCAGCGCCATCGTGAGCGTGGACATCACGGCGTGCGACCGGCTCGTCGTGCTCAACCGCAAGCTGCGCGCGCAGGGCGTGCGCTTTTACCTGACCGAGCACATCGGCGAGGTCAACGACCAGCTGCGGCACTTCGAGGCCGGGGAGCTGATCGAATCCGGCGCGGTGCGCCGCACGATCCAGGGCGCGCTGCGCGATGCCGACGCGGCCGTCGACATCGGCGGGGCGCAGCAGCGCATCCCCGACAACATGGACGATATCCGCCAGCTGCAGGAGCTCGAGTGGCTTTACGGCGCGGACGCCGAGGTGCAGATCGAGCGCAACGTGCAGCTCCTGCTCGCGCGCATGCGCACAACAGAGAACAAGGACGCGCGCCGCACGATGCTCGAGCATTTCCTCAACGAGGACTTTCACTTCGGCAGCATCGACACCGACGAGGTGCTGCTGCACCTCGAGGGCCACACGGACGAGCTGGCCGCGCTGCTCGGCAACTCCGAGGACGATGTGTTTACCGACCTCGAGGCCGAGCGCGACAGCCTCATCGACCGCGTCGAGCAGGAGCACCCCGAGTTCGTCGAGCACGTGCGCGAGCGGCGCGACCACTTCGACCACGATTTCCGCGCAAATCATCCCACGAGCGCGGCGCGCATCGAGGCCCGCCGGACGCAGCTGCACGCGCGCATCGAGCACGAGCGCGCCGAACGCAGCGCTCGCCGCGCCTTTATGAAGAAGAACGCCTGTTTATGACGGCAGTGTCCGCAATTTCATTATTTTAACATGTTGCCAATGAAATACTGCGCGTATGCCGTATTCGGTTCACCGATCGGGAAAATCATCTCACGCTGGAATGCTGCCTTAGCATCCTCTCCGTTTGCATCTTCCGCCCACACATCCTTGGCAAGACGAAAAGCCGCCCATGCCTTTGGCCAACCTGCATAAAACCCGATATGCGTGATAATCTCCGCAATCTCCGTACGGGTGATACCGTTCTTTTTTGCCGACTGCAAATGAAATGTCAGCGAGCTGTCGGTAATGCCCTGACTGATGAGCGATGTAATTGTAACCAGACTGCGGTCGCGCAAGCCGAGTTTATCGGTACGGCTCCACACCTCACCAAAAAGGACATCATCGTTGAGTTCCGCAAATTTTGGGGCGAACTCACCCAACTGGTCGCGCCCTGCGGTTTGTACAATCTTTTTCTGTGCCATGACATTGACTGTAAAAAAAGTGAATACTGAAATTAAAATGATTCGGTTCATAATTCTCTATTAATGTATAATTCATTGTTGCAATTCAGATCTCATCCTTTGTCTCATTTCAAGTGCTCCTTGAAAAAAAGCTCTATCTTATCGAAAGGAATAATGTCCATACGGTCATACAAATCCGTATGCACAGTACCGGGAATAATCATCAGCTCCTTGTTATCACCCTTCAATTTCTTGAAAGCATCTTCGCTGAAATACCGGGAATGAGCTTTCTCTCCATGGATAAGCAATACGGCGCTACGAATTTCATCACTATAAGCAAGGATTGGCGCATTGATGAAAGCAAGTGCCGAAGTCTGGTTCCACCCCAAACCGGAGTTAATGGAACGGGAATGATAGCCTCGTTTCGTTTTGTAATAATCGTAATAATCTTTCATGAACTGCGGTGCATCTTCGGCCGGTTCAGGATTCATTGTCGTGCAGGGGTAAGTACCCGTACGATAATCTTTTGTGCGTTGCGCATTGAGCTCCCGACGTATCCGGTAGCGTGCATCTGCATTGTCCGCTGCATCGAAATAACCGTTGGCATTGGCGCGGCTGATATCGTACATGGTAGAAGCCACCGTAGCCTTGATGCGCGTGTCATTAGCCGCTGCATTGATAGCAAAGCCTCCCCAACCGCAAATGCCGAGTATGCCGATACGCTCCGCATCCACATCGGGACGTGTGGCAAGGTAATCCACTGCTGCCGAGAAGTCCTCCGTATTGATATCGGGTGAAGCCACACTACGAGGTTGTCCGCTACTCTCACCCGTAAACGACGGGTCGAAAGCAATGGTCAGGAAACCCCGTTCGGCAAGTGTCTGTGCATACAGTCCTGACGATTGTTCTTTCACCGCACCAAACGGACCGCTGACTACAATGGCCGGGAACTTATCGGCAACTGCGATTTTCGGTACATACAGGTCGGCAGCGAGCGTGATGCCGAAACGATTGACAAAGGTCACTTTACTATGGTCCACTTTGTCGCTCTTCGGAAATGTCTTATCCCATTCTTCCGTAAGTTTCAACTTTTCCATATTCCTGTTATTTTGCATGTTTTGTGCACGACTCTCCATCAGGCCTAAGAGAGAGAGGAAAACTGCTGTAAAAAAGATTGTCCGTTTCATAACCGATTGATTCTTTTTGATTACCAATGTTTTCTTTTCACATTGCAAAGTTACAGGAGATTATAGAAAGGATTGGTAGATGAATTACAGATGTTATAACCTCAATTACAGAAAATCTTGCGGAATAGTTACCGCTCATGCATCCGAGGTGTCTTAGCCAAGAAGAGTGCCCGGAAAACAGCAACTTTCTCATCAGTGTGCGGAAATCTTTCAGCACACTGATTGTCTCACCCTCGCCGACACCTGAATTGCCACTGATTTCTTTGGCAACTCTTCCGTCAGCATGGCTAACCATCAATTTGTCATACTTTTGTGCCCAAAGTATTAAAGGCTCCTTTTTCCTCGGTGAGGAACGGATCGCTTCCCGGTGAAAAAGCACCTGTTTTTCGGTGAGGAACGAACCATCGGACACCGCCCTATCATCGAAAGCCATTAACCGGCTACTATTCAATGTTTTCCGGAACCGTTCAGAATAAACTTCAACCGCCTACGGTTTCGATCGGCAAAGTTCTACCACCTACAACTACCTGAGTGGAGAAAGCATCCACCTGCTCGCAGTGAAGATAAACCGCCAAATGAGACGCGAAATGATAGAATACATGCTCAGCGAAAAGTTTGAACATAGAGTTATGTACAAACATTCCCTCATCCACTTCATTGCCGACTATGACATGAATGAACTAATCAATGAAGATACCCTGATGAAACATTTCCAATTATGGAGAAAAAAAGAAAAACTGGAGAAAATAAAAGAAAGAGGAGATGCGTTTATGAGTGCCCCATAGCATTACTTAGGCTCTCAATAATCTTGGCTTTTTCGCTATGCCCATCGGTTGATAACCGGAGTAATGGCAAACCTATAATTTCAAGAATATGATTTTTCTTATTATCACGTTCTTTCTGCAATTCATTATCGTGAAAAGAGACCCCATCTACCTCAATAGCCAATATCGGAGTTTTGTCAATTTTACTATAAAGCAAAAAGTCAAGTCTTGCATCATGATTTACAAAAGCAACTTCATCTTCAGACAAGAGTTTGTAATCTCGAATTAGATCCCGTAGCTTATATTCTCTTACCATATTAACGGATGAGAACTGCGAATCGGATAACAAGATCTCTTCCTGTAACAACTTGTGTATAATAATTTCTGCAGCAGAACCTTTGATATTCTTGTGTGATTTAATAAATGATGTAAGCGCTTTATTATACTCCTTATATAATATATCAAAAACAGAACATATTCTTCCCTTTACAATGGTCTCAGCAGGATTCGTAGTGTAGCACATGTAACGTATCAGATCGCCAATATTCGTTCCATGAGGAAGTTTCATCAACTTAGGTTTTACCACAATAAACTCATTGACAGCTCTTGATACAGCAACATTTATCAGGTTCGGATTGTCAATAAACTCATTGATTTGACTGCAAACCGTATTAAAAATGATTATGTCTTTTTCTCGTCCCTGATACTTATGTATAGTATCTGCTTCTACTCGTTTTGGCAACTGTTGTTTTAACAAGTTGGCATGTTCTCGATATGGAGCGACAACACCGACTTTGCCATAATTATCCGAATAATGCTCCTTTATATATAACTCTGTTTCGTCTATTTGACGTTGGTTGTGCTTTCCTCTATTGCCCGAAACATTTGTCACTACAATTCTGAACGGATGATTGTCAGCACTTGTCATAATGACAAGATTATCATTGTAATACTTTTTGTTACAAAAACCAATAATTTTAGGGTGGCACCTATAATGCTCTTTGAGCAAAACAGACTTTATATTATCTCCATAGAGGCACTTAAGTGAATTTAAAATATTTTGCTCAACATAATCATACGCAGGCGCAATATGGTGTATTTTTTTTAACCACTTCGCTATCTCGTTACTCTTTGAAGAAACAATATGAGAGAGTTGCATACTATCCCCCACCACTATTGCATTGCGACAACATGAGAAGCAAACAGCCGATTTAATAATATCGACTTGTGATGATTCATCAATGATCAGGTAGTCAAAAAGATATTCACCCGAAATACATGTTTTCAACGATAACGTAGAGCTTAGTATTACAGGAAAGTGTTTAACAAAGTGATTAAACCTATAACGATAATCTTTTGCCGTAAACAATTCACTCTCCAACTCTTCATACTTTTTAAATAGAATAGCATTGAAAATCTTTTTAGATGTCTCTACAAATAATTTAAGGTTAGATTCTTCATTATTAGAGTCTAACCACTTCTCAATAAATGCTATTTCGTCTTGAAGTTTACCAATATATAATTCATAGAATTTATGATTGAGATAAGCATTAAACTCTTCCCTATATGTATTAATTGCACGTATATCAAAAAGGCCGTATTGCAAGACAAATCGTAATTTATCTATAATCGATAGTTTTTTTGTGAGGTCTATATTGGATAGCTTGTCCTTCAACTTTAATGCCTTATTACAAGCCCATTTACGATAAAACTTTTTATCAAGTTCCGCTTTGATATTTTCAGAGATAGGTTGTTCAGATTTAATATGGCTAAATTCAATTTCGGCATCCAACAACTGCGTCTTTAGGATTGCCAATTTATTTTTATATTGAAAGCACTGTGTAAGGATAGTATCTAAATTTTCGACCACACTTTCCGCTTCCGCTAACTCCTCTTTAGACAACTCAAATCCTTTATCTATTGGTTGCTCTTTGAGGTCACCAAAAAACGTTTGTATGTTATTGCTATTCCCAAGCAATGCCACAACCATCCCATAACCATACTTTTGCAATTTCTCCTGCACATTTAATACTGCCGAGTTGGTATTCGAAACAATAGCCACCGTTTTATTTTGAACAATCAAATTAGCGATGATATTTAATATCGTCTGCGTTTTTCCTGTTCCCGGAGGACCTTCGATAATCATTATGCCATTTACAAAAGCGGTCTCAACGGCTAATTTCTGGCTCTCATTGCATCCAAACGGATATATAAGGGGGACTCCAGGCCGATTTCGTAAAGGATTGGTTCCGCCAAGATAATTAGACAAAACCGTTCTTGGCTCGAATACATCAATTTGACTCAAAGCTTTAAGCAGTATCTCAACACTTCTCCGATCCGCATCTTTTCTTTCAGGTTCATCAGATGGAATGTCAAATGAGACTTCACATGAATTTATCAAGATATTTCTAAAGTATTCAATGATTGATCCGGCTTGCCCGATATCCTGTTTAGCATCACATATCTCGATGTGGTCGCCATTCTCTACAGGATTAGAACTTACACCAGTATTCCTAAAAATCAAATACTGCCCATAATAGTCTACTATATTATATTTTTTGCTTAACTTTCCATTTACATAGATGCGAACATCTTCCCGCGTTGAGGTATATGGATAATATCTCACTTTATCGGCTCCACAATCGTAGCTTCTGCCATCATTAAATGTGACATTATACCTACCATTGTCATTGCGAACAATAGATAAAACATTGCTTTTATATTCAAACCTCTGGGATTTTTTATTCTTTAAGTATACTATAAATCGACGCTCCATCAACTTTTACTATTATAAGCGAAACATAATTGGCAAAATTACAAAATTAAACCGTAAGTCGGTATTCTACATGTAACATATTTTGCTTTATTACGCAGCGCAGAAACAGTATTAGGATAGGAAGACTTTGAAACTATCATTACAGGTAATGACCTTGTTTTATCTAGGAGAAACAGAGGTTTGAGAATTTTGTGGGGCGTGTGGATGCGCTCTGCGTGCCTTTGCGCAGGAAGCGTGACAAATGACTGGATAACTGCGAGACCTGCCGTCTGTTGAACGTTTCAGCCCGGACGATGCAGACCTACCGTGATACGGGGAAACTGCCTTATCGCAGATTAACGGCAAGATTTACTACAAGGCTTCGGACGTGGAAACCTTTCTACTCGACCAAGTAAGGGACAACTCTAAAAAGTAGACGTATGAATTTGATAACGAAAGATTCCGAAACCACGCTGGTGCTGTTTTCCTCCCTTGACAAGGTGCTGGAAAACGTGGAGTACGTGGTAATGAACTATCGCCCGGTATTGAACGGTGAACATTACCTGACGGGCGATGAAGTGTGCAGGCGGCTTTGCATCAGCAAACAAACTATGTAAGATTATGGCTGACTTACAGAATTCGTTAGAAATATACTGTATTGTAAAACAGATATTTATATCTATGCTTGGAATAAGAACAAAAAACAAAATATATTGTTCTTATATTGAGAAATTGCTTTCAAAATTTGGGAGTATACAAAAAATACAGTTAATTTGCAATACTATATATAACAATAGAAAGATGAATACATTAGTAGAACTATCTATCAAAGATTTTAAAGCTATCAAACGGGCTGATGTGCAGCTTGATGGTATTACTGTCGTGTCAGGTGTAAATGGATGCGGTAAAAGTACAATGTCTAAATTGTTATATTATATATTTCGAAATGCAAATTCATTTGAAGAATTGGTCTTGCTTTATACAAATAGTCAGATTCGTCCTTATTTAAATGTCTTAGAACAGATTCAATCTTTACTACTATATCGTAGAGATACCAGTAGTTATCGAAGATTATACTTTAGAAATATAGAATTGACTAGCTTGGAGAGCACTCATTCCTTTTTAGATTTAGTAAAAGATTTGTGCGCAAGATTTTTAAATTTGGAAAGTGATTTGCAAAAAGCAGGAAATTCAATTATTACTGAACGTTTACGTTTAATATTACGTTCAACTTTAAAATCCGGTGAAGATAGAGATACAAAAAAAATGTTAGATGCCTTAGTTGGAAGAATCTCTGAACATCTCACAAAAGCTGAGCAGTTAAATGTTGAACGTCCATATCGATTGTTGAAAGAAAGTTTGAATGCGGCTTTTGATGTTAATTTGTCAAAAAGTATTGTTTTAAAAGAATATGGAGATGCTATCTTAGGAGAGAATCTTTCAAATGTTCCTTTATTGCATTATATAAAAAAAGTTGCTTATATTGACACTCCTATGGTTATAGGAATGGAAACATCTTCTCAACAACCAATATATTGGAAAGAATTGAATTTATGAAACTGATATTTTATGACGTTGTTGTAAAGTTACTTCTCCGGGTTTGGCAATTACAAGGAAGAGTATGGTAAACTTTCCGGAGCACAATCGGATAAGTACGGTTGGTGGTATGAATATCGAGATGGTAAATATATTAACAGGTAAAAATAAGGAAGGTGATCGTATATGAAATATGTATATATTTTTATAGTATTAATGTTCGGAGAATATGTTTTTGCTCAAAGCGGGGTGATTGCACATCGCGGATTCTGGAAGACGGACGGATCTGCTCAGAATAGTATTGCAGCTTTGCTGAAAGCCGATTCTGTTGGTTGTTATGGATCGGAATTCGATATATGCCTTACGAAAGACAATAAGTGGGTGGTAGCTCACGGTCCTGCTGTCGGAGGGCATAAGATAGCCGAATCCACCTTAGAGGAACTCACCGTTTTGAAGTTGGAAAATGGAGAAAATGTTCCTTCACTGGAGCAGTTTTTGAAAGTAGCAAAAAAGAAGACTCGTCTGAAGCTGATTCTGGAACTGAAAGTGTATGATAATCCGGAATGGGAAACGAAGTCGATTGAGTATATTCTGGCTACTGTGAAGAAACTGAAATTGCAGAGACGCATGGAATATATCACGTTCTCCTGGTATTCGGTGCAAGAGTTTATCCGCCTTGCTCCGAAAGGTACGTCGGTATATTATTTAAATGGGGATATCCCTCCTGAAAAGTTGAAAGAAGCCGGTTGCACGGGTCCGGATTATCATATAGGAGTATTCCGTTCTCATCCGGACTGGATTGATAAATGTCATGAGTTGGGAATGAAAGTCAATGTGTGGACGGTGGACCAGCCACATGACATGAAGTGGTTTATAGAGAAGAAAGCGGATTTTATTACAACGGATGACCCCGTTGTATTGCAGCAGTTAATGAAATAGAGAGGCGATGAGAAACATATTGATTTTATTTTTTGCATTGTTTGTGACGGGAGTGCCAGCTC
>ENA-OPCW01001683-OPCW01001683.1-human-gut-metagenome-genome-assembly--contig:-NODE-1683-length-10698-cov-3.028845_pt1 | contig 10698 bp, 10 predicted proteins | sample MGYA00241258_ERZ501496 | MGnify/ENA primary metagenome ERZ501496 (study PRJEB25962, sample SAMEA2042660) | human gut metagenome | biome: human gut; feature: human-associated habitat; material: faeces...
ACTCTAGATTACTTAGAGAAAGCTGTTAAGTCTGGTGAACTTGAAACTAGCAAAGGCCGAAAATTCCGTTTCCGCCCGCCGCGGTTTCCCCGCGCGAAGCTCTGCTGAGCCCGTCCGAGCTGCTGCCTGCGGAGGATTGCCTCGGCAGAATCTGCTCAATTTCCACCGTCGGCTGTCCTCCCGCAATTCCTCCGGTCATGCCGGGCGAGGTTATAACGCGCGAGGTTTTGGAGTGCTTCAAATACTACGGCGTCGGAACATGCCGCGTCGTTCGATAAGCGTTATTTCTCGGGAAATAAATTGTTTCGGGAAAGGCTTTCGGCAAAAGGCGGCTTCTCGGCGGCATTTCCCGGGAAATATTGAAACTATTCGTATTCTTGCGGTTGCATGATTAAAACTCGGCTGATATAATTAGTAACATGAACGCAACAGAACTTGTACACAGCATTATAAACGGGCGCATCGGGGCAGGCGCGTTCTGCATCGATGCAACGGCGGGCCGCGGACGTGACACGGCATATTTATGCGAACTTGTCGGTCCCTGCGGGCGCGTCATTGCCTTTGACATCCAGCAGGAAGCGGTGGACAGCACAAACGCTCTGCTTGCCGCACGCGGATTGCGGGCGGAGGTTCACCTTGATTCCCATTCGAATATGGCGAATTATGCCGAACCGGAGACGGTGGACTGCATTGTTTTCAACCTTGGCTGGCTGCCCGGGGGCGATCACAGAATTTTTACCCATGCGGACACGAGTTTTGCTGCAATTTCGGCGGGGCTTGAACTGCTGAAAAAGGGCGGATTGATGTGTGTAACCATCTACCACGGAGGGGCAACGGGATTCGAGGAACGGGACACGCTGCTTGAACTGCTTCGCGAAATCGACAGCGACAGGTTTCAGGTTATTTCAACTTTTTTTCACAATTGGAAAAAGGAACCTCCGATTCCGATTTTTATTTATAAATACACGGACAGCGAGCGGGATTGATGCAGAACGGAAGAATGCAGAACGGAAAATTTGAATTGATAACGACCTGCGGCAATGCGCGAAGGGGCAGGATGCACACGGTTCACGGCGAAATTGAAACTCCCGTTTTCATGAACGTCGGCACTGCGGCTGCAATTCGCGGCGGAGCGGGAACGGATGATCTGCGTCGAATCGGTTGTCAGGTGGAGCTCTCCAACACATATCACCTGCATATTCGTCCGGGTGATGAGCTTATACGCAAGCTCGGCGGTCTGCACAAATTCATGAATTGGGATGCACCGATTTTGACGGACAGCGGCGGTTTTCAGGTTTTTTCGCTTGCACACAGGCGAAAAATCCGTGAGGAAGGCGTGAGCTTTGTTTCATATATCGATGGGAAGAAGATTTTCATGGGTCCGGAGGAATCCATGCGTATCCAATCCAACCTTGCGTCAACGATCGCAATGGCATTTGACGAATGCATTCAGAATCCTGCACCGCGGGGATACGTTGAAAATTCAATTGAACGCACCACGCGCTGGCTCCATCGCTGCCGTGCCGAATTGGACAGGCTCAACGCGCTTGAGGACACGCTCAACCCGAATCAACTGCTGTTTGCAATCAATCAAGGCGGAACGTATTCGGATCTTCGCATTCGTCACATGCGGCAGATCGCGCAGGTTCCCGCTGCGGGTTATGCGATAGGCGGGCTTGCCGTCGGCGAAACTGCCGATGAAATGTATGATATAATTGAGACAGTTGAACCGTACATGCCAAAAGACAAGCCGCGCTATTTAATGGGCGTCGGCACACCACTGAACATCCTTGAGGCTGTTCATCGCGGGGTGGATTTTTTTGACTGTGTGCTGCCGCTGCGCAATGCACAGCACGGAAATGTTTTCACTTGGAGCGGCAAAATGCGGCTGCTCGCCGAAAAATACAAACTTGATTCCCGCCCGATAGCGGAGAGCTGCGGTTGTCCCGCATGCAAAAGTTACTCCCGCGCATATATACGTCACTTGCTGAAGGCTGACGAACGGCTCGGTATGCGGCTCTGCGTGCTGCACAATTTGTGGTTCTACAACGAGATGACAGCAAACATGCGGAGCAGCATCGAAAACGGTGAATTTGAGGAGTTCTATCATAAGTACCGCAGCATATTCGGACAATTTGCGGAGGATTAAACGGAACGAATAAGTGTGTATCGAACCGCTTGATGTGCGTTTGAGCGGCGGACATATGTGCTTTGCGGTTTTAGCCGTTTCACGGCAGCGATATCATTCCGCAAAAGCTGATATAAAAATTAAAGAAAGGAAGCTTTCGCTGCGGCGGAAGGTATGGTCATAAAAATGAAACTTGCAGAAGCATTGCAGGAAAGAGCGGATTTAAATCGCCGCATTGAACAATTGAATTCAAGGCTGTACAGAAATTCAAAGGTTCAGCAGGGAGGAAAACCCGAAGAGGATCCCGCGGAGCTGATTTCGGAGCTGGACGGCTGCATTTCGCGGCTGGAGTACCTGATCGCAAAGATAAATATATGCAATTGTAACACAAAAACTCCCGACGGGAAAAGCATTACCGAGCTTATTGCAAAGCGTGATTGCCTGAAAATAAAAATCGATGCTTATCGCGATCTTGCAGGCAATGCAAGCAGCTTGTGCGACCGCGTGACCCGCTCCGAAATTGTGATTTTGAGCACCGTGGACGTTCGCGCGCTTCAAAAGCAGATCGATGCAATGTCCCGTGAGCTGCGCTGCACCGATAATATGATTCAGCAGCTTAACTGGCTTACGGAAATTGAATAAAAAATAGGTGTATGTAGCTTTCGGGGCGAATGCAAAACTCCGCAGCTGAGTTATAAGCTGCATCAAGTTGAACCGTCGGGCAGGTTTTTATTATCGTTCGGCCCCGATTGTTACGCTTGCAAAACTCATTGAGCATTTTTACCACCGTGCATTGACCGAAAGCGAGGGCGGGAACGGGGCATCAACGTATTTACTGCATTATAAAGAAGGTGAAAATATGACAGCAGAGCAGCTGTGGAGCAAATTTGCCGAGAAAAACGGCATCAAACATAATGAATACGAGGCGTGGCAATTCGGCGACGCACCGGACAAGCTTGCCGAACTTGTGCTGCGCGGCATAAAAACGGGCACGGCTTCCGCCGAGGAGCTTTACAAAATCGATAATGAGCCGCTTCCGACGGAGGGAGAATACAGCGTCATACTGAACTCCCGAGATGAGGCGGTCTGCGTTATCAGAACAACAAAGGTCTACATTGTTCCGTTTTGTGATGTAAGTGCGCATCATGCTTTCTGCGAGGGTGAGGGCGACAGAAGCCTTGCCTACTGGCGCAAGGTTCACGAGGAGTTATTCCGGGACGAATATGCTGCCTGCGGACTTGAATTTTCTCAGGACATTCCCGTTGTATGCGAGGAGTTTGAGCTGCTTATGAAAGCGGAGGAGTGTTGAGAACGATACGCGCAAATCAAAACTCAAACCCCTGCGGGTCAATCGATTCGCAGGGGTTTAATGCCGAAACGTTCAGCGTCGCTTATATGCAGTCGTAAGTTAATTGCGGCTGTTTTTCTTTTGTGTTGAAGGAATCAGCTGTGCGGCGACCGTGGCGGCAAACATGATTCCGCAGCCGAGAATTTCGCGCGGGGTCATACGCTGGTTGAGCAATAAAAAACCTGCAATTACCGAAAAAACGGATTCAAGGCACATAATCAGGGAAGCGATCGCGGGGTCTATGCCGCGCTGCCCGATAACTTGCAGGGTATAAGCTATTCCGCAGCTCAGAATGCCCGCATAGAGCAGCGGCCCTGCGGCATTCAGTATTGCAGCAAATGACGGAGTTTCAAAAACCAACATGCCGATACCGCTGAACACAGCCGCAACGGCAAATTGAATGCAGCTCAGAGCGATACAGTTTACCTGCGGGGAGTAAATCGAAACAAGGATTATCTGCACGGCGAAAAACACCGCGCATCCAAGGTACGCAAGATCGGACAACTCGATATTGAACGCTCCGCGTGCGGGGTCAACACTCAAAAAATACAATCCGACAGCTGATACGACGGCGCAGAGCCAAATCAGCGGATGTGTCTTTTTTTTGAAAAACAAACCGACAACAGGAACGAGCATTATATAAACGGAGGTTATGAACCCGGCTTTGCCGACGGAGTCGCCGTTTGTAATGCCCAATTGCTGCAAATTTGAGGCAATGCAAAGCATGATGCCCAAAAGAATGCCGCCGACAAGCAGCTTTTTTGAACTGCTTTTTTCATGAGCTGCCGGGGCTGAATCAATCGCCGAGATGTTCGCTGCTTTTTTTGCTTCAAATCGGCCGAATATCGGAATGAACGGCAGAAGCACTGCCGAACCGATTAAGAAGCGAACAAAATTAAAGGTGAACGGCTCAATATGCGCCGAGGCATCGCTTTGCGCAACAAAAGTTATGCCCCAGATGAGAGCCGAGATAAACAAAAGTATTCCGCAAATAAGTTTTTTCATATAAGGTAAGTGTTTTGATTAATTAATCGCTTTACTGCAAAAAAAGTTTGGTTTGTTTATAAACATCGCCGCTTCCGAGCGTCAGAACGATGTCTCCGGCGGCAGCATTGTGCAGCAGGTAATCGTTAATCTGCTCAAAAGTCGGTATGTATTCGGCGTTGCTCGTTTCGGCGTTGATGCCCGCAACCATGTCGCGCGCGTGAACGGAGCCGTCGTCCTTCTCCCTGCCGGGGTAAATATCGGGCACAAGCACTTTGTCCGCGCCCCTGAAACAGTCAACGTTTTCGGTGAAGAGCGTTCTTGCGCGGGTGAAGCTGTTGCATTGGAAAACAACAAAAAGCTTTTTGTGCGGAGTGCGCAGCGCGCAGTCCATTGCGGCGCGAATTTCGGCGGGATGATGCGCATAATCATGGAAAACACGAACGCCGTTTCGTTCGCCGTAGTATTCGAAGCGGCGCTGCACCGAACGGAATCGGGCAAGTGCGGTTATGACCGTTTGAATATCCGTGCCATGTTCAAGTGCAACGGCGGATGCTGCAATTGCATCGAGCATATTGTGCTGTCCGGGAACATGAAGCGTGACTCTTCCGAGTCTTTCCCCGCGGTGCATAAGGTCGAAGGAAGCGCAGCCGAGTCCGTCATAATGCACATCCGCAGGGTAATAATCCGGCGAATTGGTGAGGTCAAGTCCGTATGTTGTTTTTCTGCCGCCGAATTCGCCGAGCAATTGCCGCACATGCGAATCGTCGGTGCAGCCGACAAACAAACCGTCGGCGGGCATTCTTGCAACAAATTTTCGGAATGCATTGACAATGTTATCCATTGTCTTGAAATAGTCAAGATGATCGTTGTCGATATTGTTGATAAGCACAACCGTTGGATGCAGCGTCAAAAAGCTTTCAACGTATTCACATGCTTCGGTAACAAAAAGGTCGTGGGAACCCAAGCGAATGCCGCCGTGCAGAAAATCAACCATGCCGCCGACATGAACGGTCGCATCAAGTCCGCCGTTTTCGGCAATGAGTGCAAGCATGGAGGTAATTGTGGTTTTGCCGTGGCAGCCGGCAATTCCGATGACTTCGCGATAGCTTCGGCTGATAATTCCGAGAGCAACGGAACGCTCGATTTCGGGAATGCCGAGTTCGCGTGCGCGGACGCGTTCCGGGTTGTCGGGTTTTATTGCGGCTGAATATATAACAGTGCCGCAGCCTTCAACGTTTTTCGGATCATGTCCGATGAAAACGGGAATGCCGAGTTCCTCAAGCCGCTTTGTGAAGGGCGATGTTGTGCTGTCCGACCCCTGAACTTCGAATCCGCGCCCGCGCAGAATCTGTGCAAGCCCGTTCATCGAACAGCCGCCGATGCCGATGAAATGAACCTTGCCGCGAATTGCGGCGTTGCTGCCGTTATTATCCATTAAAAAATCCTTTTCAATCTGTTTAATTTTTTGCAGCTCCGAAAGCCGGATTCGGAACGCGTTCGACCTTTTTGCGTATTCGCATACAAGGGGCTTTGACAAAAGCGACTTGTATCCCGCAGAATTCGGCATATTCTATTATACTCTGCACGGCGGTTTTTTGCAACAGAAAACGTTCGGCGGTTTATCCGTGCAAAGTGAACCGCTCTGAACGGCAGCATCCGCATCTTCAACCGCAATCGGTGTGAATTCATATCCGAGCAGGTCAAGAAAACGCAGGATGTCGATTGTTTTAATGACCAGGGACGCAGTGTTTATGTTTGGATGAATCAGTATGCGCTCCTCGTTGAGCAGGTCCCTGTCGATTGCAACGCGAACGCAGTGCGTTGTGTCGTTAAGAAGTCCCGTGACCGTCACGGAACCTTGGGTGAGTCCGAGTATGTTTTCGAGCTGTTCCGCTGTTGTGAAACTCAGCCTTGCAACGCCGAGCTGTTTGCTGACCGATGCGGTTCGGAATTTTTTGCTGCTGCCGAGCATAACAAGAAAAAATGCCGTGCCCTGCCTGTTTGTGAGAAACAGATTTTTGCAGTGGCTTGCACCGGTGCCTTCGCCGATCGCGGCACATGCTTCCATGGTTGCGGCAGCGGGATGTTCAATGCGGGTATATTCAATACCCATTCTGTCCAATGCGGCGTAAACGGGCAGCTCTTTTTCGTTCATCATTTTCTGTCATTTCCTTCTTTTTATTGTTTTGCCGCCCATGCGGGAACGGGTTGTTTTATTTATGGTACGGTTCGTTGTTCATGATTTTGAAGGCACGGTAGATTTGCTCAAGCAGCATGATCCGAAAAATCTGGTGCGAAAACGTCAGCTTTGAAAAGCTGAGCCTGAAGTCGGCACGATGCAGCACACTGTCATTCAGCCCGTTTGAGCCGCCGATTACGAAAACAAGCCGGCTTCTGCCGTTCAACATATAATAGGAAAGTTTATCCGCAAGCTCAGGTGATGAAAGCTGTTTTCCCGCAATATCAAGCGCAATAACCGTGTCCTCTCGTGAGATTTTTTCAAGGATGCGGCTGCATTCCGCTGCCTTGACCTGCTCAAGTTCCGCCGGGCTTAATCCCTCCGGTGCGCGTTCGTCCGCAAGTTCGGTAATCTCAACTTCCGCAAACCTTCCGAGGCGTTTGCGAAACTCGTTCACGGCATCCGTATAAAATTTTTCTTTCAGTCTGCCAACGCAGATAATTCTGATTTTCATAATAAAACCTTTTGAACCGATACGCCGGATTCGGTAGCCTCCGTTCGGCTCCGACGGTTCGGCGGCGTGTATAAATCAAACTTCAAAAACTCCGGTGACTCCGTCGCGCTTTGCAACAACAAGCTGCATATCGGATATTCCCGCCGCTTCAAGCGCTTGCGTAACGGTTGAGAAGGCCGTCTCTTCGGTGTTGTTTTCCTGACTCAAATGCCCGAGTACGGCTCGACGAACCCCGGTTGAATACAGGCGGACAAGTGCCGCACCGCAGTCCGCATTGGAGAGATGCCCGTTATCGGACAGAATGCGTTTCTTAAGCACATAAGGGTAAGGGCCGGTTTTCAGCATTTGAACATCGTGGTTCGATTCAATGAAAACAAGCTGTGCTCCCGCGGCCTGATTCAGCATGGATTCGTGAACGCAGCCGATATCGGTCATGTACGCAAGCTTGCTTCCGCGGTTGATGAATATGAAGCCGACGGACTCCTTTGCGTCATGCGGCGTTTTGAAAGGAAGAATATTGATGTCTCCGATATAGAAATCTTCATCTGTGCGAAAAACACGCACGTTCCTGAAATCCACCTGCTTCACGATGGGATTCATTGCCTCCCATGTGCCGGCATTGGCATAAACGGGCATATCGTACTTGCGTGAAAGTATTCCGACGGCGCGGGTGTGGTCAATATGGTCGTGTGTAACAAGAATGCCGTCAATACAGGCGGGATTGATGCCCGCGGAAGCCAACGCTCCGCAAACAGCTTTGCCGGTCAGCCCCGCATCAACAAGCAGGGTCGCCTTCTCCGTTTGAATAACGGAACAATTTCCCGATGAACCGCTGAAAAGCGGAATAAAGCGCATAGTTTTGTCTCCAAAAAGTTTCTGAACCGAAAAGTTGAGCAAATCTGCAAAGTTGAACCGCATTTGATTCGGCTTTTCGGATGCATGGCGGTAAAGCGGGCATTGCCGCCGAACGCATGTTAATTTTACAATTGAGGGCGGCAAATGTCAACCGTATAAGCCGTATATCGGTGTGTTTTCGGTGCTGCGGAGCGTGTGAATCCGGCGGAGCATGTGATGCGGAGCGCTTGCAATCAGCTCTGCTAAGAATTTAAAATCGAATAGTATTACCGCACTCTCAAACGAAAAAGAACGCCCAAACAGTCTGCGTAAAATTTAAATATTTTTTTAAAATTCTCCGTTCTTTTTTTGCGATACTGAGCAAAATTAATTCAGGTAATATAGAAAACGCTTTGAATTAAAAAGAATATGCGGCAAAAGATTGTGTCAAAAATAAATCAAAATAATGCAAAAAATTGTTTGCATGTTTGCGAAAGATTTGATATAATATTAAGCGACCATAGAGTATGTGCGGAACAACGGCACAATTCGGCGTTTGCAGCGCACTCGAATCGGTCATTTGCTTCAAAGCTATTATCCGAAGCGGGATCCGCAGAGGATATTAGACTTATAATTCTTTGGAAGGAGATTCACGCATGAAGAAATTCCTCGCAATGCTTATGGCAGTCATGATGGTACTCTCTCTGGTTACCGTTCCTGTCATGGCAGAGACCCCTGCGGCGAACGATCCGCGTCTTAGCACCGCGCCCAAGACCGGTACCGCTGCAGCACCCGCAGACGCTGCGAACCTCAATGAGGCTCTCAACGTTGCAGGCGGAACCCTCACCTTCACTTCTGAAGGCGATTATCCTTGGATCGTAGACGGCGATGCTGCAAAGAGCACCAACGTCAACGTCGCAAGCTCCACCTCCACGGTTTCCACCACGGTTACCGCGGCTGCGGGTGACATCCTCCAGTTCGACTTCCGCTCCTTCGGCGAAGGCTTCGGCGACACCGTTTGGGATGGTCTCCACCTCTTTATTGACGGCACCGAAGTTGCAAAGTGGAACCGCGTTGAAACCTGGACCACCTATGCAGTTGAGCTCACCGCAGGTGAACACACCATCACCTGGACCTACCAGAAGGACAGCTCCGTTGATAAGGAAGGCGACTATGCAAACGTTGACAATGTATACGTCGGCGCACCCGTAGTTCCCACCTCCATCGAAGTTGAAAACGTAACCGTTCCCGCCGGCCGCAGGGCAACCGTTGCTTACACGGTTCTCCCCGCAGAGGCATTCAACAAGAACGTTACCTTCAGCATTGCAAACACCGCAATCGCAACCGTTAACGAAAACGGCGTTGTTGTCGGCGTTGCGGAAGGCACCACCACCGTTACCGTAACCTCCGTTGCAGATCCCACCGTTTCCGCAACCGCAACCGTTACCGTAACCGAGGCTCTGCCCACTGTAAACCTTGAAGGCTACATCGCTTTCGATCCCGAAGGCACTTCCGGCATCTGGGGCGGTTTCGCTGATTATGATCCCAGCGTTATCGAAAACTTCGGTGCAATGGGCTCCACCTTCGGCGGCGCATTCGCAGGCGGCAATGTATACGGCTTCATGTATGACAGCGACACCAACGACACCCGCTTCTACATCATGAACGCTGACACCCACCAGGTTGCATACCCCGGCACCAGCGCAGGCCGCGTTGTTGTTGCTATGGCATACAACCATGCAGAAGGCGAAATGTACGCTATCGCAGCAAACGATGCAGACGGTCGTTCCCTCTACACCGTAAACCTTGCAACCGGTACGCTTACCGAAGTTGCTGCTCTCAATGCAGGTGATGAAACCATCATGACCCTTGCAATCGACGGCAGCGGCAATGCATACGGTCTCAGCTACGAAGCAACCAATGCTGTTCTCTACTCTATCAACCTTACCAACGGCAACTGCACCGCAATCGGCGGAACAGGCCACGGTCTTGAGTACGTTCAGTCCACTGTTTGGGATCACAACACCAACCAGCTCTTCTGGGCACAGTACTCCAAGGTTGCAACCGACAAGGGTCAGCTCTTCGTTATCGATCCCGCAACCGGCGCAGCAACCCTTTGCGGCACCATCGGCACCGGCGCAGAAGTAACCGTTCTTTACACCAAGAACAACATGCCCGTTGCTCCCATCGAAGTTCCCGAATACGATGTAATCTTCGTTGACGGTCTCACCAACGAACCCATCCCCGGCGGCTACACCGTTGAAGCAGGCACCATCCTTGATGAAGCCGACTTCCCCACACCTCCCGAGCATGAGGGTTATGTATTCACCGGTTGGGACTACAACGGCGCACCCGTTTACTCCGATATCACTGTAAAAGCAAGGTATCGTGATCCCAACGCAACCACCGCTACCATCACCCTCACCGTTGGTGACGTATTCAGCGACGGTTCCGGTTACCAGATGCTCCTCGATGCAGATGCAACCGCATACGGCAATGAGATTCCTGTACAGGGTCCTCTCACCACCGGCGGCGATGCACCCGCAGGTCTGTACGATGCATTCGAGTACAAGATTCCCGTAAATGCAGACGGCAGCTGCAGCACCAGCAACGTTGTTGTTAACAAATCCGTTACCATCGAGATACCCGGCGGTGTCTACGACTGGTGCCTTACCAACCCGACTCCCGGCGACCGTATCTGGATCGCT
>ENA-OPCW01001704-OPCW01001704.1-human-gut-metagenome-genome-assembly--contig:-NODE-1704-length-10625-cov-3.033113_pt1 | contig 10625 bp, 10 predicted proteins | sample MGYA00241258_ERZ501496 | MGnify/ENA primary metagenome ERZ501496 (study PRJEB25962, sample SAMEA2042660) | human gut metagenome | biome: human gut; feature: human-associated habitat; material: faeces...
AGTGCATATAAAGTATATAGCAAAGAAGGGGGAAAGAACAAATGAAACAAAATTTAAAAGAAAGGGTAAATGGTAAAAATGGTATTACATTAATTGCGCTTGTAATAACAATCATTGTACTTCTAATACTAGCAGGAGTAACAATTGCAACACTAACAGGTGACAATGGAATACTAACCAAGGCACAAAGTGCAAAAAAAGTATCTACAGATGCAGAAATAGAAGAAAAAATAAAATTAGCAGTTATAGCGTCAAAAATAAATGAAAGTAATACTGTAGATACAGATGTATTAACAAAAGAATTAAATAACCAATTTGTAGACGATGGATGGGAAAAGACAGAAATAGATGCAAACACATGGAAAGTAACAGTAAATGGCCAATCATATAAAATAGACTTAACAACAGGAACAATAGAAAAAGTAACAGGAATAATAGTAAGTTCAAATCCTAGTAAAGTTTTAGCTGGAAAAACTGTAACAATAACTGCAACATTGGAAGAAATAGATAAAACAGGAGATATAAGCTTTACAGTAGGTGGAGTTTCAGCAACAATAAGTAATGTAAACCAAACAGAAAATGGAGCAACCGCAACAGTAACAATAGCAGAAGATGCAACAGGAAATATAGAAATAGAAGGAAAATTAGATGAAGAACATAAATCAAAATGTACAATAAAAGTAATACAAGATGTAACAAAAGCAGTAGTAGATAGTAATTTAGCAAATGTTGAAATAGAAAGCACATTAAATATAGCTAGCTGTATAACAAATAAAGAAAGTATAGAAGAATTTACAATAACAAATGTAACAGGAAATGCAACAAAAGAAATTATCACAAATGCAGGTGGAGCGACAAAGGATATAATTTCCAACGCAGGTGGAGCTACAAAAGAAATTATCACAAATGCCGGAAGTGCCACAAAAGATATGATTTCCAGTGCCGGTAATGCAGCTAAGGATAAGCTTACTGCCGGTGCAGCTTCAAAGAGTAAAAATCAGAATTCTGCAATGAAAGAGAAATGGGCTATCCAGAGAGCTGAATTGGAAGCCAAGATGGATTCTTACATTGCTAAGATAAATATTTACAACAAGCATTCACTTAATTCTCTTCCAAAGTTGAATAAATCCGGAAAGAGTATTAATATAAAAGAGTACATTGAAATGCTTAAAAATAAAAAGGACGAATAAGAAGGTAGGTACAGTTATGAATTTTGAAGGAAAATCATTTTTGAAATTATTGGATTTTACACCGGAAGAGATTAGTGCCCTTATTGATTTGGCGGCCAATCTTAAGGCAAAGAAGAAAGCAGGAGAACTTGTAGATGTTCTTAAAGGAAAGAATATTGCTATTATTTTTGAAAAGACAAGTACTCGTACAAGATGTTCTTTTGAAGTAGCAGCTCACGATCTTGGAATGGGAGTTACTTATTTGGATCCAACAGGTTCACAGATTGGAAAGAAGGAAAGTATTCCTGACACAGCAAGAGTTTTGGGCCGTATGTTTGACGGTATTGAATATAGGGGATTTGAACAGACTATTGTAGAACAGTTGGCAGAATACGCAGGAGTTCCTGTTTGGAATGGACTTACAAATGAATTTCATCCAACACAGATTCTTGCAGATTTCTTAACTTTAAGAGAGAAGTTCGGACGTCTTAAGGGACTTAAGTTTGTATATATGGGCGATGCCCGTTACAATATGGGAAATTCACTTATGGTTGGTTGTGCAAAGATGGGTATGCATTTCGTAGCCTGTGCACCAAAGAAGTATTGGCCTGACGAGAAACTTATTGAAGAATGTAGAGAAGTAGCTAATGAAACAGGGGCAAAAATCGAATTTGAAGAAGATCCTATGGTTGCAACAAAGAATGCAAATGCTATTTACACTGATGTTTGGGTTTCAATGGGCGAACCTGATGAAGTATGGGAAGAACGTATCAATGACTTACTTCCATACAGAGTGACAATGGATTTAATTAACAATGCTGATAAGGATGTTGTATTTATGCATTGCCTTCCGGCTTTTCATGATTTAGATACAAAGATTGGCAAACAGATTTATGAAAAATTCGGACTTACAGAAATGGAAGTTACAGACGAAGTATTTGAATCAAAGAATTCAGTAGTTTTCGATGAAGCAGAAAACAGAATGCACACAATTAAGGCAGTTATGGCAGCAACACTTGGTGCAAAGTTTTAATGAGATAATTAATCAAAAGTTGGGTATTTTGATATCCAAATTTTAAAATAAAAAAGATGTTGTGTAGTTTGCACAGCATCTTTTTTATGTATTAAAATCAAAATATAGTAATTTTTATTTTATTTTCGCTAACATTTTATTTGCAGTTTCATATATTTTCTCAGGTTCTTCACCTATATTAAATTCACCTTTTTCGTATAGAATATTTCCATTAACCATTGTGAGAACAACGTTTTGCTTTGAACCGCTGTAAACAAGGTTTTTTGTAATATTGTTAATTGGCTGCATATTAGGCTGGTTTAAGTCAATGACTATTAAATCGGCAAGTTTTCCACGGGATAAAGTGTCACAATTTCTAAGTCCCATAGCTCTGGCACCGCCAAGTGTAGCCATTTTAAGCACTTCATTGGCATCAACTGCTGATGCGTCTTTTTCTTTAAGCTTGGCAAGGGAAGTTGTAAGGAACATTTCCCTAAACATATCAAGGCAATTATTGCTGGCAGGTCCGTCGGTGCCAATTGCAATGTTAATTCCTTTTTTCATAAATTTTGAAATAGGAGCCACGCCGCTTGCTAACTTGGCATTAGAACCGGGATTAGTTACAACGGACAAACCGTGTTTTTCAAAAACAGAAATATCATCCTTAGTCATATGGACGCAGTGATAGCCACCACCACCGTAGTTAAACATTCCAAGTCTGTCAAGAAAAACTGTCGGAGTTGTCCCATAACGGTCCAAACATTCTTTGACTTCTTTTTTTGTTTCTGAATTATGACAAAAAACAGGTGCCTGATGTTCCTTGACAATGCTTGCCATACCTTCTAAAAGTTCCCGGGAGCACGTGTATTCAGCGTGAAAGCCAAGTTCGTAGCTTATAAGTGGATTGTAACCATTGTATTTCTTGTAGCATTCATCAATTTCTTCAACAGTCTGGGTAAAATTATTTAGCCCACCTGTCATTACAGTTCTAAATCCACAATCAATAGATGCCTGAATAACCGGATTAGGGCTAATATACATATCAAAGTTTGAGGTGATTCCTGAAGTAAGGTATTCCATTATGGCGATTTTTGAAAAAGCATATATAAGATCGTCATTTAGCTTGGCTTCCATTGGAAAAACCTTCTCGTTAAGCCATTTGTCAAGTGGCAGATCATCAGCAAAAGAACGTAAAAAAGTCATTGCTGAATGTGTGTGGGCATCTTTAAAACCGGGCATAATTAGATTACCGTTAAGGTTAATTTCCCTGTCCCATTTAATATTATTGTCCTGAGGCTTTCCAACGTATCCGATTAAATGATCAAAAACCCAAACCTCACCACTTGAAAGTTCAGTTCCATTTTCAAGTGTTAAAATTGTTCCGTTAAAAAATCTAATATTCATATTTTTATAAGGCTTTTGCCGTCCTTTCTATTGAATTTGCATTTGATTATTTATGATATTTAGTAATTTATATTATAATAAAAATAATCTGAAATTTTAATAGGTTATGTATTATTTCCCATAAATAAATTAAATAAGTATTTTAGGCATAAATTACTAATAAAAAAAAGAAAATAGTGCAATAAAAAACAAAAAATAAGTTATGGATGTTTTGCAGGATTTTTTGAAAATTATACTTGCTTTGTGAAAAGTGATATGCTAATATTTATACAAACAAACGTTCGAATAAATGAAAGGGAGGGATTAAGTTTTGAGATTTTTACATTTAGCAGACCTTCATATAGGAAAGAGAGTTAATGAGTTTTCTATGATTGAAGATCAAAGGTATATATTGAATCAGATACTTGATATTGTTAAAGAACAGGAAGTTCAATGTGTTCTTATAGCAGGAGATATTTATGATAAGGCAGTTCCGTCAGCGGAAGCGGTGTTACTGTTAGATCAGTTTATTAGCAGGCTTGCAGAGATGAATGTTAAAGTTGTGGCAATTAGCGGAAACCATGACAGTCCTGAGAGAATAGGCTTTGGTGCTGAGATTATGAGTACCAGTGGAGTGTATATGAGTCATCCTTTTAATGGTAATGTTGAAAAGGTTACTTTGGAGGATGAATGTGGACCAATTAATATTTATATGCTTCCTTTTATTAAGCCGGCCGTAGTACGCCCTTTTTTCCAGGAAGAGGATGTTTCAAGCTATGATAGGGCTATGGAGATTGTTATTAATAGTATTTCAATTAATAAGGATGAGAGGAATGTTCTTTTGGCACATCAGTTTGTTAAAGGTGGAAGTATTTGTGAGTCAGAAGAAGTGTCAATAGGAGGCGTTGATCAGGTGTCAGCGGATTATTTTGAGAACTTTGATTATGTTGGATTAGGACATTTGCACGGTCCACAGACGATTGGCAGGGAAACTGTACGATATGCAGGAACCCCTCTTAAGTATTCTTTTTCTGAGGTTAATCATAAGAAATCAGCACTTATTTTTGATCTTAAGGAGAAGGGCAACATTGAAATAACTAAGATTCCTTTTAAACCTATGAGAGATATGAAGGAGATTAAGGGAACTTACGACCAGATTTCGGCAAGAGATTTCTATAAGGATATGAATACTCAGGATTATTATCATATAACATTAACTGATGAAGAAGATGTCCCGGAGGCAATAGGCAAGCTTAGAACTATTTATCCTAATATTATGCGACTTGATTATGATAATACAAGAACCAGAACTAATAATGCTGTAACAGAGATAGAGAATATTGAGTTAAAATCACCGCTAGAGTTGTTTAAGGAGTTTTATGTAATCAGAAACAATCAGGACATGTCACCGGAACAGGAGAAGTTGGCAATGGACCTTATTGAGAAGATATGGGAGGATGCATAATGAGACCAATTAAGTTAATAATATCGGCATTCGGACCTTATGCAGAATGCGAAACTATAGATTTTGAAAAATTAGGAAATAAAGGTCTTTATTTGATTACGGGAGATACCGGAGCAGGAAAGACTACTATTTTTGACGCAATTACATATGTTTTATATGGAAAGTCCAGTGGAAAGACCAGGTCTTCGTCTATGCTTAGAAGCAAGTATGCAAAGCCTGATGTTCCAACTTTTGTAAAGATGGAATTTGAGTATAGGAACAAGAAGTATGTTATTGAGCGTAATCCTGAATACGAGCGACCTAAGATTCATGGAGAGGGAACCACAACTCAGAGTGCTAATGCTACGTTAATTTATCCTGACAAAGATACTCCTGTTACCGGAAGTAGTAATGTTACTGTTGCCATTAATGAGTTAATAGGATTAGATTATGAACAGTTTACTCAGATAGCCATGATAGCACAGAATGATTTTCTTAAGTTGTTATTGGCAGATACTGATGAGAGAAGAAAGATTTTTAGCAAAATTTTTAATACATATCCATATGAGAAACTTCAGCTTAAGCTGGGAGATGAGGCAAAAAGACTTAGAAGATTGGTAGATGATCAGAATAAGAGTATAAGTCAGTATATAGATGGGATTAGATGTGGCGATAGTTTTGTAGCAAGGCAACAGCTTGAAGCTATAAAGAATAACAAGACAGAGAATGGTATTGAGAATACAATTGATTTCATCGAGGAACTTATTAACAATGATCAGGATTTGTTAAAAGTTATTAACGAAAGGATAATAAAAACCGAAAAAGCTCTTTCAGATGTTGATAAAAAGTTAGTTGAGGTTAATAGGGACAATTCTGCAAAGAAACAGAAGTTGAACGCGGAGCAATTTATTGAGTTGAATAAGCCTAACTTGGAAGTACTGGAGAAGAGAGTAGAATTATGCAAAGAAGAAGAGCCTGTTCGTAAGGGATTAGAGTACAAAATTAAAGAACAGGAACAGCTTATGCCAAGGTATGACAAGCTTTTTGACACTGAAAAAGAGTATGTCAATGAACTTAAGTTAATTAAGACTAAAGAAAGTGAATTTGAGTCTTTATGTAAAGATATTGAGAATTTAAATAAGATGTTGGCTACTAACAAAGAGAATCTTCAGAAGTTAAAAGATGCAGATGCCGTATTGGTAAAAATCGAAAATGCAAAAACAGGTTATGATAATGTAAAAAAGAACTTATCAAACATTATAAATCAGTGTAATGATTATGAAGGAAAGAATCATGAGCTAGAGCTACTTCAACAGAGAGCCATAAAAGCCAATGATAGTTGGGAAACTAAGAGCAATGAATGTGCAGCTGTAGAGAAGACATTCTTAAATCAGCAGGCAGGAATCTTTGCAGGTAACCTTAGAGATGGAGAACCGTGTATAGTTTGTGGCTCAACTGTTCACCCTAATCCATTTAAGCTAATGGATAAGCAGATAACAGAAAAGATGGTTGAAGATGCAAAGAATAAGGTTAATGAACTTAAAACTATTGCAACGAATTACAGTAACAAAGCAGGAATGCAGAAGGGTATTGTTGATACATTATACGAGAGTATAGTAGAGAATTTCAGAAATCTAAAAGAGATATTTAAAGAAGTTTTAGAAGAAATAGCAATTAATACTGTCTCAGATATAAAAGCCTGGTCAGATGAAAAATTGGTTAAAGTAGAGGAGGCTATTTCTAAAAACAATGGATATTATGAAATTGCTAAAAATAATGTTCAGGTTAAGGAACAGATTGAAAAGCAGATTCCGGAAACAGAAGAACAAATAAACAACAACAATAATAAAAAAGATATTTTAAATAGTGATATTTCTAATTTGAAAATTAAAAATCGCGAAAATGCAATATTATTGGAACAGCTTAGGGAGAAACTTGAATTTCAAAGTAGGAAAGATGCGGAAAGCAATTTAAATCAGCTAAAGATTAACTTATCTGAATTAGAGAATAAAGCTACACAAGCTTTGAATAGTTATGATAAATGTAAGAAGTCTATTGATGATGCTAATGCAACAATAAAGACTATTGAAGAGCAGTTAAAGGATTCAAAAAACTATGATTTGGAACAGCTTATTTCTGAAAGCAACAAGTTGCAGGAAGAAAAGAAAGCTGTAAACAATCAGAGAAATGATGTATCCATAAGAATAGAAATTAACACAGGAGCACTTGAAAATATTAAGACGAACTTGAATAAATTAGTCACTACTGAAGAAAAATATAAGTGGGTTAATGCCCTAGCTCAAACAGCCAATGGTAATATAAACGGAAAGAGCAAAATAGCATTAGAAACTTATGTTCAGATTAGTTATTTTGAAAGAATAATTAACAGAGCTAATTTAAGATTTATGAAAATGACTAACGGCCAGTATGAACTAAAAAGAAGCACCGAATCTGATGATCAAAGAAGTAAGACAGGTTTAGAGCTTAATGTTATAGATCACTATAATGGTACAGAACGTGATGTTAGAACATTATCAGGTGGTGAATCTTTTAAAGCATCATTGTCTTTAGCATTAGGATTATCCGATGAAATTCATTGCGCAGCAGGTGGAATAAAAATAGACACACTTTTTGTTGATGAAGGCTTTGGAACATTAGATGAAGATTCACTAAACAGTGCAATCGAAGCCCTTAATACTTTAACAGAAGGAGACAGATTAGTAGGAATTATCTCTCATGTTCAAGAATTAAAAACAAGAATCGATAGAAAAATAATCGTTTCCAAAAACAAGGTTAAAGGCAGCAAAGTTGCAGTGGAGATTTAGTGACAAGAATATTTTCTTTAAATTTCCACATACTAACTCCAAAGCTAAAATTTGCAATGGAGGAAATTAGTATGAAGGCAACAGGTATTGTGCGCAGAATAGATGACTTAGGTCGCGTGGTTGTACCTAAAGAGATTAGAAGAACTTTAAGAATCCGAGAAGGAGATCCAATGGAGATTTTTACTAATCACGATGGGGAAATTATACTTAAGAAATATTCACCTATTGGAGAGATTGAAATGTTTGCAAAACAATATGCAGATGTTATGGCACAGGTTTCAGGACAGAGAGTTCTCATAAGTGACAGAGATCAGATTATTGCTGTTGCAGGGGGAGTAAAAAAAGACAAAATAGGAATGGCTGTAAGTTCCCAGTTAGAAGAGTTAATGTCGAACAGAGATGTGAAAAACGGAGATGAACAACAGAAACTTTTTGAGATAATAAAGGGAGAAGAGCCTGAACAATGTGGTCAGATTATTTATCCAATCATATGTGAAGGTGATGTTATTGGAAGCGTTATTGTTTTGGCTAAAGATGAAAATAATAAGGTAAGCGTAACAGATCAAAAACTGGCAGGAGTAGCCGCAGCTTTCCTAGGAAGACAGATGGAGTCATAGTAGTAGGCAATAAATTTGTGAAAATAGCTCAAAGAAAAAACTAAAAAGTTGAAAAAAGATACTTTTTAACCAAAAAATTCCCTGCAGAAAGCTCTTTAAATGGAGTAATTATCTTGACAAAGCCTATTAAATGGGGTATAAACTGTATAGTATGATACGAAATCAGTATCGGATATATTTTCAAGGAGGAATTAAAATGAACAAGACAGAATTTATCGCAGCTATTGCTGAAGAAGCTGGACTTTCAAAGACAGATGCTGCAAAGGCTGTTAAGGCTTTTACAGATGTAGTAGTAGAAGAAATGAAGAAAGGTGAAAAGATTCAGTTAGTGGGATTCGGAACATTCGAAGTTTCAAAGAGACCTGAACGTCAGGGAATCAATCCTGCAACAAAGGAAAAAATCACTATCGCAGCAGCTAACGTACCTAAGTTCAAGGCTGGTGCAGCTTTAAAGAATGCACTTAATTAATAAATAAAAGTTCATTAGAAGATATAAGGACTGTTACAAAGTAACGGTCCTTTTTGTTATACACGACGAGCCAAATATACGCATACAGCTTTTTATGCTTGCATAAAAAAAGCTGTATGCGTATATTTGGCGACCGTATAATCACTGAGAAGAAGCGTAGCGGATTCGAAGTGTTATACGGGAAGCGAAGCTTCGCCGTGTATAACAAAACAAAAGTAGTAGTAACCAACCGTATAATCACTGAGAAGAAGCGGAGCGGATTCGAAGTGTTATACGTGAAGCGAAGCTTCGCCGTGTATAACAAAACAAAGCACACAAAGTAATGGAGGAAAAAATGAGAATTGACAAATTTTTAAAGGTTTCAAGAATTATAAAAAGAAGAACTGTTGCCAACGAAGCATGCGATGCAGGCAGGGTTCTTGTAAACGACAGGGTTGTAAAGGCATCTTATGATGTAAAAGTTAACGACATTATACAGATTCAGTTTGGTCAGAGAACAGTTAAGGTTCAGGTTCTAAACCTTAATGAAACAGTTAAGAAAGAAAATGCCACAGAAATGTACAAAGATTTAAGCTGATATAGAATATTTTTACATAATTCTGCAACTTTAAGAATATACTGTCCTATAAAAGGATAAGGTAGGATTGTATGGAACAAAGTTTAGGCTCAAAACAGAATTTAGGTTCAAAGCAAAATCAAATAACTAAACCACATAAGCTGGTTTTGGACAACAGAAAGAGAACAAACTTAACAGGAATAGAGGACGTTGTTGAATTTGATACCACACAGATAGTGCTGGAATCATCTATGGGAATGTTGGTTATTAAAGGAGCGGACTTGAAAATTACCAGACTTAGCATCGAAAAAGGAGAGGCTGATATTGATGGTAGTGTGAATAGCGTTATTTATTCTCAGATAAAGAACTATGGTGAAAAAGGTAAGTCGGTTTTGAAGAGGATGTTTAGTTAATGAGTCCTGCAATAAATGAGGAACTTCTTGTTCTTGCGATGTGTGCATATGGCGGACTTGTTCTTATGGTTTGCTATGATGCCATAAGAATATTTAGGAGAGTTTTTAGAGCATCCATAATTAGGGTTATTGTAGAAGATGTTATCTTTTGGACAGTGGCGGCACTTTTTATATTTCAAATATTTTTTAAGTACAACTACGGAAGACCAAGATATTATGGAGTGATAGCCGTTCTTGGAACAATGGCATTGTTTGAGTGGCTTGTGGGAAAGAGAGTTGTTGAAAAATGTGCAGTGATTTTGACAAAAATTATGAAGACATTGTTAAAACCGTTGAAAAAACTAAAAAAAGTGATTACTATAAAAAGTAAGAGTATTCTGACAAAACATAAAAGCAGAAAAAACAGTCATAAAAATAAGAATACAAAAAATAAAAAGACGGATAAACGTTAGAAAGAATTAACATATAAAAAGAGCAAAAGAGATAGCGTGCGGCAATGGTCTTGTAGGTGTAAATATCATGGTGGCATTAAAACATTATAAAGAGCATGTTATGGAGGCAGTTGCGGCCGGAGCGGATGTTATAATAAGCGGAGCAGGACTTCCGGTTAAACTTCCTGAGTATATAGGAAAAGCAAAAACCAAAATAGCACCTATAGTTTCATCAAGGCGTGCGGCGGATATAATACTTAAGATGTGGGCGAGAAGATATGACAGGACAGCCGATTTTGTTGTGAT
>ENA-OPCW01001712-OPCW01001712.1-human-gut-metagenome-genome-assembly--contig:-NODE-1712-length-10597-cov-6.480839_pt1 | contig 10597 bp, 9 predicted proteins | sample MGYA00241258_ERZ501496 | MGnify/ENA primary metagenome ERZ501496 (study PRJEB25962, sample SAMEA2042660) | human gut metagenome | biome: human gut; feature: human-associated habitat; material: faeces...
TCATCCTACTTTTTAAGGGTAATATCCACATTTTCAGTTTTAGAGTATATAATGTATAATGTGCTCATGATTTTATACTAAGAGAAAGAAATTCTGTTCATGATTCCTGTAACAAGAGTAACAAATGTAAATCTACCTCATTATCAACACGCTAATTATTTCTGTGTAAGTTCTGAGATCAACACTGAATTTATTATGTAAATTTACTAAAATGTTTGCATGAAAGGTTTAGCTCCACACACGCTGCAAGTTTTTGAAGCCGTTTCTAAGTTGGACTGCATCAAATCCTATCTCTTGGTAGGTGGCACTGCCTTGTCATTGCAAATGGGAACTCGGCAAAATGAAGACTTGGACTTTATGAAATGGCATACCTCTAAAACAGAGAAAATGGAAGTGGCATGGTATCAGATAGAGAAACAATAGTGAAACAACAGCTATATATTAGGAGTAAATCAACCAAGAACAACAGATTTATATCTGGAGGGTCTGCAAATAAAAAAGGCTGTATTCCGTTAGGAATCAGCCTTTTAGTTTGTGGACCAGCCTGGGCTTGAACCAGGGACCTCCAGATTATGAGTCTGTTGCTCTAACCAACTGAGCTACAAGTCCGTGCCACAATTTCCTGTTAGCAGGTGCAAAAGTAGTATATTCCCTTGAAACTTGCAAGATTTATCGCCCAAATTTTGATAAAAAGATTTAATTCCCTTATTCGTAAGGATATAAATTGTATTTTTGTGCACCATTAATTAATTTTGCTAAGCCGTATGGCACAAAAAAAACAGGAAACAGCCCTAACAGGGCTTTCGGACAAAGAAGTCCTTATCAGTAGAGAGAAGTATGGGAATAACCTCTTGACACCTCCCAAACGTCCTTCCATGTGGAAACTTTATCTGGAAAAGTTCCGCGACCCGGTTATACGTATTCTTTTAGTCGCAGCATTCTTTTCCTTAGTGATTGCCATTATTGAAAATGAGTATGCGGAAACAATCGGCATTTTCTTTGCTATTTTTCTGGCAACCGGTATCGGATTCTACTTTGAATACGATGCGAATAAGAAGTTTGACTTACTGAACGCTGTAGGCGAAGAAACACCAGTTACAGTAATCAGAAATGGGAAAGTACGGGAAATTCCCCGTAAGGAGATTGTAGTAGGTGATATCGTAGTTTTGAATACCGGTGAGGAGATTCCTGCCGACGGAATCTTGCTGGAAGCTATTTCCCTGCAAGTGAATGAATCCAACTTGACAGGAGAATTAATGGTCAATAAAACCATCCATGAAGAACTATTTGATGAAGAAGCCACTTATCCCAGCAATGAAGTGATGCGTGGCACCACAGTAGTTGACGGACATGGAATAATGAAGGTAGAACGTGTGGGTGATTCCACCGAAATAGGTAAGGTAGCACGTCAGGCCACCGAACAAAGTGAAGAAGAGACTCCATTGAATATCCAATTGACACAATTGGCGGGTTTCATCGGAAAAATAGGTTTTACCATTGCCACGCTTACCTTTATCGTTTTCACAGCTAAAGACCTTTACTCCTACCTCAGCGTAAATGAAATAACAGACTGGCATGGGTGGATGGCAATAGCCCGCATTGTATTGAAATATTTCATGATGGCTGTCACTTTAATTGTAGTAGCCGTTCCTGAAGGCTTACCGATGAGTGTCACCTTAAGTCTTGCACTAAATATGCGCCGTATGCTGAAAACCAATAATCTGGTACGTAAAATGCATGCTTGTGAAACAATGGGGGCCATTACTGTGATCTGCACCGACAAAACAGGTACATTGACACAAAACCTGATGCAGGTACATGAAGCGAAACTTGATGCCACCAAAGCAGATTTAATAGCTGAAGGGATCAGTGCCAACTCCACAGCTTTCCTTGAAGAAACAGGAGAAAACAAGAAACCATCCGGAGTAGGTAATCCTACTGAAATAGCCTTATTGCTTTGGCTAAATGAACAGGGCAAGAACTATTTGGAATTACGTGAAAATGCAAAAGTTATCAATCAACTTACTTTCTCTACAGAACGTAAGTATATGGCCACATTAGTAGATTCACCTATCCAGCAGAAAAAGGTACTCTATATAAAAGGAGCTCCCGAAATTGTAATGAGAAAATGCAACCTCTCTTCCGAGGAACAGGCTCATTACAATGCCGATCTGCTGGCCTATCAGAACAAGGCAATGCGTACTTTAGGATTAGCTTATAAATTTATCCCCGAAGACTCCGGTAACGATTGTGCCGAACTAGTCAATGAAGGGAATATGATTTTCCTAGGTATCGTAGCTATCAGCGACCCTATTCGTCCGGATGTACCGGAAGCCGTACAGAAATGTCAGTCGGCAGGTATCGGTGTGAAAATTGTTACAGGCGACACTCCGGGAACAGCTACCGAAATTGCCCGCCAAATAGGGCTATGGAAACCTGAAGATACAGACCGGAACCGCATAACAGGGGTAGAATTTGCTGCATTAAGCGATGAAGAAGCTCTGGACCGCGTACTTGACTTGAAAGTAATGAGTCGTGCGCGTCCTATGGACAAGCAACGTCTGGTCCAACTGTTACAGCAAAAAGGAGCCGTAGTAGCAGTAACCGGAGACGGAACAAACGATGCTCCTGCACTGAATCACGCTCAAGTAGGTCTTTCTATGGGAACCGGTACGTCAGTAGCCAAGGAAGCAAGTGACATAACCCTATTGGATGACTCGTTCCACAGTATCGCTACCGCAGTAATGTGGGGACGCTCTCTTTACAAAAACATTCAGCGTTTCATCGTATTCCAGCTGACTATCAACGTAGTCGCATTAGCCAGTGTTTTATTAGGGGCTTTCTTTGGTACAGAACTACCACTAACCGTAACACAAATGCTTTGGGTAAATCTTATTATGGACACTTTTGCCGCCATGGCCTTAGCATCTATTCCCCCCAGTGCAGACGTCATGAATGAAAAGCCACGCAAGACCGATGATTTCATCATCACTAAAGCCATGCGTAAAAATATACTAGGTGTAGGCTTCTGCTTCCTTGCCATACTGATGACATTAATTGTCATTATCAAACAGATGCCAGCAGATTTAGTAGGACAAGCTTTGACGCAATTCTTCACGATCTTCGTGATGCTGCAATTCTGGAATCTATTTAATGCCAGTGTTTTCGGGACCAACCATTCTGTATTCAAGGATTCCCGTCATGCATTAGGCATGCTAAGTGTGGCTATCATTATTTTAGTCGGACAAATTCTGATTGTCGAGTTCGGAGGTAAAGTGTTCCGTACCGAACCTATGAATTTCATGACTTGGGTTTATATTATCGCAGGAACGTCATTCGTATTGTGGATTGGTGAAATCTACCGTTGGATAAAACGAATACAGAAAAAAGACTAAAAAAGAGAATAAAGCACATAAAGAGTTATGGACAGTAAGATTAAAAATGTCGTTTTTGATTTAGGAGGAGTATTAATAAATCTGGATTTTGACAATTGCCTGAATGCTTTTCGTAAAGCAGGATTTCAAGATATAGAGAAACAGGCATGCCAGTTCAGGGGAAAAGGTTTCTTTTCCCAATTTGAATTGGGTGAAATCAGCCCGGAAGAATTCCGGAAAGCCATTCGTAAGGAGGTCAGCGAAGCCCTGTCCGACCATGAAATTGATGATATGTGGAACCTGATGCTACTTGATATTCCTCGTGAAAAACTGGATTTATTGCTAAAGTTACGCGAACATTATATGGTTTACCTGCTTAGTAATACCAACCGGATACATTGGGATTATGCCTGTGAGCAAATGTTCTGTTATCGGGGATTCCGTGTAAATGACTTTTTTGAAGATATTTTTCTGTCTTTTGAAATGCACAAGGCCAAACCGGAAAAAGACATTTATGAGCAAATGATGAAAGAAGCAAACATCTTGCCCGAAGAAACGTTTTTTATAGATGACTCGGCAATCAATTGCCAGGCAGCAATATCGCTTGGCATACAGTCCTATCATTACCATATTGGAGAAGATTTAAGTTCACTTTTTGAATAATGAAAATAATATCAGATATAAACCATCAAACATTGCCTCCTTCAGTTGCCACTATCGGCTTCTTCGATGGAGTGCATCGCGGACACCGCTTTCTTATTAATCAAGTAAAAGAGGTCGCTGCCAAGGATGGGTTATATTCTGCATTGATCACTTTTCCTGTACATCCCAGACAAGTGATACAAACCGCTTATCGTCCGCAATTACTTTCTTCACCAACAGAGAAACTCGAATTATTGGAAACGATGCAAGTAGATTACTGCTTTCTTCTCCCTTTTACACAGGAACTTTCACTGTTTTCGGCTCGAGAGTTTATGCAGTTGCTACGTAACAAGTTCAATATCCATACATTAGTTATAGGCTACGACCATCGTTTCGGTCACAACCGCAGTGAAAATTTTGAAGATTATTGCCGTTATGGTGAGGAACTGAACATATATATAGTACGCGCGCGAGCTTACACAGACAAAGAGGGAAAAATCAGCTCTTCAGTCATCCGCCAACTATTAAAAGAAGGTAAAGTAAGTCAGGCTGCCAAATTCCTGGGGTATAACTACTATCTGGATGGAACAGTGGTAGATGGCTACAAAGTAGGCAGAAAAATAGGATTCCCTACAGCTAACCTGCAAGTGGATTGTAGCGACAAGTTAATTCCCTCGGAAGGAGTTTATGCAGTATATGTATATGTGGAAGGAAAAAAATGGACAGGAATGTTGAACATAGGACACCGCCCTACTATCAATAACGGCAACAATTTAAGTATTGAAGTGAATATCCTCAATTTTTCGGAGAATATCTACCACAAAGAAATGCGCATTGAGTTCGTAAAGTATCTTCGCCCTGAAGAAAAATATGACACTATAGATGCACTTATTGCCCAAATGCATAAAGACCGGGAAAAAACGGCCAGAATTCTTCTCTAAATACAAGGGAGCATTGTACAGCCTTCCCCTTTTCAAACTACTCTTTCTACACATCTTCGTTTACAGTCAGTTTTGCCTGCTCGAAAACAGTTCATTCTATGTAATTCGGGCAGACAAAATCACCCCTGCCAGTGAACGCAAATGCTATCGGAAGAATTAACTCACCGATACCAGTCACTTCTTGCATAAATCTGTTTCTTCATACACTTCCATCCTACAAAGCACGAAAAAAGATATATTTTTATCGTTTTTCGATAATTTTTTTTCGTTTTTCTTTTGTAGTATCAAAATAAGATATACATTTGCATATCGATAAACGATAAATGAATATCGAGAAACAAGAAAGAATAAACACAAACATTAAAACACGAAGTAAAAATGAAAAAGTCAGTATTAAAATCAGTTTTAGCAGCAATTGCAGTAGTAATGATGAGTTGTACAACAACAGCAAACGCACAAACAGGAAACACAAAGTACATCTACGGTCAGAATGACACAAACACAACCGTGTACACACTGAATGAAGACGGCAAAACATTGACACGCAAACTGAAGTATGAGTACAAACACGATGAAAATGGTCAGGTAATTGAGAAAAAAGCTTATCGCTGGGATGCTTACCGGGAACTGTGGAAGCCGGCCTATCTGCTTACCGTAACTCCCGGAGTCTATGAAATCAAACTCAACTACGCTGAATGGAACGCCAAAGAGAGCACTTTCAACCATAACAAACAAGAAAGTATTTACCGTGAAGGCAACAACGCAAACTTGTTGGCCGACACACAAAACAAAAAGTAATGGAAACTTTGAATGAAACACAAACCCAAAATAAGAATGCGATCAGCCTGTGGCAAACCATAGGAATGTACATAGGAATGATGGTCGGATTTTTATATCCGCAAATAGGAAGCGCAATTATCCTTATTTTAGCATTTCTTATCCTATTCATGAACCATTGGTACGTTCCATGCAAACATGCCATTGCTCACTTGATGAACTAAAAACAAATCAACCAAATTTAAAAGACAACCAGATGAAAACAACCATGATTTTGATCGCACCAAGGAGAAACCCAAGGATGCTTACTTAAAGAAACAGATACCCTCAGGACGGATGCGGAAGTCCGTCCTACCCCTTAATTCAAATCCATTTTAAACCAATAAACATTCTATTATGGGACGCGCAATTAAATTAGTACTTTATTACTTCGCTTATCAGTTAGCTTTCACCTTCCTGGTAGGACTTCCGTCAGGAATTATTAAAGTGATGAACGAAATTTCAGAAAATGATAATCTGGCTTATGCCGCAGGTAAGAATACAGCCTCTATGACAGGACTCGTTATGGTACTGGCAGGAATAGCCATGATCTGGCACCTGATCTACTTTAAATACGTTCAATTCAACAAGACAAGCTGGACTGAAGTACCTGCAAAAACCATTTTATTGAGTATTCCCTTCATTATAGCAGCCATGTTCATCTGCAATGTAGCCAGCGAATTCATAGAACTGCCCAACCTAGTGGAAGACACATTCATAGGAATGAGCCGCAATGTATTCGGCATCATCGCCATTGCCGTCATGGCACCTTTGGTAGAAGAGTTGCTGTTCCGTGGAGCCATTGAAGGGCATTTCCTGCAAACCGGAAAAAGACCCGGTATGGCAATCCTCCTGTCAGCACTCATTTTCGGTCTCATCCATGTCAATCCGGCGCAAGTACCTTTCGCCTTCTGTCTGGGATTGGTATTCGGATGGCTTTATTACCGCACAGGAAGCATTATACCGGGAATGATAGGGCATTTTCTAAATAACTCCCTGGCTACCATTGCCATGGCTACATCAACCCAAGAAGAGTTGAATGAAAAAACGGTTGATATGATTGGCGCCACACCTACTTACATCCTTTTGGCAGCCGCCATAATCATCCTAGTCGGCATGTATTTCTATCTGAACAAACATTTGCCACAGCCGGGAACACCCTCTGAAATTACTAACACACAAGCATAAATGTAACAATGAAAACAAAACTCAACCTCTTTTGCGTCTGCGTACTTATCGCCTTGCTCCTTTCCACCTCAACGACAGTGAGCATCATGTTCCATTCTTTCACAAGTGCCTTTAAAGCCGGATACGAAAGTGTAGAAAAAGGAAAGGATATCCACATTTCCGATTATAAGATGATTTGCACCCTTCCTACCGATCTACTTGAAAAGACAGGAAGTGTAACCAATGTCAGGACAGGAGAACAGGCATCTATCATACCGATTATAAGCATGGTAGAGGCGCCAACGAAAGAAAATGATACCTTCCATGCACTAAACAGGATTGCCTCATTCATTTCGGTGATAGCGGGAATTTTCTGCCTGTTGCAGTTCTTTTATTTGATCAGAAATATCAATCGCGGTGATATCTTCAGCTGGAAGAATGTGAAGTTTCTGCGCAAGTTAGGATGGGCATTGATACTTTTGTTTATCTGCACGCTGGCTACCATCGTGATTGGAAATTATGAAGCTTCGCAAGTGTTGCAACTCAACGGATGCGAGTTCTCCTATACCTTTGCTTTTTCCGATGCGACTCTCATTCTGGGATTCATTTCATTGCTGGTAGCCGAAGTATTTGCCATCGGACTGAAGATGAAAGAAGAACAAGATTTAACCATTTAAAAAAACAGAGCAGACTATGAACAAGTTCAGAATATTAGGTGTCATAGCCATTATAGCCATCATTGCAAACTTCTTTGGAGGATTGGATGAAAATTGGAGAGATTTCAAGAAAGGATTTGAAGATGGACATAACAGTGCAATGGAAATATATGAGCCTGGACGCCACATTATACCCCATCATGCAACCTCAGTCAAGCTGAATGTAGAGCCGTTACCTGAAACTACTGTCGATTCACTGAGCAACAACCGCGTGGACTGGACACTCCCCTACACAGTGACTGAAATAGAAACGTATGCCAAGCCATCGGCCTGGCACATCCTTGTCATGGGACTTGCCATACCCGGAATATTCCTTTTTCTCATCGGTTTCTGCTCATTGATCCGGTTGCTCATTTCCATCTCACGCCGCGAAGTATTTACATCTGCCAATGTACGGCGCCTCCGTTGGTTTGCATACACCAGTGCAAGCTTGGAAATCCTCATAGCTGTTGACGAATGGATTGTAGGAAACGCAGCAGTTGAGCAAATCAGTCTGCCAGGCTACAAAATCATCAGCTATGCCGGTTATTCTCCCGACTGGGTAGCTGTGATAATTCCCATTCTTTTTGCCGAGATATTTGCTATCGGGGCAAAAATGAAAGAAGAACAGGATTTAACCATTTAAGAAAAATGCCATGAAAGAAAAAAATACTTTCCCCTCAAAAAGAAAAAGCATCTTTTATTTGATACTTTGCCTGATAGCTACTCTGTTTGTAAGTTCATTCATCTATTTCCTTGTGTTACATCCATTGTTGGACAACAAAATAGTGAGGATATCGATCAACATTGGATGGACTTGCTTCTGTCTGTATGCCTTTAAGAAACTGACGCAACGCCACACCCTTTGGTGGCGCGCAGTAGATGAGAACCCGAATAAACCCAAAATGAATTGATCTATGCCAATTATAGTAAATTTAGACGTAATGATGGCGAAACGAAAAATTTCGCTGGGAGATTTAGCCGAAAAGATAGACCTGACTCCTGCTAACCTTTCCATATTGAAAACCGGGAAAGCGAAAGCCATCCGTTTCTCTACCCTTGAGGCTATTTGCAGGGAACTAGATTGCCAGCCCGGAGATATTTTAGAATATAGAGAAGAAGATGAATAATATAAACAGCCACATATACAAACACTCTGACACCATAAAATTCTCATATCTTTAATCCGGATACTCTGACCGATAAAGCATTTCAATTGCCATACCGGCAGAGTATTTTCACCTTATACCTAAAATTTTCTTATCACTTCCCGACACGCTTTAGCCAATATTCCCTAAAAATACACTACTGATAAAAACAAATATTGCATAAGCGCCATATAATCCCATGATTATCCGTATCTTTGCAGCGAATTAGATATTTGAAAATAAATGAAGACATTTGAAGAGTTAGGCGTTTCCCCGGAAATACTAAAAGCGATTAAAGAAATGGGATATGAGAATCCCATGCCGGTACAAGAAGAAGTAATACCGTATTTATTGGGAAACGGCAACGATGTAGTAGCCCTAGCACAAACAGGGACTGGAAAAACAGCCGCATTTGGTCTGCCGCTTATCCAAAAAATTGAAGTAAAAAAACGTGTGCCTCAAGCACTTATATTATGCCCCACACGTGAGTTATGCTTGCAGATCGCAGGTGATCTGAATGATTATTCCAAGTATATTGATGGACTGAAAGTCCTTCCTGTATACGGTGGCTCATCCATCGAAAGCCAGATACGCATGTTGAAGGCAGGTGTACACATTATTGTAGCCACTCCCGGACGACTGATTGACCTGATGGAAAGAAAAGTCGCCAAACTGGAGACCATTGCCGATGTAGTAATGGACGAAGCTGACGAGATGCTGAATATGGGATTTACCGACAGCATCAATGCTATTCTTGAAAAGGTTCCCGAAGACCGGAACACTTTGATGTTCTCAGCTACCATGAGTCCCGAAATCTCGCGTATTGCAAAAAAATACCTGCACGATGCGAAAGAGATTACAATCGGTACTAAGAATGAAGGCAGCAAGAACGTAAACCACATTGCCTATCTGGTACACGCCAAAGATAAATATGCTGCATTGAAGCGTATCGCGGATTATTACCCACAAATTTACGGTATCATTTTCTGCCGTACCCGTAAGGAAACTCAGGAAATAGCTGATAAATTGATTCAAGATGGTTATAATGCAGATTCTCTACACGGCGAGCTTTCACAAGCACAACGTGACTTGGTGATGCAGAAATTCCGTCAACGTCATTTACAGCTTCTGGTTGCTACAGATGTAGCTGCCCGCGGTTTGGATGTAAATGATTTGACACATGTCATTAATTATGGCCTGCCCGATGATATAGAAAGCTATACTCACCGTAGCGGACGTACAGGACGTGCCGGCAAAACCGGTATTTCTATCGCTATCATCAATCTGCGTGAAAAAGGAAAAATGCGCGAGATAGAACGTATCATCAACAAGAAATTTATCATGGGTGAAATGCCTAGCGGTAAACAAATCTGCGAACAACAATTAATCAAACTGATCGATGATATAGAAAAGGTAAAAGTGAACGACGAGGAAATCGAGTCCTTCCTACCCGGTATCTATCGCAAACTGGAATGGCTTTCGAAGGAAGACCTGATAAAGCGTGTAGTATCGATGGAGTTCAACCGCTTCTTGGAATATTACAGCAACGCTCCGGAAATAGAAACTCCCAGCATGAACGACCGCCGTAGCGAACGTGAACCGAAAGGACGCAAAGACCATGGTAGCGCCCGTGAAAAGACAGAACGCAAGGCCGAGAAAGGATATACCCGCCTGTTCCTGAATGTGGGAAAGACAGATGGTTTTTATGCCAATCAAATCATTGAACTGATTAACCGCAACATGAAGAAGCAACGTACCACCATCGGGCGAATAGATCTGATGCAGCAGGCTGGTGTCAGCAATGCACTTGTCGA
>ENA-OPCW01001713-OPCW01001713.1-human-gut-metagenome-genome-assembly--contig:-NODE-1713-length-10596-cov-3.271511_pt1 | contig 10596 bp, 7 predicted proteins | sample MGYA00241258_ERZ501496 | MGnify/ENA primary metagenome ERZ501496 (study PRJEB25962, sample SAMEA2042660) | human gut metagenome | biome: human gut; feature: human-associated habitat; material: faeces...
GAAAAGTTGGTCATCCCCAACTCGGCCCTGAGCGTGTACGACGGAGCCGTGGTCTGCTGGCGCGGAGAAAAGATGGGCGAATGGAAAACGGAGTTCTGCCGCCGGGCGCAGAAGGCCGACTTCCCCATCTTCGAGCCTTATTACAAGTTGACGCGGGAGCAAAAGGATTATTTATGGCACGGAAAGACCGGTGCTTCATCGCCCGAAGAGGAAATCTGCATCGACAACTTCTTCAAGATGTTGGAGAAAGACCAATACAAGATACAGAACCGCGTCATGTTGGCACGCTACCGGGGCAAAACGATCTGTCCCCAATGCCACGGCACGCGCCTGCGCCCCGAAGCCGGATATGTGAAAGTGGGCGGACGGGCCATTTCGGATCTGGTAGACCTGCCCGTCACCGAACTGAAGAAATTCTTCGACACGCTGACACTCACCGCCCACGAGGCGGAAGTGGGCAAACGCCTGCTCACCGAAATCAACAACCGCATCCGTTTCCTGCTCGACGTAGGACTGGGATACCTCACCCTGAACCGCCTCAGCAATTCGCTGTCCGGCGGTGAAAGCCAGCGTATCAATCTGGCGACATCACTGGGAAGCAGTCTTGTAGGTAGCCTCTATATCCTCGACGAACCCAGTATCGGTCTGCACAGCCGTGACACCGACCGCCTGATTAATGTGCTGCGCCAACTGCAACAACTCGGTAACACGGTAGTAGTTGTAGAACATGACGAGGAAATCATTCGTGCGGCAGATTATATTATTGACATCGGTCCCAACGCCGGACGTCTGGGAGGAGAAGTCGTCTATCAGGGTGACATGAAAGACCTCAAAAAAGGAAGCAACAGTTATACTGTCCGCTATCTTTTGGGAGAAGAAGAAATTCCCGTCCCCCAACATCGCCGTCCGTGGAATAATTGGTGTGGAACATCTCGTTATAGTCGCGGATGGCAGCATCCAGAAAGTCACGGGAACTTTGATCCAGCGCAGAGGTATCCTCCGGATTCTCCTCGTCAAGAATGCCGTCTGTTTCTTCCTCGTTTGCGCCATAGCTGTAAATGACGGCTACTTTGAGCCGACGCTGCGGACTTTCTGCCATTTGCCGCTGAAACTCGGCGTAATATAGCTTGGCGGCATCCACACTAGACACGGCGAAAATGGAGTTGAATCCGCTTACACGCTGCTTTTGCTTGATTTCCTCGATTTGCTGCCGTCCATTCGCGGAAGCAACCTCGGCAATGTTTTGCAGGACGCTAAACGTGTAAGTCTTGTCGCCGCGATACGTTTTCTGGTCGAAGTGCGTCAGAATATATTCCGTAATCAGGCGAATGCGTTCCGGCGCAAGAAAAGCCTTTTCGCGATTGATGTCCCAGACTTCCTTGTCGTCAATGTTCTCACCCATATCCATCGTCTTGTGATATTCCACGCGGAAGGGCAGCACATTCTTGTCACGGATAGCGTCAACGATGGTGTAGGCGTGAAGCTGGTCGCCGAACGCCTGCGCTGTTGTGCGAAGCGTGGGATTCTTGCTCACGCCGGCATTGACCGCGAAGATGGGCGTGCCAGTAAAGCCGAACAGATGATACCGCTTGAAGTACTTGGTGATGGCTTGGTGCATGTCGCCGAATTGACTGCGATGGCACTCGTCGAAGATAATGACGAACCGCTTGTCAAACACTGCATGTCCGGTATTCTTCTTGATGAACGTGGCGAGCTTCTGAATGGTGGTGATGATGATTTTTGCGTTGTCGTCCTCAAGCTGACGCTTCAAGACTGCCGTGGAGGTATTGCTGTTCGCCGCGCCCTTCTCAAAGCGGTCGTACTCCTTCATCGTCTGGTAGTCCAAATCCTTGCGGTCTACCACAAACAGCACCTTGTCGATGTAGGGCAGCTGCGATGCCAACCGTGCTGTCTTGAAGGAAGTCAGCGTCTTGCCGGAGCCAGTGGTGTGCCAGATGTAGCCGCCGCCCTCGATGGTGCCATACTTTTTGTAGTTGTTGGCGATCTCGATGCGGTTCAATATCCTCTCGGTTGCCGTGATCTGATATGGGCGCATCACCATCAGCATCTTTTCTGAGGTAAAGATGCAGTACCGGGTCAGCACACTCAAGATCGTGTGCTTTGCAAAGAATGTCCGGGTAAAGTCGATCAGATCCGTCAGCACGCGGTTGTTCGCATCGGCCCAGTAGGAGGTAAATTCAAAGCTATTGCTGGTCTTTTCCTTTTTCGTCTTGCCGTGTTTGGCGTCCTTGATGGCATTGTAGCGGGTGCTGTTGGAGTAGTACTTGGTATTTGTGCCGTTGGAGATCACAAAAATCTGCACATACTCATATAAGCCGCAGCCCGCCCAGAACGAATCCCGCTGATAGCGGTTGATCTGGTTGAACGCCTCCCGGATGGCCACCCCGCGCCGCTTCAGTTCCACATGAACCAGCGGAAAGCCGTTGACCAGAATCGTCACATCATAGCGGTTATCATGCCGTGCGCCGTCTGCTTGTTTTACCTCATACTGGTTGATGACCTGCAGGCGGTTGTTGTGGATGTTCTTTTTGTCGATCAGCGTGATATTTTTGGAGCTGCCATCATCCCGGTGCAGCACCTGTACATTGTCTTCCTGAATCTTCCGGGTCTTTTCAGGAATATGCTCGTTGGGGTTGGCAATTACATCACTGAAAAACTGCCGCCACTCCGTATCGGAAAAGTGGTAGTGGTTCAGCTCTTCCAACTGGCTGCGGAGGTTAGCAATCAGTTCATCCTCGGTATGCAGCGGCAGATAGGTGTAGCCCTGCTCGCACAACAGCCGGATAAATTCTTTCTCCAGTTCTGCCTCACTCTGGTAGCTGTCAGAGCGCACCTTGGAGGGTTCATAGGTAGCAACAACTGTATCTTCATTGGTAGCCGCAACGATATTGAAAAAGGACATTTCAAATTCCTCCTGCAATTTATCCTTCCGCTATATGCCACAATTCACAATATAGCGAACTCTTATAAACTGGTATCATTTCGACAAATTCAAGCTTATCTCCTGTCCATTTGGTTATTACAAAGTTTTCTTTTTCGTAGATGAACGAAACATAGGTATCATACTCTGGCAAGATACTCTTTCGATATTGAAAAAGCCCCTTAAAAGCAGTATTTATTCCATCAACTGCATATATCATTCCCTGTCCAAAATCGTCATTTGAGTCAAAATGAAGATTATATGGAAAGAACATCATCAAATTTTTCTTCGTTTCAAACTTCTTTATAATTTTAAATGTATCTTTTTCTTTGTTTTCTGTCTTCTTCTCTTCCTTCCGAATTTCCATTATCTCATCTTGGCCCAAGCTCCGAAAGACTATATAAGGATTACTATATTTTTCTTTTTTATATCCGGGAATCCCTTCATGTTTTTCCGGCATTCCATAGCTGATCCAATCATCTGTTACTTCGATTGATGGCGAAAAAATTTTAGCCGTGTACATCCTCGACTGCGAAGTAAACAACTTAAAATCTATTGCGTATTTATCTGAAATGCAATCGCACTCTCCCTGCGCTTCTGAATCCGGCTTTCTGTATGGTTTTCCATTCGACCTTTTCAAAAAATGCTCTGAACAATTCACAAAATCACGCAGATAGTCTTCATACGAATACGATGGATTTTTTCCTTGGATAAAGTCCTTACGCACCATATAGATAGTGAGAAATTCTGCTTTCATTTCAGTACGTTCCAATCAGATCAACTCCTTAAAACTCAACAGCTTATCCCGATAATACTCATACTGTTTTCGTCTTGCTTCAATCTCCGCTGGCAGGCCGCTGGTCAAATCATTGCAGATGGCATCAAAACGGTCAAGGATAGAAACAATCCGTTTTTGTTCCTCAATGGGCGGTACTGCAATTACAGCCTTTGCTATATTGTCGTTATACAATCTCGGAATCGTTCCGCCCTCAGATGCTTTCCACGGTTTCAATTCATAGCAATAACGAAGATAGCTATTCAGAACAATACTTTCATCGTTATCGATCCAAACAATGTTGGAATCTTGAAAATATGCTGGTTTGCCGTCATAAACGACCGTTCTGCCAATCGTTCCTGCCGCAGAAATCAGCACATCGCCTTTTTTCGGGAAGTTATATCTCGACCGATATTCGTCAAATGTTTCCTGCGAAATATAGGCATCAGCTTCTTTTCCAAAGGTTCCAATTTTATAGAACGGAACACCGCTCGCTGTGTTTGTCTGGCTCTTCAAAATACGCTTGCACATACAGATAGAACCCACATCACCCAAAGGAATCCTTACATAGCCAAATACATACCGCAAGAGCTTAATCAGCGTTCCGTTCCGTTCCGTTCCGTTCCGTTCCGTTCCGTTCAAAATTGTGTTGCCGGTTTCTGCAAATGTCAAGAGCTTATCTCGGTAATACTCGTACTGCTTCTGCCGGGCTTCAATTTCTGCAGGCAAACCAATGTTGAGGTCGGAGCATATCTTCTCAAAGTTATCCAGTACATTGACAATGCGGCTCTGGACATCGAGGGGTGGTAATGGTACTGGTGTATTCTCAATCTGAGAGATTGTATAGTGTGCTATAGTAGCGTTATGAGTTATATTCTCTAAGTACTTTCTAAACTCTGTGGACAAGAAATAATGATACAAAAACCGACTATTAAACTCTTTTGATTTTTGGATGCAAAGTAAATCTGCATCTTTCACATATATTGGCTCATCCGATGGAACAACATATGGAATTCCGATTGTACCTCCACCTGTTATCAATATATCATCTTTCATTATCTTTCCAGATTTGGCAGAAAGTCTTTTATACAAATCAAAAGAAATATACGCTTTTCCTCTTGAATTTTCCACTCCATTAAATTTGGAAATAACATCACTTGATCGATAAAACGGAACGCCCTCTTGCATCCATTCATTTTTATGAACTCTCGCTGCTGAAAAGACTCTTGTAATCTCCCCTATTTTCTTTTTAGAAACAGGCATATTAAATGACAACAGGTTATCTCTATAATAACTATATTGCATTTTTCTGGCTGTAAGCTCCGCTGTAAGCTCCGCTGTAAGATTTGTGAAATTGTCTAGGATGCGGACAATTTCACGTTGAACCTCAAGCGGAGGAAGCGCCACTATTCTTTTATTCATACTTGTCATTGATACATGCGGCATCGTTGAATTTGTAAGCGACTTTGAAATATTATCTGTATCCATTTTTAGATAATGGTACAAATATTGTTTATCCACTACTCTCTCATCAAACTTTAACTTCCAAATATGATAATGATATATTACCTTTTTACCTTTCCAAATTTCCGGTCCAAGCGTTGCCGCCCATGTGTATAACAAGTCACCACATTCACAATACTTGTCCTCTTCTAGTTCTAAATTCGAGTAGTACCACTTATCATTCGTGTGGAAATTTCCTACTCGTAGCACTCGATACTTTCCATCACTCAATAGTTCTTGCTGTTTAAACGCTCTTCCATTCAAAAATCGAATGAATTTCCCCATTGGTTTATATACTATTTCTTCAGGGGAAAGTTCCCTGATCAGGTCATCCAGCTTACTCATAATACTCCTTCTTTTCTAAGAAGTTCCGTCAATTTTTGTTCTTCCCGTTTATTTCGAGGTACAACAGTTGGAACATCCATTTCATCTAATACGCCAAGTTTTCGCATCTTTACAATCTTTGCTAGTTCCGTTTGGTTAATAGAAACCCATATATTTGTTCCATAGAGTACATTTGTTCTAATACAACTATCCTGCATTTTTTGAAAGGTTTCTTCAATTACAATTCCTGTTTGAAAAATAGTTGCATATTTCATGTGTTCATTTTCTGGAATATCTCTAATTTGTTCAGTGTCCCTGAATATAGTATATATTTCTCCCTTTTCTGTGCCTTTTTCTCTTTCAGTTCTTTTTCTTCCCGGATGCTTTATATTTAATGCCCGTTCTTCCTTTTCCTTTGTGATTCCATTTACCATTCGATATAGCTTTGCATCAAATATTAAATAGTCTAACGTAAGTTCCTCCGGCAAATATGAAGAGCAACGTTCTTGTACTGCTGCAAGCTGTCGTTTCATTTCTCCAGCCATTTCTAAAATAGAGCCATACTGCTTTCTTTTATAGTCTGTATCTTTATGTGCATAATTTTTATCGCGTTCATAGTAGACTGATTCAATTACATTATCTTTACAAATTTCCTTTTTCTTTTTAGGATAGCATTTATCTAATACTACACAAGCATCAACGTAAAACTTACGCCTTATTTCATTTACAAGTTCTTGAATATCTATCATTGATACATCTTCACTATTTTCGGCCACATAAAGCAATGTATCAATCGACTTTTTAGCATCAAGCAAATACCTCGCAAGTTCCCATTTTTTCATTAGGTCACTCACCACTTTCCTCCAAATACCTATCAAAATCGCTCTGGTACAGCCGATCCTGCACCACACGGTACTTTTCAAACTCCGTTTCGGCGTGCATTTTTGCAAGCTGCGCCGAGATTTTGCCTGCATCCTTCAGCACTTCCAGATCATCTGCCTGCAAATAGATGTCCAGCCGCTTGGCCCAGTCCTCCATGGTCATGGGGATATGACGGCGGGCACGGTTCTCGGCAAGGTCGAGGTATGCCGAAACGATCAGCTCCATGGATTTCATTTCATCTTCGGTCAGGTAGTTTTTCGCCACCGAAACATCGCTCTTTTTGATTTTGCCGTTGGGAGCATCCTTCCATGTGTGAAGCCCCATGTGCGGCTTTTCGGCATCGGCACGCTCATAGATCAGTTCTGCCGCCGTATGGCGATGCACGGCATAGTGCATCTTGTTCTGCACCTTTGCAAAGAACTCTTTTGTGGTCAGCGCGTTGCGATCATAATCCAGCGAAGTAGCGTAAATGTCGGTAAGTTTCTGGTAGAAGTTGCGCTCCGAAATGCGAATTTCACGGATACGCTCCAACTGCTCTTCAAAGTATTTCTTGGTCAGGACTGTGCCGCCGTTTTTCAGGCGTTCCTCGTCCATTGCCCATCCCTTGATGGTGTACTGCTCCACGATCTGGTTCGCCCAGACACGGAACCGCACCGCCCGCTGGTTGTTCACCTTGAAGCCAACCGCAATAATCATTTGCAGATTATAGTGGTTCACGCTGCGAGTAACCTGTCGGCCACCCTCATTTTGAACTATTCGGAATTTCCGAATAGTTGCCGCTTCGTCCTGCTCATGGTCAGCATAAATCTTTTTGATATGCTCATTGATGGTCGGAAGCCCCACATCGTAAAGGGTCGCCATCATCTTTTGCGTCAGCCAGATGTTTTCATCCTCGTAGCGCATCTCAATGCTGTCCTTGTCCTCGCCCGTAGAGGCAACAAAGGTCAGGTATTCCGCCGCAGAAGAACGTACCAATGCAGAATCTTTCTTTTTGCTTTCCATCTCAGCCCTCGATTTCTGCCACGATCTGGTCAATGGCGGCCCGCAGTTCGTTTTCTCGTGCTACGATTTGCGCAATTTCAGCGTTCAGCTTCACAATGTCGATCTTCTCGCGGGTGTCCTTGGCTTCCACATAAGTGGAAACCGACAGGTTATAGTCATTTTCCTGCACCTCGGAATACTCCGCCAGATGGGAGAAGTGTGCTTCTTCTGCCCGCTGTGCAAAGGTGTCCACTATTTTGTTAATGTTCTCCGGGGTAAGTTTGTTGTTGTTCGTCACCTTGACGCACTCGGAAGAAGCATCAATGAACAGCACCTTATTGTCCGTTTTGCCCTTTTTCAACACCATGATGCAGGTGGCAATACTGGTACCAAAGAACAGGTTGCTCGGCAACTGGATGATGCAGTCAATAAAGTTGTTGTCCACCAGATACTTGCGGATCTTCTGCTCTGCGCCGCCACGGTACATGATGCCGGGAAAACAGACGATTGCAGCCGTACCGTTGGAAGCCAGCCATGCCAGCGAGTGCATAATAAAGGCCAAGTCTGCCTTGCTCTTCGGAGCCAGCACACCAGCCGGGGCAAAGCGCGGGTCATTGATGAGCAGCGGATTCTCGTCACCGGCCCACTTGATGGAGTACGGCGGATTCGATACGATCAGCTCAAAGGGTTCATCATCCCAGTGCTGCGGATTGGTCAGCGTGTCCTCACAGGCAATGTCGAATTTGTCAAATTCAATGTCGTGCAGGAACATATTGATGCGGCACAGGTTGTACGTTGTGATGTTGATTTCTTGTCCAAAGAAGCCATTGCGCACGGCATCCCGTCCCAGCACCTTTTCTGCCTTCAGCAGCAGCGAACCGGAACCGCAGGCAGGGTCATAGACCTTGTTGATTTCCTTCTTGCCTACCGTACCCAGCCGGGTCAGCAGCTCCGAAACATCGGCAGGCGTAAAGAACTCGCCGCCGGATTTGCCCGCATTGCTGGCGTACATGGTCATCAGGTATTCATAGGCATCGCCAAAGGCATCAATGTCATGCTCTTTCACATCGCCAAGGTTCATATCTGCCACGCCGTTCAGCAGTTTCACGAGCTTCTCATTGCGCTTGGCAACAGTCGCACCCAGCTTATTGCTGTTGACATCGTAATCATCGAACAACCCTGCAAACTGCCCCTCGGAGGAGCTGCCCTTTGCGGATTCTTCAATATGTCGGAACACCGTTTCCAGCGTTTCGTTGAGGTTTTCATCGCTGGCCGCTTTTGCCCGTACATTGCAGAACAACTCACTGGGCAGGATGAAGAACCCTTTTTCCTGTACCAGCCCTTCCCGTGCCTGCTCTGCCTCTGCATCAGACATATCTTCATAGCGGAAATCCGGGTTGCCTGCATCAATTTCGCCCTGATTGATATAACTGGCAATGTTCTCCGAAATATAACGGTAGAACATCGTACCGAGAACGTAGCTCTTGAAATCCCATCCGTCCACTGCGCCGCGCAGATCATCCGCAATCGCCCAGATTGCACGGTGCAGCTCTTCGCGTTCCTGCTCTTTTTTGGTGTCTACCATTTTTATTTCCTCCATCAAATGCGGATTTCCGCATTGTTTTCTTTCATTTTAACATAGTAAATGTACCACTATTGGTACACCATGGTGTCTTTTTCTAAAAAAGATACACTTTTCCTTTATACTATCCTAGTAAAGCGTACCACAGCTTTTCCGTGATTGCAAGCCGATAAAAATTTCTATTGCATTTTTCGGGGTCGAATTATCACTTATATGTACAGACCCCCGCCAACATCCGCTAGCGGGGGTCTACTACGCTTACAGTTCTACGCTGTTCTGCCTGTTCTTCTTCTGGCTTCTATCCGCGGTCTGCTCCTGCCCCCTCATAAGTCCAATGACCTGCTGCATCTTTTCGGCACCGAAATAGTTCCAGACTCGCCTGAAATCACGTTTCATCGCATAGAGCTGAGAGTTTTCAGCCTCCACCTCTTTCAGTTGCTGGCTCAGATGGCGGGTAGCCTTCTTCTCGTCCTGATAGAAATTCTGGTACTTATCCCGCTCGTCCTTGACCTCCCAGTACTTCCGATGGAGGGCAAAAAGTACCTTCACCAGCTTCTGGATCAGCGGTATGGCCTTTTTCTCCCGGTAACTCTTGGCGGTCTCAAACGTGGCTGCTTCCGGCACCCATTCCTCCGGCCGCTGGGAGTACTGCGCTGACAGGTTTTCCAAACCTTCCATAATGGGAGCCAGCTTGTTCAGCTTCTGGCTCTGCTTCTGGTAGGTCAGCTCTGCTTTCTGTACCCGCTGTTCAGCGGCTTCTACGGCTGTCTGCGCTGTTTCCAGCTGTTCCTGCATCTCGGTCAGGTCGGTCTGGCACTCCTGCTTGGCAGCTTCCAGAGCCGCTACCTCTTTACTACGCTCCTGCTTTTTGAAGTCCAGCACAGACAGGTGCTCTTCGTGGGTGCCTTTCTGTTCCCACTCGATGCCGTGCCGCTCCATCACGGCAGCAAGCTGCTCTTTTTCGGCGTTGATCCACTGGTTCAGCTCGGATTCTCGCTTGGAGCCGCCTGCAAAGCCCAAGGCCTTCAGAGCCTGCTTCAGGGAGACCTTGGTGTCCAGTCCTTTGCCTTTCCAGCCGGACACATACGGCACGAAGTCGATGTGCAGATGGGGCGTAGCTTCATCCATGTGGAGGAATGCTCCGAACACCCGCAGTGTCGGGTTACGTTCTTGGAAGCCCTGCATATACTCGTCCAGCAGTTCCTTTGCCAGTGCGCCGTTCTCGGTCAGGACACCCATATCATCTTTGTTGCCGATCTGGACGATCAACTCATGGAAGAGCTTTTCCTGCTTGCCTGTCCGCAGGTGCTCATAGTAGTCGTTGATACAGCGGTCCTTGCGCTTCTGCTTGGCGTTGTAGCGGTTCACTGCCTCGTCAAAAAGTTCGTGGTACACCTTCTGAATCGGTTCATCCCGGTACACAACATTCAGGCTGCTGCGCTCCGGGTCTACGTTTTCAGCGGTGAAACTTCTCCGGTTATGGTTGAGGGAGCCGGGACCCCGCATTGCGGAAATGGTTCTTTTCAATCGCACGTCCTTTCTCTGTGGAAGTAACTGGTGCCGGACACGGCAAAGGCTTTGTTACTTTCGCCTGGCCGGAGCATTGAC
>ENA-OPCW01001717-OPCW01001717.1-human-gut-metagenome-genome-assembly--contig:-NODE-1717-length-10584-cov-3.669199_pt1 | contig 10584 bp, 7 predicted proteins | sample MGYA00241258_ERZ501496 | MGnify/ENA primary metagenome ERZ501496 (study PRJEB25962, sample SAMEA2042660) | human gut metagenome | biome: human gut; feature: human-associated habitat; material: faeces...
ATGGAAAAGTTCCTCGCCGAACAGAAAATAGAGAAGATAAGCGATATTGTAGGCATTGGACTTGAAATTAAATATGACAAATACTTAAAGGGAACAGACGGACTGATTCTTACACCAACAGATTCCAGAGGTGTTGAACAGGAGAAGGCTTTGGAACAAAGAGTTGAACCTGTAAGCGGAAATAGTCTGACAACAAGCATAGATGTAAATATTCAAAAGTATTCAGAGCAGATAGCTTATAATGCCTTAAAAGCCAAGCAGGCCAATTATGTATCAATAATTGTAATGAATCCTAACAATGGAGAGATTTTGGCAATGGTTAATGCTCCGGAATTTGATTTGAATAATCCATATAAGTTAATTTATGAAACAGATAATAATATATCGGCTAAAGAAAAGCAGAAGCTGTTAAATAAGATGTGGAGAAATCAGTGCATCAATGACACTTATGAACCAGGTTCAACTTTTAAAGTTGTAACTGCAACAGCAGCTTTGGAAGAAGGAGCCGTAACAATAGACTCAAAGTTTAACTGCCCGGGATTCAAGATAGTAGAGGACAGAAAGATTAGATGCCACAAAATCACAGGTCATGGAAGTGAGGATTTTTTACATGGAACAATGAACTCATGTAATCCGGTTTTCATAGAGGTCGGCTTAAAAGTAGGAGCAAAGAACTTCTACAAATATCTTGGAAAACTAGGGCTTTTAAATAGAACAGGAATAGATATTCCGGGTGAGGCATCCACAATAATCCACAAGATTCAGAATGTGGGAGAAGTGGAACTTGCCACAATGTCTTTTGGACAGTCTTTTCAGATAACACCAATGCAGTATTTAGTTGCTGCAAGTGCGGTGGTAAATGGTGGAACATTGGTAACACCTCATTTTGCCGTAAAGGCTGAAAATGCTGACAATAAATTAGTTGAAAAGTTTCAATATAAAAGTCAGAGTAATGTTATTTCCAAAAACACATCAGAAACAATGAAGTTTATACTTGAAAAAGTTGTTTCAGAAGGAACCGGAAGTAAAGGTCAGGTTCCCGGTTTTAAGGTTGGTGGAAAAACAGCAACATCACAAAAATTACCAAGAGGTTCAGGCAGATACATAGCTTCATATATGAGTTTTGCCCCGGCAGATAAGCCGAAAGTAATAGCAATGGCTATTATTGATGAACCAAAAGGTATTTATTATGGCGGACAGGTGGCAGCGCCACTTATCAGTCAGTTATACAAAAATATACTTCCTTATTTATTGGAAGGAGAGAAACAAGGAGAATAAAATGAGTACAAGTACAACAATTATTATGGCAATTATTATTTCATTTGCAGTAAGCGTAATATTATGTCCGATAGTAATTCCAATTTTGAAAAAAATGAAATTTGGACAGTATATTAGAGAGGTAGGACCAAAATCTCACCAGAGCAAAACAGGAACACCTACAATGGGTGGAATGATTATATTGGCAGGAGTTATTGTAACATCTTTGATTTTTATGATAGTGGAAAAGAATACTAAGATAGCACCTGTTCTTTTTATGACAGTTGGATTTGGTCTTATTGGTTTTATAGATGATTATATAAAAGTCGTAAAAAAGAGAAATCTTGGACTTACGGAAATACAAAAATTTTCATTGCAGGTTGTTGTAACAGCAGTTTTTTGTGTATATATGATAAAATATATTGGTACATCAACAATAATTCCGTTTACAGGCGGATATGAAATTACAATGCCAACATGGTTATTTGTAATATTCTTATTTATTGCAGTTATTGGAACTGTTAACGGAGCAAACTTTACAGACGGACTTGATGGACTTGCAACAAGCGTAACAATTATTATTGCAGTATTCTTTACAATGGTTTCAATTGGAACCGGGTTAGAACCTATTTCAGCGGCTTTTGTAGGGGCGTTAATGGGATTTTTCTTATATAATGTATATCCGGCAAGAGTATTTATGGGAGATACAGGTTCATTAGCACTGGGTGGATATGTTGCAGCCATTGCATTTGTATTAAAAATGCCTATATTTATTGTTATTGTGGCATTCATTTATTTAATTGAAGTTATTTCAGTTATGATGCAGGTAACATGGTTTAAATATACAAAGAAAAAATACGGAGAGGGAAGAAGAATATTTAAGATGGCACCTCTTCATCATCACTTCCAGGAAAGTGGTTACACAGAAACACAGGTTGTTGCAGCATTTGCTGTTGTAACAGCAATATTGTGTTTAATTGGATATTTAGGATTATAAAAGAAAGGTCGAACAAGTCATGGATTGGAAAACACAAAAGGTTTTAGTTGCAGGTTCAGGAAAAAGCGGAATAGGAGCAACTGATTTATTAAAGAAAGTTGGAGCAGAAGTTATTATTTATGATGGTAACGATAAGCTTAAAGAAGAGGATGTTTTAAACAAACTTGAAAATAAAGAAGATGTAAAAGTTATTTTAGGAGAACTTGAAGATAGCGTTATTAATGAAATAGATATGATGGTTTTAAGCCCGGGAATAGCTATTGATGCACCTTTTGTTTTAAGAGTAAAAGAGGCAGGAGTTCCAATTTGGGGTGAAATTGAACTTGCTTATGTAATTGGAAAAGGAAAGCTTGCAGCAATTACAGGAACTAACGGAAAGACAACCACAACAGCTTTAGTTGGCGAGATTATGGCTAATTATTATGATAAGGTTGATGTTGTTGGAAACATTGGAAATCCATATACAACAACAGCATTTGATTCAACTGATGATACAGTTACAGTTGCCGAAATCAGTAGCTTCCAGTTAGAAACAATACATACATTTAAGCCTGATGTAAGTGCTGTTTTAAATATTACACCTGATCATCTTAACAGACATTATACAATGGAATGTTATACAGATGTAAAAATGAGTATTGCAAAGAATCAGGACAGCAATCAGCCTATAGTTTTAAATTATGAAGATCCTATTTTGAGAGAATATGCAGGAAAACTTACTAACAGAATTATTTGGTTTAGCAGTAAGCAGAAAGTTAATCCTGGTGTTTATCTTGAAGGAAAGAACATAATTTATGCAGATGGAAAAAAGGAAACATTTGTAACAACAACAGAAGATACTACACTTGTTGGAATTCATAATGTTGAAAATATTATGGCAGCAATTGCTATTTCTATTAATATGGATGTACCTGTTGATATTATAAGAGAAACAATTAGAAAGTTTAAGGCTGTACCACATAGAATAGAATATGTGGAAACAATAAATGATGTAATTTATTATAATGACTCAAAGGGTACAAACACAGATGCGTCAATTAAGGCTATTGAAGCTATGTCAAGACCTACAATTCTTATTGCAGGAGGATATGACAAGAAGGTTTCATTTGATGATTGGGCAGAAGCTTTTGGAGATAAGGTTAAGTGCCTTGTTTTACTTGGTCAAACGGCAGAACAGATTGCGGATACAGTTAAAAAACACGGATTTACTAACATTATATTTACTGAATCACTTAAAGAAGCAGTTGATGAATGTGCTAAGAATGCAAAACCGGGAGATGCAGTATTATTGTCACCTGCATGTGCAAGCTGGGGAATGTTTGACAATTATGAACAGCGTGGAGATATGTTCAAGGAATATGTAAGAGCAATGTGTGAAAAATAATGAATTTAGAAGATATCCTGACATAAAAAGAAAGGAGATTTTGCTGTGGCAACAATGGAAGAATTGGAAACAACAAAAACTGAACCTGAAAAAAAGCCGATAAGAAGGGCAAGAGGTTATTTTGATTATAGCCTGTTGTTTGTATGGATTTTTATTATGCTGTTGGGATATGTTTTACTTTATAGCGCAAGCTCGTATGTGGCGTTAACTTCTTATGGAAACTCATTTTATTTTCTGAGAAAACAGGTATTTTCCACAGCCGTAGGTTTACTTCCAATGGGATTTTGTACAATTATAGATTACAGACGTTGGAGGAACTTTGCAAAATATGCATATATGGGCTCATTGATTACAGTATTTTTGGTTTTGTCACCTATTGGAATTGAAAATCATGGCGCCAAAAGATGGGTAGGTGTTGGACCGTTACAGTTCCAGCCGGCAGAAGTAGTCAAAATTGGAGTTATTCTTATGACTGCATATATGCTTTCTAAATGTGGCGCTCATGCTCTTAGAAATGTGAGAATATGTTATCAAATTTACGCACCTGCAATTATAGGCGGTGTTTTGATTGTGGGAATAACTTCTAACCTAAGTTCTGCAATTATTATTTTTGGCATCGGAGCTATAATGATAATTATTGCCGGAGCAGATAAGAAGTTTGCTTTATCCCTTGTGGCACTTGGAGGACTTTTCCTTGTGGTTATTTTGATTGCGGGAGCCGCGATGGGAAAAGGCTTTAGATTTTCCCGTATTATGGTATGGCTTAATCCTGAAGAATATGCAGATTCCGGCGGATATCAGGTAATGCAGGGCTTGTATGCCATAGGTTCAGGTGGACTTTTTGGAAAGGGACTTGGAAATAGTGCACAGAAGCTTGGATTTGTTCCGGAAGCAACTAACGATATGATTTTTTCAATTATATGTGAAGAGTTAGGAATTTTTGGAGCGATATGTATCATTCTTCTGTTTATATTTATGATTAGAAGAATGAGAGTGGTAGCGTGTAATGCACCTAACCTTTTCGGTTCAATGATTGTAATTGGGGTTATGGCTCAGATTTCAATGCAGGTAGTTTTAAACATTGCAGTTGTAACAAATAGTATGCCTAACACAGGTGTGTCATTGCCGTTTATAAGTTACGGAGGTACGTCCCTTGTATTTCTGATGGCAGAAATGGGATTGGTTTTTTCTGTTTCAAAAAGTGTAAAGAAAATCCGATAATATAAAAAATGTATTATCAAAGGAGAAATTATATGAAAAGAAAAAAGAAGAGAAAACTGAAAAAAAGTGTTAAAAAACTTCTAATATTGATTCCGATTATAGCGGTGATAGCTATCATATGTGTTTATGGCTTTGCATTAAAAGATGTAAGCTATTCTTCTGATTTACAACAATATTCGGTAGAAGAAGTAAAGGCACATACCATCGTGGATATTCAGGGCAAGGCCCGCGTGGAAAAGGCCACCGTTGCCAAGGTGGACGAAAACCGCCGCCCCATCCCGGGCACCGAGATGGAATTTGATGTGGACACCATCCTGCTCAGCGTCGGACTGATCCCGGAAAATGAGCTGACCCGGCAGGCGGGCATCCCCATGGACCCTCACACCAAGGGCGCTGTGGTCTACGAGAATATGGAGACCGGCATCCCCGGCGTGTTCGCCTGCGGCAACGTGGTGCACGTGCATGATCTGGTGGACTTCGTTTCGGGCGAAAGCGACCTTGCCGGTGCTTCTGCGGCGGCCTATGTTTTGAAGGGCGAAGCCTCCGATACGGTTGTGCTTGACCTTGTCCCGGGCAATGGCGTGGGCTACACCGTGCCGCAGCGGGTGCGCCCCGCTGATGTGGACAGGAGCGTGAACATTTCCTTCCGTGTGCGGCAGAACTACGGCCCCAGCCAGATCACCGTGACCTGCGGCGGCAGGCAGCTGGCCCGGTTCAAGCGCCAGCGCATGGCTCCCGGCGAGATGGAACACATCGCACTGCCCAAAGTCCTGCTGGAAAAAGCAGACGGCCCGCTGACCGTTGCGGTAGAGGAGGTTATTGCAGAATGAGCAGCATCAAAGAAGTCATTTGCATCTGCTGTCCCTGCGGCTGCCACTTGCAGGTAGACCCGGAAAATGATTATAATGTAACTGGAAACGCCTGCCCCAACGGTGCCGCCTACGGCAGGGAAGAGCTGACCCATCCCACTCGCATCCTCACCAGCACCGTGCGGGCGGAGGGTGGGCTGTATCCGCGCTGCCCGGTAAAAACTGCGCAGGCTGTGCCCAAAGAGAAGATGACCGAGGTCATGGCTGCGCTGGACCGCGTCACCCTGCACGCACCCGTCCGCACCGGGCAGGTGGTGCTGGCAGATGTGTGCGGCACCGGCGTGGACGTTGTGGCAACGCGAAATCTGTGATACACACTCCTGAAACGATACGGAGGGAGCAAAAGCATGAGTACAAAATATGTTCTGGCGCTGGATCAGGGAACCACCAGCAGCCGTGCCATCCTGTTCGACAATGAGCAGAATATCATTGCGGTGCAGCAGCGCGAGTTTGAGCAGATCTATCCGCAGCAGGGCTGGGTGGAGCACAACCCCATGGAGATCTGGTCCACCCAGTATGGAGTCATGAACGAGGTGGTGGCCCAGAGCGGTGTCGATGCCCACGATATCGCCGCCATTGGCATCACCAACCAGCGGGAGACCACCATCCTGTGGGAAAAGGCTACCGGCCGCCCCATCTACAATGCCATCGTCTGGCAGTGCCGCCGCACGGCTCCGCTGGTGGATGAACTGCTGCAGCAGCCCGGCATGGCAGACTACATCCGGGAGAATACCGGCCTGATGCCCGATGCCTATTTCTCCGCAACGAAGATCAAGTGGATCCTGGACAATGTGCCCGGTGCGCGGGAGCGGGCCGAGGCAGGGGAGATCCTGTTCGGCACTGTGGACACATGGCTAGTCTGGAAGCTGACCGGCGGCAGAGTGCATGTCACCGACCGCACCAACGCCAGCCGCACCATGCTGTATAACATCCGCACGCTGGACTGGGACGACACCCTGCTCAAAGCGCTGGATATCCCGCGCTGCATCCTGCCCCGCGTGACGGATTCCAGCGAGGTCTACGGCACCACCGATCTGTGCGGTGTGCAGATCCCGGTGGCCGGCATTGCCGGTGACCAGCAGGCTGCGCTGTTCGGACAGAGCTGCTTTGGCAAGGGCGAGGCCAAGAACACCTACGGCACCGGCTGCTTTTTGCTGATGAACACCGGCGACACCATCTGCCGCAGCCGGAACGGCCTGATCTCTACCATCGCCATCAGCCTGAACGGTAAGGTGGAGTACGCGCTGGAGGGCAGCGTCTTTGTGGGCGGTGCCGTCATCCAGTGGGTGCGCGACGGCCTGCGCATGATCCAGGAGAGCCGCGATGCGGAATACTATGCCCAGAAGGTGCCGGATAACGGCGGCATTTACATCGTGCCGGCCTTTACTGGTCTGGGTGCACCGTACTGGGATATGTATGCCCGCGGTGCCATTGTGGGCATCACCCGCGGCACCACCCAGAACCACATCATCCGCGCGGCAGAGGAGTCCATTGCCTACCAGAGCGCAGACCTCGTGGCTGCTATGGAAAAGGACACCGGCGTGCCCATCACCTCGCTGAAGGTGGACGGCGGTGCATCCCGTGACCAGTTCCTGATGCAGTTCCAGGCCGATATCCTAAACAAGACCGTGCTGCGCCCGGCCATCCGGGAAACGACTGCTCTGGGCGCTGCCTATCTGGCGGGCCTTGCCACCGGCGTATGGAAGGACCGGGACGAGATCCGCAGCCTGTGGCACTGCAACATGACCTTTGCCCCGCAGATGGACGAGGCTGAGCGCACCCGTCTGCTCTCCGGCTGGCACAAGGCTGTGGGCCGCAGCTGCGACTGGGCAGAGCATTGATAGTTTTCGCCCAACTTTATGGTTCACGCACAAAATATTTTTTAATTGTTTATTTTCTATTGACATTTTGTTACAAAACGCTATACTAGAAGCATCCCAAGAGAAGTGAGATGGGGATGCACTGTATCGTCCAGATGCAGTGTGTCCCCATTTTTATTACGGAAAAATCAGATTCAAAAAGGAGGTCCCCCATATGAACGAGAAAAAACTTTCAAGGCCGCTGATCAGTCTCATCGTCAGCATCGCGCTCATCATCGTAGGCATTGCCGGTTCTTTCATTTTACAGACGAACTCCGGCAAAACGACCATCCGGAACGTTACCATTGAATCCGAATCCGGTCATACCCTTGCGATGGATGTTTATATTCCGGAAAACGCCACCGCTGAAACGCCTGCGCCCGCTATTTTTGTACAGCATGGCGGAAACAACAACAAAGAAGAAATGCAGCACTACTGCATTGAGCTCGCCCGCCGCGGCTATGTTGCGATCGGCGTGGATATGTACGGCATGGGCGAAAGCGAACCTCTGCCGGACTCCGAATGGCTCACCCAGGGCCGCGGCCTTTATGATGCGGTACGCTACGGCGTGACTCTGCCCTACGTTGATACCGACCGAGTTTCGCTGCTGGGCTACTCCCGCGGTGGCAAGGCAGCTGGCGAAGCACTGCAGTGCGATAACGACAGTCTGAATGTTGTCAAGGCCATTTTCCTGATCCACAGCGATCCCATCGTGCGTAACAGCGAGGGCTACACCGATGTTTACGGTGCCCGAGATGTCGCAGTTCTCGCAGACAAGAACGACGAGTTCTTCTTCTCGGAAAAAGCTAATGATAACGGTACCTATTCCAACGACGCCAACAAGTATGCAGCCAACCTTTCCAGCCCGGCAGAATATGTGATCAACAACAGTGCACAGTCCTTCCTGTATTTCGGTATCGACCCCGCAACCACCAGTGAACAGCGCGTGGCAGAGACCGTTTATGAGCAGGATTACGGCGGAAAGACCGGAAGCCGCCAGATCTTTGTTTCTAACGAGACGCATATGGCTGGTTGGTGGTCCCCGCTGGTCATGAACCGTGTGTTGACCTTCTTTAACCGTGTTATGCCCACTAGCACTGCTCTGAGCGCCAGCAGCTACACCTATACCATCTGGAACATCTTCAAGATCATCGCCCTGTCCGGTCTGCTGCTGTTTGCCGGGTCTCTGATGGTTTGGCTGGTCAACTCCGTCAAGACATTCCAGTGTGCCGACAATGGCGAGCAGGACCTTCGCCCAGTTGGCGATAAGAACGCAGTTGCATGGTTCTGGGGCATCCAGATCATCAGTGCCGTCCTGTCCATCCTCATGATTCGATTCCTGAACAAGCAGGGACTGGCATCTTACCGTGATGCACTTTTCCACTCGGCCAACCCTGCGTACCACGGCCTGATCTCTCTGCTGTGCGGCGCACTGACTCTTGTTCTGTGCACGGTGTGGTACATGGCCTACGGCAAAAAACACGGTTTCTCCTTCCGGAATACCGGCATCGCTATTTCCGGGCATGCACTCCTCAAATCCATCGGCGCGGCCCTGCTTGCAGTCTTTGCCCTGATCCTGATGGTTTTTGCCGTCGACTATTTTGTGGATGTGAACTTCCTGATCGTTTACTGGGGCTTTATGAAGTTTGGAGCCAACCGCATCCCGGGTATGCTCCTTGTTGTACCCATGTATCTCGTGTACTACATTGTCATGTCCATCAGCGTCAACAGTTTTAACTTTAGCACGGCGCTCGGCAAAAACAAGCTGCTTTCTAACCTTCTGATCAGCTTTATCGCATCGGTTCCCACTCTGTTCGTCCTCTGCTACGTTTACGGCATCTTCAAGGCTACCGGCTCGAACCCGATGTTCGGCGGTCTGGCTTCTGCCGCAACTGCAGTGTATGCGCTGCCCGGCTTCATCTTTGTTGCGATCCTGATTTGTCGTCTCCTGTACCAGCACACGGGCAATCCCTACCTTGGCGGCATCTTCTGCGGCGTTCTTGCAGCTGTCAGCGAGTGGGGCATCTGCGAGATTCGCGTGCACACCCCCGGAACACAGTACGCTGGCACTGCTCTGGTCTACGCACTGATCGCGATCGGCTTTGTAGTTACTTCTGGTTGTATATCCACCGGCCAAGCCAGATGCCATCCGCAGTCTTATATTTCGCCGGAATCTCCAGATTTCCATATTGCTTTTTATATTCCTGCGCCAGTTCGTACCGGTGCTGCCACGGGTCAGGTTTCTCCCACTGCATTCCGATGGCATCCAGTAACTCAATACGCTCTTGTGATAAGATTGCATTGCTTTTCTCCGGATTCCGATACGCATACTGCTGTCGCCGCACCCATTTTCCAAGAGCATAGCCCTCCGGTGAAACATAGGCCACCGGGACATCAAGGTTTCCATTTGCCTCAAAATACCGTTTCGCTGCCTGATAAACCTCATTCCACTGTCGGTCATTACGGTTTCCCCAATAGATTCCTATTTTTTCCAGACGGCCGATTTGGTCTTGGGAAAGCATTTCTTTTGCATATGCCGTCCTCTGATTCAAAATCCACGCACCCAGCTTTTCGCCCTCTTCAGTCGTGTAATTGATAGGAACATTCAAGTCGCCGTGCCTGGCGGCATAATTCATAGCAAGTGCATATCCCTGTTCCCACTTGGCATCAAATACGCTCCATATCATTCCCATCTGATCCAGTTGTCGAATGCGCTCTTCCGTCAGCTTTCCATCGTTTCGACGTTTCCGCGCATTGTTGATCCACTTTCCCAGAGGATAGTCATCTTTCGTTTTGTATTTCGCCGGAACCTGCAAATTCCCAAACTGTTCCCGAAATTTTCTCGCTTCTTCCAGACCACGCTCCCAGGCGGCATCGTTGCGGTTGCCCCACTCCATCCCGATGCTGTCCAGCCGTGCAATTTGCTGTTCGGTCAAGTTCCCCGGAATCTGTCCCGCACGAACACGGCGCTGGGTCGTCAGCCATTCGCCAAGGCTC
>ENA-OPCW01001723-OPCW01001723.1-human-gut-metagenome-genome-assembly--contig:-NODE-1723-length-10550-cov-5.685088_pt1 | contig 10550 bp, 10 predicted proteins | sample MGYA00241258_ERZ501496 | MGnify/ENA primary metagenome ERZ501496 (study PRJEB25962, sample SAMEA2042660) | human gut metagenome | biome: human gut; feature: human-associated habitat; material: faeces...
CATCCAGAACGCGACGGGGCTTGATTTTTCCGTCCTGCCGCAGCTGACGACGCTCAAAACGCTCGACCTGTCCGGCTCGACGCTTCCCACGTCGACGCTCGAAGCTATCGGCACGCTGCCGGATCTGGAAACGCTGATTCTGGAGAACTGCGCCGTCACGTCGATCAACAATCTCGTCGGTCTTTCGAATCTCACCTATCTCGATCTGACGAACAACTCCGTCACGGATCTGACTGCCATCACGGCGCTCACGCAGCTCAAGGACCTCTATCTGACCAACAACCCCGTCAAGTCGATCACGTATCTCAACAGCTGCCTTGCCCTGGAGCGGCTGCATATTGAAAACTGCGGTGTGTCTCGTCTGTCGAGCCTTGCGGGCAACACGTCGCTTCAGGAGCTGTACGCCTCCAACAACGACATTTTGGATATTTCTGTGCTGTCCGACTGTGTAAGCCTGTCTGTTCTGGATATTTCCAGCAATCAGGTCAAGGATGTTTCGGTTCTCGCCGGGCTTCCGGAGCTGACGTATTTCCTCGCCAGCGACAACCAGATTGAAGTGCTTCCCGCTTTCGATGCGGCAAACTGCAAGCTGGTGCGCATCAACGTCAACAATAACAAGCTCACCGATCTTTCGCCTTTGCAAGGAGTTACTTGAGCGCGCGCACGTGCTCGTCAGCGCGGGCAGCCCGTTCGGCAAGACCGGCGCAAACCACTTCCGCATCGCCTGCACCGTCGGCATTGACCAGCTCAAGCAGGCGTTCGACCGCATGGAGAAGCTGGAATTCTGAGAATTCCGCTTGTGTCCGTAAGACGGGCATGGTAAAATCAAAAGATAACGAAAAAGCTGCCGTTTTTCGGCAGCTTTTTTCAAAAGGAGGGGCGCTTATGCAGGAAAAGTCGAAACCTGTGGATAACCTGCGCGCGGACGCGGAGAAGATCATCACGCGCGCCATCGCGGCGGTGCTGCCGGACGCGGCGGTCGAGCGCGCGCTGAAAGGCAAGACCTTTTTAGGAAGGGTGTACCTCGTCGCGGCGGGAAAGGCCGCGTGGCAGATGGCGCACGCCGCCCGCGCGTGTTTGCAGGATAATTTCTGCGGCGGTGTGGTCGTGACGAAGTACGGCCACGTGAACGGTGAGATCGCGGATGTCGCGTGCTTTGAGGGCGGGCACCCCGTGCCGGACGAAAACTCCCTGCGCGGCACGGACGCCGCGCTCGCGCTGACGGAAGATTTGACCGAGAGCGACACGGTCGTCTTTCTGCTCTCGGGCGGCGGCAGCGCGCTTTTTGAAAAGCCGCTGCTTCCGCTTGCGGAATTGCAGGACGTTACGAATCAGCTTCTTGCCGCGGGCGCGGACATCGTGGAGATCAACACGATCCGCAAGCGGCTTTCCGCCGTCAAGGGCGGACGCTTCGCCCGGCACTGCGCGCCGGCGCAGGTCTTCGCTGTCGTGCTGAGCGATATTCTGGGCGACCCGCTCGACATGATCGCCTCGGGCCCCACGTATCCCGACAGCTCAAGCTGTGCGCAGGCGCTCGATATTGCGAAAAGGTACGGCCTGCGCCTGTCGGAGCGGGCGTGGGCGCTTCTGGCGCAGGAGACGCCGAAAACGCTTACAAATGTCGAAACGCAGATCACCGGCAGCGTGCGCGAGCTCTGCGCGGCGGCCGCCGCGGCGTGCGAAGCGCTCGGCTACGAGCCGATGATACTCACCGATTGCCTCTGCTGTGAGGCGCGCGAAGCGGGGAGCATGCTTGCTTCCATTGCGCGCACGCATGCGCGTGACGGGAAAAACCTTGCGTTCCTCATGGGCGGCGAAACGGTCGTCCACCTGAGGGGAAAGGGCCTCGGCGGGCGCAATCAGGAGATCGCGCTGTCTGCGGCGCTCGGCATTGAGGGACTTTCGAACGCGCTCGTCTTCTCCGTCGGCTCCGACGGGACGGACGGACCGACCGATGCCGCGGGCGGCATCGCCGACGGCGAGACAGCGCAGCTGATGCGCCAAAAGGGTGTTGACGCTGTGCAGTCGCTCAATGATAACGACGCCTACCATGCGCTCGGCGCGGTCGGCGGACTCATCAAGACCGGCGCGACGGGTACGAACGTCAATGACGTCACCGTCCTGCTGCTGCGCACGGCGGAATGAGGGAAAAATGCGGAGCGCTTGACAACGGGTCGTTCCGGCGTTACGATAGTTGCGGCAAGCCTTTCCGGGCTGCCGGAATTTTTGAAATGAAGGAGCCGTTTTTTGAAGTCTAAAACGATGTCACTGGAGCGTGTGCGCTGACCGGGAGGGCCGGCAAATTTACTGACACACGCCGTTCCTCCCGAGAGCCATGCTTTTCAGGAGGACTACATGAACCGCGAGAACAAACGCAAAACCTTTGAAAAAGGCTATTACAAGACCCACGCCTGCCGCGACACCTTCACCTGCAAGGTCTGCGGGCGGCTCTGCACGCCGGAAACGCCGGCAGCGACCATCGCAACCACTGCCCGAACTGCTTATCGAGCCTGCACGTGGACATTGAGCCGGGCGACCGCGAAAGCGACTGCGGCGGCATCATGGAGCCCGTGGCCGTCTGGGTGCGAAGAGGCGGCGAGTGGGCGATCATCCACCGCTGCAAGCGCTGCGGAGAGCTCAGCTCCAACCGCGTGGCGGCGGACGACAACCCGATGAAGCTCATGAGTATCGCCATGCGGCCGCTCAGCGCGCCGCCGTTCCCCCTCGAGCGCATCGAGGAGATGACCGCCCTCATGGGCGGCGAGGGAAGGCTCCGGTAAGCGGAAAACTGTAGAAAAGGCGGCGAGCTGGACGACGCACTGGCCGCAGGCGGTGCAGAGCTCTGGCCGACATGAACGACTTTGCTGAGATGAACAAAGTCTACGGCGCTCTAACTGGTGGCCTACCGCTTAGGAGGCAAATCAAGGCTTCCGGGTTATCCGTTTTGTAACGGATTCGTGACGTTTTTGTGACGTCATCATCAAGAATACCGGTGGCGAGGAAAGCAATCACTTCTGGGACAGCGCCGAAATGAATTTGCTCAAGGCGCTGGTCCTCTATGTTTCCATCAGCTATCCCAAGAAAAAGCAGAATAGTATGATCCGAAACGTCCATAAAGCGGTTCTCCTTTTACAAGTGTTGCGCATTGCGATAAGGAGAAAATGCGGCGAATCAATTGTGGTTTTGCTCCTATTGACAGACGCTGGGATGTATTATATTGGGCGGCGCAGTGATTGTCAATGGCGGGGCATGTAGGCATAGGGAGCAGAAAAGAAGTTAAAAAGGCATTTGACAAAGGAATGGGCGCTGCAAGCGGAAAACTTGCAGCGCCCATTTCGAAAAAAGAGGTATGGCTTGATCTGGAGATCAAATCTGTTTACTCTCTGCAGAGACCGGAGCAAGCTCTGCGGCAGCCTGAGGAATATGCTCGCCCTTGATCTTGCTCAGAATCAGGAAAGATACGATCATGACTGCGGTCGAAATAACCAGGGTGGGAAGAGGAGAGTTGAACATCGGTGCAATCAGGAAGCCAACAGCCGACGCGCCGGCTGCGATGAGAGCGTAAGGCAGCTGAGTACGGACGTGGTCAAGGTTATCGCATCCGCTTGCAGTAGCGGACAACAGCGTGGTATCGGAGATGGGGGAGCAGTGATCGCCGAACAGAGCGCCGGACACCACAGCAGCGATTCCGATGTAAACGTTGATTTCGAACTGCATGGAGATGGGGATTGCCAGCGGCAGGAGAATGCCGAATGTGCCGTGGGAGGTACCGGTTGCAAACGCAATGATACAACCTATCACAAACATAAAGAAAGGAAGCAGGGCGGGAGTCAGGAAGCCGCGAGTTATATCAACGATGAACTTAGCGGTGCCCAACGAACCGCAGACGTTGCCCAGGCAGAAAGCAGCAATCAGAACGATGGACATATAGGTCATCTTCTGCATGCCTTCGATGACAACGCCGACAGCCTGAACGAAGGTCATGATCTTGTTTTTTGCGACCATCAGCACGCAGGCCATGGAGCCGAGAAAATAAGCAGTTGCCAGAGACATCTTCGTCTCAGTGCTGGAAAGTTCCTTGGCAGGGAAGCCAAAGCTGACGAACATAATAATGATCATGCCAAAGAGAACAACCAAAGGAACCACGGCAACGGAAGCCTTGGCGTTGGAATAATCAAAGTTGTCATTCGAGCTGACATTCAGCTTTGCGGAAGCGTCAGACCAGGGCTTGTTCTCGAATACGGCGCGGTGCTCAGCACGAGCCATGGAGCCGAACTCACGACCGCTGATGGCCACCAGAGGAACCAACAACAGGGCCAGAATGGGATACAAAAGGTAAGGAAGTGCCTGGTTATAAGCCGCATAGGAATCCTCGGCAATATTAATGCGGCTGAACTCGGTCTGAATGATACCGGCAATGACGGCGACCCAAGTAGTGATGGGGATCAACACGCAGATCGGAGAAGAAGTGGAGTCCAAAATATACGACAATTTCTCTCTGGAAACCTTGATCTTATCGTAGATGGGTCTGAAAATGGGGCCAAGAATCAGGCTGTTGGCAGAGTCGGAGAAGAAAATCAGCAGACCACCAAACCAAGTTACTAACTGAGCCTTCAAACGGTTGTTAACAACCTTGTGAGCCAAGGTGCCGAAAGCACGTGCACCTCCGGAGCGATCCAGAATCTCAACAAAGCCACCGATAATAGTGACGAGGATAATCAATTCACCATTCCAACTATTTACGGTCAGCTCGGTGAAGAACAAGTCTTTCCAAAAGATGACAAAAGCGCCGTGGGGGTTGAAGTGAGCGAGTACCAGCGCGCCTGCGGCCACACTGGAAACTAGGGAAATGATAACGTCTTTAGTTGTCAAAGCGAGGATAATCGCAACGATGGGGGGGATTAATGACAAAATACCGAATTCTTCCATGAATATGCCCCTCTCTTTTTTATTTCTTGGTTTTACTTTTTGAGTGAAATTTTATTTTTCCCGGCGAAGACAAACTTCGCCGGGAAAACGTGAGAATTAGTCCTTCAGGAAGGCAGCCATCTCTTCGATGTCAGCCTGAGTGCGGCGCGGGAAGTTGAGGCCGTGCTCCCACGGGAACACAACAAAGAACCAACGGTTCAGAGCGTTCACGTAGTTGTTCCAGCTCCAGATCAAGTCTTCAAACTCTTCCTTGGTTTCAATAGTGTCAAATGCTTCAACGATATCTTGGCAGAACTCCCAGAGCTTGGGCAGGTTCAGCCAAGGAGCGGGGCAGTTCGGCTCCAGCTTGGCACCCATCAGACGAGCCATGTGAACGTTTAGATACTTCCACATGCGCTTGCAGTGCTCCACACTGAAGGTGTCATCGGACAGAGCGGCCGAAATGGCGGGGCCAACAGTCCACCAACCCATAGCCTGAGTGTCGCAAGCCTGGAAGAACAGGTTACCCAGAACCTGATCGTGAGAACCGGCACCACTGGGGAAAATGCCCAGACGGCTCATCTTGACCTCTTCGGGTTCTTCAAACCAAATGCGATCGATATCCTTTTCGATAGCTGCCTTAACGTCTTTCCAATGTTTGCTCATTTCTTAATCCTCCTTGCGGCTTACGACCATGGTCGACAGTGTGTGGGTGATGAACTGAGAATTCCAGACGAAATCGCCGGCCTTCTTGAAGTCCTCGAGATAGCACTCCTGGACCTGAGCGACAACGGTACCAGAACCCTGAAGAGGCTCGGTAACATGATCGCCGTAAACGGCGGACATCTCGCTCAGTGTGTAGAGCATCTGACCGGGCTTCAGGTCGCACAGGAACCACTTATGACGGCCAACGGGGTTCGCCTGCGTGCCGGACTTCACGGGGCTGGCAGAAGGACGGATCTTGGCGTCAAAGAAGTGACCAGTGGACATGGTGTGCATGCACGCCATGCGCAGAGGCTGATCCTTGATAGTGTTCCAAAGAATTTCACACATCTCCGGCTCGGTCTCTTCACAGAGATCTGCTACGACGCGGATTTTTGACTCAGGAAAATCGACATAAATTTTCTTTCCCATTTCCAACATAACCTCCAATATTTTTCTTACACATCTGAATCAGAATGAAGCAGATGTAGTGGACCGGGTGAGTTGTTCGGTCTGATAATTATTTAGCAATTCGCGTGCCAACTTGTAAAACGCCTTTTTTAGGAAAAATTTCCAACAAAACGTTCACTTTCTGAACGTTCCTGAGAATGCCACCTACTTTCTGAACACCAGAAAAGAATTTGTTTAATTTCTGGACAAAAGAAGAAGTTCTGTTCGTAATTTGGATGCACTTTTCTTACATGGTGTCCCAAAAACTATGAAACCCGCGGCCATGTCCCCAGACACCGTATATCGTGGTGGAATAAAGAAATGCCTGAGGATCGGTGTCTCCGACGTGATTTCTGAGACGGACAAATTCCTTTGCGGAACAGATGCAGGTGATTTTAGAAAATTCTGTGGCGGAATACCCGCCCTGAATCTTCTGCAAAGTTGCCCCTCTGTTCAACTGATGGAGAATAAAGGACAGGATCTCGCTGCTTTGTGAGCTGATGATTTCCACTTGATACAAAGATCCCTGAAAACCCATCATTGCCCGTTCCATGACTCTTACGTACAAGACCTGACAGATCAGCATGTAGAGGATTGCCTTTCGGTCCAGAACAAAGGCGGATAGCAGGATCACCGAGCCATCCAACAGAAGGATGGCTTGCCCAATGGTGATCCTGCCCCTTGACTTGACAGACAAAATTTTTGCCAACGTATCTGAACCGCCGAAGGAATATCCAAGTCGAAGAATCATTCCGATCCCTGTACCGTAAAAAAGGGAAAAGGTGATGCAGGTAAGGGGAAGATCATCGTAAATCAGCTGAAAAGAGAAATGATTGAAAATAACGAGAATCACCGGATAGATAATGGACAGAGCCAGTATCCGAAAAAATTCTTTCTTGCCCAGAAGAAAGTAGGTAGCCACTGCAATCATGAGCGTGAAAAGGTAGTTTGTATAGGTGTAGTTGATCCCGAACCAATGCTCTAACACCATAGCAACACCAGTCACGCCAGTCACAGCCAGACCGGAAGGCTTAAGGATACAGTCTACCGCAAAGGCTGTAAGGAAGCATCCGATTAGTATTATGGCAACTTCCTGTACAAAAGCTTTAGCTGACTTTAGTTTCATCGATATCCTCTGATGCAGTGAAACGCGTATACTTAGGTCGTGGGAGCAGCACCTGCAAAGTGGCACTTGAGCATTGCTTCAAACAATGCGCTGCGGAAACCGCGCTCCTCCAAAACGCGGACGGCCTGGATTGTCGTACCACCGGGCGTGCAAACATCGTCCTTCAACGCGCCGGGGTGCTTACCGGTATCGCGAACCATGGTTGCCGAACCGATGAGCGCCTGAGCGGCCAGACGGTAAGCAGAGTCGCGGCTCAGACCGATGGAAACAGCAGCATCGCCCATGGCTTCGATCATCATATAGACGTAAGCGGGGGAGCTACCGGTGACGGAAACGATAACATCCATCAGACGCTCGGGAAGAACCTCGACCTGACCGAAGGAAGAAAGAACCTGATGGAACTCAGCTTCTTCTTCGGGGGAGAGACCGGGCATGCACACAGCTGTCATACCCTGAGCCACAAAGGCGGGGGTGTTGGGCATGATGCGTACCACGCGGATGGCGTCGCCAAATTCATCGTGGAAGCGTTGGAGAGTGTAGCCGGGCGTCAGGCTGACAAAAATATGATCGGGGCTGGCCAGATCGGCAACCTCGCGAACCACATTGGGATAGAAAATGGCAGGAACGGCAAGGAAGATGAACTTGCTGTTCGCGACCACTTCACGGTTATCTTCGGCAATGCTGATTCCGATGGAATCCTTGAGACGCTGAGACTCTTCGGGTACTGCTGCATGTACCAAAACATGGGACATATCAATGCCCCCGCGGTACATTCCGTTCATGATGGCGGTGGCAATGTGGCCGGCGCCGATAAAACCAATCTGATTCATAAGAAATACCTCCTGTTACAATTGCATTATCAGCATTTTGGGAATCTGTATCAGATTCTCTGTCTAGCTCTATTTACATATAGCAAACACTGTGCCAGCTAAAAAAACGGGGCGTTTTGCGCTTTTGAAGGAAGAAACGAAGAGAGAGGTTCATTTTGTGAACAAATGATTCAAAAATAAAACGAAGAGCAGGGAGGAACGGCAAGCACTGGTTGAATATTCTCTACCAATGTGCTAAAATGCACTCAATTACACGGGGCTTGGCGTACGGAGGCAAAGCAACATGGAGCAAGGAATTTTAGTTGTTTCTTTAAAAAAAGAATTCACAAAAATGGTGCAGCAGTTGGCGGAAGAGATAGGAATTAACATATCTGTGATGGAATACGCATCGGAAAAAGAGGCGATTCAGCGTCTTTCAATGGAAAACTGCCCCTATGATGTTCTGATCAGCATTGGAAATTCTGCGATTACATTTCGTAAGAAATTTTTGAAAACAGTTCTTGCAGTGGACAGCCGAAATGTTTCAATCAATCCCATCAGCCTTGATTTTCAGGAATACGTAAAGGAAATTCTGCTTGATGCGACATGCATTCTGTATTATCTGCACGGAAAGACCCCGCTCATTGATATAGAGAGCGGCAAAGAAGGAATCCTTTTAATTGATTGGCAGGGAAATATCTTCCTGTACAATCATCTGGCGGCTCGGTTGCTTCACCTGTCGGCCAACTGCCGCGGAAAGGGTTACGCAGATGTTGGTTCGCCGCTGCTTTGCGCGCTGTGCGAAGATGAGACGTATTATCTGAATAAGTTTTTTGCGGATACGGACTCCAAACTGCTAGTGAACCGTACTCCTATTATGAATAATGGGGAAGTTCACGGAGTATTGCTGAATATTCAAAGTGAGCGAAATGCACAGCGGACGGAGCAGAAAATCAGGAAGTCGCTTTACCGTAAGGGACTGGTTGCAAAATACTCCTTTAAGGATATTATTGGAAACAGTCCGGCAATCTGCAGAACGGTTGAAAAGGCCAAGCGGATCGGAAAATCCAATGCTCCGGTTCTGATTATTGCAGAGACTGGATGCGGAAAGGAATTGTTTGCGCAGAGTATTCACAATGTGAGCGGACGCTGCGAGGGACCTTTCGTGGCCATCAACTGCGGTGCGCTTCCGGCCAACCTGCTAGAGAGTGAGCTGTTTGGCTATGAATGCGGGGCATTTACCGGGGCGAAAAAAGAGGGAAAAGTCGGACTGTTTGAATTGGCGGACGGTGGAACGATCTTCCTGGATGAGATCGGCGAGATCCCGTTAGATCTGCAGGGAAGGCTGCTCCGCGTACTTCAGGAGCATGAGATCCTGCGCATCGGCGGGGATAAGGTCCAGAAAATCGATATCCGTGTGATCTCGGCCACCAATATGGATTTATACAGCAAGGTGCAGGAGGGGAAATTCCGCGCCGACCTGTATTACAGACTGAATGTGATGAGCCTGACCATTGCTCCGCTACGCATGCGCTCAGACGATATTCTCCTACTGTTGGACTATTTTCTGGAAAAGTACGGAAGCGCTGTGCGAAGTGAGTTTTTGCCGCCGGAAGTGACGAAATACCTGACGGCTCAGACCTATCCGGGCAATATCCGCGAGTTGGAAAATCTGGCGCAGCGAATTGAAGCATTCAAAGAGGGGGAGACATCTCTTTCCATGGAGGAGATCATGGAGATCGGAGACGCTCCTATCTGCCGGTCCGATGATGCAAAGGGTCAGGCGAACAGCGAATCCACCGGAATCGGAGAGACGCTCCCAGCAGATTCGCTTGTGGTTCAACTGGATTCCCTTGATCGCATTGAAAATCAGGTTATCCAACATGCCATGAACTATTATGGCGGCAATAAGACGGAAGTTATGAACACCTTGCAGATTAGCCGGACGACCCTGTGGAAGAAACTAAAGGAGATAGAAATAGAAGAGGAAAGTGAATAAGCGTCTACAAATGCCGGAGATAACAACCGAGCGGGTGTGATGACGGATGGAGACCGTCTGCGCAGCTGCAAAAAGAAAAGCCTTGGGGGAAATCCCTTCAAGGCTTTTTAGCGCACCTGAACGGAGTAGAACGGCTTTCCTTCTGCACAGGAATGACATCCTTCGGATCATGCCTTGTGGTGCGGCATACTTCAAGATGCTGCAAAGGTGCAAGAATAAAGAATTCCCTGCCGAACCACCTGCTGCGGAGCCTCTGGCGGGATCGCAGGATATTGGGCAATTTCGGAGGACCTTTTTCAAAAATACCGTTCCTATCCGCAACTTTTCTCTGAACACTTCGCCGGCTGCCTTGTTTTCTTCGGATATTCGTACATAAGGAAGCGAACGCTATGGCCTGCGGCGAGGCTTTTTACCGCCAATATCTGAGCGGCGACGACGCGGGGGTGGAAGCCCTGATGAAAATACGGTGCCCCCTGACACTGTATATCGACGGCTACGCAAATGGAGATGGACAAGCTCTGCGTTGTAGATCATTACCCCAGCGACAGATTTACAT
>ENA-OPCW01001734-OPCW01001734.1-human-gut-metagenome-genome-assembly--contig:-NODE-1734-length-10507-cov-3.822044_pt1 | contig 10507 bp, 9 predicted proteins | sample MGYA00241258_ERZ501496 | MGnify/ENA primary metagenome ERZ501496 (study PRJEB25962, sample SAMEA2042660) | human gut metagenome | biome: human gut; feature: human-associated habitat; material: faeces...
GTTCTCTTGGGGGTTCAAGGGGGCCATTCTCTCACGTGAGAGAATGGCCCCCTTATCCGCGTCCCCCTGCACGGTGCAGGGAAACTGTAATTATATTACATAATCATAATCCCCATCTTCGCGCAGCAGATCCGCGAGCGTGTACTGATCAAGATATTTATTGATGACATCGTTCAGTCCCGCCCAGAGCGAGAGTGTGCGGCACTCCCCTGCGCGGTCGCAGGGCGAGCTGCCGGCTTCGAGGCAAGCGACGGGGGCGAGCGAGCCCTCCATCAGCCGCAGGATCTGGCCGGCGGTGAACTGGTCGGGGCTCTTGCACAGGCGGTAGCCGCCGCCCTTGCCGCGCATGCCCTCGACCACGCCGCCCTTGACGAGCGATTTGACGATGCTCTCTAAATACTTTTCTGAAATGTCCTGCCGCTTGGCGATCTCCTTGAGCGGGATGTATCCGTCGGTCTGGTGCTCGGCCATGTCGATGAGCACGCGCAGCGCGTAGCGGCCTTTGGTTGAAATCATCATAGTATGTTCACGCCTTTCTAAGCACATCCGTTGAAAGGTATACGGGAGTCGGCCTTCTTCAACTTTTGATATTCCTATTATATTACATGGTTTATGGGAATTCAATAGGATTTTTTGAAATTTCCTCTTGACAAATCGAAACATGCATCGTATAATCCCTACATACCTACTTGAAAGGTTGGTAATGAACGTGAATTCCTTCCTTCACCCGTTCCGATGTCGCCGCGGCAGAACATAAGATGCAAGCGATCACCGAAACCTATAAAACAAACAATAAAATTTTGATATAGAACGTACATCGTTCAGGAGGAAACATTATGAGCAAGATTTACACTTCTGCGGACCAGCTGATCGGCAAGACCCCGCTTCTCGAACTGTCCCACATCGAAAAGGCTGAAAAGCTCGAGGCTAAGCTCCTCGCCAAACTCGAATACTTCAACCCCGCAGGCTCCGTCAAGGATCGTATCGCCAAGGCCATTCTTGATGACGCTGAGGCAAGCGGCAAGCTGAAGCCCGACTCCGTCATCATCGAGCCGACCTCCGGCAACACCGGCATCGGCCTTGCATCCGTGGCCGCCGCACGCGGCTATCGCATCATCATCGTCATGCCCGAGACCATGAGCGTCGAGCGCCGCCAGCTGATGAAGGCCTACGGCGCAGAGCTCGTTCTCTCCGACGGCGCAAAGGGCATGAAGGGTGCCATCGCCAAGGCTGAAGAGATCGCCGCGCAGATGCCGGGAAGCTTCATCGCCGGCCAGTTTGTCAACCCCGCGAACCCCAAGGCGCACTATGAGACCACCGGTCCCGAGATCTGGGAAGACACCGACGGGCAGGTCGACATCTTTGTCGCCGGCGTCGGCACCGGCGGCACGTTGACCGGCACGGGCAAGTTCCTCAAGGAGCAGAACCCCAACGTCAAGGTCGTCGCCGTCGAGCCCGCCTCATCCCCCGTTCTGAGCAAGGGTGTTGCGGGTGCGCACAAGATCCAGGGCATCGGCGCGGGCTTTGTGCCTGACGTTCTTGATACCAAGATCTATGACGAGATCATCACCGTCGAAAATGACGACGCCTTTGCCACCGGCAAGCTTGTCGGCCACAGCGAGGGCGTGCTGGTCGGTATCTCCTCCGGCGCTGCCGTCTGGGCCGGTATCCAGCTCGCCAAGCGTCCCGAGAACAAGGGCAAGACCATCGTTGTCCTGCTGCCCGACACCGGCGACCGTTACCTCTCCACCCCCCTGTTTCAGGATTGATATTTGATCCCTCTCTCATCTCTCTAAATGGCGAAGGCCCGTTTCCGAAAGGAAGCGGGCCTTTGTCCATTTTATTTTCCGTTAGCGTCGTTTTTGACTGCCTGCGTTCCATTCGCGCAGGTCCTTGAGCTCGTCGTAGAGCCGGCAGTAGCTTTCATGCCGCCCTCTGACGATCCTGCCATCTTTTACGGCCTGACGCACCGAGCAGCCCTTTTCCTTTGTGTGGCTGCACCCGACGAATTGGCAGTCGCCAAGGTAGGGCGAAAAGTCCAAAAAGCACTCGGGTAGCTTTTCTTTGAGCTCCAAATTGAGCCCCGTCGTCTCGAACGAGGAAAAGCCCGGTGTGTCGATGATCTCCGCGCCGCAGGGTAGCTCGTAGAGCTCAACATGGCGCGTCGTGTGCCGTCCGCGGCCGAGCGCCTGACTCACCTCACCCGTCTTGAGCGACATGCTGGGGTCGAGCGCATTCAGAATGCTCGACTTGCCAACGCCGGAGTTGCCTGTGACGGCGGAGAGCCGCCCGACGAGCTGGGCGCGTAGCGCCTCGATGCCCTCGCCCGTCTCCGCGCTGACGCTGACGGTGCGAAAGCCCGCGTTTTCATAGTATTCCCGCAGCGCGTCCGCGGGGTCTAAGTCGCACTTGTTGATGCAGATGAGCACGTCGCAGCCCTTGAGCGCGGCGATGGCCGTCATGCGGTCGACCAAATATGGATCGGTCTTCGGGATCGCCTGTGAGCAGACGATGACCATCTGGTCGATGTTGGCGACGCTCGGGCGGTCAAAGCTGTTTCGGCGCGGCAGAATTTCGTCGATGCGGCCTTCGCCGCCCGGCACCTCGCAGAATTCGACGTCGTCGCCCACGAGCGGCGAAATGCCCTCCCTGCGGAATTTGCCGCGCGCCTTGCAGGTGTAGAGCTGTCCGTCCGCGCATTTGACATAGTAGAAGCCGCTCAGTGCGCGCTGTATTCTTCCTCTCACGGCTGCGGTTCCCCTCCAGAGGTCGTGGCGTCATCGCCGTAGTCCGGCATGGCGGGGCCTTCGCTGATAACGAAGTTGATGGTCGTGCCCGCGTCCACCTTCGTTTCGGCGTTGATGCTCTGATCGATGACCGTGCCGTAGGGCTCGTCGGATGCGCGCTGCGTCACCTCGCCGACGACAAGGCCGGTCTGCGTGACCTGCTGGCGGACGATCTCAATGTCGATGCCGATGAAAGAGAGCACCGTCACGGGCTTGGGCTGCTCGCCCTTGCTGACGACGAGCGTGACGCTGTCGCCCTCCTGAAGCGTTTCGCCGTACTCGGGAATCGTGCGGATGACATAGCCCTTCGTGATGTTGCTGTATTCCTCGACCGGGTCGTTGACGACAAGGTTCAAGTCAAGGTTGGTGAGCTGGAGCGTTGCGTCGCGGTACTCCTTGTTGATGAGATTCGGCATTTTCTCCGTCTTGGCGCCGGAGCTGACGAAAACCGAGATGACGCGGTTGCCCTTTACGGTCTTGCCGCGCTCGGGCGACTGCTCGATAATCTGACCCGCCGCGTATTTGCTGCTCGCGCGCTGGCCAATCTGTTCGATCGTGAAGATACCCTTCACGTTTTCGTCCTCGTTCGCCTCGTCGATGGTCATGCCGATGAGATACGGCACCACATACTCTGTCGGCGTCTGCTCGCCGCCGAGAAGATCGCTGAAGATCGCGTGCCAGAGCAGCACGATGAGTGCCGCCGCGGCCACCGCCGCGCCGATGATCGTGAGCAGCTTGCGCGTGCCCAGCTTGTGCGGGGATGCCTCTTCTTCCTCCTCGTCGTCCGCCTCCTGCATCTTCTGTGCCTTGGAGACGGTGTGCACGGCGGGGATATACTGCGTGGGCTCGTCCACGGTCTCGCGGTGCAGGTCTTCGATCGTGAAGTCGAGGTCGACCTCGGGATTCTTGCGGAACTCCTCAAGGTCTGCGAGCATTTCATCCGCCGAGGCGTAGCGCTTCTCCAAATCGGAGGCCATCGCCTTCATGCAGATGAGCTCAAGCGCTTCGGGCACGTCGGGATTGATCTCGCGCGGCGAGAGCGGCACGGAGGAAAGGTGCTGGATGGCGACGGAAACGGCGTTGTCGCCCTCGAACGGGAGTCTCCCCGTCAGCATTTCGTAGAGCACGACGCCCGCGGAGTAGATGTCCGAGCGCGCGTCCGTGCGGTCGCCCCTCGCCTGCTCGGGCGACATGTAGTGCACCGAGCCGAGCGCCTCCTGCGTGAGCGTGTTGGCGGAGTTGGCGAGGCAGGCGATGCCGAAGTCAGCGACCTTGACGCTGCCGTCGCGAAGCACCATGATGTTCTGCGGCTTGATGTCGCGGTGGATGATGCCGCGCGAATGCGCGTGCGAGAGCGCCTTCATGATCTGCGTGATGAAGTGCAGCGCCTCACGCCAGTTGAGCTGGCCGCGCTTTTCCATATACTGCTTGAGCGTGATGCCGTCGATGAGCTCCATGACGATATACTCCGTCTCGCCGCGGCTGACGTCGTAGACCGAGACGATATTCGGGTGCGAGAGCATTGCGACAGCCTGCGACTCGTCGCGGAAGCGGCGGCGGAAGTCGGCGTCCTCGGCAAGGTCGCTCTTGAGCACCTTGACCGCCACGAGGCGGTTCAAGCGGTGGCACTTGGCCTTGTAGACAACGGCCATGCCGCCGCTGCCGATGACTTCGAGCAGCTCATAGCGGTTGTCGAGCATTTTTCCGATCATATTGTTCATACGGTGCCACCTCCTTTACTCGTGTTCAATGAGCACAGCCGTCACGTTGTCCGGCGCGCCCTGCGCCTTGGCGAGCGCAATGAGATCGTCAAGGCTTTCTTCCGCGCTTTTACCCGCGCACACGGCGCGGCAAATTTCGTCGTCCGTCGCGGTGACGACAAGGCCGTCCGTGCAGAGGAGAATTTTGTCCCCCTTGGTGAACGAGACCTCGAACGCGTCGCAGAGCGTGTTTTCGTCTGGGCCGAGCGCGCGGGTGATGAGGTTGCGGTTCGGGTGCGTGCGCGCCTCCTCGGCGGTGATGTTGCCGTTTTCCACGAGCGTCTGCACGACGCTGTGGTCGTGCGTGATGCGTGTGATCTCGCCGCCGCGGATCAAATACGCGCGGCTGTCGCCGATGTTGCAGACGATGGCGTACTTCTCCTCTGCCACTGCGCTGTCCTGTCCGTAGACGACCATGCCGCGCGTGCCCATGCCCTGATAGGCGGGGTCTTGCAGCGCGCGCTGATAGACCGCCGTGTTGGCCTTCGCCACGCAGAACGACGCGAGCTCGCGCAGCTGCTCGGCGGTCATGTCCGCGCGGATGAGCGCGCGCATTTCCTTCATAAAGGTCTCCACCGCAACAGAGCTTGCGATCTGTCCGCCCTCGGCGCCACCCATGCCGTCGCACACGACGGCGATGAGCAGCTTTTTGCCCTGCTCGACGGCAAAGGTATCCTGATTTTCATGCCGCCGCAGACCGACGTCGGTTTTTCCACAGGCTCTCATTGCGCGACCCCCTCTCTTGCTTTCATTTCTTTGCGCCGGAGTTGTCCGCAGCTGGCGTCAATGTCGCCGCCCAGGCTGCGGCGGACCGTCGCCGTCAGGCCGTGGGACTCAAGGCGCTTCTGGAATGCCGCGACGCGCTTGCTCGGCTTGAACTCGCTCTCGACCACGTCGTTGAGCGGGATGAGGTTCACATGTCCCGGCATGCCGTGGATCTTTTCGGCCAGCAGGTCGGCCTGCCAGTCGTGGTCATTCACGCCGTCGATCATCGCGTATTCAAACGAGATGCGGCGGCCGGTCTTCTTAAAATAGCGGTGGCAAGCGGCGAACAGCTCCTCCACGTCGTAGGCGTTGTTCACGGGCATGATGCGGCTGCGCGTCGCGCTGTCGGGCGCGTGGAGCGAAACAGACAGCGTGAGCTGCAAATTGTCCTCCGCGAGCGCGTCGATGCCCGGCACCACGCCGCAGGTGGAAAGCGAGATGTGCCGCATGCCGATGTTCAGCCCGTCGGGATGGTTGATGAGCTCCAAAAAGCGCAGTACATTTTTCCGGTTGTCCATCGGCTCGCCGATGCCCATCAGGACGATGTTGGAAATTTCGCGTCCGGAGTCAAGCTGCGTGAAAAGCACCTGATCGAGCATTTCCGACGGTGTTAAGTCCCTCACCTTGCCGGCCAGCGTGGACGCGCAGAATTTGCAGCCCATGCGGCAGCCGACCTGCGAGGAAATGCAGACCGTATTGCCGTGGTGATAGGACATCAGCACCGTTTCGATGCAGTTGCCATCTTGCAGCTCCCAGAGGTATTTGATCGTCCCGTCGAGCTTCGACACCTGCTTGCGCGCGACCGTCGGCACGGTGATGTAGTACTCCGCCCTGAGCTTTTCGCGCAGGGATTTGGGAATATTCATCATCTCGTCAAAATCGGTGATGCCGCGGTGCAGCCAGGTGAAGACCTGCTTGCCGCGGAACGACGGTTCGCCCATCGCGCGCAGCGCCGCGGTGATTTCCTCCAATGTCATTGACTTTAAATCAGTCATGCGTCTTTCTCCTCATGCGGCTGAGATAGAACCCGTCCGTATTGTTGCGCTGCGGCCAGAGCGTCAAATGCCCCGGCGCGCTCACGCCGTTCGGTAGCGAAAAGGCTTCGTAAGTAAACTCGTCGTGTGCCTTCAAAAAGCCGTCCGTCACCTGCTCGTTCTCCTCGGGCAGGATCGTGCAGGTCGAGTAGACGAGAAGGCCGCCGCGTTTCACATAGCGCGCGCTGTTCTCTAAGATCGCGCGCTGGAGCTCCGGCAGCGCGGAAAATTCCTGCGCGTCCTTATAGCGGATGTCCGGCTTTTTGCGGATGATGCCAAGACCCGAGCACGGCACATCACAGATGACGACGTCGAACTTCCCTGCCCATTCCTCGCGGAACGCGCGGCCGTCGACGGCGGCGGTCTCGATGCACGTGATGCCGAGGCGCTGCGCGCCCTCGCGGATGCGCTTCAATTTGTTTTCATGTAGATCGCACGAGAGGATGCTCCCCTCGTTTTCCATCGCGAATGCCGCGGCGAACGACTTGCCGCCCGGAGCGGCGCAGACGTCCAGCACCCTCTGCCCGCGCGCAAAGTCCGCGGCGCAGACGATCAGGTGTGCCGCCGCGTCCTGTACGGTGAAGCGGCCATTGTAGAAAGCGCTGAGCGTCGTTAGGTCGCCCGTGCCGGAAAGCTCCAGGCATCCGGGCACCCACGGGTGCGGCGTGACGCAGACGCCCTCGCCGCGAAGTTCGTCGACGAGCGCTTTTTCATTCGTTTTGAGCGGGTTGACCTGTACGCTGATGGGCGAAGCCTCGTTGTCGATGCGAAGAAACGCTTCCGCTTCCTCGGTTCCCAAGAGAGACACGAGCTTTTTGACGAGCCACTGCGGGTGGCTGTAGGCGACGCTCAATCGTGCGATATTCCCCTCCGGCAGCGGCGGGAGATTCGACTTATTCTGCGCGACCTTGCGCAGCACGGCGTTGACCAGCCCGGATGCGCTGGATTTTTTGAAGGCACGGGTCAGCTTGACGGCCTCGTTCACCGCAGCGGACGCCGGCACCTGCATATAGCGGGCCTGCGCCAGCGCTGCGCGCAATATTTCGCGCACCGGTGCATCCAGCTTGGCAAGGCCCTTGGGCAGGAACTGGCACAGGATGTAGTCCAGCGTGCCCCGGTGTTCCAGCACCGTGTAAAAGATGGCGCTGGCAAAAGCTTTATCACGGCCTTCCAGCTGCTGGCGCTTGAGTTCGGCATCCAGAACAAGGTTGGAAAAACCATCCTGCTCCTGCCGCACCAGCGCCGCCACTGCCGCCGCGCGGGGATTCGCCGCCATCAGAGGATATCCCCCGTTTTCAGGCGCTGACCGGCCGCAAAGGCGGTGCCGTCCATGGGCTTTTTGCCTTCCGGCACCACATTCAGCAGCTGGACGGCCCCCTCACCGCAAGCCACCGTGAGCGGCTTTGTGGCCAGCACGGTGCCGGGCGCTTCGCCGTGAGCTTCCACGGCACGGCACTCCATCACCTTGAGCTTTTTGCCGCCGGAGGTGACGAACCATGCACCGGGCCACGGGTTCATGCCGCGCACCCAATTGTGGATGTGGGCAGCCGATTCGGTCAGGCGGAACTCTGCCATCTCCTTGTTCAGCATAGGTGCAAGGCAGGCGTTCTCATGATCCTGCGGCTGGGGTTTCAGCGTTCCGGCGGCGATGGCGGGCACCACCTCGCACAGCACCCGTGCACCCACGGCAGTCACGCGGTCAAACAGCTGGCCGCTGGTCTCCTCCGGGTCAATGGCGATCTTCTCGCAGCAGAGCACATCGCCGGTGTCAAGGCCCTCGTCCATCTGCATGATGGAAACGCCGGTCTCTGCATCGCCGTTCAGCACGGCCCACTGCACCGGGGCGCTGCCGCGGTACTTGGGCAGCAGCGAAACATGCAGGTTGATGCAGCCGTACTTCGGCGCTTCCAGCACCGACTTCGGCAGGATGCAGCCGTAAGCCACCACCACGATCAGTTCCGGGGCAAGGGCACGGATGTTGGCATCCTCGCTGCCGTCCCGCAGGGTGCGGGGCTGGAACACCGGCGTGCCGTGGGCAAGGGCCACCTCCTTGACCGGGGGTGCGGTAAGCACCTGCTTGCGGCCAACCGGCTTGTCCCGCCGGGTGTACACCGCGCAGATGTCATGCCCGGCGGCATACAGGGCTTTGAGGCACTCTGCGGCAATATCCGGCGTGCCCATGAACAAAATGCGCATTACTTGTTTCCTTTCGCTTCGCGGGCAGCTTTTTTGCCCTCTTCGGTATCCTCATAGAAATACTCGCTGGACTGCATGATGGTAATACCGTCCAGATGGTCGTTCTCGTGCTGGATGCAGCGGCCCAGCAGATTCTCAGCTTCCAGCTCGAACCACTCACCGTGGCGGTCCTGTGCGCGCACCTTGACCGCGGCGGGGCGGGTCACAGCGCCGTTGTGGCCCGGGAAGGACAGACAGCCCTCGTAGGCGGTCTCCTCTTCCTCGGATACAGCCAGAATTTCCGGGTTGACGAAGTCGATGAACTTATATTCGTAATCTTCGGGGATCTCCTCGGGCGCGTCGGTGGTGTCCCACACCACGAACAGACGGCGCAGCATGCCCACCTGCGGGCCGGCCAGACCCACGCCGTCGGCGGCGATCATGGTCTCGTGCATGTCGTCCAGCAGGGTAGCCAGACGGTCATCAAAGGTGGTGACGGGGCGGCAGACCTTGTTCAGGATGGGGTCGCCCTCTTTTACAATGTTACGGATAGCCATTTATGGTACCTCCAAATCAGATGTCACCGTCCGAGTGCAGGTCCACCGCAACGGTGGCCTTGGACGGAAGTTTTTCCTGTTCGTATCTTTCCAGTGTGCTGCGCACGAGGTCGCGGAAGCGGCGGTCGTTGCGGCACTTGACGGTGAGCTTATAGCGGTAGGTGTCGTTGATCTTTTCAATGCTGCCGGGCGTGGGGCCAAGCACCCGCAGCGGCAGGTCCGGCTGTTTTGCCGCCTGCTGGCCCAGCAGGGCCGCAAAGCGCGCCGCCGCCCGTGCCACCTCGATCTCCTTTGCGCCTGCAAAGCCAATGACGCACAGCCCGCAGAAGGGCGGGTACAGGCCCAGCTTGCGGTAGGCGATCTCCTGCTCAAAAAAGGCATCGTAGTCCTGCGCGGCGGCAAGGTTCAGCACCGGGTTATCGGGGTCGGTGGTCTGGATGATGGCAAAGCCCGGGTCTTTGGCCCGTCCGCTGCGGCCCACCACCTGCGTGATGAGGCTGAACACGTTCTCATACGCGCGGAAGCCCTGCGCAAACAGCAGCGAGTCGATGCCCAGCACGCCCACAAGGGTCACATCCTCAAAATCCAGTCCCTTGGCCACCATCTGGGTGCCCACCATGATGTCATATTCGTGGTTCGCAAACCTTGCCAGCAGCTTTTCGTGGGCATCCTTTGCGGCAGTGGAATCCTGATCCATGCGCAGCACCCGCGCATCCGGGAACAGCTTTGCCAGCTCTTCCTCGGCTTTCTGGGTGCCGAAGCCCCGGTACTGCAGCTTGCCGCCGCAGGCGGGGCAGACGGTGGGCGGTTCCATCTGGCTGCCGCAGTAGTGGCACAATACCTTGTGCGCCGCTTTGTGGTACACCATCGGCACGCTGCACTTTGTGCACTTGAGCACCTCGCGGCAGTCCTCGCACTGGGCCATGGTCTGGTAGCCCCGGCGGTTCAGCAGCAAAATGGTCTGCTTACCTGCATCCAGATTGCGGCGGATGGCATCTTCCAGCGACAGACTGATCTCCCGCGGGTTGCCTGCCGCCAGCTCTGCGCGCATATCCACGATCTGCACCGTGGGCAGCGGGTTGCCGCCGTAGCGCTGGGTCAGCCGCACCAGCTGGGTGCGGCCATGCTGGGCCGCGTAAAAGCTCTCGGTGCTGGGGGTGGCGCTTGCCAGCAGAAGCAATGCACCGTTTTCCGCCGCACGCTGCCGGGCCACCTCGTGGGCAGAATAGCGGGGCGCGGATTCCGAGCGGTAGGTGTGCTCCTGCTCCTCATCGATGATGATGAGCCCGATGTTTTCCAGCGGCGAAAAGATGGCGCTGCGGGTGCCCACCACGATGTCTGCGCCGCCGTCCTGGATCATCTGCCACTGCAAAAGGCGTTCGGTGTGGTTGAGGGCAGAGTGCTGCACCGCCACCCGGCGGCCGAACTGT
>ENA-OPCW01001743-OPCW01001743.1-human-gut-metagenome-genome-assembly--contig:-NODE-1743-length-10456-cov-4.939237_pt1 | contig 10456 bp, 10 predicted proteins | sample MGYA00241258_ERZ501496 | MGnify/ENA primary metagenome ERZ501496 (study PRJEB25962, sample SAMEA2042660) | human gut metagenome | biome: human gut; feature: human-associated habitat; material: faeces...
TCAGAGGTATTCTATTTAACGAATACTTATAACACATCTACTGGAACTTGCTGACGGTCAGCGAGGACAGCGGGCGGGTCTATCCCATGAGCAACATGGCCGGCAGCGTGCTGGACGTGCTGCGCTACGCGCTGGAGCGCCCCGGTATCGAGGTGCGCACCGGGCAGGTGGTCACCGCCGTGAAGCCCGCGGCGGAGGGCTTCGCCGTCAAGACCGAGACGGACGTCTTCGCCGCCCGTAGGGTCATTCTGGCCGCCGGCGGCGGCGCGGGCAGCAAGGTGGGCGGCGTGATGGACGGCTATCGCCTGGCCAAGGCGCTGGGGCACCACCGCACGGTGCTGTACCCCTCGCTGGTGCAGTTGAGGACCGACTCCACCTATCCCAGGGCGCTGAAGGGCATCAAGGCCGAGTGCGGCATCACCGTCCGCCGGGGCAGCGATGTAGTGGCGGAGAACCGGGGCGAGGTGCTGTTCACCGAATATGGCGTCAGCGGCCCGGCTATCTTCGACATCTCCCGGGCGGTGTCCACCGGCGGGGAGGGGCTGATCTGCCAGCTGAACTTCTTCCCCGACTGGGAGAGGCGGGAGGTGTTGGACTGGCTGCGGCTGCGGCGGCAGACCATGGGCGCGCACGAGGCGTCCACTCTGCTGACAGGCTCCTGCCACACGCGGCTGGGGCAGATGCTGTGCAAGGCTGCCGGGTTTACCAACCAGCGCGCCGCCGACCTCAGCGACGGCGATCTGGAGCGCATCGCCCGGCAGGCAACGCAATTCGAACTGCCTATCACCGGCACCTGCGGCTTCGACCAGGCGCAGGTGACCGCCGGCGGCCTGCGCACGGACGAATTTGACCCGCAGACGCTGGAGAGCCGCCTTGTGCCGGGGCTTTACGCCTGCGGCGAGGTGCTGGACGTGGACGGCGACTGCGGCGGCTTCAATCTGCAGTGGGCGTGGTCGTCCGGGCATCTGGCGGGACAGCTGCTGTGAGCCTGTGCGCGGCTGCCTTAAGAAATACTTAATGTGCCCTCTGCTTGTTTCTTAATCCGACTTTCTTTACCATGGTACGCAGAACGAGAGAAAGGAAGGTATCCCCATGGAGCCTGTTCTGCGTACCATCAATGCCGTTATATCGGCACTGTTTTTCATCTGCTACACCTATCAATTCCTGTACATACCGCTGGTGCTGCTGAAAAAGCGCCGCCCGGCGGCGCTCCCGGCATTGCCCCACCGGTACGCGGTGCTGATCGCCGCCCGGAACGAGGAGAATGTCATCGCCGGGCTGCTGGATTCTCTGGCCGCCCAGACCTACGACATGTCCCTGGTCACGGTGTTCGTGGCGGCGGACAACTGCACCGACAGCACCGCCGCCATCGCCCGCGCCCACGGCGCGGTGGTGTACGAGCGATTCAACCATGTGAACGTAGGCAAGGGCTACGCGCTGGACTTCCTTTTGCAGCACATTGGTGCGGACTATCCGGAGGGCTTTGACGGCTACTTCGTATTTGACGCGGACAACCTGCTGTCCCCGGACTACATCCAGCGGATGAACGAGACGTTCTCCGCCGGCCACGAGATCGTCACCAGCTATCGCAACAGTAAGAATTTCGGCGATAACTGGATCAGCGCGGGCTACGCCCTGTGGTTCCTGCGGGAGAGCCGGTATCTCAACTGCGCCCGCAACCGGCTGGGCGCCAGCGCCGCCGTGGGCGGCACCGGGTTCCTGTTCTCCCGGCGGATACTGGCGGAGAGCGGCGGCTGGCGGTTCTATCTGCTGACGGAGGATATCGAGTTCTCTGTGTATCACATCCTGCGGGGCGAAAAGATCGCCATTTGCGAGGACGCGGTGCTGTACGACGAGCAGCCCACCGACTTCCGCCAGTCCGTGCGCCAGCGGCTGCGCTGGGCAAAGGGCTATATACAGGTGTTCCGCCGGTACGGGGCACAGCTGCTGCGGGGCACGGCCAAGGGCAGCTGGAGCTGCTTCGACATGTCCATGTCCATCCTGCCGGCCTTCATCCTCACCGCTCTGGGCCTGCTGGCCAACCTGACGCTGTCTCTGCTGGGTCTGGCGCAGGGAGACGGCGCGTGGTTTGCTCTGCGCTCCCTGCTGGAATGTATGGGCAGTATTCTGGCCACACTGCTGGTGCTGGGCGGCATCACCACCGCCAGCGAGTGGAGACGCATCTACGCGCCCGGCTGGAAAAAGATACTGTATACGCTGACGTTTCCCCTGTTCATGCTGACGTACCTGCCCATATCCATGGCGGCGCTGTTCATGAAGGTGGAGTGGAAGCCCATCCACCATGGGGTGAAGCTGGCAGGTCTGCCCACCGCAGTGGAGCCGCGGTGACGAAGCACGGATTCCCACGCCAGTGTGAGCACTGGCTCGGAATGACAGCACTTCGCGCTGTAGGGCGGCACACAGGGCGGACAGAGTCGTCCGCCCCTACGACGGACGTCGGGGACGCCGTCCCCTACAAAGAGGCATACCGGGTACAATAATCAGAGAGGAACTTACCATGTACAACATTCTGGTGGTTGACGACGAAAAGGACATCGTGGCGGCGCTGGAGATCTATCTCCGCTCGGAGGGCTATCGGGTGCTGCCCGCCTATAACGGCAAGGAGGCGCTCAGCATAGCGGCGCGGGAGGACGTGCATCTGATCCTTATGGACATCATGATGCCCGTCATGGACGGTCTGACCGCCATGGCGCAGCTGCGCCAGACCAGCAACGTGCCGGTGATCCTGCTGACCGCCAAGGGCGAGGACACCGACAAGGTGCTGGGACTCAACGTGGGCGCGGATGACTATATCACCAAGCCCTTCAACCCGGTGGAGCTGCTGGCGCGGGTGCGCTCCCAGCTGCGGCGGTATTTACAGCTGGGCGGCGGACAGGTGCAGGCCAGCACGCTGGTCATCGGCGGTATCTGCCTGGACGACAACGCCAAGACCGTCACCGTGGACGGCGACCCGGTGGCGCTGACGCCCAAGGAGTACGACATCCTGCGCTTTCTCATGCGCAACGCCGGAACGGTGTTCTCTCCCAACGAGATCTACCGCCGGGTGTGGGAGGATGTGCCGCTGAACGCGGCGGGCGCCATCGCCGTACACATCCGGCACCTGCGGGAAAAGCTGGAGATCAACCCCTCGGAGCCGCGGTATATCAAGGTAGTCTGGGGCAAGGGCTATAAAATGGAGGGTTCCCTCTCATGAAGCGGTTTTTAGACAAGACATGGGCGAAATGTGCCGCCTTTTTCCTGACGCTGGTATTCGGCGTGCTGACCGTTCTGGGCGGTGTGTGCACGGCGGCGCTCATCTCCTACGACGTATTTTTGGATGATGGCGCCTTTGCCCGCCAGAGTCTGTATGAGAACCGGTGCTACAGCGCCGTGGATCATGCGGACAGCTTTCTCCGGGGCAATCTGGCCAACGCCGGCCTGCTGTCCGACGCGGACGGCTGTGACTACTCCAGCACCGACTATCCCTCCACCGCCGTCACCGGCGAGGAGAGTATACCGAACTTTCTGAAGGAGCTTTCGCAGGACTTCTCCAACGAATTTACCTTGGACGGCTTCGGCTGCCACCTGACCGTAGCCAGCGACGACACCGGCGAGGTGTATCTGGAAAACTTCGCCCTGGCCTACACCGACAAGCCGCTGTACACCGTCCAGAGCACCCGCCTCTATACTCTCTCGGACGGCAGCATCTATGCGCTGACCTACACCGTCGACCTGCTTCAGGTGGAGACCGCCCCCACCTATTCCTACCTGCTGCTCTCGTGGCTGACGGAGCACGCGGGGCTGACGGTGGCGCTGACGGTGCTGGCCGCCCTGCTGAGCCTGTTCTTTTTCTGCTTCTCCATGGCCTCCGCCGGCCATTGGGCAGGGCACGAGGGCATCCATCTGACGTGGCTGGATAAAATCCCCGCCGACGTGTGGCTGATCGTGCTGCTGTGTACGTTTTTCATTGGCTGGGAAGCGTTTTACTATGAATGGGGCAGGGTGTTCTTCTGCGCGGCGCTGGTGCCGCTGGTGCTGCTGTTCCTGTGCGCCTTTGCCGCCCAATGCAAGGCGGGCACCGTCCTGCGGAGCGCGCTGATCGGGCGGATAGCCCGGTTCCTCTGGCGCATTGTCAGAGCCATTTTCCGGGCGCTGCTGCACACCCTCGCCCGGCTGCCGCTGGTGTGGAAAACCGCGCTGGTGGGGCTGGTCATCGCCGGTGCGGAGTTCCTGCTTTATATCAACGATTTCTACCGTGTGCGATACGGTGCCTTTTTGATGATGAAGATCATCGAGCTGCTGGCGGTGCTGTATATCGCCGTAAGCCTGCGGGCGCTGCAAAAGGGCGGCGAAAAGCTGGCGCGCGGCGACTTCTCCTCGCCCATCGACACGCGGTATCTCATCGGAGATTTCAAACGCTACGGACAGGAGCTGAACGATGTACAGGGCGGGTTAGAGCAGGCGGTGCAGGAGCAGATGAAGGCCGAGCACCTGAAAACCGAGCTGATCACCAATGTATCCCACGACATCAAAACGCCGCTGACGTCCATCGTCAACTATGTGGATCTGCTGAAGAAGGAGGATATGCCGTCCCCGGCGGCGCGGGAATACATCGCCGTGCTGGACCGGCAGAGCCATCGGCTGAAAAAGCTGACAGAGGATCTGGTGGAGGCGTCCAAGGCGTCCTCCGGCGCGCTGAACGTGGAACTTCAGCCCACGGACGTGAACGTGCTGCTCTCCCAGATCGAGGGCGAGTATCAGGAGCGGTTGGCCGCCTGCCATCTGACGCTGGTCACGCAGCCGCCGGCTCCCGGCACCATGATACAGGCCGACAGCCGGCTTCTCAGCCGGGTCATGGACAATCTGGTGTCCAACGTGTGCAAGTACGCCATGGAGAACACGCGGGTCTATGTGACGGCGGCTGTGCGGGACGGGCAGGCGGTCATCAGCTTCAAGAATGTGTCCCGTGACGAGCTGAATATCTCCCCCGATGAGCTGATGGAGCGGTTCGTCCGGGGCGACGCCTCCCGCCATTCGGAGGGCAGCGGTCTGGGCTTGTCTATCGCCCGGAGCCTTGTGCAGCTGCAGGGCGGAACGTTCGCCCTGTCCATCGACGCCGACCTCTTCCGCGCGGACATTGTGTTCCCGCTGATATGATATAAAGAACAAGCCCTCCGGTAGGAGGGCTTGTTCTTATTTACGCAAAACTGGGAAGCTGACAACACCCAGCAGCCCCAGCTTTTGCAGCAATGATTTCTTTATGCGGCTCCGCCTGAAAAAGATGCAGTGCATGACCGCGGAAATTGCGGTCAGCACTGCGTCTTTGCGTCTGGCTGATCAATGACCTCTATTTGATAATTCTGCGCGTTGATGATGCGCTCCTGCCTGCACTTGGGACAAAAGAGCGGAAAGTCCCGCAGCACCGTCCTTTGTAGCAGCCGCAGCCGCGTTTTTGCGCTGCAGATGGGGCAAAGCAGCCATTTTTCTTCCGGACTACTCATGACCTTCACCCCTTTGCGCGCTGCTGCCATGAACCATGCGAAAAAAGAGCTGCACATGATTTTGGAGCTTTTCCAGACACTCAGGCTCTCTTTCCGGCTGGCGGTCGCAGATGCCGATGAGCGTCAGCACAGGCGAAACGTACATCATGGCCAGCGCGTCCGGATCCTCTGCGCAGATCTCGCCGGAGGCGATCAGCGCCCGGAAGATACCGGCATGATAGCGCAAAATGCGCTCCACATATCGCCGGGAATAGAGCGCCGCCAGCTCCGGTGAGCGGAACTGCTCGATGGTCATCATGCGGCGAAACCGGCTGATCGTTTCATTATGGAGAGAATATTCGAATATCTGCCGCACCTTTTCGAAGAGCGCGTCGGCGGTGATCTCCGTAAAAACGGGGATGTCCTGCTTCGCGTTCTGTACATGGATGTCGATCTTGTCCGTATCCGCTTCATACTGCGCCGCCGTGGATTCCACAATGGCGTCAAAAATCGCCTGCTTGCTGGGAAAGTGATTGTAGAGGGAAGGCGCCTTGATGCCCACCGCCTTTGCGATCTCGCCCACGCTGACGGAATCATAGCCCTGCGTGGAAAACAGCTCCAAGGCTTTGTCCAAAATCTTCTGCTTCGTATCTTCCTGCTTCATCATCACGCCTCGCTAACTAATATTCGTTAGTTACATTATAGACGCTTTTGGCAGAAAGTCAAGTGCAGATTAGACGCCGTTTTTCCCCTTCGGGCATGACGGTCAAATCGGCACGGTGCGGCGCCGCAATAGACAAAGAATAAGAAAATCCCTCTGAAATCAACGATTTCAGAGGGATTTTGGTCCGAGTGGGGCGACTCAAACTCGCGGCCTCGTGGTCCCAAACCTATGTCTAAGCCTTCAGGCAGAACTGTGTCACACTCTTTGACACTTTCCGGCACTCCTGCGGTTCCTCTTTGGAACGCTATTGGACTGTTTATTTCAGCCACCGCTTTCGGCTTTTGGGATTTGTGTGGGATTGAATTCTGTATATTAAAAGTGCTTCCGACCGGGTTTACATCCAACAGCGGGTGCTTTTTGCCGCAGAGAGCAGCTCAGAAACTGCGCCGCATAAACAAAGAAATAAGCGCTGGCGTGATATTACCCACCCTCTCGATAAACGGAAAACGTGTTGTGGTCGCTAAAACTCCCTCAGAAAATGTGCAGACAAAGAAAAAACTCGCTCATTTTTTGTGATTTCTCCATCGAGCACCGTAGTCCAGATAGTTTGGAACAATAGGGAGTGTATTGTTCCGAATGATGCTGTATTATTCCGAACAATACAGATATATTATTCGGAACAGTTTCATTTTGCAAATATTCTGTCCTTTTCAGTAGCTATTTCCTGCTTTCTGTGATATTGTTCGTTTGCCAAAAGGAGGCGACGATATGCAGAAAGAAAATACCCTGACAGTCGAGCAGTGGTGCGGCCAGTGGTTCACCGCCAATCGGCACAAATGGAACGGCAACACCGAGGGCGGGTACCGCAATCTGATTTACAGCCACATCCTCCCCAGCATCGGAAGTGTGGCGCTCTCTGACCTGACAGAGCAGGTGGTCACGGATTTCTATGACACGCTACGGAGTCAGAGACTCAGCGCCAGAAGTGTCTGGTGCGTCCATTTGCTCCTGCGCCGGTGTATGGACGAAGCAGCACGGGAACAGTTTATTCCATACAACCCGGTGCGGCTCTGCCAGGAATCAAAGGCAGAGGAATACAAAGCAGCCCCTCTGCGCTTGGGGCAGCTCCAGCGTTACCTGAGCGCAGCAGAGCAGCTCGGCGTACTCCCCATCATCTATACAGGACTATCAAGCGGCCTGCGGCAATGTGAACTGATCACCTTGTCGTGGGCCGATTTTCATGTCCGCTACAAGTACATCCTCAAAGGCCAACGTCTGTTGACGCTCAATGACAAGACGGCACTTCTTCTTGAGCGGATACCGGAAACCAACTCGCCTCATGTGTTCCTCAATGCCAAGACCAGAGCGCCGTACAAGCTCCACGAGTTCTACTATCTGCACAAGAAGATTCTGAAACAGGCAAGGCTCCCGTGGGTGGCCTTTCGAGACTTACAGCACCAGTGTATGGAGGTGGGAATATGACGCTTCGGGAATACATCCTCTTCTGGCAGGAAACCTACGACAGGCACCAAAGCAGGTCGACCACCTATGCGGCACACAACTATGTGTTCAAAAACCACATTCTCCCCAGTTTGGGAGACACGCAACTCTCTGAATTGACATCGGAGAGGGTCGGAGAATTTCTGGAGGAACGGCGGCGCTTCGGCAATCATCGACCCGGCAACCCTGGCCTGGGCGAAGAAACCATGCGGCACATCCACCGCCTGCTTCAGCAATGCATGGACCAAGCCATGCGGGATGGCCTGATTGGCGATAATCCCGCCAGAGCGTTCCACTACTCCAAGCCTAAGAAGGTCAATGCCAATGTGCTGACGCCGCTGGAGATGGAGGATTATCTGGATGCGGCAGAACGGCTGGGGCATCTCCCCATGTTCATGCTGGCCTTAACGGCTGGCCTGCGGCAGGGTGAGCTCATCGCCCTGAAATGGAATGACCTCAATGTAAAAAACAGAACGCTGACCATATCAGAGCAGCGCTCTGTAGAACGGCGGGAACTGATCGAATATGGCTCGGAAACGAGAACAATAACCTTGGCATCGGAGGTGGTCGATCTCCTGATTATGGAGCACACCAAGCACCCAAACAGTCCGCTGATGTTCATGCATCTGGCCACGCAGAGGCCTTTCTCGCCGCAGATGGTGCGCCGGATGCATAACGAGATCATCAAGGAAGCGGGGCTTGACCACATCCGATTCACAGATCTCCGGCACACCTGCGCCGTTCTATCTCTGCGGAACGGCATGGAAACCAAGGAACTGGCACGGATGCTGGGACATTACCGGCCATCGATAACCCGGCAGAACTATGAGCCTTATCTGCCGCACAAGGTGCAAAAGGATGAAGATATACCAAACGAAGCCACTCAGGGCGAGCTTCAGCAGGCGGCAAATGTTTTGGATACTCTTCTGAAATTCTGATAGATGTTCCGCAAAAGGTGTGGTATATGTTTGTGTCAAAAGGAGGCGAAGCCCATGAAATACAGATTACTCAAAGAGTTGTACGACTGCAGCTTCATCTCAGGATTTACACTGGCGTGGAAGCTGTCCGCAGAACTGAATAATTGTGAAAACGAGCGCTTAGCCTCCTGCCAAACCGGGAGACTGGGCGCTCGTTTCATATCTCAAAAGGAACATCATAAGGAGGAAACTACATGAGTGATAAACTATGGCGAGCGGTGTATGATCAATTTCACAAACCGCAGACCGATCCTGAAAAAAAGAAAGAAAATGTGGAGCGGTATCATGCGCTGGTGAAAATGATGGTGGCTATCGAACGACAAAACCTGCTTCAAATTGCGGAAGACAAGAATTTTCTCAATAGCGGTAGAGGTTGTAGTTGCGGCGGACGCAGGCATTCAGGATCGGATCAGATATGGTCTTGATCATATCGCCGTCGTAGTCAGCGCCGCCCAGCCGCTCCGCAGCCAGCATATTGGAATCCACCATCACCACATCCGTCAGGTGCCCGAAATAGTAATGCCGCATCTGCTTTCTCTCTTCCTTCGCGTCGTAGAAGGAAAGCTGTAACTCCTCGTTGCGGGCAATGTGCGGATTGCGTAGCAGCGTACAGGCGTCGTCATGGGCATAGGCCGCCTGGGGTGCATAGAAGGAACTCTCCGGGAAGTGGTCGGTCATGACGGTGCTGTAAAACATCCGTTGCCTGCGTTTGCGCGGCGGAACAGTCGGGAGCAGAAATGCCAGAAAGTCCAGAAGATCACCGGAAAGATAACGGTTGTCTCCCGCTACGATCAACCGGCCGACGGCGTACTGCTCCACGATTTTATCGGCTTCGTCCTCCAGCCGCTTGGCATAGACCGATTCGTTGATGAAGCGCGGATTCTTTTTCAGCACGGCGGCAAGGATCTGGTCCTTGCCCTGATGCCGTTCCCACCAGCTGATCCGATCCGCTTTCTCCAGAAAGTAGTTCTGCCGAAATTGCGGGTTTGCGCAGAGGTTATAGTACCGTAGCTCCGTCTGCTTGGTGAGCCAATTTCGCTCGTCCGTCTCCGGGCTGTGGTCCCAGCCGTCCGGCAGATCGGCAGGGCGGAACTCGTCACCCTGAATGGAAACGGTGGTCAGAAACTGATAGTTCAACTCGGTGGTCTTTTCCGGTTTCTCCTTGCTCACATTGGTGATGTACAGCGCATGGCGGTACTTGCGAAACACCGTCCGGTAGTCCTCCCAGTTCATGCCACTGGCAGTGAGCCAGCCGTATCCCTTGAACATGCTCTTGGTGAGGATGACGTCCACATCCCGGACGGAATGCTCCATGCCCCACAGATCGGTGATGGTGTCCGTCCCGCAGAGGGTCAGGAAGTCTTTGAAGTCCACCTCGTGCAGCATACCCTTGACATAGGGCATACGGATCTGGAATGAGGTGTGGACTTTCTTCCCGCACAGCTTCTCGTCCACGACGCGGGCATATTCTTTTGAGATCAGCCCCTCGCCGTCGAAGCAGGTGATTTCGATGTCCTCTTTTTTCTCCACCCGGTGATATTTGCGGGTACTGCTCTGCGTTCCGTCGTCCTCCACCGTGATTACCTCTGTGGGCGGGGGCGTTCGTACCGGATTGTCAACGACCACCACCCGGTGAGGTTGGTCGATGCCGATATCGTCGATGCGCACGCCGCTGGACAGCATCAGCCCGTTGTAGGCGTAGAGCTTACTGAGTTGGCAGTCACCGACGGTCATATCCATCATAATGCGGCGGCGCACGGCATCATAAAAATCCTCTCGGATGAAGGACAGCCGCGCCTGCCGGCTCATGCTGCCCGAACGCTCAAAGGCGAGGT
>ENA-OPCW01001745-OPCW01001745.1-human-gut-metagenome-genome-assembly--contig:-NODE-1745-length-10455-cov-3.572212_pt1 | contig 10455 bp, 4 predicted proteins | sample MGYA00241258_ERZ501496 | MGnify/ENA primary metagenome ERZ501496 (study PRJEB25962, sample SAMEA2042660) | human gut metagenome | biome: human gut; feature: human-associated habitat; material: faeces...
TCATTCTGTATCTTGCGAAAATCCAATATTTGATTGATAAGCCGCAGCATCCTGTCCGCATTTCTTTTGGCCACTTGCATATTCTCCATGCCAACATCAGATAATTTCTCATTGCTGATGACTTCGTCAATAGGACTGGTTATAAGCGTCAACGGTGTACGAAGTTCATGAGATATATCAGTGAAAAAACGCAGTTTCAAGTTGGAAATTTGTTGTTCAAAATCCACTCTGCGTTGCAGATTAGTGATACGTATCACTATGTAAACCACTACCAACATAATCCCCACTGCTATGATGGTATAGAGTAGTATCGCCCAAACAGTCTCACCGAATACAGGAGCAATATGTATAGATAAAGAAGTTACATTATCCACCCATACTCCATCAGCATTAGTCGATTTGACCTGAAACAAATAATCACCAGCAGGTATATTCACCAAACTGGCAGAACGGTTATTTCCAAGGTCTATCCACTGGTCATTCAGCCCCTTGATTCGATATGCATATTTAATAGCCGGAGAATTAACATAATCCAAAGCGGCAAAGGTGATAATAAAATTACGCTCGTCAGCCTGTAAATACTGGACCTCACGATGATTATATATATCCTGACGACGAGAGGTATTGTTCAAATAAATATCAAGATGAGAAAAAACAATAGGAGGAACAAAATCACTTTTATGCAGTTCATCAGGAGTAATACATAACGCACCATATAGTGACCCTAAAAACAATTTACCGGAAGATAGCAGAACCGGCTTGGTTTCAGCCATCAATATTTGATCACTAAGCTCACCCAACAAATTCATTTCTGCATCGTATTTTGATATTTTATTCTCTGAAACAACCCATATATTTCCTTCCTTATCCTCAATAGTAGAAAGAGTCAAATCAGAAACTTGCCCTATCGTTGCATTGTAATGCTCAAAAATTAACTTTTCAGACAAATCACCATGTCCCTCTAGAATATTTATCCCTCCACTTTGCGTTGTTACTATAAGCTTTCCCCTACGGGTTTGGGTAATATTAAGCACATCATTATTGCTTAGACTGGAATATCGTTCCTCACAAATATTGTGATAGAATCTGATCGCTTCCGGTTTCATAAATTCTGAAGGACAAGCTAGCAATCCCCCCGTAGTTCCAATCAGGACAACTCCATTTTCAGCCTCATACAGACAACGAACTTTCTCACATACATGAATAGGATAATTATTAAGAATATTCCCTGAATGAATAAAACGTATATGACCATTTTCCGAAGAATGGTCAATCAAATTAATGCCACCTCCCCAAGTTCCTATCCACATTCGCCCTTTTGAATCTTGCAGAATAGAATATACAGAGTTTGAAGAAATGCTATAAGAATCATCTTCACGAGGTATATATTGTGTAACTTCATAATTATTCTCATTTTTCGGAGTAAGCAAAAAAAGTCCATCCTCCTTTGTTCCCAGCCATATATTCTGTTCTCTATCTTCATAAATACAATATACATCAACGTTAAAAGCAGCTGAATGATCAGCTAATAACTTTCCATCTCTCGAAATATTGCCAATCCATTGTCCTAATGAATCATAAAGACAAAGATTTCCCGGTTGTCTTTTATGATTACGCTTCCATCCAATCCAAAGGCGTTTTTGATGATCCTCAGTCAAGGCACGTGCCATTCCCTTAGGAGTATTTGTTATATAATCAATATTTTTCTGATGAAACGATATATACCCAAAACCGTCATGGTTATACCATAAATTATGATGTTGATCAATCATATAACTAAAAGCTTGGAGTGAAACTAACTTACGTTCTCCCATATCATCATAAATATAAGCCTGTTCCAACTTCCGAGTTACCGGATTATAAAAACAGAACTCACCACCTGCAGGATTAATCCAAATACATCCATATTCATCTTCATGAATAAAAGTGCAAGGAGCTGTAAATGGAATTTCCTTACATCTAGGATAACTCAACAAATCCATGTCCTCATTTTGATAATCCAAACGAATCACTCCATCAGTCACTCCCAACATCCAAATATTTCCTTGCTTATCTTGATAAATATCAGGATTAATCTCTATAGGAATTTCATAAAAAGTGAATTTACCAGTTTTCGGATCATAAAATCGAATACCTTTTTTTTGCAGGATAGCTATTTTATGATCAGACAGGGACTTCAATCCAATAATCTCGAACATGGATTCATCAGGAACACACGGTACAACATTCTGATTCTGATAATCATAGCGGGCAAAAAATCCTTTTGAAGTAGCAAGATAAATATCATCTGCATTCTCCACCATGAATTTAAAAGGCATAAGATTCGCTATACTCTTCTTCCCCACAATAGTAGTTCCCTTATTTGTCAGAATCCATTCATCTCCATCTTTATCCTGTATAATAGTATAAATGCTGTCTCCTATACTATTTTCTGTTTTTCCGGTATATAACTGTACAGATTCCATATCTGGGAATTTATTTTCATCCATACGGAACAACTCGTTTTGCGTACCTACTGCCCACGTTATTCCTTCACGCAATACATAAAGCTTCTCAACTGAATTTACCAGACTTTTATTGAAAAGGAACGGATCTTCATATTGATAGGTACGGGTATTAAATAAATAGCAATGTTTATCATACGTCTGGCACCAGATGTTATTCAACGAACTTTTTTCAATCTTGGTGAAACGATGATTCGCTATACGTACTTTACTTCCAGGATAGGTTTTATAGTTAGTAAAAGAATATCCGTCAAAACGCTCTAACCCATTCCAAGTAGACATCCATATATAACCATTGTCATCCTGAATCAGATTCTGAATATTTTTCTGCGACAGTCCGTCTTGAACAGAATAATATTTAATATCAATCAAACTCTGACCAAACAAAGTCAAGGCAGAAAAACACAACCATATAAAAAGAATCTGTTTCAACATCGTATTTATCTTTTTCGATTATACAAATATCGGAAAAAGATATCACAAACCAACAGACTGAATAGTTATTACAATGATTAGACCTGTTTTTATAAGAAATTATACCGCAAACAGCAATATCACACCATAACCTTCCTCTCCGAAAAACTCTGCCGAAGCTATACTTCGGCAGAGAAAGGAACAAGATGAACGTCTATCCAAACATTCACAATGCTAAACCATAAACTAATCTTTAAAAATTAACAATTTATTATTCTGTCCAGTCCTCCACTATAGCCGAAGGATCTGGATTCAAAATAATAGATTGATTATTAATAGATTCAAATTTACTAAAAAATAAATTGAACCATGGACAGCAATATCCTTCCTTAGAGTTCATACGATACCCCACCGGACAATTAGTACCTGAATACCCTCGGGTAACAGACAATTCCAAACGCTTATAATCCCAATAAATAATACCCTCTCCCCAAAACTCTATTCTTTTTTGCAAAATCAATTCCTTACGAAAATCTTCCATAGCAGATGCCGTACATTGGTAGGAACTGTAACGATAAGTTTTCATAAAATTCTCCAAAGCAGAAATTCCAGCGCTTACCCCCCTGACTAGCGGCTATTGCCTCAGCCTCAATAAAATACAATTCTTCAACACGCATTAAAAGATTATCTATCGGTGCACCTACATTGGCGTCAATCATATTGCCTTCTTTCGGCTTGAATTTTAAATGAACATATGCAGGCACCTTTTTAAAATTCTCATCGGTGAACAATGTATGATATTTAGTACCTGGAGCCTTTCCAGCATCTTCAGGAGCAATCCAAGTTTCTTTGCGCCAATCATCATCCGGGATTTGCTCAAATAAAGCCTTACTAATCATTCTGTGTGCTCCATAGGAAATTCCTCCTACCCCAAATGTCTGTTCTGTACACAAGTGCCCTGCCAAATTAAGCCATACACTGTGAATATTCTCTTTATTCATGATTCCTCCCCACATCCATGCACTTGTCTGAATAGAGTTAAAGGCCGTAAAATAGTCTTTTCCACCATACCATTCCAATTCTGTCAATGGAGCAGCACCACTTTTAACTATAGCCTGTCTTGCACAATCGGCAGCTTTAATATAACAATCCTTATCCGAATCTATATCTAAATCCACATTCTGGATCAGTGCTGCCAAATCATTAGAATACTTTTCAAATCGCGTACCCAATTCTAGCCAAAAACGAGCTTTTAATGCAAATATAATGGACAAATCAGGCATATTCTTAGTAGGCCTCAAGTAATCAGCTAATAGAACTTCTGCATTCTCCAAATCATCCAAGATATATCTGTAAATAGTATAAAAAGGAACCCGCGGATTATTACGTGCTTCTGCTTCCGTTATATTCTCACCAATGATAGGGACTGTTAATCCATATACCCCATTGGTAGCAGCCTCGTCATCCAGCTTAGAAAATCCAGTCTTCTTAAACTCAAACAGACGAGCCATATCCATGTAAATCATCGCACGAAAGGCTTTGGCTATTCCTACATATTGCCTATTTGTCTCTGTAGTATTATCAAGATCCACAATACGGATTAAATTATTGACATTATTCAAAAATTTATAGTAGTAATAATAAATAGAATTCACCTCTGAATTATCAGCCAAGCTACGGCACAATCCGAAAGAATTATAATAATCATAACCAGATTTATATATATAAAAATCCTCACACATAACTTCTCTTATAATACCGTATGAGGTATAGCCCAAGTCCCAAGTATAACCTTGTCCATAAGTATTATATGCATTAACAAAGCCTACCACGGCATTTAACATAGCATTCATAGCAGCTGGTGATTCTGCAATCTGCTCGGAAATAGCGGTAGAGCTTTTGGGAAAGGTCTGTTCGATACAACTGCTCATATTTATACCTGTACCGAAAAGCAGACAGGCAACTACCGCTGTTTGAAATAATATATTTTTCTTTTTCATCGTCTTAAAATTTTTGATTATAACTAAGTTAGAATTGAAGACTGATACCTCCGGAATAAGTACGGAACGGAGCTATCTTTCCTGATGTACCTACTCCTGAAATGGAACGGCGAGGATCCAAGCCTTTTCTTTTTGACCAATAGTATACATTATCGCAAACAAAATATAAACGTAAATTTTTAATTTTCAAATGAGAAGTCCAACTATCAGGTAATGTATACCCCACTTGAATATTTTGTAGATTCAAATAGCTTCCATCAATCAGAAAGCGGTCTGACGAACCAGTCGTATTCAGATCATTGAAATACCAACGTGGAATGGTTGATGAGGGATTTTCTGGAGACCATGCCTTTAGCACATCTTTATGCCAACGGTTACCTACAGATGTTGCAGTTGGGTTACCCATCATACCTGCATAACCGTAATCATAAGTCAAACCACCAACCAAATAGGAAAATTGAGTAGAGAGATCAAAACCATGGAAAGTAATGGAAGTGCCAAAACCACCATACAAATCCGGATTAGGATCTCCACACAAATAAAAGTCGCCTGTAGAATAAGTGGTCGTTGTTTTTTCCTCATTGGTTTCTTTATCCGTATAATACCACAGTGAAAGTCCGTCCTCAGACAAACCGGCAAAACGTTTCATATACCATGTATTGATAGGCAGATCCTCACCATAATATCTGCTTCCATTCATATATCCTCCATGACCATCCATAACAGTAGTCTTTTTCTCATCTGGCAAATAAGTAATCTTATTCTTATAGTGTGTCAGATTCAGATTTATTTTCCATGTAAAATTCTTTTTATTAACAGGAATATAGTTCAGTTCCAGTTCAACACCCTTATTCGCCATATCGCCGATATTATCATAGTACCCAGGATAACCCAAAGAAAGAGGAACATTGAACCAATTTAACATATCAGTAGTCTTACGATAAAACAATTCAACACCACCATTCAGTTTTCCTTTAAGCAGTTCAAACTCAACTCCCAAATTCATGTTAGTATTCGTTTCCCAAGTTATATCTTTTTTCCCCTTACTATTAAAAGACAATGAAAGTTCATCATTACTATTCACTATATTATATCTGTCTGTATAATTATATGAACCTATATTATCATTACCTTGCTGTCCTATGGAGAACTTTATTTTGAGCATATCAATCCATTTCACATCAAACCAGTCCTCTTTAGACATTAGATAAGCACCGCCTACAGAATAAAAATTACCCCACCAATGATCAGGATGAAAACGCGAAGAAGCATCACGACGATAAGAAGCCGAAAAATAATATTTTGCATCGTAATCATATAAAGCACGGAAAAAATATCCCTCCGTATTATAATCATTCGAATAAGAAGCAGCACTTGAACCATCTATAACAGCCCCATTCAATTCATGGTTTCCCCAATATGAAAACATATTTTTCTTGGATGCGGATAATTCTGCATAATTATATTTATAACTCTCATGTCCCAACATTACCGAAATATTATGTTTACCAAAATTATGGCTATAATTCAATATCTGCTGTAAGTTTAATGTAGTAGTACGATAATGATACATTGTCACTGTGCCATTCTGTTCTGCACCAAAACCATAATATGGATTTGTTGTAGTATAATATCTGATTTCATTAACTGTGGTTCCCACATTAAATGTAAACTTAAAATCTTTCAAAAAAGTAATATCTACAAATGCATTACCATTAAATGTATTACCATTCCTATTTTCTTGGTTAAGCATAGATGACTGAATAGAAGAATTAGGATGGTTAGGACGTGCCAATCCCAGTTGTGCCGTCGCTGTTCCATAATCATATACTTTCCCATTTAAATCCGTCAGAATATTTCCATCAGCATTCCTCACATATACAGGATAGATTGGTGCCATGCCCTCTGTAAAGCTGGATAAATCCGTATCATACTTTTCTGTCAAGGAAGCACTATTACTATGTGTATAACTGATGTTAGCACCATATTTCATCCATTTTTTTGCTTGGTACAAGCCTTTAAAACGAGCGGAATATCGTTCATAATTTGAACTAGGAACAATTCCATCATCTTTTAAATAACCAAAAGAACCATATGATTGCATCTTATCGGTTCCTCCAGCAATATTCACATTATATTCTTGACGCAAGGCAGAACTATAAGCTTCATCAACCCAATCATCCGGATAAAGCATATATCCATTAACCACCCTGCCCAAAGTTGCATTGGGATTCAACTTTCCGTTCATACCAATAAGATTTTCGTTTTCAGGATAACTATACACATTATAAGTCAAACCACCATTTTCCTTCGTATTACCCACCATATTTTTATTAGCTTGAGCATAAGCCTCTCCTTCTGAAAGCCCCTTTACATACCTCAATTGATTATATAATGCCTTATAATGTGCTTCATAATATTCACCCGGATCTTTGATATAGTCATAATCAATTGTACCACGAGTATTCACTCCCCATTTTGCACTAGCCGTAACAACAGCTTCACCAGCTTTTGCCTGCTTGGTAGTAATAATAATAACACCATTGGCACCACGTGCACCATATAACGCATTTGATGCTGCATCTTTTAAAACGGACACTGATTCAACATCAGATGGGTTGATATTGTTCCATCCTCCCTCATAGGGCATACCATCTACAATAATAAGTGGATCATTATCCGCATTGATAGAACCAATACCACGAATTATCAATGTTGGAGCATCTCCTCCCGGCTGCCCAGATCCACTTGTCATTTGTAAGCCTGCCACTTGTCCAGAGGCAGAGCCTCTGGCGCCTCCCTTTCGTACTGAAGGACGTTCGTTGTCTGTCTTTTAGAAAGTTTCTCAGCATTTACAACTGAAGCCGATCCAGTAAATGCCGACCTTTTGGCTGTACCATAAGCAACAACCATCACTTCATCCATCATTTCAGACTCTGTAACCAATACTACCTTGACAAAAGATTTAACATCAACCACTTGGGTCTTCATACCAATAAATAAAACCATTACTTTCTTATCAGTTGGTTTAATATTATCCAACACAAATTTACCATCCACATCTGTTATCGTACCATGTGTAGTTCCCTGTATCAACACAGAAGCTCCTACTACCGGCAATCCATCATCCTTGGAAAGAACAATTCCCGACATTTTGGTTACTTGAGCCGATAAATGGCCTATTACAACTAATAAGCACATTAAAAACAGAACAATGCGTTTTCCCATACCATTTAGATTTTTTTTAATAGGTTTAATATGATGGAAACAAATATATTAAATATAATCGATGAATAAAAATTTTATTCACTTTTTTTCTTTATATTTTTTAAAACGATAAGTGTTTTGTGCAAAAATTACATAATAAAAGAAAATATCAAGCCTAAATTATTTAATAAAAGAAGTATCACTTTTTTAACTTCAAGAATAATTCTAGTATGTAGAAATCGAAGTTTCCAAACTGAACCGAGATGTGGGAAGCGTTGTAGAATTTTCAAACTGAGCCGCAAATATGGTGCAATTTACTAAAATAAAAATCACAAATATCTAATAACTAGATATTTGTGATTTTATTTTGTACCCTTAACAGATGAAATATTGAACCTTTGGAATGATTTTCTAGAAATAGTAGATTATCTGCAATCTAATTCTTCAATCACGAAACTCATTGGGGGACTATGAACAATATAACGCCAACTACTATATTGTAATTGGCGTTTTCTTTGTTATGCTAAATATTATTTCCCCTTTTCATTTCTCTGCCTTCTTCAATTCCGTGATTTTTGCATTTACCAACTCCATACAAAATGGAATGCCAGAATTTTTTCTTTGCAAAAAAGAAAGACATTTGGGACTTTCATTCTTATGTCTAAATTTATGCGGCAACTTTCCTAGAGATGAAGCCGTAAACTTCCAATCCATTTTTGCAAGAGATAAATAAAGTTGTCTATTTATAAAAGCGTCTATTTCAGAAGAATATCTCTGTATATCTGTATAATAAAACGCAGATACCCAACCATCCAATTTATTCTTTATTTTAATTAATAAGGTTGAAACACAATATTTATCTTTGCCATTACAAACATCTCTAATTTTACTCTTCAACCGTTCTACATTCGCAAAAGAAGGATAGAACACATTCCCATCAAAAGTAACAGATAAGAAATCCATAGTATCATGTTTATTAAAATTCACGATTCTTGTCTTGCCTCCTTCCTCCAACTTATGAATATTCAAATTAAGTTCTTCTAAAACAGTACAACACTCTATATATGCTTCTTCACACTCTTTTTCAGAAGTACACATTATAACAAAATCATCAGCATACCGAACCAACTTGAATCCTTTATCTTTTAACCTCAAATCAAAAGGAGAAAGAAATATATTAGATAATAAAGGAGACAAGGCATTTCCTTGTGGAATCCCTTTATCTATATTTTCAAAATATTTTTTTTGTTCAACATTAAATGAATCCAAATTCCCAATACTTTGATTTAAAGCTTGCTGAATAAGAGTATTTATAGTAGTATCAGACAATCTCTTAAAAACAACATCGTTAAGAAGAGAATCTTTATCAACAGTACCAAAAAAATTAATTAAATCAGCTTCCAACACATAAGAATAACCATTCTGACAATATTCGTTTATTTTTTCAACAGCTTCTTTAACCCCCAATCCTTTTTGATATGCAAAACTTAGCCCTCTACTTTTCTCTAAAAGTTCTTTAAAATGTTCTTCCAATTCTATTGCAATTGCTTTTATTACAACTCTATCAGAAACTTCTGGAATTTGAAGAGGACGAAATTTCCCTTTACTTTTAGGAATAAGCACAGCACGATATGGAGAAAATTGATATGTTCCTTCTTGAAGTCGTTTGGAGATGGATAAAATTTTATCCTCTTTATTAAGTTCAAATTCTGCAATAGTCTCACCCGTTAGTCCATGAGATTCTTTATTAAATTTTTCCAATTTAGCCCATGCCAAACGTAAACTTTCTACTGAGGATATTTTGTTAAGAAGATTCATTTTTGTTAATTTAAACCTGAGTTGCAAAGACCTTTAGAAAAACAGATGTTCGTATAACAGCACCTTACAATATAGACACACAGAACAACATAAGTTGAGACACAGCAAGAAGACAAACATACTTCTTAAACAAAGTGAACCAACGTGTTCTTGGGCAATCCTGACCATAGATTGAAGATGCAATCTAAAGTCGAGCGCAAACTTAAGTTCAATCCTTAAGCTAAAATCTTTGGCGCTTGGGATTACATTTTTTGGATTTCTTTCATTTCCTTAATTTTTAAAGATTCTACAATAGTCTTCTCACCCAAAGGTAAGCATTTTTTTGACCAAAGCAACTTTTTTAGTTTTTTAAGAAAATCGCTCGGCTGCCCGTCCTCTCTACCATTAAAATGGCTTGTTACCACTGTCTCTAAAGGATGTGATGTGCTGTTATACACAATGGCATCAAACGAGATAGACACAGAACAACATAAGTTGAGACACAGCAAGAAGACAAACATACTTCTTAAACA
>ENA-OPCW01001749-OPCW01001749.1-human-gut-metagenome-genome-assembly--contig:-NODE-1749-length-10427-cov-7.110297_pt1 | contig 10427 bp, 8 predicted proteins | sample MGYA00241258_ERZ501496 | MGnify/ENA primary metagenome ERZ501496 (study PRJEB25962, sample SAMEA2042660) | human gut metagenome | biome: human gut; feature: human-associated habitat; material: faeces...
TTTGCAGAGCAATGGTGCATTAAAAGTAAAGACAACTTTCCTGCCGGATACTTCTGCTGTTACTTCATTGGCTAGAGTGGGCCTGGCATTTGAAATGCCGTATGCCTATAACAAGGTTTCTTATTTGGGACGTGGTGAACATGAAACTTATATAGACCGTAATCAGTCTGGATGTATTGGAATTTACCATACAGATGCAGAACGTATGTTCCATTATTATGTGAAGCCCCAGGCTACAGGAAACCGTACGGATGTGCGTTGGATGGAATTGGCGGATGAGGCAGGAGAAGGTTTGTCTTTCCGTTCGGATAAAGTGTTTCAGTTCTGTGTTATTCCATTTACGGATTCTAATGTAGATAAAGCTACTCATATTAATAAACTTGAGAGAACAGGGATTATAAATGTTCACTTAGATGCGGAACAGTCGGGGGTAGGTACTGCGACTTGTGGTCCGGGGGTATTGCCGCCATATCGTGTTCCGGTGGAGAAGCATACGTTTGAGTTTATGATTCGTCCATTAAAATAACCTAGTAATAAAGAAAAATGAGAAAAACGATTCTAACCGCAGCCTTACTTTGTGCTTTTCTGGGAACTCAGGCACAGGAGTATTATGAGAAACACGTAGCTTTTCCGGCAGGAGCGACTACGGAACAGAAGATAGATATGGCTTCCCGTTTGGTGCCTACACCGCAACAGTTGGCATGGCAACAAATGGAATTCACTTGTTTCCTTCATTTTGGTATTAATACCTTTACAGGCCGTGAATGGGGAGATGGTAAAGAAGATCCGGCCATTTTCAATCCTACCGAATTGGATTGTGAACAATGGGTAAGAGCTCTGAAGGAAGGTGGCTTCAAAATGGCTATCATTACTGCCAAGCATCATGATGGTTTCTGTTTGTGGCCTACCCGGACAACCAAGCATTCTGTTGCTTCTTCTCCATGGAAAAACGGAAAAGGGGATGTGGTACAGGAACTCCGCAAAGCTTGTGACAAGTATGGATTGAAATTCGGAGTCTATCTTTCTCCTTGGGATCGTAATGCGGAATGTTACGGACAAGGAGAAGCTTATAATAAGTTTTTCATCGAACAGCTGACTGAACTGCTTACCAATTACGGAGAAGTGCATGAGGTATGGTTTGATGGAGCTAACGGCGAAGGACCTAACGGAAAGAAGCAGGAATATGATTGGGACGCTATTTTGAAGACTATTCGTCGTCTTCAACCTAAGGCAGTTACCGCTATCATGGGCGATGATGTGCGTTGGGTAGGTAATGAAGGTGGATTGGGACGTACCACGGAATGGAGTGCAACGGCTTTGATGCCTAATTCTTATCCGGGTTCTGATGAAGTCTATAAGAGATTGGGCATAAATGCTATGTCCAAGGATTTGGGAAGCCGTGAATTGGTATCTAAAGCATCGGATTTGTTCTGGTATCCTTCTGAAGTTGATGTTTCTATCCGTCCGGGATGGTTCTATCATGCCGAACAGGATAATCAAGTTCGTTCACTTGCCAACTTGGTGAATATTTATTATCGTTCTGTGGGTTGTAACTCTGTTTTGTTGCTGAATATTCCACCCGATAAACGTGGTTTGATGCACGAGAATGATGTGAAACGTATCAAGGAGTTGACGGAATATATAAAAAAGACCTTTGCCGATAATAAAGTTGAGAAGGGAAATAGGATATGGACAGCCAAAGTAGGAGATACGAAAGAATATAAGGTGAGGAAGAATACACTTGTTAATACTTTCTTAATTCAGGAGGATATTACAAAAGGCCAGCGTGTGGAAGGTTTTACAGTAGAAGTGTTTGCCAATGGCGCATGGCATCATGTGGGTGAGGGAACTACGGTGGGATATAAACGGTTGTTGCCTTTCTCGGATAGTCATGCCGAAAAGGTTAGAGTGACAATTACGGGTGCTCGTGGAACCGTCAATATCAGTAACATAGGCTTGTATTATGCTGAACCATTGGTTGATAAAACGATGAAAGTAACCTTGAGTGATGTCCCGGTGGATGGTTGGAAAACAGTGGGCATGGATGCAGCCGCAGCCATCGATGGAAAACAGGAAACTGTTTGGAAAACCGAAACTTTAACTCCCTTGGTGGTTGATATGGGTAAAGAAGTGGAAATAGCCGGTTTCAGTTATGCTCCTGCACAGGAGGAGGATCTGACTGGCACTATCTATAAATACAACTTTTATGTCAGCCGGGATGGTAAGGATTGGATGAAGTGTGACGCTACAGGTGAATTCAGTAATATCATGCATAATCCTGTTCCTTATTTTGTACGTTTCGGAAAGACTTATCCGGCCCGTTATTTTAAACTGGAGCCTGTTACCGAAATAAATAACAAAGCAGTAACTGCTGTCGGTGAGATAGGAGTATTGTTGAAATAAATCAGGTTAATATATTTTTTTATTTTAGGAGAAGTTATGTCAAAAGTCGGGTGAGAGAATCATCTGGGTTTTGACGTAACTTCTTTTGTATATGGAGGGCATATTAAGGAATTAGCTAATAATCTGTTAAGAGCTTTCCGGATTTTGAGAAAACGTATTATATTTGCATAAGCATAACAGATATTCAACTTTTTGATTAATTGTAGAAAGCCTTTGTTTAATCGATATCACTTAAATGAGTAAAATATGAAAAAAAGCTTGTACTTTCTTTTTATATTAGCCTTGTTCTGTTTGACAGGCTGCAAGGATGCGCTTGTTCCGAAACCTATAAAGCTCACTTGCAATATCAATACATTTGACGCTCCTATATCATGTATCAGCCGTTCGACAGCAGATGCGGATAAACTTTATATTGGTCAGGAAGACGGTTGTATCATAGAAAAAGTGAACAATAATTGCCAGACCTATTCCATTAATAGCAACCGGCGTATATATGATATATTGGAATATAGTGAAGATTCTCTGTTTGTGGGAACAAGAGATGCCGGTTTGAAACTATTGGCTAAATCCTCTCGGCAGACCCAGACTTACTACATAAAAAATAAGAGGATGAATTATTCGGTATATAGTATGGCTTTGGATGATGACAAACAGTGTTTGTATGTGGGGACTAGTAATGGACTGTTTAGATTGAATTTGAAAGATGGTTCCACATCTCATGAACTCACTCCCATTCAACTAGGGAAATGTAGTAAAAACTGTGGGGTGAATAAGGTTGTGATAAAGGAAAAAAAACTATATGTGGCTAGTGAACAGGGGTTGTTTGTTGTCCGTAATCTTGAAAAGGACTTTAAACGACCTGTTATAGATTCTCTGGTTACCAATGTCAGTGTTTATAATGATACAGTATATGCTTTGTTGGAAAATTCGGTTTTTAAGATATCTCCCGATGGAAAAAAGACGCTTGTACGCAAAGGACGGTGCTACTTGTATGCTCAAGGACCCGACAAGGATGAATGGTTTATCAGTGCTAATTCTATACTTTATGTCAAAGACGGTTGCACTTTAGAATATGATTTGCCGAATGGTATCAGTACTATCGCCAGGCAGATAGGCTTTATGGGGAAAGATTTTCTGCATCTGGCATGCAGAGAGGCTATGCTTTCTTTTGCCTTGCGACAGAACTCGGCAGATTTAGACAATAATGTATTGGCGGTTAGTGATAAAAGGACGGGAGACTCCATTTTCTTTATTACCGATGATCTTCGTTTACATCTGTATAAGTTTGTCTATAATCATCCGGAATTCAAATCAAAGTCTTTAGGAAAGATTGAAGGCTTGGATATTGTGGGTAATGATATTATAAAATTTTTGGAAACCAGTCCTAATACTTTCTTTCTTGCTACGCGTAAGAAACTTTATAAGATTAAAGGCAATAGAGCGGAGTGTCTTTTGCAGTTCAGTAACACGAAAGGGCAGAATAATATCACTTCTCTTTATTATTCCACCGCGGAACATTGTCTTTATGTGGGTACTAGGGAATATTTAGGTATTATAGATGAACAGCAGGACCATATTGTAACTCCTATTCCGGTTGTGTCAGATAAAGGGGTGAAAGATACTATCGACGCTTATATTACCGGAATTTGTGAGAATGAGGATAGTATTTATGTAACGACCTTGAACAAAGGATTGTATGGAAGACCTTTAAACAGACCGCAGGAATCTTTCTGGCAGATACGTGATTTATCAGGGTATGAGAGTGTTTATGGTGTGATAATGAATGGTAGAAATAAATACTTGAATACCTCGTTGGGAATCGTTAATGAAGAAAATGCGACCTTGTTGCCAGTGAAACATGTGAAATCAATATCGGGAGCTCTTGAAAAGAATCCTAATGAGGGCTTTTTCATACTCTATTATTATGGTATGAGTTTTAAGGGATTGGATGATGCCGGTGTCCCAGAACCATTATTCTGCGATTTGGCTTTTAGCAAGCCTTGTATTGCCGTCAATGGACGGAAAGCGGTTTTGGGATGTAAGTCAGGATTATTCCTTTTTGATGGTAAATCAGGCTTGCTTCCTATCTCGATAGAAAAAGAAGAGATGTCCTATGCGCTGTATATCATCCTGTCAATAGCGGTGCTGCTATCGGCTTTTCTTGCTCTTTTCCTTTTGAAAAGACGGAAAAAAGGAACTCGGAAAGCGCTGATGGATAAAAAAGGGATAAATCCGGATGATGTCGGGATGAATTGGGAGGAACTGGAAATGGACGTTCATAAGGTTGACAAAAAAGTCAAGACCCTGTTTGATGCCTTGGGATACAGAAAAACAGAGGGAGAGGATGATATGCGTCAGGAACTGAAACAGGTGTGTTTGGATTTTGCTGACAAATATCCTGAATTGGGTAAATTATCCTTTATGAAACGAAGGGGAAAAGAAAGGTATTTTATAACGATACTTCTGATGATAGAAGATATTGATGCTGCTATTATTTCAAGAGTGCTGGATGTGGATCAGGCAACGGTAACAAGACATAAGTATAATGTAAGGAAAGAAATAGAACAACTTTATCCTGATGGGGAGTTTGATTGTAAAGTCATCAATCTGCTTTATGACCGTATCAATTCAAGAAGAAAATAAGTCCATCTTTAGAGTTATCTCAATTTACTGTATTTCGTAGAGCCGGCTTCGTGTATCTGTTTTGTTATGAGGAATGGCTTTTTTGCCGGAAGTGCTGAAACACTTCCGGCTCTCCTTTTTTTCTCCTTTTCTCTTCTAGGATGTTTTGGTCATATAAAAGGAGGAAACGGGATTAAAAAGGTATTTTCGGGATAATTTCAAACACTACTTTTGTTTCCGTCAGATGCGGACACTCTGATTGTTTGTCGTACGTTCCGTAGATGATTAAAATGTTTTTCGAAAAACCAATTGAATTTTATTAATTAACCGTTTAAACTAAACTTTTATCATGAAAACAAAGTTTGCCTTACTTCTAGTGTTTTGTGCCATTTCATTAAACATCTTTGCACAAGAGAAAAAAATAAAGGATAGAAGAACCAATCCCGAACTTTATTATTTGGAAGAATCGGAGGTTGCCAATAGTCTGGAGTTACTGCCTCCTCCTCCTGAAGCAGGAAGTATTTTGTTCTTGTATGACAAAGCCCGTTACGACTGGGGGAAATTGCAAAGGGATACTCCTAGGGGTGAACAAGCTGTCAGTGATGCCCGTGTAAATGGTGATGGCGTTCCCTTTGCCTTTTCGGAGGCTTTTGGTATTGAAATAACGAGGGATAAAACGCCGGAACTGTATAGGCTCATTATTAATATGAGAGAGGATGCCGGAGATTTGGCTACCCGTCATGCTAAAGAGTATTATATGCGTGTACGTCCTTTTAGTTTTTTCAATGAAATGACTTGTAATCCCGAACAGCAGGAAGAACTTTCAACGAACGGTTCCTATCCTTCGGGACATACAGCCATAGGATGGGCTACTGCCCTTGTTTTGGCAGAAATCAATCCTGACAGGCAGAATGAGATTCTGAAAAGAGGATTTGAAATGGGACAGAGTCGTGTTATTTGTGGGTATCATTTCCAAAGTGATGTAGATGCTGCCCGAATTGTGGCGAGTGCTGTTGTTGCCCGTCTCCATGCCAACGATGCTTTTGTGAAACAGCTTAATAAGGCGAAAGATGAGTTCTCCAAGCTGCAAAAAGCAGGACTCATTCAGTCTGTTTCCAAAAAATAATTCCCTATAACTTAACCATAAACCGTAACTATTTAATGTAATGTTTTTCTTAGATGAACCGGACAAGAGTATTTGCTGAGCCTAAAAGCATGACTATTGATCGGATGCTGATGGGAGGAGGAGTCTGACTGATTGCTTTCATTGTGTGGTCTTACAGATTCTTCACTGCCCTCAGTATGATAAAAATCAGAGACAGACTGACAGGATACTTGGATGGTTACCATTAAAACTGTATATTATGAAAAATCTTATATCATTAGGAGTTTTTCTCCTGATATTGCTCTCCGTACAGGTAAATGCACAGGAACAATCAGTTTTGAAAATACGTCCTACAGGACGAATCTTGATGGATGGAGGCTTGTTTCATTCAGATAATAAAAACTTTGTAGATGGTGTAGCGATTCCTGATGCCCGGATAGGTGTAAAAGCAACCTATGGAAAATATAAAGCGAAAGTGGATATAGGCTATGCGTATGGAAAGGTCAGTTTAAAAGACATATTTGTAGAAAGACAATTTTCCTCACATGCGTTATTACGTGTAGGGAATTTTGTACATCAGTTCGGGCTTCAAAGTTCTACTAGTTCGTCTATGAAAGTAACCATGGAGGAGCCGGCAAGTAATGAGGCTTTTTTCAACAGCCGGCTGATGGGGGCTATGTTTGTGTATGACAAAAATGATTTTTTCGGTACAGCTAGTGTTCATGTGGAGAGCGAGGCTCTTAAGAAGAAATCCAATGAATTGGGTAAAATGGGTTATGGTGCTATGAGCCGCCTGGTCTATCGTCCTTTACATGATACAGGGAGATTGTTTCAGTTGGGTATTTCCGGTGCTTACGAAACACCTAGATACAATAGCGAACCTACACTTAACCATACTAGCTTTGACTTGGGGGCTAATTTCCCGACGCGTATTGCAAAAGTCAGAGCTGTGAATGCCTTGATTCCGGATGCAAAGAACCTGATAAAATTTACACCGGAGATGATAGCAGGATATGGTCCTGTGGCATTGGAAGCACAATATTATTATCTTCAAGTGAACCGGAAAAAGGATTTTAAGAATTATAAAGCGAGTGGTATGTATGGAATACTGAGAGGTTTGCTGATAGGTGGTAATTATAGATATTCACATACGGATTGTGGTATTGCCACTCCGGACTCTGGTTCGTTGGAATGCGTATTCGGATATAACTATACTGATATGTCGGATACCCGGTCCCATATTTATGGCGGGCGTTTGAACGATGTCTCTTTTACTGTCAATTATTATATCAATAAGTATATGATATGGAGATTCCGGTACTCTTATACTAAGATAACGGATAGAGTGGGATTTGAAAATCAGTCATTAAGTGCGTTTCAGACACGTTTTCAAGTGATATTTTAAATAGAGGGTCAGAGTTTCATTTTGTTTCAAGAGTTTGAAGCAAGGTGGAACTCTTATATTTGAAACAGATTGGGTGGCAAGAAGAATGTCCTTTTGGGGGTAGAGGGTAGCATAAACCTGTTACTGTAAGAACGAATATTGAAAAATAGCTTTATCTTTGTATTCTTTATACTAGGAATTAAATGAAAAACAAATGAAAGAAGCAACCATAACTCCTTTTGCAAAGCCGCTATATATAATGACCAAACCTGTAGGTGCGGTTTGTAATCTGGCCTGTGATTATTGTTACTATTTGGAAAAATCCAAGTTATATGAGGAACAGCCGCGTCATGTGATGAGCGATGAATTACTGGAGAAATTTATTAAAGAATATATTCAGTCGCAAACCATGCCGCAAGTTTTGTTTACCTGGCATGGGGGAGAAACTTTGATGCGTCCTTTAGTTTTTTATAAGAAAGCCTTGGAACTTCAGAAAAAATATGCAGGTGGTAGAACCATTGATAATTGCATTCAGACAAATGGCACATTGCTGACAGATGAATGGTGTGAATTCTTCCGTGAGAATAATTTTTTGGTAGGCATTTCTATAGACGGTCCTCAGGAATTTCACGATGAATACCGGAAGAACAAGATGGGACAACCTTCTTTCTATAAGGTAATGAAAGGGATTAACCTGTTGAAAAAGCATGGAGTGGAATGGAATGCCATGGCAGTGGTCAATGACTATAATGCAGATTATCCGTTGGACTTCTATCGTTTCTTTCGTGACGAACTTGATTGTCATTATATACAGTTTACTCCCATTGTCGAGCGACTGTCTAGCCGTGCGGACGGTCTTCGGCTTTCTTCATTAAAGCAAAAAGACGGTGAACTGGCTCCTTTCTCCATTACTCCCGAGCAGTGGGGGAATTTCCTTTGTACTATTTTTGACGAATGGGTACTGAATGACGTGGGCAATTACTATATTCAGTTGTTTGATTCTACGCTGGCCAATTGGGTGGCCCGGAATTCTGCTGGATTCCGTCCGCGGTTGCTTTCTGCGACTCTTTTCCGGCTTCCTCTCCGCCTTTCTTGGCCGCCTCCGTGACTTCCTTCTGGCCGGATTCGATCCCGCTTTTTGCTTTTTCCGTGTGCTCTTTGCCGCTCTTCTCTCCGGCTTCGCCTGCCGCCTGTGCGATCTCCTGACCAGTACTGTCCCAGTTGGTTATAATGGCAGCTAATTTCTCTGAATAGGCTTCTGCCGCTTCGCCACCACTCTCAGAATATGCTGCCACTGCATCTTGTAATTCTTTTTTTGACATTTCTGTGCATGCTTTGACAAGATTTGCACTCTGAGGTCCCAGATCAACCAAATATGAAAAAAATTCTTTCGTCATGCCCTCTCCGGCACGTCCTGCAAGGGTTATCAGGTTATCTGCCCACTGATCTACACCATTTGCTGCACTTTTCAGATGTGTTACTACATCTCCTGCTGAAATCTCTTCACCGCCCGAAAAATCTTCGTATGCATTTACAACGCCTTTCAAGTTGTGGATATTCGTGAACCGGCAAAAAAGAATGCACCGGTAGAACATTTTGCCTTTGTTCCTGAGAGCAGTATTGTTGACAGTATTCCTGAAGACTATACCGTAATAACAATCCCTGTAAAACGCGTTGTTTGTATGACTACTCCGCAGCTGAAAGGTTTCAGTATGCTGAATGCTTACGACTGTGTAGTGGCTACGAGTGATACCAAACGTATGCAGGACAAGGAATGGTTGAAACGGTTGGCCGACGGCCGTGTAAGCAGAATAGGCATTGAAGGTAATTTCAATTCAGAAATTGTCATGGCCAAGGATCCTCAAGTAATACTGGTCTCTCCCAATCGCAGAGGAGGGTATGAAGTCCTTTCTGAAACAGGTATACCCATCCTGCCTTTTTGGGCTTTTAATGAAACATCTGCTTTAGGCCTGAGTGAATGGATTAAGGTAACGGGTATCATGCTTAACAAAGAAGCAGAGGCTACATCCTTGTTCAATAAAATGGCGGCCGAATATAATTATTGGAAAGAGATGGCGGCAAAGGCAGATAAACGTCCGACTATTTTTAGTGGAGAGATGAGGGGAGGGCACTGGTATGTCCCCGGTGGGCAAAGCTTCTATGCACGTTTGTTCAAGGATGCAGGTGCGAAATATTTTTATGAAGATGACACACATACCGGAGGTGTCTTGCTGGATTATGAAACTGTCTATTCCAAAGCTTACAATGCGGAGTTCTGGAGAATCATGAATGGTTATGCCGGAGAATACAGTTATAATGTTATAAAAGCAACAGACGAACGTTATGCAGATTTTCTGGCATTCAAAAAGAAACAGGTTATATATTGTAATCTGGAATATGAACCTCTCTATGAAAACATGACAGCAATTCCACATGTTCTGTTAAAGGACATGATAAAAGCCATTCATCCGGAGATTTTGCCCGATTATGTTCCCGCATATTACAAGCGGTTGAAATAGTGAATATATACGGAGTCTTGGTTTAAATAGAAATCCCTTATTCAAGTTGGTCGATTTAAGAACCAATGTCGAATAAGGGAATTTTTATTGTTTCATTCTAAAATGAGAAATAATACGATTCCTTATTATTTCTGCATCTTTTTCTTTATTTCCTTGTATGCCGTCACCCAATCGGTGTCTAATTTGAACGGGGTAATGTAATTGGAATCATTAATAAATGATTCTGTAGTTTCATCGTCTTTATCATTGAAAAAGGGATTGTCTACACTGGTTTCAATAAACAGGGAGATTACCTTGCGACGTTCGTCTTCATCTTTGACTGTTCCCATATATTTAAAGAAATCTGTAACGTAATTTTGCATGGCGATGGCCTGTTCGTCCATAATCTTGTATT
>ENA-OPCW01001758-OPCW01001758.1-human-gut-metagenome-genome-assembly--contig:-NODE-1758-length-10387-cov-3.060201_pt1 | contig 10387 bp, 7 predicted proteins | sample MGYA00241258_ERZ501496 | MGnify/ENA primary metagenome ERZ501496 (study PRJEB25962, sample SAMEA2042660) | human gut metagenome | biome: human gut; feature: human-associated habitat; material: faeces...
ATTTCCTCTTTTCCAAAATATAATCTGTATCTTACTAACTTCTCTGTCGTACTTTCTTATGAAATAATTTTACCAAATACCATTACTATATTCAATTTTAAAATTGTTTTTATTGCTTTGGCACAACGCCGAAGATTATAAGGTCTTCTGTCCCCTCATTCTTCATTCCATGCTTGTGTCCCTTTGGACAATAATGTGCCTGACCTGCTTTTAAAATTTCTGTTTTTCCATCAATATAAACTGTAGCCTGGCCTGAAACACAAAAGACTTCTTCGCTGTTGTCTGTATGCTCATGAATACCAATAGATGCTCCCGGCTCTAATACTCCGTATAAAATTCTCATGTTTTCATCATTGTACATTTTCGCCCTTGTGTCTTTTTCACCACCATTAAAATTGTGAATTACTGTTTCTTCCATATTTTCAAAATCTAATAACATTGTGAACCTCCTTGTAGTTTTGCAGTGCAACAGGAGTTACATCAACTGTAACTCCTATTTTTTATAAATACATTTTTGCAACTGCTACTAATACATTCTTATTTGTCTTGTATATTTTTTTGTACTGCCTATTCTTTACCGGTGCAGGTACTAATCCTGTTTCCAATGTACAGTTTAGTATGTTTCTGTCATCAAGATAATCACTAAATGTTCCATACTGAACCTTACCGCTTAAAACGTGAGTATAATGTGTCATTGAATAAAGCATATTGCTAAGCTTTGTGTGATTAAGGTGATACATTACTTCTCCTGCCTGATGATAACAAATTACTACGTTAGGTTTTACTTTTTCTACTACTGAGATCTGTGCCTTTGTTTCCGGTTCAGATACCGGTGTTTTGCCCGTATAATTCTTGTGCGCCGGTGCTTTTGCTCCTTTTCTGTTAAATCCTTCTGCATAGTTTCTATTAATATCTACACCTCTGGCATTAGCTTTCCACTCTTTAAAGCTGAATCCTTTTGCTATTTTGTAGAGATTCTTGCGTAATGTGGCATTTCTTATTTTCTTTGGTCCATACTGACTGATTGTTACTCCATCAGGATTTACCATTGGCATAATTACCATTTTAACATTGTTAAAGATTTTGCTGTATTTTTTTCCCTGATACTTCTTGGAGTCATATCCTCTACAGTAATCCTCAATAACATTCATTATAAACTTAGTGTTCATATACTCTCTTGCATGTACAGATGTTTCAACATAAACTGTTTTCTTAGCTTTTGCATTACCAAGTGTAACATAGTATAAGTTTCTTTTATCTAAACTTTTTCCTGCAATGTCAACTTTAAATATTGAGCCATAAGCATTTTCCAACTTTTTAAGGTCTCTCTTCATATCATTATATGAATATTTCTTATCTGCTGCATTTACAATCTTCTTGGCATTGCATTTGTATGTAATGTACTTTGATTCAACTAATAATTTCTGATTGCCTACCTGAATCAATGAATATCCATTGTTGCATTTCTTGTAAACATAATAACGGATACCTTTTTTTACTTTTGTTACTTTCTCTAACTTTAAGTTATATGCTGTAACTGTTTTCTTTACATAACCACCTTTTTTTACGTTCTTTCCTGTTGTGTCAACATCCGGCTTAGTAGTTGGCTGTACCGTAGTTGGCTGTTCAACCTTTGTAGTGGTTTCCTGTGGTGTTGTTACAGCGGGTGTAGTTGTTTCAGGTGCTGTAGTTGTTTCCTGAGGCGCTGTTGTTACCGGAGCTGTTACTTCTTCGGCCTTTACCTCAGTCAAATTAATTCCCAATGCAATGATACCAATTAGCATTAGAATTTTTAATGTTTTTTTCATAAGTTCTTTCCTTTCAACTTTTTTCTCCCATATGTAAGTATTGTATCATAAAATGACCTTTAAATGTTCTTTATTTTGCTTATATAGCCATTGAATCTAAAAAAGACAAAGTCTCCAAACTGTTGAAAACTTTGCCTTTCCTATTAGAATATATTACAAATGTAGAACTCTATCTTTTATTTCCTGAGTTCTTCCCTGATTCCAGAACTGTGTTCCAATATAACCGCATGTTCTTCTTGCAACACTCATCTTATCCTGATTACGGTTTCCGCAACTTGGACATTCCCATACAAGTTTTCCATTCTTTTCATCAGTTACTATTTGTATTTCCCCATTGTATCCACAGCATTCACAATAATCTGACTTAGTGTTAAGCTCTGCATACATAATATTGTCATAAATAAATTTCATAACCTGAATTACAGCTTCGATATTATCCTGAAGGTTAGGAACTTCAACATAACTGATAGCTCCACCAGGAGATAACTTCTGAAATTCAGATTCGAATTTAAGCTTGCTAAAAGCATCAATCTTCTCTGTTACATGAACATGGTAACTGTTAGTAATATAGTTCTTGTCTGTTACACCTTTTATAATGCCAAATCTCTTCTGAAGGCATTTAGCAAACTTGTAAGTTGTTGATTCCATAGGTGTTCCATAAACAGAATAGCTAATATTTTCTGCTGCTTTCCATTCTGCACATTTATCATTAAGTTTCTGCATAACCTTTAAAGCAAATGGCTTAGCTTCGGGATCTGTGTGTGACTTTCCTGTCATTCTTACACACATTTCGTAAAGTCCTGCGTAACCTAATGAGATAGTTGAATATCCATTGTATAATAACTTGTCTAATGTTTCACCCTTCTTAAGTCTTGCCAAAGCACCATTCTGCCAAAGAATAGGGGCAACATCTGAAGGTGTTCCAAGTAATCTTTCATGTCTGCATCTTAAAGCTCTGTGACAAAGCTCTAATCTTTCATCTAATATCTTCCAGAATAGATCCATATCTCCATTAGAAGAACATGCCACATCAACCAAGTTGATTGTTACAACGCCCTGATTAAATCGTCCATAGAACTTGTAGCTTCCGTCAGGATTTCTCTGGCTGTCTTCAACTGTTAAGAATGAACGACATCCCATACATGGATATACACATCCGTTCTTCATTTCACGCATAACCTTAGCTGAAATGTAGTCAGGAACCATTCTCTTTGCTGTACATTTAGCTGATAAAACTGTTAAATCCCAATATTTAGAATCAGGTGTAACATTATCTTCATCAAGTACATATATAATCTTAGGGAATGCAGGTGTAATCCAAACACCTTTTTCATTTTTTACACCCTGTATTCTCTGTTTTAAAACTTCTTCAATTAATACTGCAAGGTCATCTCTTGTCTGTCCTTCAGGAACTTCATCCAAATACATAAACATTGTAACAAAAGGTGCCTGTCCATTACATGTCATTAATGTAATAAGCTGGTACTGAATAGTCTGAATACCTCTTGTGATTTCATCACGAAGTCTTCTTTCAACAATCATCTTAAGCTGTTCGTCTGAGTAGTTAACTCCCACTTCATCACGTTCCTTCATTACTTCCTCAGTAATCTTGTCACGGCTAACCTGTACAAAAGGTGCAAGATGTCCTAATGAAAATGACTGTCCGCCGTACTGGTTACTTGCAACCTGTGCCACAATCTGAGTTGTAACGTTACAAGCTGTATAAAAACTATGAGGTGGATCAATCTTTGTTTCTGAAATGCATGTTCCATTCTCTAACATATCTTTTAAGTTAATAAGGTCACAGTTATGTTCCTTCTGTGCAAAATAGTCAGAATCATGGAAATGAATAATCCCCTGTTCATGTGCCTGCGTAATTTCATCAGGCAATAAAATACGTCTAGTTAAATCCTTGCTAACCTCACCCGCCATATAATCACGCTGAGTTGAGTTAATCGTAGGATTCTTGTTTGAGTTCTCCTGTTTCACCTCTTCATTGATCTGATCAATAAGTGCGAGTATTCCATCATCAGTTGTGTTAGCCTTTCTTGCCATATCTCTCTTATATCTGTAACGAACGTAAATCTGCGCAACTTCATATCCACGCATCTCCATAATGCCACGTTCTACCATATCCTGAATATCTTCTACTGCTGTAGCATGGTTTGACTGACAAATCTGATCCATAACAATCTTGCCAACAGCCTCAATCTGGTACTCATTAAGTCTATGTATCGGTTCTACTTCGTTATTAGCCTTTCTGATGGCATTAAGAATCTTTTGCACATCAAAAACCACTTCTTCACCATTTCTTTTAATTACTCTACGTGTTATCGTCTCCATCTTGTTTCTCCCACAATGTATTATCTTTATATATCTTTATTTTTTAAATGTACTATATCTTGTGTTCACCTAAAGGATTATAACACAATATATTCCAAATTGTATAGTGCCAATTGCAACAAATTTTATTAAATATTTTATTAAATATTTTTTTATTTTTCTTATTTCCCCATAAATAAAGGCTTTTTCAGGTTAAATGGTTTACATATTATCTGCCTGATTTTTTTTCAAAATTTTTAAATACTCCATTTATCACAATCAATGAGATAACTGCTGCCACAAAATCTGCTATAGGTGCTGAAAACATTATGCCCTCTACACCTTCTAAGCCTATTTTTATAAATATAATAGGTAATATTACTAACAACGGAAGTAAGAATATAATCTGCCTTGTAAGTGACAAAAATGTTCCCTTGTTAGGTTCTCCAATTACAGTACAGAATGTTGATGTAATTGGCTGTATTCCGTTTAAGAATGTCATAAATAAGAATATTCTAAAGAATTTTTCCGCAAACATAAAATATTCATTGGAACCTGAACCGAATATTCCGATAATCTGTCTTGGAAATAATTGAAAAATCAGGAACGCTATAGTGGACACCACTGTATTGCATGTTACTGCTATCTTGTACGTCTTCTTTACACGGTCATAATTGCCTGCTCCTGTGTTAAAACTCGCTATAGGCTGTATCCCCTGGGCCACACCAATACATATTGAAAAATATAACTGGTTAACTTTCATAATAATACCTGCACAGGCAATTGGAATTGATGCACCATAAATTGACAATCCACCGTAATACTTTAATGACTGGTTCATTACAATCTGAACAATCATCATGGCAAGCTGATTAAGTCCCTGCGCCATTCCCAAATGTAATGTTCTAAAAACAAATTCTTTGCAAGGTATTAAATGCTTACGTTCTATCTTAGCTGTTTTGTAATGACGCATATACCACACTACCATCATAAAAGACACAATCTGTCCTATAACAGTTGCAAGAGCTGCTCCTGACATTCCCCATCCAAATCTCATTACAAATAAATAATCTAATATAACATTAATAATTGCTCCCACAAGGTTGCAATACATTGAAAATTTAGGGCTGCCGTCTGCTCTTACAAGATGTGAGCCTCCATTGGCTACCATTACAAATGGGAAGCCAAAAGCAACCACTCCCACATACTCTTTTGCATAAGGCAAAACTGAGTCAGGTGAACCGAAAAACTTAAGCAAAGGTTCCATAAAAAAAAGTGAGATTAATGCTATTACCACACCTACTCCAAACATTACCGTAAGTGCATTTCCAATAAAATACATAGCCTTCTTCTTATTTCCTGCACCCATATTAAGGTTAAACCCTGCCGCACCACCAATTCCCAGTGCAAGCATTGCTGCAAGACACATAGTTGTTAGGGGAAATGCTATATTTGTTGCTGCATTACCTAACTCACCAACAGTTCTTCCTATAAAGAATTGGTCAACGATATTATATAAAGAAGTTACAAGCATTGATATAATGCTTGGTATTGCAAACTTTCTTAAAAGCCTTCCAACCGGCTCTGTTCCCAATGGATTAACTTTATCTTTTTCCATATTGATTTCCTTTCCCAAATTGCATTTTTTGGCAAAGCGCCAGCGCTATTAATAATACCACTTTTACATATATAATTTCCAGTAAATTAATTAAATTAATAAAAAATATTTGTTTTATAAGATTGTTATTTTTTTAACATTCTTTTTCTTGTATTGTATTTCCTCCTATGTTATAATTATTCTGATTGCGATTCAATCACGCTATAGATTAACAAAGGAGTAAAAGATGAGAGGAATTTATTCTAATAAAACAGAAATCCGTCACAAGGTATTTACTGAAATTGCCCGTATGGCATATGATGACAGTCCATTGTCACGAATTGAAGATTTACCATATGAAATTGTTCCCGGAGAAATAGGAAAATATTACGATAATATCTTTTTGGAACGTGCCATCGTTGGTGAACGTCTTCGTGCAACAATGGGACTTCCTATTAGAAAGATGTCAGAACATGCACCTCTTTCTGAAGGAATTGATGCCAGCGCAATTGACGAGAAATACTACGATCCCCCACTTATTAATATCATTAAGTTTGCATGCCATGCATGTCCTGAGAAACGTGTTTTTATTACAAACGCATGTCAGGGATGTTTAGAGCATCCTTGTATTGAGGTTTGTCCTAAAGATGCAATTAATATGGTTAAAGGTCGTTCTGTAATCGACCAGGACAAATGTATAAAGTGTGGTAAATGTGCCAGTGCCTGCCCATACAATGCAGTTGTAAAACAGGAACGTCCATGTGCCAAAGCCTGTGGCATGAACGCCATTAAGTCAGACGAATATGGTAGAGCTGATATTGATTATGATCAATGTGTATCCTGTGGTATGTGTTTAGTAAGTTGTCCTTTTAGTGCAATTGTGGACAAGAGTCAGATTTATCAGACTGTTCTTGCATTAAAAAGTGAAACACCGGTTTATGCTGCCATTGCTCCATCATTTGTACGTCAGTTTGGTGCTGATGTTACACCTGAAATGGTTCGTGCCGCATTAAAAGTATTAGGTTTTGAAGACATGGTTGAAGTTGCCATTGGTGCTGACCTTTGTTCTTTACAGGAAGCTGAGGACTTTCTTGAAAATGTTCCTGCCAATCAGAAATGGATGGGAACTTCATGTTGTCCTGCATGGTCAGTTATGGCTAAGAAGACTTTGCCTGAATATGCCCATTATATTTCAATGTCACTTACACCTATGGTTCTTACTGCAAGAATGATTAAAAAACAACATCCTGAATGTAAGGTTGTATTTATCGGACCTTGTGCTGCCAAGAAATTAGAGGCAAGCAGACATTCAGTACGAAGCGATGTTGATTTTGTATTAACTTTTGAAGAAACAATGGGATTATTTGATGCCAAAGCTGTTGACTTTAAATCTCTTGAAGTTGAAGAACCACTTCAGACATCAAGTGCACTTGGAAAAGGATTTGCTTCAAGTGGTGGTGTTGCCCAGGCTGTTGTTAAGGTTATTAATGAAATGCGACCTGATATGGAAGTTAAAACAGTTAAGGCTGAAGGTTTGGCCGAATGTAAAAAGATGCTTATGATGGCCAAAGCCGGAAAATATGACGGATATTTATTAGAAGGAATGGCTTGTCCCGGCGGTTGTGTAGGTGGTGCCGGCGTACTTTCAGATGCACGAAAGACTGCAATGGACTTACAAAAAGATATGGCCCGTTCAGAATTAAAAGATCCTACAGAAACACAATACAAAGATTTCTTAGAATTAATAACATCGGAGGATTAGAAATGAAATTAAAAACTAAACATATTACAGTTACTGCAGTCATGATAGCTTTAAGCATTGTTGTAATACAATTTATTAAAGCTCCTCTTATGATTGCCGGACAGAATGTTGCCATCTCAGGTGCCCTCATTAATCTTATACTCATAATTGATACACTTTACTGCGGATTAGTAAGTGGAATTATATTATCAGTAATTATCCCTGTGTTCTCATTTATTTTAACACAGAGTCCACTTATCTCAGCAGTTCCTGTTATACTTCCATGCATCATGATTGGAAACATTGTTTTCGTTCTTTTTGCCTGGTTTGTAAGAAACAAAAAAATCGAACTTAACTTATTACCATTAAGCCTTGTTGTTGGCTCAATTGCAAAAGCCGGAATAATGACACTACTTATTGTACAGTGGGCAATCCCACAGTTTGGTGCTTCACTTGCTCCAAAAATGGTTACAATGGCAAAAGTTACATATTCTACAACACAGTTAGTTGCTGCACTTTTTGGTTCATTCCTTGCTATTATCATTTGGCCAATCGTAAGAGTTGCAGTAAAAGGCATAAAATAAGAATATTTATGTAATAAAACAAAAATGATGTTAGTTTAATTGCTGACATCATTTTTTATGTCTTTTAACTACAGGTATCCTTTCCAAAAATATACATAATTATATTTTCACTTTACAATAGACGGCGGAGCAAAATAAGAAAAGCAACGTGTTTGCATGCAGCCCTTTTCCGGCGATACTAAACCAAAATAAAACAGGAGCTACAACCAATGCAACTCCTGCGTTTTTATGCCATATGAACTATATTTAATAATAATGTCCATGCCAAACCGTAATATGTTACTACGGCCACCAAATCGTTTACTGTTGAAATAAGTGGACCTGAAGCAACTGCCGGGTCTACTTTAATCTTTGTAAAGAAGATAGGAATTATTGTTCCTACAACACTTGAGATTATCATTGCAAGCCATAATGCTCCTCCGATACATCCTGACATTGCAAAGGCATTTACTACCGTCTGTCCTTTTGCAAGCCATATAAATAGTCCTGTTATCATAAATGAAATGGAACCTATTATCATTCCGTTAAAGAATCCTACTTTTAGTTCCTTAAGAACAAAACCTAACTGTTGCTTTAATGTAAGTTCCTCATCTGTTAATACTCTGATTGTTACAGCCAGTGACTGTGTTCCAACGTTACCTGACATTCCAAGTATTACTGACTGGAAACTTACTATGATAGGAAGTGTTGCTATAACGTGTTCAAACATTCCTGTTACTGATGAAACTCCAAGTCCTAGCATTAGTAATATTACAAGCCATGGGATTCTCTTTTTTAAACTTTCAAGCAAAGGTTCTTCCAAATCTTCTTCTGATGTCAAAGCAGCCAACTTAGCGTAGTCTTCACCCATCTCTTCATCTACTACTTCCAATAAGTCCTGAGATGTAATAACACCAAGTATGTGCTGGTCCCTGTCAAGTACAGGAATTGAATCTTCTGAGTAGTCCTTCAAATCTTCAATACAGTCATCTACTGTTTCATGATCGTATACAAAAGGATATGATGTTGTAACTAATGTTTCAAGTACAACATATTCTCTTGCCACAATAAGATCTGTTAAATCTATTGCTCCGTAAAATTTATTTTCACTGTCAAGTACATATAATGTTGATATATTGTCATTGTCTGCAGCCTGTTCAACTACACGCTTCATTGCCTGCTTAATTGTAAGGTTAAGTGTTAATGTAACATAGTTAGTTGTCATCTTGCTACCGATTTCATCGTCATCATATGACTGAATCAGGTCAATGTCTTTTTTTGCTTCCTTATCCATTAACTGGATAAGTTCCTCGCTCTTTTCATCCTCCAATTCATCAAGAATATCTACTGCATCGTCAGCTTCCATGTTTTCAAGAATGTCTGCCGCAAGTTCTGAATCCAATTCTTCGATAAATTCTTCCGGATCATCTAAATAAGCGAAAACCTCTGAAACTCTTTCAAGTCCCATGATAGAGTAAAGTTTTCTTCTTTCCTTTACATCTAACTTCTCTAAAACTGCTGCTATATCATTCTCATGATAATCATCCAGCCTGTAAATTCACCGGACGATCCCAACACAAGAATTCCATCAACGCCTCCTTCAATCAGGAAATCAATTACCTTTTTATTCCCTTCATAATCCGGTTTTTCTTTTTCATCAAAAACTGTAACAACTGGTGTAACGATTTTACACATATTTTCTACCTCTCTTCCTATCTTTATCCCAATTCACTTTCTTGTAAAAATCAGACAATATAATTCGTCAGCTGACCAATCCTGTCTATCTCACATGTAACTTTATCACCTTTCTTTAGAAACCTTGGTGGCGTAAATCCCATTCCAACACCTGCTGGTGTACCGGTTGCAATAATGTCACCAGCCTCCAGAGTAATTCCTTTGGACAATTCTGCAATCAGCCACTGTCCATGTCTGGTCTGCAGATCTCTTGAAGAAAGATCATTAAATACGGAATATCCAAATACATATTCTTCTGCTTTTTCTTCCGTGATTCCTTTTCCTTCTTTTCCTATAATGACCGCTAATTCTGTTTCATAATCCACTTTTTCATCGATATCAAACCGTCCCTGGATCTCTTCATTTGCCCCAAGAATACGGTTTGTTCTTTTTGCAAAATACACTTCATCCGACACAGCTCCTGCCAGATGTTCCTTTGTCTCTTCCAGATGATCTGTATAATTTACTCCAACGCAAAGAATATCATGAACCGGGCGTTCAATCGGTGTAAGCATTTCCTGTTCTTCTATTCTATGTACCAATCCATCTGCAGCACAGATCATCTGTGCTGCTTTTTGCGGATCGCCATTTACCATATGAACAAAATCTATCAAAGATTTCC
>ENA-OPCW01001760-OPCW01001760.1-human-gut-metagenome-genome-assembly--contig:-NODE-1760-length-10381-cov-3.274840_pt1 | contig 10381 bp, 10 predicted proteins | sample MGYA00241258_ERZ501496 | MGnify/ENA primary metagenome ERZ501496 (study PRJEB25962, sample SAMEA2042660) | human gut metagenome | biome: human gut; feature: human-associated habitat; material: faeces...
TTGTGGAAAAGGAGCTTCGTTTTTAGGAACAACAGTTGTTGGTGTTTTATCACAAACAACAGGTCAAATTAATCTTTCTCTAGGAGCTCTATCTGTTTTCTTTATGTTAGGAATTGTATTTTTTAGAATGTCTGAAAAAAGAGAAGGTTAGTGAACTACAAGTTTAATGACAGCCTTCTTTTTTTATTTTAAAATAATAGTGGTGATAGAAATGAAGAAAAAATTAATAAATCCTTTAAAAATAGGAAAGAATTTAAAAAGATGTGTTGATCAAATGGGGTATAAAGTAAAAGATATTCAAGAGTATTTATGTTTAGAATGTCCTCAACCAATTTATCGTTGGTTTAAAGGAAGTACGTATCCTTCAATTCATCATTTATATGCATTAAGTTGTTTATTTGAGGTAAGTATGAATGAATTAATTGAAGAAGATGAGAGAAAAGAATGGGGTTATCGTATTTATCAAATGAAAGAGGGGAAAATGACATTAGAAAATCAAGAAATTTTGTAAGCGTATTTCTTGATTATTTTTTAGTATTCAAGTATGATATAGATACCCTATAGGGGTGGGAGGTGTAATGATGAAGAAGAAATATGATGTCGTTGGGATGACATGTAGTGCTTGTTCAGCTCATGTAGATAAAGCAGTAAGAGGGTTGGATGGTGTTGATGATGTTAATGTCAATTTATTGCAAAACTCAATGACTGTTGAATTTGATGAAAATAAACTAAGTGAAAGTCAAATTTTTGAGGCCGTAGATAAAGCAGGTTATAAAGCTCAAAATATTGGTGAAAAACAGGTTTCAAATGTTCAAGAAAATGAAAATGAGCATAAAAAGAAGAATTTGATTTTATCATTTATTTTCTTGATTCCTTTATTTTATATCAGTATGGGACATATGATAAATTGGCCTTTACCAAGTATTCTCTTAGGTCATGAAAATATGATGATTTTTGTTTTAGTTCAATTATGTTTAGTTGTTCCTATTATGTTCATCAATAGAGGTTATTATATTCGAGGCTTTAAAACTTTATTCAATCGTAGTCCAAATATGGATTCTTTGATTGCCTTAGGTTCTTCAGCAGCTTTTATTTATAGTTTATATGCTACTTTTATGATGGCTTATTATCTAGGAAGAATGGATATGGATATGACCCATCATTATATGATGCAACTTTACTTTGAATCGGCAGGAATGATTTTAACATTAATTTCTTTGGGTAAATATTTAGAATCACGTTCTAAACAAAAGACTTCAGAAGCGATTGAAAAATTGATGAAGCTGATGCCTTCAACAGCTATTGTCTTAAAAGAAGGAAAAGAAGTTGAAATAGCCATTGAAGATGTTCAAATTGGCGATGTTGTGATTGTTAAACCAGGTAACAATATTCCTTTGGATGGAAAAATCATTCAAGGACATGGTTCAATCAATGAAGCGATGATTACTGGAGAAAGCTTACCAGTTGATAAAACAATTGGAGATCAAGTTATTGGTTCAACCAATAACTTAGATGGTTATATGCAAGTAGAAGTTAGTCATACTTCAAATGATACAACTCTTTCTAAAATCATTCGTTTAGTAGAAGAAGCAGGTGCTTCTAAAGCGCCAATTGCTAAACTTGCCGATAAGATCAGTAGTGTCTTTGTACCAACCGTTATTACAATTGCAATCATTACTTTCATTTTATGGTTGATCCTTGGAAATAAAGATTTCCACTTTGCTTTAAACTGTGCAATTTCAGTTCTTGTTATTTCTTGTCCATGTGCCTTAGGGCTTGCCACTCCTACAGCAATCATGGTTGGAACAGGGAAAGGGGCTAACTTAGGTATTTTAGTTAAATCAGCACAACATTTAGAAGAACTTTCTAAATGTGATACGATTGTTTTAGATAAGACGGGAACACTTACTGAAGGAAAACCTCAAGTTACAGAAGTTTATCCAATTGGTGTAAGTGGAAATGATTTATTGAAATATGCTGGTTCAATTGAACAATATTCTAAACATCCACTTGCCAAGGCGATTCATAGTTATGTTTTAGAACAAGGTTTATCTATTGATTCATTAGATCATTTTGAAATGAAACAAGGTCTAGGACTTGTAGGTGACTTAAAAGGAGAAATTCTTTTATCAGGAAATAGACGTTTGATGGAAGAAAATGATGTCGATCTTTCTTCGATTGAAAATCTCTATAAAGAATTATCTTCTAAAGGAAAGACACCTTTATTTTATGGTTATGCTGGTCAACTTATTGGTTTAATTGTTGTTTCTGATGTCTTAAAACAAACAAGTAAACATGCTATTGATTGTTTAAAAGATATGAACATGAATATCTATATGTTGACAGGGGACAATCAATTAACAGCCAATGCCATTGCTGATGAATTAGGTATTGAAGCCATTGGTGAAGTCTTACCACAAGATAAAGAAAAACATGTAAGAGATTTACAAGAAAAAGGACATCGTGTTATCATGGTTGGTGATGGAATCAATGATGCACCAGCCCTTGTAAGAAGTGATGTTGGTATTGCAATGACTTCTGGTATTGATATTGCGATTGAATCTGCTGATATTGTCTTAATGAAAAATGATTTACAAGATGTTGTTGTGGCTTATGAACTATCAAAAGCGACAATTAAAAATATTAAAGAAAACTTATTTTGGGCATTCTTCTATAATGTCATTGGTATTCCTGTTGCTGCAGGAGCGTTCTATTCAATCTTTGGCTGGTTGTTAGATCCAATGTATGGAGCAGCAGCAATGTCATTAAGTTCTGTCTTTGTTGTATCGAATGCACTTAGATTAAGATTCTTTAAACCAAAACATCAAATTATTAAAATACAAGAAAATAGGAAAAAGGAAGAAAAGAAAATGAAAAAAGTATTAGTAGAAGGAATGATGTGTGAACATTGTAAAGCACACGTAGAAAAAGCATTAAATGCTATTGATGGTATTCAAGCAACAGTTGATCTTGAAAAAAACTGTGCATTTGTAGAAGGTGAAGCTAACGAAGCAACACTAAAACAAGCTATTGAAGAAGCTGGATATACTTATAAAGGAATTGAATAAGTATGATGGCCGATAAAAAACAGGTCACAAGACTTTTAAAAACGGCAAGAGGACAAATTGATGGTATCTTAAAAATGGTGGAAGAAGATCGCTATTGTATTGATATTTCACATCAAATAATGGCAAGTGAAGCTATTTTAAAAAGAGCCAACAAAGAAGTCTTAAAAGCTCATATGACACATTGTGTACATGATGCAGTTAATAGTGAAGATTGTGATCAAAAAGTTGAAGAAATGATTAAAGTATTAGATAATTTATTAAAATAAGAAATCTTGAAAAAAGTTTCTTGTTTTTTTGCGTAAATAAGTATAATACCGTCTTATATAAGCCGGTATTTTAATTTGTTATGTTCTATAATTTAGATATATAAAAGAAGGGGGTTAACAATTCATGGTGAAAAAGGTAAAGCAGCTTTATATTTAGAAATTATTCTTACTTTAAATAAGAAACTTTGGTTATCAATTATTATTAGATAATTAGATTATTATTGATGTAAAGAGGTTTAGTTTAGATGTTTGTTGTTTTTAAAAAAATACTAATATAAAAGAAAGGCGATATGTATGAAAAAGAATGTTTTAAGTATTATGGAAATTATAATTAATTTAACATTGATAGGATTGATGTTAATATCAATAAAAGAATCCAAAGAATAAAATCGTTCAAAATGACACTACTATTTTGTTACTATATAATTGCTAGAACAACCAAAATAATTAATAATTCCAAAAAAAATTTAACAAATAAAATCTATATTTTAAAAAGTGTATTAGGAATTCAATAAATAAAAGTGTATAATTATATTATTAGAAGTTAGAGGGAGGAAGAGTATGAGTAAATATGTACTAGGACTTGATATTGGAATTACATCTGTAGGATTTGGAGTTATTGATATTGAACGCAATTTATTTGTTGATTATGGAGTAAGATTGTTTAAAGAAGGTACAGCTGCAGATAATGAAGCGCGAAGAACAAAAAGGGGATCAAGACGTTTAAAAAGAAGAAAATCAAATAGATTAGAAGATATGAGAAACCTTCTTCAAAAGAATGCTTTGTATTTTGAAGAATATCGAAATTACAATCCCTATCAAGTTAGAGTAAAAGGTTTAAAAGAAAAACTTTCTTTAGAAGAATTATGTGCAGCGATTATGCATATAACAAAATCAAGAGGGACAACATTAGAAGCGCTTGCTGATGAAACCAAAGATGATGAAGGAACAAAAGCGATTCTTTCTAAAAATGCTAGAGCATTATCTGACGGTAAGTTTGTTTGTGAAGTTCAGTTAGAAAGATTAAATAATAAACATAAAATTCGAGGAACTGAAAATAATTTTAAAACCCAAGATTATGTTAATGAATTAAATGAAATTCTTACACATCAAGATTTAGATGAAGAATTATGTCAACAAATTCTTGAAACTATAGCAAGAAGACGTCGTTATGATCAAGGACCTGGTAGTGAAAAATCACCAACACCTTATGGAAGTTATCGTATTGTTGATGGTGTTTTAAAACATGTTAATCTAATTGATGAAATGCGTGGAAGATGTAGTGTTTATCCAGATGAATTTAGAGCACCAAAGCAATCATATACAGCAGAATTATTTAATTTATTGAATGATTTAAATAATTTAACAATTAAAGGTGAAAAAATAACTATAGAAGAAAAAGAAAAAGTAATTGCTTTTGTTAATGAAAAAGGAAATATAACAGTAAAGCAATTACTTAAATTATTAGATGCAGATGAAGAGGAAGTAACTGGTTTTAGAATTGATAAAAATGAAAAACCGCTTATTACAGAATTTAAAGGATATAGTAAAGTTTTAAAAGCGTTTAAAAAATATGATAAACAAGATTTATTGGATGATAAGATTATTGTAGATAACGTTATTGATATATGTACAAAAGCTAAAGGAATTGATGAAAGAAAAGATACTATTAAAGTAATGTATCCTGGATTCAATGATGATTTAGTTTGTGAACTCGCGTCTATTAAAGGAGTGACAGGTTATCATTCTTTATCATTTAAAGCAATGCATGAAATCAATAAAGAAATGCTTACAACTGAAATGAATCAAATGCAAGTACTTCATAAAATTGAACTTTTTGATAAAAATAGAAAATCTTTAAAAGGAATGAAGAATATTGAACCTGATGAAGAAGCTATCTTATCTCCAGTTGCTAAAAGGGCACATCGAGAAACTTTTAAAGTAATTAATGCTTTAAGAAAGAAATATGGTGAATTTGATAGTATTGTTATTGAAATGACAAGAGATAAAAATTCTAAAGAACAAACAAAGAGAATAAATGATAATCAAAAACGTTTTGAAAATGAAAATAAACAAGTTGATGAATTGATCAAAAATGCTGGTATTGATCTTGAAAGAGTTAATGGTAAAACAAAAACGAAAGTAAAACTTTATTTACAACAAGATTGTAAAACAGCGTATACACAACAAGATATAGACTTACATACACTTATTTTTGATGATAAAGCTTATGAAATAGATCATATTATACCTTTGTCTATTTCATTAGATGATTCATTATCAAATAAAGTATTAACATCACGTTTAGAAAATCAACAAAAAGGTAATCTAACACCTATCATGGCTTATCTTAAAGGAAGATTTACAGAAGGAAATTTAGAAAAATATAAATCTTATGTTTATAGTAATAAGAAGTTTCCTCGTAAAAAAAGAAATAATTTGCTTGAAGAACAAGATATTACCAGAGAAGATGTTGCTAAAAGCTTTATTAATCGTAACTTAGTAGATACAAGTTATGCTTGTCGTACAGTACTTAATACATTACAACATTATTTTAAAGATAATGATATTAGAACAAACATTCATACAATTAGAGGACAAGCTACTAATATCTTTAGAAAGAAAATTAATTTAAGTAAAGATCGTGAACAAGATTATTTCCACCATGCAATTGATGCTTTAATTGTTGCTTCAATCAAAAAAGTAGGCAATATTAAACAATATATGTATCTTGATAAAGGGGATACTTTAGAAGATATTGTTGATGAAGAAACAGGAGAAGTATTAAAAATTGTAAGTGATGAAAAATTCTTTGATCCAAAATATATTGAATTTATATCGACATTAAAAAATATTTATCATGAATCAAATCAATATAATTTAGGTTATCTTACAAAAGAACAAATGCATTATCCTTTAATTAAAGTGTCTCATAAAATTGATACAAAACCTAATAGACAAATTGCAGATGAAACAATCTATAGTACTAGAAATGTAGATGGACAAGATATGTTAGTTGAAAAAATTAAAAATATCTATGATCCTAAAGAAAAGAAAGCAATTGAACTTGTAAACAATATTATCAATGATGATACTGATAAATATATTATGAAGCATAAAGATCCACAAACTTTTGAAAAGATTAAAGAAGTTATACTCAATCATTTTAATGATTTTAAAGATTCTAAAGAATATTATGTAATTGATAAAAAAGGGAAGTATGCTTTAAAAGGAGAAAACCCTTTAACGGCATATAGAGAAACTCCAATTACTAAATATTCTAAAAAGAATAATGGTCCAGCAATTACATCTATAAAATTCTATTCAGAAAAACTAGGTAATCATTTACCAATTACTGATAATTATAATACCAATAACAAAAAAGTAATCTTAAAACAAATTAGTCCATATCGAACAGATTTTTATGTATCTTCCGAAGGTAAATATAAATTTGTTACAGTAAGATACAAAGATGTTTTCTATAAAGAAACAGTTCATAAATTTGTTATTGATGAAAAATGGTATAATGAAGAAAAAGTAAAAAAAGGTATTGATAGTGATTGGAAATTTGTTTGTTCAATGCATCGAGATGAATTAATTGGGGTAATAAAAAAAGAAGGTCAAAAATATGTTTATGATGCTTCAATCAATGATGGACAAACACAATATCATGATGGTAAACATTATGAAATTTTAAAATTTACAGCTACTAATGATGATAAGTCAAATAGGTTTGAAGTTAAACCCATAAATACATTGTGTAAAAAACAATTGATGGTTTACTGTGGCTCTTTTATTAAAATTCAAAAATTTGCTACAGATGTTTTAGGAAATATGTACGAAATTAAAGAAAATAGATTGAAATTAGAGTTCGATTAGTCTATAATATAGATGGTTGTATTCTAGCAAAAATTTATATGACCTAACAAAACAAGGGTTTATCCCGGATTCGGCTCTTCGGAGCCTTTTTCTTTTATAAAAAATGAGTCATAGGATCATATATATTGAAAAATGTGAATGTTTGAAACTGTACTTAGATAATTTAAAAGTTGTCTATAATGACAACGATATTCTATTACCAATTTCAGATATTCAAATATTAGTTATAGATAATTATAAATCAAGTTTAAGTATACCTTTAATAAATAAGTTAACAGAAAATAATGTATGTACGGTAATATGTGGAATAGATCATATTCCCAAAAGTTATATATTACCAATGAATGGTCATTTTTCTCAAAGTGGGAATATTAATAAACAAATAGCATGGGATAATGATAGAAAACAAATAATGCATCAAAAAATAGTAAGAGCTAAAATACATAATCAAGCAGAAATACTCAAAATAAATAATAAAAATCAAGATGTAATTAATAAACTTTATCAATTTGAAAATGAAGTTGAAAAAGATGATGTGACAAATAGAGAAGGATTAGCTGCAAAAATGTATTTTAGAGAATTGTTTGGTGATGATTTTATACGATTTGATGAAGATGTAATCAATGCAGGATTGAATTATGGATATAGTATATTTAGGTCTTTAATTTCTTCAATCATTGTTGCTAAAGGATATTTACCTAATTTAGGTATTTTTCATAGAGGTAAACAAAATATGTTTAATTTAAGTGATGATGTGATAGAAGTATTCAGACCAATTGTAGATCATTATGTTTATAATAATATGATGGAAGATATTCTGTTTAAACAAGAACATAAAGAGGCATTGATACAACTTACAACTAAAAAAATAGAAATTGATGGAAGAAAACAAACGGTTAATAATGCTATATATGTTTATTTAGAAAGTATTTTAAAAGAACTTGAAACTAATCAAGAAGTCTATTTATTTCCTAAACCAATTTTATATGATTTATGAATTTATGAGATTGGTATTATTTTTTGACCTCCCCATGAAAACAAAAAAAGAAGTGAAGATATATACACATTTTAGAAAATATTTAATAAAAAATGGGTATATGATGATGCAGTTTTCTGTTTATTGTAAGATTTTTCCAAATAGAGAAGCTGCAGTAAAACATGTAAATGTCTTAAAGAAAAATGTTCCTAAAGAAGGACAAATTCGATTATTGTTGGTAACAGAAAAACAATATTCTAAAATTGAAATTATAGTTGGTGGGGTCTCTAATCAAGAAAAAACAGTAAATGCAGATTCTTTTATAAAATTATGAATTTACTGACAGTAAAAAAAGGAAATAAAAGATATGACTTACAAATAGATAATCTAAAATATTGTATTGGAGATAATTTTGAAGAAAGATATACTTTTGAAAGTATTTTAAAAGAAGTGTTCTTGGCTTCAAAAGAAAGTGAATACTCAGTTAATAATACAGGACAAGCACAAGTATTGTTTAATGATAAAGAAATTAAAATAAAAGAAGTAAACTTTTATCGAGTGAATCTAAACTATTCTGTTAGTAGTGATATAAAATTGACAACGCATTCTCTAATCGCAAAATATTTAGAAATTCTAATTGCTCAAAATGAAAATATTGATACCATCAATACAATTAATCTTCTATTAGAATCATTTTCAAATGAATTAGATAATGAACTCATCTATCCTAAGTTTATAACATATACCTCTAAACAATTTTTAAAAATATTATTACCTATATTTTTAAAAGAAGAAGATCAAGCTAATGAATATGATCTATCATACAATGAAATCATATTATTCCAATTAAAAATGATAGAATTCATATCCAATAATCAATTAAACAAAACCATTTGTTTAATTGATCTCCCATACCTAACAAAAGAAATAAATGACTATCTCATAAGTATGAAAAATTGTTTTAACGTTGTTATGATTTATAAAACAAATAAAAATTTAAATATAAAAGATGTTTATATGTTTGGTAATCTTATTTTTGATTTAAATGATGATGAGCAAATATATAATATTTATATAGATAAAGGAGTATGTACACTTCAGGAGGCAAAAGAAATGATAAAAAATAATATAAAAACTAAACTTGATATATCTATAACTATTTAAAATACTTAATATTTTATTATTTTTGAATATATGGTAACATGTATTTGAGGTTTTGTTACCATATGGATTTTTGCTAGAATAAGACGATAAATGAACTTTCTATCATTATCAGTGAGTTTTGTTACCATATGGATTTTTGCTAGAATAAGACTATAAATATCTATACATGAATCGACTCCATGTTTTGTTACCATATGGATTTTTGCTAGAATAAGACTCAAAATCCATATCGTTTGAAGTTGTCACTGTTTTGTTACCATATGGATTTTTGCTAGAATAAGACATGCCATTTTACTTCTACGATAGTGCTATCGTTTTGTTACCATATGGATTTTTGCTAGAATAAGACATACTCATCTCTAAAACCAGCTATCATATCGTTTTGTTACCATATGGATTTTTGCTAGAATAAGACATGCCATTTTACTTCTACAATGGTACTATCGTTTTGTTACCATATGGATTTTTGCTAGAATAAGACATCCATTTGGCGGATATAGTACGTTACAAGGTTTTGTTACCATATGGATTTTTGCTAGAATAAGACGAAAATATTCTAAAAAACCATTGCATATATGTTTTGTTACCATATGGATTTTTGCTAGAATAAGACTCTAATTCACTATCACTTGTTCGTAGATATGTTTTGTTACCATATGGATTTTTGCTAGAATAAGACGAGTTTTAGTTAAAAAAGGTGAGCATGGATGTTTTGTTACCATATGGATTTTTGCTAGAATAAGACCTATCTCAGCGTAGGTATAACCAAGTTTGGGTTTTGTTACCATATGGATTTTTGCTAGAATAAGACACGCCATACATATCTACACTTTTACCATCCGTTTTGTTACCATATGGATTTTTGCTAGAATAAGACTAACAAATCGTTGGATTTCGGAAGACGATAGTTTTGTTACCATATGGATTTTTGCTAGAATAAGACCAATGCGTAAATGTTATCAAGGTAATCTCTGTTTTGTTACCATATGGATTTTTGCTAGAATAAGACATACTCATCTCTAAAACCA
>ENA-OPCW01001767-OPCW01001767.1-human-gut-metagenome-genome-assembly--contig:-NODE-1767-length-10359-cov-3.038626_pt1 | contig 10359 bp, 8 predicted proteins | sample MGYA00241258_ERZ501496 | MGnify/ENA primary metagenome ERZ501496 (study PRJEB25962, sample SAMEA2042660) | human gut metagenome | biome: human gut; feature: human-associated habitat; material: faeces...
GGCAGAAGCCGATGTAAAGGCATATACAAAGAAACTCGAAGAAGAAAAGCAGCTTTGTCCTGTTCTCGCTAACGATAACGGCTATCAGGACGCAGAGCGTGAATGCCTTAAAGAGATATGTCCCGATGTATCCGATGAAATAATTGACAAGATACAGAAGTTTGCTTTGAAGCAGGCTGAGGTTGAAACCGACAGAGCCACATATCAGGCTATGGAAGCTCTTGTGCACAACCTCAACACTATGAACAGCCGTGCGGGCGCACAGATCCCGTTCTCATCGATAAACTACGGTACTGATACATCTCCCGAGGGCAGAATGGTAATAAAGAATGTTCTGCTTGCAACGGAGGCAGGTCTTGGCAACGGCGAAACACCTATATTCCCGATACATATCTTCAAGGTAAAGGATGGTCTTAACTACAACGAGGGCGATCCCAACTACGACCTGTTCAAGCTTGCGTGCAGAGTATCCGCAAAGAGGTTGTTCCCGAACTTCTCATTTATAGACGCACCTTTCAATCTCCAGTACTACAAGCCCGGCGATTACAACACAGAAATCGCATATATGGGTTGCCGTACCCGTGTTATCGCTAACGTATACGATCCCACAAGAGAGATAGTAACAGGCAGAGGTAACCTCTCATTTACGTCTATCAACCTGCCCAGACTCGGTATCCTTGCGGGCGGCGATATCGTCAAGTTCTTTGAAATGCTTGAGGACAGAATGAACCTTGTTATAGATCAGCTTCTATACAGATTCAAGATACAGTCGCAGAAGAGAGTAAAGAACTATCCGTTCCTTATGGGACAGGGAATATGGATTGATTCGGAAAAACTCAATCCTAACGATACGATAGGTGAGGTACTGAAGCACGGTACGCTTTCAGTCGGTTTTATCGGACTTGCAGAGTGCCTTAAGGCTCTTATCGGCGTTCATCACGGCGAAAGCAAAGAAGCGCAGGAGCTCGGTCTGCGTATCATCGGCAGAATGAAGGCAAGAATGGACGAGGAAAGCAAAAAGACAGGTCTTAATTTCTCAGTTCTTGCTACTCCCGCCGAGGGTCTTTCAGGCAGATTTGTAAAGATCGACCGCAAGAGATTCGGTAAGATTGAAGGCGTAACCGACAGAGAATATTACACCAACTCGTTCCATATTCCCGTATATTTCCCGATCAATGCATTCAGAAAGATAAAGCTTGAAGCGCCTTATCATGCGCTTACACTGGCAGGTCACATCAGCTATGTCGAGCTTGACGGCGATCCGTTACAGAACCTTGAAGCATTTGAGCAGGTCATCAGATGTATGAAGGAATCGGGTATCGGCTACGGTTCGATCAACCACCCCGTCGACAGAGATCCCTGCTGCGGATATACCGGTATAATCGGCGATGTCTGCCCCAAGTGCGGAAGAAGCGACCACGGCGATAACACAAGATTTGAGCGTATCCGCCGTATCACAGGTTATCTTGTAGGCACTGTTGACCGATTCAATAACGGCAAGAGAGCAGAAGAGCGTGACAGAGTAAAGCATGATGTTTCTCTGGATGGTCTTGAGGACTGAATCTGATTGATTTACAGAAATCCGGCATTTTATTGCCGGATTTTTTGCGTTCAAGGCTTGAATTCGGGCACAGTTTAGTATATACTTATCCATAAGGTAATAATATCGATTACAAGAAACGGAATGATTTAGAAATATACTTGTAAGCGGTCAGATGACCGGGAAAGGAATTTAATATGATAGCACTTATAACGGGCGCAAGCTCGGGAATCGGAAGAGAAATGGCAAAAAATCTCGCTACAAGAGGGGTAAATCTTATACTTGTCGCAAGAAGAACAGAGCGTCTGCTGGCACTCAAGGAAGAAATCGTGTATAATTGTCCCGAAATAAAGGTCAAGACAATTACAGCCGACCTTTCAAAAGAGGAGCAGTGTTTCGGGCTTTACAACAAGGTAAAGGATTATAAAATTGATTTTCTCTTTAACAATGCGGGTTTCGGTCTGTACGGTCCGTTTCTTGAAACAGATCTTAAAGACGAACTTTCGATGATAAACGTCAATATAAAGGCAGTTCATATTCTGACAAAGCTGTTCCTGCGTGATTTTGCCGCAAGAAACAGCGGATATATCCTTAACACTGCGTCTGTTGCAGGCTTTATGGCAGGACCTCTGCTTGCAACATACTATGCGACAAAAAACTATGTCGTACAGCTTACCAAGGCGGTTTACGAGGAACTGAGGAGCACAGGCAGCAGGGTAGTGATAAGCGCACTTTGCCCCGGACCTGTAGATACCGAATTCAACAGCGTCGCAGGCGTAAAGAGCTTTGGAATACCGAGCGAGAACGAGGCTTATGTTGCGGACTATGCTATCGAGCGTCTTTTATGCGGCGATCTGCTGATAATCCCCGGTGTTACCACCAAGGCGGCTGCGGCGGGCTCGAGATTTGCTCCGACAAAATTCCTTCTCAGAACGGTAAGAACGTTACAGGAGCAAAAGAACAAGTAAAGATATAATGTGAGGAACTATGGTGTATACTACAGATTTCGAGAAACTGAAAAAACAGCTGAATTTTAAACCCGACCCGACAAGACCTGTTTCAAAGCAGGCTAGTGAAAACACCGTAAGGCTTTTTGATTATCTTAAGAGCATATACGGTAAAAAGCACCTTGCAGGTCAGCAGTATCTGCAAAGCGAAGAGGTAGAAGACCTCGTTTATTATCACCTGACAGGCAAATTACCTGCTGTCAGAGGCTATGACTTTATGGGAGTAAGCTCCTGCAAGAAAACGGACGATCAGGTGGACAGGGCGATAAAATGGGCTACTCAGTGCGGGGGCATTGTTACAATGTGCTGGCACTGGTACGCTCCGAACGATATGAACGATTATTCAAAAGGCTCATCGTTCTACTACAAGACGACAGGCTACGATCACAAGACCTGCTTCGATTTATGCAAGGGCGTAACCGAAGGTACTGCGGAATATGAATTTATTATCCGTGAGATAGATATGGTATCAGCCGAGCTTAAGCGTATGGCACAGCTTGATATACCTGTGCTGTGGCGGCCTCTGCATGAGGCAAACGGCAACTGGTTCTGGTGGGGAAACCACGATGAACAGCACCGTGAAGCGTATAAGAAGCTGTGGTATATGATTTTTGACCGTATGGAAAATTATCATAAGCTGACCAATCTTATATGGGTATGGAACTCGCAGGTTCCCGAATGTTATCCGGGCGATGATGTCGTGGATATCATATCAAGGGATATGTACCCGCCCGAACATGAGCATACTTCACAGAGTGATATGTATTATAACCTCTGCGAGATTACAAGTGCGAAGAAAATAACGATTATCGGTGAAACAGGTACGTTGCCGAGTCCCGAAGCGGTAGTATCGGAAAAGGTCGGCTGGTCGTCATATATGACGTGGTCAAAGCCGTTCTGCCTTACAGAAAAATTCAATACGCACGAACAGCTTAAAAAGGTGTATAACAGTGAATATGTCGTAACAAAGGATAAACTTCCCGTTCTGTACTGAGATAAATGGAGAGAATATGAAGACACTTTTTAATAACGACTGGAGCTTTGCAAAGACAAAAGCGGACGACAGCCTTGAAAACGATTGGAACGCAGATTATAAGCCGATTGACATTCCGCATGACTGGCTTATCTGCAATGCAAAGGATCTTTACGAAACTTCTTTCGGACGTTATGTGAAGAAATATGATTTCGGTAAGGTAAGCGATAAGAGCATACGCCTTTATTTTGAGGGCGTTTATATGGATTGCACCGTTTATGTAAACGGCAAAGCCGCAGGCGAAAACAAGTACGGTTACAGCACTTTTGAGGTTGACCTGACAGGCAAGCTCCACGACGGCGAAAATGAGATAAAGGTACTTGTAAGACACCGCAGTCCCAACACACGCTGGTATTCCGGTGCGGGTATTTTCCGTGACATTTATCTTATCATTACAGAGAAGAGCTACCTTGCGACCGACGGCGTGTACTTCCATACCGATAAAACAGCGGACGGATTTGACGTGAAACTGTCGGCAGAAGTTGTAAACCCCGATGGGTTAACAATAGAATTTACGCTTGCTAAGGATAACGATATTCTTTATTCTGCTGAAATCCCGGCTGAAACGGTAACTAAAACCGCTTTATCACTGAATCGGCTTACCGATGAATATATATGGGATGTTGACAGTCCCAACCTGCTTACATTATCTGTAAACCTGAAAAAGGATGGTAAGGTGATCGACAGCAGCGCACAAATGGTCGGACTGCGTGAAATTGAGTATAAGCCCGACAGCGGTTTTTATCTCAATGGCAGGCATATCAAGCTCAACGGCGTCTGTCTGCACCATGACCTTGGCTGTCTTGGTGCGGCTTTCAACAAGTCGGCGGCAAGAAGACAGCTTCAGAGTATGCTTGATATGGGTGTAAATTCTGTAAGAACTTCTCACAATCCGCCTGCAAAGGCTTTTATGGAGCTTTGCGATGAAATGGGCATACTGGTTGACAGTGAAGCTTTTGATATGTGGGAGCGCCCAAAGACCGAGTTTGACTATGCAAGGTTCTTTGATGAATGGTACGAGAAAGACGTTGCCTCGTGGATACGCCGTGACAGAAATCATCCGAGCGTTATAATGTGGAGCGTGGGCAACGAGATATATGACACTCACGTTTCGCCGCGTGGTTGTCAGGTAGCGAGAATGCTTCATACAGCAGTCAGGAAGAGCGATCCGCTTTGCAATGCACCGACAACAATCGGCTCAAACTACATGCCGTGGGAGGGCGCACAGAACTGTGCAGAGCAGGTCGACCTTGTGGGATACAACTATAAAGAGGCTTATCTTCATATTCCAATAAATCCCGCGAATACGCAGCCGCTGAAATCACATCGTTCATTATCCTTGTTGTCTGTGTGTCATCACCGAATTGACCCGATTCTATCAGCCACAGCGAGCCATCCTTTTTCAGCGCAAGACATGACGCGTTGTATCCTTCTACACCGTGAATTTCTCGAACGCCGTCCATAACTTTTTTTGCAGACCTCGTGACCGCATTCATAACCTCAACCGTTCCGTCAGGGTTGAGAATAAACAGTACTCCGCTATGACCTGAACCGACTTCAACGGCAGCAACGTCAGTCTTAATCACTCTGCTCGACGGACCTTCTTCGCTATAAGCTCCTCCCCAAACGATAAGTGCTCCGCTTGTGGTTACCGCAGCAGAGAGACCTCCTCCGGCGGAAGCTTGTTTAATATTGCCAATCGTAAAAGTAGGCTCACCGATATTAGTGCTTTCTTCATAGTTTGACGGAGAAGTTCCGGTTATCTGTCCGAAACCATTGAAGCCCCAGCCATACAGTGAGCCATCCTTTGCAACCGCAAGCGTATGCGTCCATACTTCCGGGGATGATTCATCAAATGATCCGTTACCGCTTGTGCTTACGGAAACGATGTCGCTTAAGATCTTTTTCGGAGCAGCGTTTCCCGCAAGTCTTGTTCCGCATTTTGCTCCCCATTCCCAAAGTGAGCCGTCCTCCATTATCGCGTACGAAACGGAATTGCCCGCAGCGACCTGCACGTTCGTATCAACCGTTATCTCCGGACTCACCGTTCCGTACATTGTATAGAACACAAGTTCAGGCCTGCCCTTTTCGGAATCTACCGACAAAAATATCTTGTACACTTCCGAATTTGAAGCTTCCTCTCCCGAATTTCGAATTTCAAGCAGAAACAATTCACCGCCGCTGAGATCGACTTCGGTCGGTTTGTTGATGGTTTCCTGCAGTACGAGCTCAAGTTCCTGCTGTGAGCCGTTGGCTGTGTTCCTGTTTACTATCTTGCTGAGTTTCACCGTGCATTCGCAGTTCGTCAAATCCAATCCGCGAATGTCGAGAGTGCATTTCGGCTGCACGTTAACAAGGCTGCCGTCACGCACCTCGCCGTTTCCGACATTCTTAGGTTCCGGTGTGGTCGGAACTTGCGTAATCGGCACCGATGTAGGTGTTGAGCTCGGTTCTGTTCCCGAACCGACTGAACAACCGGAAATAAAGAAGACAACGGCAAAAAACAGAGCCATTGCAGCTTTAAAACTACTTGGACGGGAAGACTTCTTTTGCATAAAACAAAACTCCTTTGCTTTTAAATCGAAAACCATGCAAATGCGTTTCTGCTGAATATATGTTGACTTGCAATGTGTATATTTACATTATACTCATTATTTGAACGAAATCAATAGGGCAATTAATATATTTGAGCATTTTTGCTCCGGCGTCAATGCGCATGACTGCATCGTCGAACTCATTGACAACAGCGGCAGCACTGTTGTAAAATATACTCAGCAGTCCAAAGTGACAGTAGCCAAACCGCCGAAGCATTGAAACCGATTGGTTCTGTTTGAACTGCTTTTTGGCTGAAGCCCCACGGCTTGAATGTCACGGTTCCGGAGAATATGCGCACTATCATGCTGCAGAAAACAAGTTTGCGGGAAAGTATAAGCATTTTCATGTGTGGTTTGGAGAGTTAGCATATGAAAGTTCTTTTTAACTCGATTATCAGGACGATGTATTCAGGCTGTTACTACAAAAAAGGCAGCAGAGTTATTTATCTGTACGATATAAAGCAGACCGGTGACAGTCAAACGGTTATCTTTTTCGAATGCGAACATATTTCTCGCCCAAAAGAAATAACTGTCTTGTACAATGAGTTTCGTCCTGTCGGCGAGCCCAAATCCGTCAACCTCATTGATTTTGAGCTTGAGTTTAGATATGCGAACAATCTCAATCAGAGATGCCTCGGCTGCATTTATTGCAAAGAGACTGATATGTTCACAGATGTAAACGAACGAGCCGACTCATGCGATATTCGTTACGCAAAATCCTTGCTTTGCGAGCTGAGGCTTGCATTTGTTACATTATCCGCAGTAAGTTTGCTTACATGCAACTGCGAATACAGGAGGGCTGAACCGCCTGAGTTGATAACATGCAATGCGGGCATAATTGACTTTAAAAAATCAGTCTTGAAGATTGTTGAGGAATGCAGCAAACCTATCGGCAGTTCCGATCTCTTGGCAATGTCACCGGAGCTTTTTGACATATTATTAAAAATGCTGCACCCGGATGATGTGATTTTCTTCGGAAGCGGAGATTCTGCCGGTAATTATTGCCCTGTGATGCATGAAAGTGTTCGGGATTACCTTGCATTCCCCGGAGAAGATGCTGACGTCATATGCATACGCGCAAAAAATGCGTCAAAAGAATTGTATGCATATATGATGTCCGAAACATCTGGAACTCCGCGATGTGCTTTACTTTTTCCGTCAATCAGCACTGCATATTACGGAGACGATTTAACCATTGGCGGTTCATGTGCTTACAGCTATGGTTATGCTGTTTATGCACCTCAAAACATTGCTGAGCAAATTCTTGCGAAAACGCAGGAGTGCAAGCCCATACAGCTCAATAATAATTTGAAGCTTTAAGCGCTGAGCGAATGAAACTGCTTGAAACCCCGTAACCGTCTATAACTTTGAGGTCGAAGACTATCACACATACTATGTCTCTGCAAATGCAGACTCGGATGAGTTTGTGTTGGTGCATAACAGGTGCGGTTCGCAACGTTATGCGATGTGCCAAGCTAAAAGGAGTGTGAACATTCCAATGTCACAAATGCCGACCAAAGTAAGCACTGTAAAGATGGTTGGCGCGAATGGGCGTACCGTCTTTGCAAAGTTGGAGATTTATGGCAATAAATTCATTCGGAACGATTTGGGAGGACATCTCTTTAAAGATGGAGGCGTGTTACCGCGACATTTTAATGCAGGAATAATTGATAAAGCATCCAACATGTTACAGAATGGCTTACACTTCTGGTATTAGGTTTAATGGGAAAGCAGGTGTAAAAGATGTTAAGATGTGATTACAAACTCAATACTGCATGCAACCGAGTTTCAATAGAAGCAAACACTTGCATCCAGTTTGAAAAAAGTGATGATGAGAGTATCCCTATCGGTACCCCGGTATTATGGGATGAAGCTCTTATGCTGAAAATTGACATCGACAAATACCGCATTTATCATATTTGCTGCATCTTTGTTCCTAACGGGATGTACAGTCGAATAACTGATTACAAAAAGATCTGGAAGCTTGCCGGCATTCCTCCGGGGTTTTATGACGGGGCATATACCACGAGCCACGGTAAAATGTATTTCGGCATTACATTCGGCAAAGGAAGGGATTGCTTTACGGCGGACACTTCAAACCTTATGATACTTGTACCTGAAGGTTCAGACTTTGATGCTGCAACTCTGTTTGAAGCGTTTCGATCCGAAAAGGTTGAGCGCACGGACGAAAAACTGTGCGCAATTCTCGAAAGAACTGTATCTCAAGAGAATGAAGCATTTGCTTTTTTATACAAGCACGACTTCGGAGGTTCACTCAACATTTTCGGAAAATTTGCTGAGCGTTTCTTTTCAGCCGAAGAAATAATGACTTGGCAGACGGAGGATCCTGCCCTTATTCGCCGTCGAGGTTTAATGGGTTGGTAACTGAACACCGGTGCAATTGTCAACAGATACTTTTGATTTTTAATGAAAGAAAGGAAGTAATATGAAAAGATTAGTACGTTGCTGCTTGCCGGTATGAATCACGATTTTAACTTTTGTATAACTTCCTCTTTGTGCATTGTTAAAGAATAAAGTTTCCCAATATTGTCAAGGATAAACGATTTACCGTGATCCACGGGTGGGAGAATTTCTTCTTCGAACGCCCTCTCAAAAAATGGTCGCAATTCTTCTTCCGTATATTCTTCATATTCAATTTGAGCAGTCATAAATTGCTTCCCGTGAGAAGTTTGCTTTCTGGACATTACGGTAATTCTTCCTTGAATATCGCTTTCACAGTGGGTGGGGTAACCTGTTGTATCGTCAAACTCACCTATGAAATAATAATAATTAACATAGTAGACATCGGCATAATTGGATTTTTGCAGATCAATCCCGCACAAAAGATCATGTCCGATCAAATAAAAAACGTTTCGTTGTTTTTTGAATCCGTGCACTTCAAATTCATTTTTGCAAAATTCCTTAAAAGTTTTTTTATCCATACATCAACCTTCAATCGTCAGATTGCCGGTATAGACATACCCACGGTAGCGGAAGGGATTATTCTTTCCGAGTGTGGACGCAAGTGAGCCCGAGGTTGAGAGTACATCTGCATCGTGACGGCAAACATCGCGGCAATAATGCTTTAAGTATAGTACATACTCAGTTTAAACTACAGGACGGTAAAAAGCGCTTTCCCCCAAGTGGCCTTCAATGGAACGCCATCTGAGCTTTGAAGCACAAATTAAAGTCCCCGTATATTCGTCTAAATCGGCTTCTGATAAATTATCGCAATCACACCAGTAAATGGTTCCATCCTTCATAATCATTGTCGAACCCAATATTTCGCAGGTGTAGCTTTCATCAACGGGGAAAAACTTGACGTATTTCAAACCTTGAAATTCCAGCTCTATCATAGAATCTTTCTCGTATTGGCGTTGAATAAGCACCCTTAACACTCGAAGACTGTTCAACGGATACATTGAAAGATTAACGTCAACATAAGCTCCGCTTACATAGCTCATTTCTTTTATACAGCTGTCGTGAAAAAAGCATACGGCTTCCATAAGCTTCAGCGCATCGTCATCGGTACTGATTTCATTCCACATAAAATGATCCCTCTCTGAATTCACCCAAGTATCAAAGCCAAACCTTCACCTATACCCGCACCCAAAGGACCTAACAAGAAATCGTCAGCAACGCCAATTCCTGTAACGTCGTCAGCTGCGACAACAATAATTCCAATTACAGAAACAGTCACTAATGCCGCCCCTGCAACGGTTCCCCAACTGAATGTGTATGCCGAACCCCTGACTCCATTTTTCCAATCATGATGATGTCCTCCCTTTGAATCGTGGGGATGTTTATCCGGCCTTCCGTGGTCATTATGGTCGTAATCATGTTCCGGTTTACCATCTGCCCCATAAGTTCTTGAATCACCGTTAGGGGCAGTGTAAGTGCTTCCGGGCTCTCCGGTGTTGGGTCGCCGATTTGCATCGTGTGAAGATGCCTTCGGCACATTGCTTTGTTTTAATGCACAAAAGACCTTTTTTATTGGTTGAACAATGTTATCTTTCACCCAATTCGCAGTGTCTTCTATCCATTTAGGCCAGTTGCCGTCATGGTCGCCCATATTCACCGGATTATTCAGGCAATACGCATATGCGTTATGTCCGAGAACGCCCTGGCCGGTGGAGAGGAGGACATCGGCAGAGATGAACCTGCCGACTTCGGGGTTATAGTACC
>ENA-OPCW01001769-OPCW01001769.1-human-gut-metagenome-genome-assembly--contig:-NODE-1769-length-10352-cov-4.427600_pt1 | contig 10352 bp, 7 predicted proteins | sample MGYA00241258_ERZ501496 | MGnify/ENA primary metagenome ERZ501496 (study PRJEB25962, sample SAMEA2042660) | human gut metagenome | biome: human gut; feature: human-associated habitat; material: faeces...
GGCTATGGGACGTGCAATCGTTCGTGAGCCTAAGGTATTCCTTATGGACGAGCCTTGTCAGGGGATGAACCGGTTGCGGTAAAAAATATGACCATAAAAAATCCGGTAATTACCACAACGGTTTCGGAAATTTCAAAAGTCGGTGAGTATAAAAATAAGGATCCAAAACCATATCTGGCAGAGGTAGCCTGGCTGGAGCAAACGGATGAGTATGATCGGGATCTAGGGGTTGTTCCGATGGAATATGAAGTAACATTTAATGGAACTGCTTATTTTTCAAAAACAGTTACAGAGGACGAGAATAGTTTTATTTGTATTCCAGAGTTAAATTTAATGTTTATGACGGGGGTATCATATGAGGAAATTACAGATGATACGATCACACCCATGTGCTATCGCACGGCTGAGAGTTCTACGGTAAAAGAAGGAACCTACTATATCACAATCCGTCCATTTTCAGCAGATGAACAAATTGAGCAGAAGGTAGTTCTGATTGTAAACAAAGATCCGGATACATCCGGTTCGACGGTTACTTCAAAGGAAACAACCACTACGATAAATGGATTACCATCGGCCGTGTCCATGCAGGATGAACTGAATCTTACCGTGCAGACGGTCTATACAGATAGCAGCTTACAGGGACAGAACGTGCCGTCTGCTGGTTTTTCGGTATACATTAACCAGACCCCTTATGAAGTATCCGGCATCACGCTTCAAAACGGAGAGGCAGCCATAAAGATTCCGGTTTCAGAGACTAACGGATTTCATATGGGAGAAAATGCAATTACAGTTTCTTATGCAGGAGCAGCCAATGGAAACTACAGGGCACTTCCTTCCCAGGCAAACGAAACCGTGACGGTAAATCCAATTGCCGTAAAGATGCAGTATGATACCATCCAGCAGACAGCTGCATACACAGGGCTGAAACAGAGCTGCTTTGTTTCCACGGTAAATGTAGTCCGAAAGGACAACGGAAAGACGGTAGATTCGCAGGTAAAGCCTGAAGTTTTCTATCGGCAGGATGGGAAAAATGTTGTTCCGGTGCAGCCGGGCAGTTATGATGTCTGGTTTAAAGTGGATGGAAACCAGTACGATGTGATAGAGGAAAAAGTCGGAACCTTTACCATTACAGCGGCGAAACCATCGATTCGTCTTACGGCAGAGACAGAAAACGGTAATTCCGTACATCTGTATGCAAAGGTAGATGGAGTCCGAAATGGCAGTATTCCGCTTGGTTCGATTTCTTTTTATCAGGACGGAACCATAATAAAGGCACAGGAAAAACTCGTATATGGGGAAACCGATACGGTTGTATCAGGCTTAAAACGTGGCGGTTCTTATCAGTTTAAGGCAGTATATGAGCCGGATGATAAGGATGGACAGACTTATTACGAAACAGTGACAAGTGAAGCCGCGACCGTTACAATCAAAGAGGACAGTTCCACCGGAGGCGGTGGAACAACCGGAGGAGGCTCATCTTCCGGAGGAAGTGGAACAACAGGAGGCGGCTCATCTTCCGGAGGCGGTGGAACGACTGGAGGCGGCTCATCTTCCGGAGGAAGTTCCGGTGGCGGAAATACTTCGGGTGGTAATACAGCCGGAGGGGGAACACCATCTAACGGAAATACAGCTGGTACACAAACACCGTCCGATGGAAACGCGGCCGGACAAAATACACCAACCGTAACCGTTACCGGAACCCGGAAAAATAAAGCCATCAAAACAACGGTGACCGCTGATCTGATAAATCAGATACTGGAAGAAAACGATGGAAAACACACAGATGTGACGATCCAGGTTACCGATCCGGCTGGCAACGTAAGCTATACACTGACCGTAAATACAGCAGACATACAGACCGGAAATAAGCTGTATGTGTGTGCAAAAGATCAAAAGACAGGTGCCTATGTCCTTGTAAACGACAAGAGTTATACGGTTACAAAAGCCGGAAATGTGAATTTTTCAGCAGATTCCAATAAGAATTACGTCCTTATGGATCAGAAAGATATGGATCAGGTCACAACGAAAATATTAAAAACGGTTACATTGAAGAATAAAACCGTTCAGGTGAAGAAGGGAAAACAAAAGAAGGTTTCTCTGGCAGCCACCTTAAATATGGACAATGTAAAAAGCATTTCTTATCAGAGCAATAACAAAAAAATTGCATCTGTAAACAAGAAGGGTACCATAAAATCGAACAAAAAAGGAACTGCGTCCATTCGCGTGACAGTAACCTTAAACAATGGAAAGACCAAAGTTTTAAAATTAAAAGTCAAAGTCAAATAGCAGATGCAGGAAAAGACAAAACCCCGGAAATAAATATCCGGGGTTTTTGTTTTACCTAGAGAGAAAGTGCACACTGATCAATTTTTTCCAGTTCCTCCCCCGTAAACGGAGCAGAGTTTAACACTTTCAGATTTTCAAGAATCTGTGCCGGGCGGGAAGCTCCGATCAGAACAGAAGTGACCACACCGTCACGGATGACCCATTTGAGCGCCATCTGTGCGAGACTTTCACCACGGGCAGCCGCAATCTCATTCAGGCTCCGGATACTGTTCAGCCGCTTTTCATCGAACTGGTCGGCATGCAGGAAACGTCCGTCCGTGTTGACACGGCTGTCTTTTGGAATACCGTTTAGATAGCGGTCGGTCAGCATACCCTGCGCGAGCGGGCTGAAAGAAATAATTCCTTTCTTCCCATCTGCTGCGGCCTGTTTTAAACCGTTTTCTTCAATGGTACGGTTAAAGATATTGTAGGAATTCTGGTTGATAATAAACGGGCAGTGCAGATCTTCTAAGATGGCAGCCGCGCGTTTCATCGTTTCCCCATCGTAGTTGGACAGACCGACATACAGTGCTTTTCCGCTTCGCACGATCTGGTCGAGTGCACCCATGGTTTCTTCCAGCGGCGTATCCGGATCCATGCGGTGGTGATAGAAAATATCCACATAGTCCAGACCGAGCCGTTTTAAGCTCTGGTCAAGGCTGGCAATCAGGTACTTGCGGCTGCCCCAGTTTCCATAAGGTCCCGGCCACATGTCAAAACCGGCTTTGGAACTGATGATCAGTTCATCGCGGTAGGAAGAAAGCTCTTCCCGAAGGATCTTCCCAAGATTTTCCTCCGCACTGCCTGGCTGCGGTCCATAGTTGTTTGCCAGATCAAAATGTGTGATCCCGTGGTCAAATGCCGTAAAGCACATCTGTCTCATATTTTCATAAACACCGGTATCTCCGAAATTGTGCCAGAAGCCCAAAGATACTTCCGGCAGCATCAGTCCGCTGTCGCCGCAGCGGTGGTATTTCATGGTTTCGTAACGTGATTCATTTGCGTGATACATAAGAAATCCTCCTTAGTTTGTAAAAAATTTATCATAAATGCCAAATCCAAAGATAAAAAGCACAATCAGCGGCAGAATATAGGTAATGTAGCCGCGCATCCAGTTTTTAATTTTTAATCCTTTTCCGGTATTGGCTTCGGTTGTGTAGTTTTTCCAGCCCCAGCCGTAGCGGCTTGTGCAAAACAGCAGATATACCAGGGAACCGAGAGGCAGGAACAGGTTGCTTACCAGAAAATCTTCCAGGTCAAGCACAGACCCGCCAAAGATTGAAAAACCTTTCCAGTTCCATACATTGTATCCGAGTACACATGGCAGGGAGAGTACAATGATCAGTACCAGATTAACGGCACAGGATTTCTGGCGGCTGCATCCGGTCAGTTCCATACCGCAGGAGATGATGTTCTCAAATACTGCCAGGATTGTGGAAAACGCTGCAAAAAACATAAACAAAAAGAACAGGCTTCCCCAGAGTCTGCCAAGCGGAATATGGTTAAAAATATTCGGCAGGGTGATAAAAATCAGGCTTGGTCCGGAAGTCTGGTCAACATGGAACGTAAAGCATGCCGGAAAAATGATAAGTCCGGAGGTGATAGCAACAAACGTATCCAGAATGGCAATATTTACCGATTCACCAAGCAGAGAGCGTTCCTTTCCGATATAACTTCCCAAAATTGCCATCGCGCCGATTCCAAGGCTTAACGTGAAAAATGCCTGGTTCATGGCACCCGTAATGGTTTTTGCAATACCGATCTGTTTCATCCGTTCAAAGTCCGGGATCAGATAAAAGGCAAGGCCTTCTTTTGCACCATCCATAAAAAAGCTGTTGACCGCCAGAATGATCATGATGATAAGCAAAGAAGTCATCATGACCTTTGTTACTTTTTCCAGACCGTTCTGCAGTCCACGGGAGCAGACAAATACGCCGGCGCAAACAACTACCACCATCCAGAAGCCCATGGTCAGAGGTTTGCTCAGCATTGTGGTAAACTGTCCGGATACACCGTCAGCATCCAGTCCCTGAAACTGTCCGGTGACCGTCATATAAAAATAATGAAGCATCCAGCCGGTGACCGTTGTATAAAACATCATAAGAAGATAGCAGCCGATCAATGTGATAATCCCGTGGATATGCCATTTCTGTCCGGGTTTTTCCAGTGCCTGGTAGGCTTTGACCGGACTTTTCTGGCTGGCACGCCCAACCGCAAATTCCATCGTCATGATCGGGAGTCCGAGAATAATCAGAAACAACAGATAAAACAGCACAAAGGCACCGCCTCCGCCCTGTCCGGCAGTGTATGGAAATTTCCATACGTTTCCGATTCCGATCGCACATCCGGCTGACAGGAGAATGAATCCCAGACGGGATTTTAATTTTTCTCGTTCTTCCATAAAATAATCCACCTTTTTGTAAACATTGTATAAAATACAAACGAAATTATACAATCTGTTGTGAGAAGTTTCAACCCTTTTTGACGAAATTTTACCAGGTATGTGTTGCATTTTTTTACAGATACTAGAGGAGAAGGTTGCGGAGTGTTCATGTTCTGCAATTAACAAGATTATCTTATGGAAAGAAAGAGGTATAAACCATGGTTTTAACAGAAAAAGAGATGGCTACAATTGAGGATCTGCACACACAGGAGCTGTCCTGCGTGGAGAAGTACAAACGTTACGGGCAGGAAGCAAAGGACCCGGTACTTCGGGATTTGTTTGCTGATCTGGAAAAAAAGGAGCAGAAGCATGTGGAGTCTCTGGAACAGGTCATGAAAGGCAGCGTCCCGTCCTGCAACGTCAATGACAGAGAGGGAAAAGAATATGCGCCGAAGGCAACCTATGATTCCATGACCAATCCAGAAGATAAGAAAAACGATAATTTCCTTGCCACAGACAGCATTGGTTCTGAAAAAATGGTGTCCGGAACGTATAATACCGATGTGTTTGCATTCGGGGATTCCGATGTGCGAAAACTTCTGGCAGATATCCAGGTGGAAGAACAAAACCACGCGGAGATGCTCTATAAATATAAAACCGTAAACGGCATGGCATAGCCGGCATGTGGAGTGGATGTCTCAAAGCATCCACTCTTTTTGTTTTTACAAAAGGATTACAGAAACCGGATAGTACATCTTACATAACCCGTTTATTATAAATCCTGTAATAAATCTTACAGATTTCACAAGGAGAACAAAAGAATTATGAGAAAAAATGTGATGAAACTTACAGCAGGAGTTCTCTCCACCGCTGTATTGGCAGGAATGTTTGCCACTGGTATCCCGACAAAGATTGCAGCAGCAACGGAACACTGGAATGATGCTTCCCGGGAATCTACAGACTGGAGCAACTGGAAAAAGAACTGGGCTGCTTATAGCAGTGAGTATGAACATGTATCGCTGACTCCGGGTGCGGATGAGACAAAATTAAATTATGCATGGTACAGCAAAACGGCTGAGACTCCAAAGGTGAGAATCTCTACCAGACAGAATATGGATGGTGCGACAGAGTTCACCGGAGCGCAGACCGAAGCTGTGACCATAGATACCACAAAATATTTTTCCAATAAAGTAACCGTAAGCGGGCTCAAAGAAAATACCAGCTATTATTATCAGGTATTTCAGGATGGAAAGTGGCAGGATACACAAAACTATACCACACAGGCATTTGATGAATTTTCTTTCCTGTATGTCGGGGATCCGCAGATCGGTGCTTCGAAAGGTCAGATCAGCAGTGAGAGTGAAAAGATGGAAAATGCAGGAAATGTTGTAACTTCTGCACCGGAAAAAAATCTTGCTGCAAGAAATGACAGCTATAACTGGAACAACGTATTAAATGAAGCACTCGAAGATCATTCCGATGTCAGTTTTCTTGTGTCCGCAGGAGATCAGGTGAACTACGGAAGCAACGAGCGGGAATATGCAGGATATCTTGGGGCAGAGGCACTGACTTCCCTTCCGGTAGCAACGACCATTGGTAACCACGACAGTGTTTCGAATCAGTACAGCCTGCATTTTAATAATCCAAATGCTTTTTCCGATACCGATACCAATTATGTACAGGGAAAGACAAAGGCAGGAACTGATTACTATTATCGTTATGGAAATGTCCTGTTCATTGTTCTTGATACAAACAACTATAACTGTGCAACGCATGAGAATGTCATGAAAAAAGCAATCAATGAGAATAAAGATGCCAAATGGCGTATTGTGGTATTCCATCAGGATATTTACGGCAGTGGTTACGACCATTCCGATTCCGATGGTATGGTGCTTCGTACACAGCTTACTCCACTGATGGATAAGTATAAGATTGATGTGGTGATGCAGGGACATGATCATACCTATTCCAGAACCTTCCAGCTTGAGGGGGATGGAAAGGATCATACTTCTTACAGCACTTATGGATACAAATCTGTAGAGGAAGCTAAAAAAGACAGTGATTATCAGGCACAGAATAACTGCTATGAAATCGTAAACAAGACCGTTGGCGGAACCGTTACCAATCCGGAAGGAACCGTATATTTAGAGGCAAACTCTGCAACAGGTTCAAAATTCTATAGCCTGATTGCTTCCAAACAGGACTTTATTTCTGAGAGAAGCCAGACCTGGACACCAACCTATTCCGTCGTAAAAGTAACGGACAAAAAGTTTTCTGTAACAACTTATGATGCAACGACCAGAAAACAGTTACAGGGATCTACTACATATACGATCGTAAAAGATGCGGTAAAGCAGACCATTCAGGCGAAGAACTCTTACAAAAAAACCGTAGGAGACAAAGCCTTTTCCTTAAATGCAAAAGCAAAAACACCGCTTACCTATACCTCTTCCGACAAAAAGATTGCAACTATTGATAAGAACGGAAAAGTTACCGTAAAAAAGGCCGGAAAGGTTACGATTACGGTGAAGGCAGCAGCAACCAGCCAGTATCAGGCAGCAGGCAAAACAATTACGATTACTGTTACAAAGAAAGCAGTAAAGAAAGCAGCTAAATAATAATGAAGAAAAACTGGAAAAAAGTTTTAGTGGGAACCCTTTGTCTGGTGGGGTTCCTACTGTTATTAGTCAAAGGAAACCAGTTCGAAAAAGTATCCCTGATTTCCACGGAAGGGCAAAGCTATGAGAAAGCAGTCGTGACAAAGATCACGAAAGATAATCTGGCAGAAGATGGAAACCGATACGGGACACAGGAGGTGCGCGTACAGGTTAAATCCGGAGCATATGCAGGGGAAGAGCTTGATGCCGTCAATCCAAGCGGTTCCTTGTTTGGCATGGAGAACTGTGAAGTTGGTTCGCGCGTAATTGTCATTGTCAGTTCCACAGATGATAATGCTGTCGTTACGGTATACAGCAAAGACCGTACTATGGCAATTTATCTGTTTGTACTTTTTTTCTGTCTGGTGATATGTATTATAGGTGGGAAAAAAGGAGTCAAAGCCATTGCAAGTCTGGCATTTACTGGTGTGTGTATTGTTTATCTGATGTTTCCGCTGATGTACCGGGGCATTTCACCGATCGGTATTACCATTGTTGTTGTCATTCTCTCGACATTGCTGACCCTGTGGCTTTTGGGCGGAGTCTCTAAAAAGACGGTATCTGCAGTGGTGGGAACGGTCAGCGGTGTGGTTGTGGCAGCCGCAGCCGCAGTTGTGTTTGGAAAAGCCGCAGGCATTACCGGGTATAATGTGTCTGATATCGAAACGTTGAATTATGTGGCACAGAATACACAGATAAAAATAGGACAGCTTCTGTTTTCGGGAATCATTATAGCCGCACTTGGGGCAACCATGGATGTTGGCATGTCAATTGCATCCACGATTCAGGAACTGCACGAACGCAGTCCGCAGCTGGGGACAAAAGAGTTGTTTGTGTCGGGAATCCGTGTGGGGCGCGATATGATGGGAACCATGGCAAATACACTGATTTTTGCCTATGTCGGTGGTTCGTTGTCTACGCTCGTTGTCAATTATGCATACAATCTGAGTTATAATCAGCTGATCAATTCTTATGTAATCGGAACAGAAATCATGCAGGGACTTTCGGGAACTCTTGGGGTTGTGCTGACCGTACCGATTACCGCAGCCGTAGCGGCAGTGCTTATCGGAAAGAAAAAGATAGTAAAAGAACCATTGATGCAGGACATTTATGATGGCTCAGATGATTATGAAGAACCGGAAACAGACGGTGAATACGGGGAAGATGTTTAAATGGGACATATGTGAAAAAAGTTATGAGATATGTCCCGAACCTAAAAGAAAGTGGGACATATGTGAAAAAAGTATGTGATATGTCCCAAAAGAATAGAGATGAGGGACATATATCAAGAAAGTATATGAATATGTCCCGATGGCGGTGATAAGTGGGACATAGTTGGAAAAATATATCATATATGTCCCAACACACGATGCAAGTGGGACATAATCAATCTTTTATTTTCTATATGTCCACTATCAATTTGGAAAGTGATAGAATACTTGATTTTTTTAAAAAACACATGCAAATCTGTTTGTTAAAAAATGGTCTGGAAAATTCAATTCCGAAACAATCCCAGCGTATTAAAAATATATTGACATTTACGAACTTTACGCTATAATAGAATCAAACATATGAACAAATGCTCATATGAAAGAATGATAAAATGAAAAAGGAAAGTATGGAGGAAACCGACGATGAAGAAAACTTACAAAATTGATGTGGATTGTGCAAACTGTGCAAATAAAATGGAGGAAGCTGCAAAAGCTACTACCGGAGTAAAGGATGCAACTGTAAATTTCATGACACTGAAGATGAACGTAGAATTTGAAGAGGGTGCAGATGCAAAAGCGGTTATGCAGGATGTGTTAAAGAACTGTAAGAAAGTGGAAGATGATTGTGAGATCTTTCTTTAAATCCGGCTTTTTCCATAGGTATCAGTCAGATTGGAGGACACCATGAATAAAAAGCAGAAAAAAGTATTGAAACGAATTATTGTGGCAGCAGTGCTTCTGGTTATCATCGGGATTGCAGGAAGCGTTGTTTCCATACCAAAGTGGCTGGAGTTCCTTTTCTATCTGGTTCCGTATTTTGTGATCGGTTATGATATTCTGCGGAAAGCCTGGAAGGGAATCTGTAACAGGCAGATGTTTGATGAAAATTTTCTGATGGCAGTGGCAACCATCGGAGCGATCGCCCTCGGTGATTACAAAGAGGGCGTTGCAGTTATGCTGTTTTATCAGATCGGAGAGCTGTTCCAGAGTTATGCAGTCGGTAAGAGCCGCCGGAATATCAGTGATCTGATGGATATCCGGCCGGATTATGCAAATATTGAAACAGACGGTCAGATGGAAAAAGTAGACCCGGATGAGGTGGAGATCGGCACGGTGATTATTGTACAGCCGGGCGAAAAAGTTCCAATCGATGGTGTGGTTGTGGAAGGACATTCTTCCCTGAATACCAGTGCACTGACGGGAGAGAGTGTTCCAAGGGAAGTCGCTGTGGGAGAGGAAATCATCAGTGGATGTATCAATATTTCCGGACTGTTAAAGATCCGCACCACAAAAGAGTTTGGAGAGTCTACGGTTTCTAAGATTCTTGATCTGGTGGAGAATGCAAGTTCCAAGAAATCACGTTCCGAGAATTTTATTTCCAGATTTGCACATTATTATACACCGGCAGTCTGCTACGGCGCGCTGGCACTGGCAATACTGCCACCGCTTGTCCGCATGCTGTTTATGGGGCTTCCGGCAGACTGGGGCATCTGGATTTACCGTGCACTGACATTTCTGGTTATCAGCTGCCCGTGTGCGCTGGTCATCAGTATTCCACTCAGCTTTTTTGCAGGAATCGGAGGTGCCAGTGCAGAGGGTGCCCGTATTTACAATGATTCCTGCCAGAATTGATTCAATTCCAAGCTTTGTCTGCAGAAATGCTGTGATAAATCCGGAACATACACCGGCTAACATTGCTGCTGCCAGTGCCAGAATCGGATGACCCTGTATCGTTACCATGGCACATACGGCACAGCCTAAGGTAAAGCAGCCATC
>ENA-OPCW01001770-OPCW01001770.1-human-gut-metagenome-genome-assembly--contig:-NODE-1770-length-10351-cov-4.262044_pt1 | contig 10351 bp, 9 predicted proteins | sample MGYA00241258_ERZ501496 | MGnify/ENA primary metagenome ERZ501496 (study PRJEB25962, sample SAMEA2042660) | human gut metagenome | biome: human gut; feature: human-associated habitat; material: faeces...
GCAGCTTTCTTTTCTGTCTTACTTGTCAAAGTCGCAACGATCAAAGTCGGTGAATAGGTATTGCCCACATCGTTTTGCAGGATGACCGCAGGGCGGGTTCCGCTTTGCTCGGAACCTGTGCTGCTGTCCAGTCGAATGAAATAGATGTCTCCGCGTTGGAATTTTAAAGTTGATTCCAATTGCGAAACCTCCGTTTGGATATGTAAGAAGCCCGCTGTACCTCCTAGGCAGCGGGCTTCTGTTAAAATATGAAAGCGGTTTTATTTATACGGTACGAATCACCTCCCCGGTGATTGGAATGAAGCACCCGCATCAGCGGTGCATGACAACGTAATCGTGACCGCGCCGGGTCTGGCAGACGGTGCATACATCCATGCTCTTGTCTGCGCTCGGCACAAGAGCGATTTTGAAAGCCTTAGCCTCTACGAAATGCCGCAGACAGGTCGCACAGAGGGTTCGGATGGACTTGATCATTTCCGGGGTCAGTTCCATCTCCTCGTATATCTCCTGTTCGCGCACCGTAGGATTCAACTCATCCATTTGAGTAGTCCTCCGTGTTTGAAAAAGTGAATGGCGGATAAATATGTAAAAGAACAGGAGTGACCGAAGACCAAAAACAGCATTCGGCCGCTCCTGATAAAATATGTTAAGGTCTCGCATATTCGCCCTCGGCTCCCTGCGAGTGGGGAATCATTCGGCAGCGGATTTGTACCGCTTCATTGGCATCTCAGCCACCCCGCCTACATTCTGACCGGGCCGCGAATTACGGAAGTATCATTATCGAAGTACCGAACAACTGAACTCTTCAATTTTCAAGGTTCGTGAGTGTGGACATTTTGCCAGCAGTGGGAGCCGCTTTTGAAATTGTCCCCTCACTTGGTAGGCATCGAAAATGGTCATTCTACACCCTGAAAATAAAAGTTCTTCAAAAATTTAGTGATTTTCAAAATTCGCTTGCTTATATTTTGCTGTGCAATGCGATATGCTTTCGATAATTCAACAGTGTTATAACCTTCATAAACATACAAGGTTAAAATTTCCAAGTCCTCATCGTTCAGGTTTTCGAGAGCAAAGAGTAATTTTTCATCTTCAATCCCTCCAATCCATGTAAAGCGGCTCTTAGTTTCGTGGTAGTGTTCGGTAATGGAAATGGCTTCCTTATACTTGTTCATAAGGGGCGAATAGGATTCTTCGCCCTGCTCAAAGGAAGGGGCAGCAATCTCCTGCGTATGGTTCTGGTAAGAACGCGCAGCATTGAAAACAGACCAGTCATACTCATACATTGCCTGAATTGCTTCGCTGCTCATGCCAGCGTCCTCATACTGTTTGCGAATGATAGTCCACTGACGGTCAAAGTTCTTTTTTTCCAGGCCATAGTTGAAGCCCATGTTAAACCTCCAAATTTTCGATAAAACGTGAAAAGTCGAAAATTCGAAGTTGCTAGGGATACCGTGCGGCCAGTTCCAGCCACGAAAAACGGGCAAAAAGAAACATGAAGTGTCCTTTCCGCCGGATGCGGAGGTTGAGGACACTTCACTGTATGACAGCTTGCGGGCTTTTCTTGGCAACAAAAAAGAGATGCACTAAAGAAAAGGGTACCGACACTGTTTTCCATCCGAAGATGGAAAGCGGTATAAGTATCCTCAGCCCTTAATGCATCTCAGGCATTCGATATTTTTTGTGTGAGTTTTGATAGCAAATAAATAAGCTGCAACTCACTTCAAGAGCTGCAGCTTACCGTCATAAGATATTTTTAATGTGAATATTGCTCGGTTCTTTGCAGAACCTAAATATCCAATCTATACAGATTTTCACCTTTGTCACCTCTTTTTGGGTTGCCCGTGTTTAGCAAGTAATCTTGAGATCACTTCAAGTCACTCTTGTGGTGATTTATCAAACTACCGGAACGAATTAGAATGAATATGAGGTGAGCTTTGATGAACAATCCACTGGATGAGTTTGGTGCAAAAGTTCGTGCAGAGCGAGAAGCCAGAGGTCTGACCCAGAAGCAGCTTGCCGAAAAATTGGGCATGAGTCACCGCACTGTTATGCAGGCGGAGATCTGCCGCAGCAATCCAAAGATGGAAACGGTCATTCTTCTGGCAAAGGAACTGAACATCAGTTTGGATGCACTCGTGTTCCCAGAAACGGCAACGCCGAATGCAGTGCCAAAGTGTGTTTATGACTTCTTTCGCGGAAAGACAGAGAGCGAAGCCGAAAAGCTGATCGACATCTGTCGGCGAATCGACGAACTGAATCATGCAAAGTAAGGCATCGGATGCTGTGAGCATCTGGTGTCTTTCTTTTTGCAAAGAAAAAAGCAGCGAAACATGACGTTTCGCTGCTCTTGGCGTATCATCATGTGAATTAGGAAAAACTCTCCCCATTTTCAGGTAGATGATACCAAATGAATTCTTCGATATGGTTTAGTCTTGCATAAGGTTTGCCCAAGAAAATTCTTACGGTTCAAATTTATAGCCGATGCCACGGATGCTCTTAATCAGGTCTGCAACATCCGAGAAATGTTTCAGTTTCTTTTTAAGGTTGCTGATATGGCTGGACAGTGCATTACGAGAGTAAAAAGCAGAATCGTTATGCCAGATGGCATCCATCATCATTTCATGCGTGAATACCTGCTTCTGGTTCAGCAGAAGCAATGCCAGAATATCAAACTCTTTTTCCGTCAGGTCAACAGCCACGCCATCAATGCTCACCGAACGCTGTTCAAGGCAGATTTGCAGATTTTTGACCTTGATCACAGTGGATTTGTGTTCGCATTGCAACGGACATTCTTCGGGAATGCGCACTTCGCTCTCCGTAGGCTGCACATAGTTACAAATTATATCAGGAGAAGTAACAATGATTGGAATCGTCTGGATTTTCTGCAGCGTTTCAATCTGTTCCTCTGAAACCGCCCTTGTACAGATCGCAACACAGATATAATTCCTGTTGCTGAGCATACAAACTGCGTGATCAAAATCATCTGTGCAGTCCAGTTCCAGTCCAAGCTGTTTCCAAATGCCGATTTTGGCGATGGTGGCCGTACTTTGTGTATATCCAATTCCCAATACATGAGATGCCATTTGCTTTTAACCTCCGGGTTCTTTTGATAATGCTGCTATTTTAGGAGATTCACCGCCCTTCAAATTAAATACTTTTAGATAAATAATCTTTTATAAGTATAAACGCTACCACCGTCACCGTCAATTTTAATAAGTTTGCATTTTATCAAATATTGCAGAAAGGTTATATGGAACAAACTTAATATTTACATTATTGAATCTATGATTGCGAGGTTGGCATACGGAACCGTAAACGCTATACAGACCTCTTGACAAAATCCAGCAGAAGAATAAAATAAATGCAGTTATTGATAAATTGATTTATCGAAAGAAGTGACAGAACAATGCCTGCAAAGAAACAGGTGACAAAAGAAATGATCCTTGGTGCAGCCCTCCGGGTGCTGATGGAAGGCGGAACGGAAGCTGTCAATGTAAAAAGCCTTGCCGCAGAACTGGGATGCTCTACCCAGCCGATTTATCTGTCGTTTGACAATATGGATGCACTGCGCAAAGAACTGATTCCAACAGCAGTGAACAAGTTTGTCGAACTGATGCAGAAAGAGTGCGGTTCAACACGGGTGCATCTGTACGGCATCGAGTACATTTGTCTTGCCAGGCAGCAGCCGGAACTGTTCCGGTTCTTATTCATGAGGTCACAGGCATTTGCCGAAATGAAACAGGTGCTTTTGCCCATAATTGACCGTACCATAGACGAACTGATGGAGCAGTACCATCTTGACCGAGCCGCCGCCGATGAACTGCACGACCAGCTTTGGATGCACACCCATGGTATCGCAGCCATGATTGCGACAGACTACTGCGATTGGGATATGAGCAAGGCTCAGCGGATGCTGAACCGCTGCCAGAAAGCTCTTGTGAGGGAATACGAGGCGTAAAAATGTTTTCCAACAAGGATTTAAGAAATCTGATCTTTCCACTGTTCATTGAACAGTTTCTTCTGATGTTCGTGGGAATCGCGGACACTTTTGTGGTCAGCTTTTCCAGCGAAGCGGATGTTTCGGGCGTATCGCTGGTGACGTCCTTTAACACGGTGATGATTTTCCTGTTTACGGCTCTTTCGGCGGGCGGTGCGGTCATTATCAGCCAGTATATCGGCTGTGACGATAAAAAGATGGCGTCCAGAGCTGCCGGTCAGCTGCTGACGATTTCCTGCCTGATTTCAGCGACCTTGACCATACTCATCCTGTGTTTCCGCAAGCCGCTCCTGCGGCTTCTGTTCGGGCAGATCGAGCCGGATGTCATGGCGGCTTGCGAATCCTATCTGTTTATCACCACACTGTCGCTTCCAGCCTTGGCGGTTTATGATGCTGGTGCCGCCCTCTGCCGCAGCATTGGTAAGACCAATGTGACCATGTATATCTCCCTTGTGACCAATATCATCAATGTGGTGGGCAACTGCGTGGGTGTGTTCGGACTGCATCTAGGAGCGGCTGGTGTGGCTTGGCCATCGCTCATTTCTCGCACCCTTTCAGCGGTAGCCGTTACCGCTTTCTGCTTTCAGAAGACAAACGCTGTGCAGTATCACGGCCCGGATATTCTGGCATGGGATGGCGGTACGCAGAAGAAAATCATGGGGATTGCACTGCCCAACGGTCTGGAAAACGGGGTGCATCAATTGGTCAAGGTAGCCCTTTCCAGCATGGTTGCATTGTTCGGCACCTACCAGATCGCAGCAAACGGTGTGGCGCAAAGTATCTGGTCGCTAGCATCTATTATGGGGCTGGCAATGGCTCCCGTGTATACCACGGTCATTGGGCAGTGTATGGGCGCACGGGATATTGATGCCGCCAATTTTTATTTCAAAAAGCTGAATCGTATCACGCTGGTACTGTCGATTTTGTGGAACGCCTTTGTGTTCGCCCTGACACCGCTCATCGTGCGGTATTCGGCTATTTCGCCGGAGGCAAAGTCGCTGGTCATCTGGCTGGTACTTATCAACAACATCTTTAACGGTCTTGCCTATCCTTTTGCCGGGAGCTTAGGCAATGGCCTGCGCGCAGCAGGTGATGTCACCTTTACGATGGTCGTTTCCATTTCGTTGACGATTGGCGCACGGCTGCTTTTCTCGGCCCTGTTTGGTCTGTATTTCGGCTGGGGTGTTATCGGAGTTGCCATAGGTATGAGCATGGATCTTGTATTCCGCGGTGCGATTTTCATTTGGCGTTATAAATCTCAGAAGTGGACAAGGTTTCAGTTGATATAAGCTATTTCTATCCGAGTGCATCTACGAGAAATCCCATGTCCTACACCATATTTTGGTCTGGACATGGGATTTTTTCATCTTATTTTTTGGAGGAAACAGGCGACTTCAGTTCTATAAAACCGTCCTGCGGCATTGCATCCGGGATAAATTCCAGACACATCAACGTATTCAGGCACCATTGCGATACCCAGTTCGTCGAGATGCCGGGAATCTCCTGATACGGGCCATCGGCGGCAAAACCGTTCACATAGGAATGGGGTGCAAAGGCATCTGTTCCAGCGTTCTGCGGAACACTTTCCATCAGGACAGCCCATGTTTTCTTTGCAAGTTCCGCATCATGGGTGTTTGCCGCACTGAATGCCGAAACTGCCGTGGCAAACATTGGCCAGCTGAAAGGACGGTTCACGATTTGCCCGTGGGTCCGTCTGGTCTTTTCTTCTGCCGGAAGATAATAGAACTTGCCCAGCCGGGTCAGCAGCGTTTTCAGAGTATCATCCTCCAGCAGATCGGCAGTTTCCAGCCAGATCTGCGGCCCGCCCATGCAGATCTGCAAATGCTGGTTGGGGGTGTTCTCAATCTCGCCGTGGTAGATCAGATGCCCGGTTTCCGGGTCATAGTAATAATCCGGTCCGGATGCAAAGCCGTATGGTGTGGCAGCAATATCACGGATGCCGGTCTCAATTTTGCGCCGGTAGGCTTCATCCAGTGTCCGCTCGTAGTGGGTCATCCAGTTCGACACATAACTCGACCAATCCGGCCCACTGCGAGCAGAGGGAACAATAACGCCATCCGGCCGCTTTTCCATGCTGTGCGGGTTCTGGCTCATGGAAACGTCGGCATCTTTCACGTCTTCCATGACCTCGCCAAGCCGTGCGTCCCCGGTCAGATAGAACAGGAAACGGTGGTGTCCCGCCATGCCGATGCGTGGTTCTTTGCAGGAGCAGCCCCAGTGCCGTACATTATGGCGGGAACCCAGCCCCTTGAGTGGGCCGAAATGGTAGGTGTCCACTTCGGATGCGTGTCGGCTCATCGCTTCGGCAAGGCTGAAAACATCCTCACGCCCGGTGTGCAGGAAATAGAGCCACAGCCAGTAGGTCGGCACCAGTTCGGTATTCTGCCACGCATAGCCGCCAACATCGTACTTCCAGCAATGGCGCATCGGGTCGTAGGTGTGCATTACATCGCCGTAGTCAAACAGGCCGTACCAATGCCGCGCTTCCACCTCGCGTTGGTAGAACGAGAACGCCCGGTCAAGAGCGGTTTCCAGCTGCTCCCCGGCCTTTGTTTCAGGATGTGGAAGCCCCCAATAGCCAAATGCACGTTTTTCGTGGTAATACGCCGGGTCTGCCACAACGACCGGCGGCTTTTGCAGTCGGTCGGCAAACTGCCGGAGCTGCTGTTCGGAGGGCAGGCTGTCCGTGAACTGCACCCGGCATTCGCTGGTCACTCCGATGCCGTAGGCACTGGGGCGTAAATCTTCAAACCCCTCATAGCAGGTCATGGGATGACTTTTGGTGTCATAGTGCCGGAAATCATAGGCTTCCTGCAAGGGCGAATAGAACCACAAGGACAACTGTGCATTTTCCTGATCCAACGCATTTGCGGCCAGACCACCGGGATATTTCTGCCAGAAATCCCGGATGCCTGCCATCACGCCGCCATTTTCTCCGGTCAGTGCCATAACGCCCGGTGCCCTTGCACCCTCCTGTGCGCGGATGCGGCAGCACGCAGTATGGGTCGCCTTAAAAATGGCATAATGTCGGTTGCTGTCCTGCACCAGATGATACTGCCGCCAGATGGGAATATCCTGTGAGGCCTGTTTCATATCCTCTGACGCATTTGCAGCAGAAATCTCGCCGTTCAGCTGTGCCTGACAGACTTTCGGCCCAAGATGTGGAAACCTTGAATCCAGATTCTGCGGACATTCATGGAACACCTTGTCCTCTTGCAGATATTGCACATGGCGGGTGTATACCGCACCGGAAAGCTCCGTTTCAAACCGGATGCCCATTCCTTTGAGGAAATCCCGCTGTTCCACACCGTCAAACAGGAAGGTGTGGACAAAGCGCATTTCTGCGCTGACCTTCCAGACCGAGAGCCGTATCACAAAAGGCATGGAGCAACACTCGCCGTGTGTGTTCTCTCCGTAAAATGCAACGGTCGCCTGCAAAGGGCCTGCTTCTTCCAGAACAGCCTTTTGAACCACGCCGTGGAACTTCTGCACCCGTGTTTCCAGCACATCTTCCGTTTCGTTCCGGCGTTCCAGCAGAAAGACCGGGTAGACCTTGTGTGCGGCCTTTCGCCCGGAAACAGAAATATCCTGCACCAGAAAATCACAGTGCAGGTTTTCTCCCAGAGGAACGGTCAGCCGGAGTACGCCGGTATCCAGTGTACAGGCATCCGGGCCTTTTATGATCTGAATTCCGCTGTCCGGCTGCTCTTTTGGAGTTGGCAAAAGTTCTGCACCCTCTTTCAGCAGTGCCGCATCGGTGGTATGCGCACTCCATTTGATGCTTCCATCCGGCCAGAACGCCATAGGCTTGCTCTGCAATGGCAGTGTTTTTCCGTCTGGTGCTGTCAGCTGGAACGATGCAGCCGGGACCTCGCCTTTTTCCCAGACACCGCCGAAGGTAACAAAGCCGCTTGCCGTCCGTCCTTGTAAGCAATGTACTTTCATGCTGTATTCTCCCTTCCGAAGTTCTTTCTGGCTCCATTATAGAAGCCGCTTTTCCCAGCGTCTATATCAATAATTTTTCATTCTATCAAGAATCACAGGCAGATAAAAACAAAGACGCCCTCCCACAAAGGGGAGGGCGCATGATGAAGGAGAAAATGAAGAAAGCAAATTGCGGATGGGTTTGAAATGTGGTTCAGAGGGCTGACATAAAAGCAATGTCCTCTGCGGCGCAGCTCAGGATGACTTCTTCCCGAAGGAGCGGAATGTCCCGATTCTGCTGGTGCAGCCATTTGGAGATGGCATCATACTGGATGCAGCCTTTTCCCAGCGGGCAAGGCCCATAAGTATCGTCAGTCCCCGTAGAACCGTAGGTGAAGTCCTTGATGTGAATGGCATCCACGCGGGAACCGATCAGAGAAAGCCAGTCATTCCACAGCTTTGCCTGATGGGGGATGTTGTGGTTTTCCAGCACATTGGCCGGGTCGAAGATGAAGTGCAGATGCTCCGGGTCGGCCACATGGTCGATGAGCTGCTGCACCACCTCCAGACTGTCCAGCGGATGCCAGTAGACCGGCTCTACCGCAAAGATGGCGTCTGTTTTTGCAGCAGCTTCCACGATGCGAAGAATGCTGTCGAACATCCATTCGCGCCGTGCGGCGCGTTCTTCTGCATCCAGATGCAGATAGGACGTTTCACTGCCGACGCAGTGACCGCCTGCAAGATGCTGCCAGCCCAGAACACGGCAGACATTCTGCACAGCAGCGGCACGTTTTTCTGCGTCCGGGTCGCTCAAGTCCTGATAACAGCCCAGCACAGAGATCTCGACCTGATGGGCGGAAAAACCACTCCGAAGGGTTTCCAACTGTTCCGGCGAGATATGTTGATAATCGTTGATGCCCTCAATGGCCTTTGGCACAGCGACCTGTGCAGCCTGATAACCAGCGTTGTGCAGAATCAATGCCAGTTCCTGCGCCGGGTGCTTGCCATAATCGTGGGCACGGCAGCCAATCTTCATAGCAGGTGCCTTTCTTTACTGGGGCTGCTTGCCGATGTAAGCGAGGATGCCGCCATCAACGTACAGGATCAGGCCATTGACAAAATCGGATGCCTCGGATGCGAGGAACACGGCATTTCCCCGCTGGTGGTGGGCGTCGCCGTGGTGTATATGTTCAGCTTTTTTGACACCTATGACCTCATCCGCTACCTGGTAGCAGGGGACCCCAAGCCGGATGGCTTCCTGCTCCCGCCGGACTGGCAGAATCAGCTCGGCGGTGCCAAAACCAAAATGACCCCCAAAATGAACAAAATCATCGGCTGGTGCCTGCTGCTTACGGGTGCCTATGTGATGTATGACCGCGTGATCTGGCCGATCGTGGAAAGCATTTTTGTGCAGCTGGGCATTCATTGGAGTATGATTTACGCAATCAACGATGTAATCCCGTCCATTGTGGTAGCGGTGCTGCTGATTGCTTTTGGCGGCCGCCTGCTGGGCTTTGGCAAACATGCCCACCACAACGATACCGACGACCTGCCTCCGTACCAGGGCTGAACCGGCAAAGCAAATTTGAAAAGAAAATTGAAAAGAAAGTGTAGGGCAGGGTGCAGCACAGCACCCCGCCTGGTAGCCTGCGGCCATTTGGAATAAAAACAGTGCCGCCCGATAGCCTGACAATGATTCAACAGACAAAAGAGAAAATGGTGATTAACTATGGAAAACAATTTTAACCAGAATACCCCTGTGCCGGAGGAACCGACCCAGGATACCTGCCAGGATGCCAGCCAGGATACCACCGCGCAGGCCGCGCCCGAAACGGCCCCCAAGCCCCCGGTCAAAGTGCGGCGGGTGGGCACCTTCAGCCTTGGCCTGATGCTGGTTGCCATCGGTGCCATCCAGCTGGCCCAGATTTTTATGCCGAATGTCAATGTGCTCAGCGTGGTAAAGTATGCCCCGGTGGTGCTGATCGTTCTGGGCATTGAGGTGCTGATTTACGCCGCACGCCCCGATGTAAAGATCAAGTATGACGTCATTTCCATCTTCCTCTGCATTATCATCATGCTCACGGCGGGGGCTTCCGGTGCAGTGGCCGCAGTAGCCCAGGCATTCACTCCCGAAAACGTGACCAAGCGTGTTACCACCGAGGAACAGTACAAGAAGTCTGTTCAGAAGGCACTGAGCAATATCCCCAATGCCCATGATTTTGTACATGATTATTCCATCGATGTCAGCAGCGAGAGCTGGTTCATGGATATGCCGGTGGGTACGATGCACGCAACGGTGTACCTGACCATGAATTACGGTGCCCAGACCACCGCCGAAGAATTTGTGCGCGACTGCATGAAGGTAATGGATGCGGTAAATGCCACGGATATCCCGGTAGAATACTATCG
>ENA-OPCW01001774-OPCW01001774.1-human-gut-metagenome-genome-assembly--contig:-NODE-1774-length-10330-cov-4.211971_pt1 | contig 10330 bp, 9 predicted proteins | sample MGYA00241258_ERZ501496 | MGnify/ENA primary metagenome ERZ501496 (study PRJEB25962, sample SAMEA2042660) | human gut metagenome | biome: human gut; feature: human-associated habitat; material: faeces...
CAAAGGAAAATTCGGAACACAGTTATATGATACTGGAGAATGGAGCGTTCTGGTGGAAGACATTAGACGGTGAGACATACCTTAATTTTAAAGGAAGTAAGCCGGAAAGAGGGTATTGCAGAGAGGAGTATAGATAGTATATCAGATGTGAGATGACTCCAGCATCTCACAGCAAGAATGCCGGGGCATTCTTGAATCTTGAGATATTAATACAGAACAGGAGGTGTGCTATGAAAAGAACGGATCAATATCTTTATCTTGCGAATGGAAGACTGCATCGGTCGTTATTTGGTGCAATCAATGAAAAAGGAGAAGTTAAGATTGTAAAAGATAATCAGGTGTTAACTAGGATGAATGAGAAGCAAGCGAAAGCGTTAGGGAATATAGCAAGAAAGATTAAAGAATTGGACAATCAAAAATCAATATCTGCTGTATATCTTTATGGAAGTGTTGCCAGAGGGTCTGCACATGGAATGAGTGATTTGGATATTTTTATTGTATTAAACGATAATGATTTAACGCCAGAAGAGTGTAGAAAGTTTCGTATAGAAAATAGCTCGTTTAACGATATAGATATAGATATTCACTTTGAAAATAGGAATATTTTTTTGAAATCAAATAGCACATACCATACAAATATAAAAAAGGAGGGATTAGAATTATGGACAGCATGACTTATTTAGATTTTGCAGAAAATGATTATAAATATTTTATGCATAGTTATGAATCAGGATATGTAGCCAATAATATGGCTGCGAATGCACAGAATACTGCCGAGAAGTATTTAAAACACCTGATAGACCAATATGACCATGATGAGCAAAGACTTGATTTGCGAACGAGAACTTTACGAACACATAACTTATCTCAGTTGATGAATTATTTATCTAATGAAATGGGTATGGAGATTCCGCTGAGAGTAAAACGTGATATCAATGCTTTAAATAACTATTATTTTAATGCAAGATATCCGGGAGATAATTCCTTTTTTGTAAGTAAGGATGACATAGAAATATGTAAAGAAGGCTTGGATTCTTGCAGAGAATTGGTGTTGAGCGTAGATAAGGAAATGAGGACAAAAAATAAAGAGAAAGAACTAATATCTGAGAATATTCCAATAGTGGAAGACGAGGAATGGGATATCTAATATGAAAAAACAAATTTTATCTATTATTATGGCAGGCTGTCTGCTCTTATCTATGACAGCATGTTCTTCAGACAAGAAAAATACGAAATCAGCATCCGAACAAACAACAGCAGATGCTTCTACATCAACTACCTCACCGCAGGAATACAGCAAAACCAATTTCGTCATGAGCACCGTCTTAAGTGAAAAAATATACGGAACAAAAGATGTTACACAAGACATAAAAGAAGAACTCGATAAACTAGAGAAAGAACAGCTTTCCTGGCGAGAAGACAGCAGCGTTGTTTCAAAAATTAATGCCGATGCACAAAAAGGCACAAAAACCAAACTGGATTCTGCTATGACTTCGTGGGTTGAAGATTCCTTAGAGCTTGCCAGGCGAAGCAACGGTCTCGCCGCGGCGGAATTCCAGCACGTCGCACGCGCCTGATACGCCGAGCGTGCGGGAAAAGACGCGCATATCGCGCGTGATGACGAGGTCGCCCCTGCTTTCGGTGAATGAGCCGTCGTGCGCGTTTTCGTGCATGATCGCGCCGTCCGTTGTGCGGTAGTTTTCCGCCCATTGCTTTTCTACATGGATGAGTGCCCACTGGCGGCGGCAGAATTTGAAATGCTGTAAGCCGGAAAGCTGGAGGAAGTCCTCGTCCTGATAGATCACCCCATCCGCGTGCAAGTCACGCCGGAGGGAAGGTGCGTTTCATCCACGCTGACAGTGTAGTCGCCGTAGCTTCTCGGCGCGGTCACGCCGTCCTTGTGTTCGACCTTGACAAGGTCAAAGAGCTTGTGCGCCGGAGCGCAGCCGAGCTCGCAGTTGTGCTTGAAGACGATGAGCTCGCGCACGGCCATCTTGCCGCGCGCGGCAGAATGGTCGTTTTCAAACATGTTCAAAATAGCCGTCCACAGGAGTTCGAGGTCCTCTTCCGAAAAGCCGGTCGTCTTGCGCGCGAGATTCGCCGACACATAGCCCTCCGCGCGGTAGAGACCGTAAGGCACGATGTACTTGCGGCCCATTTCGGTGTTCTTCTTTTCCGCGTCCGCCTCGGTCGTGATGGCGACGCGCGTGATGGTCACCTCCTGCGGCAGAATGGGATCGATGCTTCGGGCAAAGCCGAGCTGCACCGGCCCACGCACCTGACCGCAGTTGAGCGCACCCTTGGTAAAGGTCGTCATCACCGCGCCGAACGTGCGGATATCGTAGAAATTGGAACACATGAAGTCGCGAATTTTTTCATCCAGATGCTCGTCCTTTTTCTTGGCTTCCTTCAGCTTATCGGGGTCTGCGCCGACGTAGGCACAGGCCTCTTTATCGCTCGAGTTCAGCGGTACGCCGTCTTTGATGTAGATGCGGTAGCCTTTTTCGCCCTCTTTTGCCATTTCAACATAATTGCGGATCTTGCGCTTGAGGCAAACGTCCGTCACAAGGCCATAGCCGGTCTCGGGGTCGACGCGCGGCATATTGCCCGCATCGGGATCACCGTTCGGATTGCCGTTTTCCACGTCGAACAGCACCACAAATTCATAACGGTTCTTGATGGGATCAGACATTTTCTTTCTCCTCCTTTTTCGTATAGCGCTTCTGCGTCTGATGATAGTAGCCAAGGTCGAACGAGCCCTGCTGAGCGAGCGTCATGCGCGCGGGATAGTTTTCATTGAGCACGCCTTTGAGCTTCATGATCTGCTTGTCATAGTGGACGCGCTGTCTTGCGTCGAGCTTGCGCAGATGCTTTTGACAAAGATTGTTCAGCACCGGAAAAATGCTTGCAGGCATCGCCGCGGCAGAGTTGAAATATTTATCCTTGATCGTTGCGTTGATGCCTGGGTTCGCGGCCTGCTGCACCGCCTCGTAGACGGAGAACAGCCGTCCAAGCGTATAGGCGGGATTGGTGCTCGCTTCATTGAGACTCACGGTCAAAACCTCCTTTGGACAGTCCTCATGCGGATTTTTGAGATAATATGCCTTGATGATGGCGGCCTTGCCCCAAGTGATGTCCCGCTCTGCGCGGATGCGGAGCATTACCGCTTCAAGCAGCGATGCGGGATAACGCGCACCGGAAAATATGGCGCGCGCCGTCGCGCCGGCCATCGCGGGCGAAGGCGCTTTATCACGGGAATTTAGGTTCACCGTTTCCCTCAGCAGCGCCCACAGCGGCAGGTAGTTAAACTTCTCGTAGGCGGGACGCACGATCTCCATGCGCTCATAGTGCGCGTTTACATTCTCCATCAGCTTTCCGAAGCTGTCGCGCAGAAAGAAGCGGACGGAAAGGCGCGCCGCGTTGGGCGCGAGACCGAGAATGTAAAACGGTCGATTCGGGTCGACGCCGAGGTCGTCGCACGGCAGCCCATTCGCCAGACGTTTGAGCGCCGCGCGCAGATCATTGTCCGACAGGCCGCCGTATGTGCCGCCGCCAATCACGGCGCTGAAAAAGCCGGGATAGGCATCATCTGCGCCCTCTGCCCAGCAGACGACTGTCGTATCGCCGATGTGCTGGACGTGGTCGCTGTCCGCAAGCAGATGATTCAGTGCGGCGGTGTAGGCAAAGGCGGCATATTTTCCCACTGGGGCATTGTAGTTCTGCTCCCGTCCGTAGGAGCAGAACGCCGGCGCGTTGAATGACACCAGCGCCGCGCCGCTGGACTGCGCGTCCCGCACGCCCTTGACCGACGGGTGCACAGCAGCGATCTCATCCTCTTTTCCGGTCACGAGACACTGCATCTTGACGCCGCTCTCGCCGCCGTTCCGATACCGCTGCCATGCCTCGCGGATAGCGGCATCCTCCTCGACCTTGCGGCCATCCACGCGAAAGACGAGGTTGCCGCCCGCGGTCACATCATCGAGCTGCCTGATAAGCGCCGGATGCTCTGCCGCGCGTTCCGGCTTCCAAGTGTCGAAGAAAGCCAGTATTGCGCGGGCATTGGGCGAATCGACGCTATCCAGCACCGCGTGGTGCAGCTTTGCCGCGGCGGCAAAGCACTCGCGGCTGCGTTCAGGCTTCCCTTTCTGGTCGATGCCGAGCAAATAAGCGGAATTGTCCCACAAAAAGTTCGAGGCAATGCTGACCGTTCGTTTCACCGCTGCCGGCAGCACCATCAGCTGCGGCTGCATGACCGTCCTTTTACCCTTTGTCCCTTCCACCATTGTCGGAACGATCTGCGTCAGCTCACCGTTTTCGTTTATGTAAAGTGCGAGACTGATTTTGGCAGGGGCCCAGCCGGGCGCGGCGATCTCGCCGCGCGAGAGGAGGTCTTCATAGTACCGTGTCAGCGCTTGCAGGATCATCCCCTCACCTCCCTGCTGTTCGGCGGCGGAACAGTCATCACACCATCGACAAGGCTCGCGCGGAAAAACTTCGGCGTGATGTTCGCAGGATCGCTGTAGTCGAGATCCCACAGCATCCAGCCGAGGTCGCGCGTGCCTTTGAGCTCATCGGGGCACGGCGGCAATTCCGTGCAGCGCCGGAACTGCGCGGGAAACTCCCGCGTGCCGAAATACGGCATGCTGTAACACTGCCCCTTTTCCAGCCGTCGCTTGATAATGTCCTGAAACTTGCCGGGATTGTCGCCGGGCGCAGCGGCGTCCGTCATGTCGAAGTGCGCGTCGATGACATAGTGTACGTCCCGCAGCACCATAGCCGCGCGCTGTTGAATGCTCTCCGACGCGGCGAGGTACAGCTCCCCTTGCCCTTTTTCCATCACGGTCTTTGCCCTGCGGGCGCTAATGACATCCTTGACCTCGTTGCGGCGGATGTTGGTGAAGCGGATGGGTGCGCACACATGGATGCGGTCGATCACCCAACGGAGCCCTGGGTGCCAATAGAGGCTATCCAGCAGCCCGCGCGCTGCTGACGGCGTCATCACGTCATAGCTGACGCGTTCCGTTTTCATTTCAGGGCGAGTAAAGCAGGCGTAGTCTCCCCAGACTTCTACTTGAATCGGCATTGGATCACTCCTCTCTTTGGTTTACCTTGGTTCTTGTCTCAGTATGAACGATGCCCTGTCCGATAAAACGGACAGCTTATATGAATTCGGCCTTTCCGGTTTCCGGTTCCAGCGTCAGACCGGTCGTTTTGCTGTACAGACTCATATCGTTTAAGATCGCACTGTCTTCATCCAGCGCAGGGACCTCTTGCGCCGTCAGCAGCGCGCCCGCGGCATAGAGCTTTTGAAAATGCGGTTCGTAGACCGAGACTGCGTAGCGCCCCAGCTTGCGGTAGAGACCCTTGGAGCATTCGCCTTCCTTTAGCTGCTCAACGAGCGCCGCTCCGCCGCCAAACGGGACATAGACCGTGCGCGTGTTCTGATCGATCAGATGAAAATTCTCCGCCACGGTGCGAAACGGCAGTTCGCAGCCGTTGATGCCCTTTTCAAACGCCTTGATAACACCCGACTTGTCGAGTGTTTCTCCGCTTAAGCTGCGCAGCGCGTCGAAATAGTTCTGCATCGTCTCCCGCGCGCCGATATCGCAGCTGTTCATCAATGCTTCGTGCGTAGCGCCGATTGCTGTGCGGAACAACATTGGCGGCAGTTCTGCCCGCTCGAAGACGGTGACGATGCTTTCCTCCGGTGCCCGTTTCCCCTCGCGGTTGCAGCGCCCCGCCGCCTGCAAGACGGAATCCAGCCCAGCCAGCTCGCGGTACACCGCGGGAAAGTCCACGTCCACGCCCGCCTCGATCAGCGAGGTCGACACGACGCGGCACGGTTCCCCCGCCTTTAGGCGCCGCCGGATCTCATCGAGAAGCGTCTGCCGCTGTGCGGGCACCATCAGCGTCGAGAGGTGAAAGCTCGCCTCCTGCGGCAAGCGCGCAAAGATGCTCTGCGCCGCCTTGCGGCTGTTCACGATGCAAAGCACCTGCCGGTGCTCGCTGAGCTTTTCCGCAAGTACATCGTCCTCCAGGATGCCCTCCTGCCGAAACGTCACGCGGCGGAAGCTGTCGTATTCCTCCGCCGTCTGCGGGCACAGTTCTGTGATAGGGCAGCTTGGCGCATAGGTGTGCAGCAGGTCACCGAGCGACGGCTGCGTGGCTGTGCACAGCACAAGCGTTGAACGGAATTGCTCGGCAAGCGATGCCATCGCCGCCACGCAGGGCCGCAGATGGCAAAGCGGCAGCATTTGCGCCTCGTCAAAAATGATGACGCTGTCGGCAAGATTATGGAGCTTGCGGCATTTTGACGAACGGTTTGCGTAAATGGACTCAAAAAACTGCACCGCCGTTGTGACGATGACCGGCATGTCCCAGTTTTCCGCCGCTAGCGCGCGGCGCACCTCCTCGGGCGACGCGCCGTCGGAAAGCTCGAACTGCACACCTGAGTGATGCTCGAGCACATTGCCGTCGCCGAGGATCTCGCGGAATACTTCGGCATTCTGCTCGATGATCGACGTGTACGGCACGACGTAGATCACCCGCCTCATCCCGTGCGCCACCGCGTGCCGCAGCGCAAAGGCGAGCGACGCGACCGTCTTTCCGCCGCCGGTCGGCACGGTCAGCGTGTAAATGCCTTTTGGTTTACTGCCTGTATCCAGACAGCTGTTTAGAATTTTGCAGCGCAGCTTGTTGAGCACTGTTTTCGGTTCCTGCCACGGCGCGATGTATTCTTTCAGCCGCCTTAGCAGCGTCGGAAGATCGTCATATCCGCCGCGCCCACGTTCGCCGTCCATGAACCGCTCCGTATCGAGAAAATCCGCGTCCACCAGACAGGAATAGAGCATCCTTGTCCGAAACGACGCTTTCAATGGATCCCGTTCCGGCGTCTCAGGCGGAAGAGTTGGCAGTGTCACGCCGCTTTCGCCGCAGCGCTCAAGATAGTGTCCCTCCACACCCTTTTTGAACCGGCCGGAGAGCGTGGCCTCGCCCGCGCGGTCGGTCCTCAGATTTCCGACATCCAAAAGTCCGCCGTGGTGACCGGCGACGCACGCGGCGGCGCTGGGCCGCTTCATCCTTATACAGGTGAGCATCCCCGCCGTGGTGTGGTCGACAACGGGACCACCTTCAAGCAGGCGCTTCTGGAATGCGTCAGTGCATTTGCCGAGATCGTGCGCGAGCCCCATCAGATCTCCGTCCGCCTCTGCGCCGAAGTCGGCGGCAAACTCTCGGCACAGCGCGGCTGTACCTGTCAGGTGCTCCGCGACGGTCTGATAGATGGTCTGGCCGTTTTCATCCTGCCGGATGTGTGCGTAATATGGCATGCGCTTCCCTCTCATTTCTCCCCAAATAGCAAAAATCAGCCCTGTGAGATCACAGAGCTGACTTCCCGGGGCCGGGATCCAGCCCTGCGTATAAAACTTGTGCTTTTATCATATCGTATAAGATAACGTCGAAAAAGTCAATGGAATTTATATGCCCTGCACTGTTCACGGACGTTTTCTTTTGGCCTTTTTTCCAGCTTATCCGATACCATTGTCCCTCCATCTTGACGCTGCAGCGAAAGTGTGGTATCATCGCTTTGCCTTCCGGGAAGACTACTCTGACCGGCGGCGAACCAGATTCATTCTACCGTTCTGACTGCGAGGATGCGTTCCGAGCCACAAGAAGAGGGAAAACAAAGACACAGCCCTGCTGCGTCGTCATTTGCTGTTTCCATCCCTTCTGCTGAACGGCGGAAGGGATGATTTTTATTTTGACAAAGGAGAATGCGTTAATGGAAACGAGAGTCGCCGTGCTGGCCATCATCGTCCGCGGGGGAAGCTCTGTCCAGCCGCTCAACGAGCTTCTGCACCAGTACGGTCAGTATATCATCGGGCGCATGGGCGTGCCGTACCGCGAAAAGGGCGTGAATATCATCAGCGTGGCGCTCGACGCGCCGGGCAACGTCATCTCCGCCCTGTCGGGCAAGATCGGCCGTCTGGACGGCATCACCGCCAAAACGGTCTACGCGCCCGAGGGCAGCATCGGAAAGGAAGAAAAACAATGAAAAAGAATCTCAAATATCTCTTGGCCCTGTGCCTGACGATTGCGCTCGTCTTCTCGCTCGCCGCCTGCGGACAGAAGGCGGATGAGACGCCGAACGACGCGCAGGACGACCAGCAGACCGAACAGGAAGAGTTCACCCCTGCGAACTATTCTATCGCCGCGCTCAAGGGCCCTACGGCCATGGGCCTTGTGAAGCTGATGAAGGACAGCGAAAGCGGCGAAACGACTGGCAATGAATATACCTTTACCCTTGCCGGTTCTGCGGATGAAGTGACGCCCGCGCTCCTCAAGGGCGAGCTCGACATGGCCTGCGTGCCCGCGAACCTCGCCGCCGTGCTCTACAATAAGACGGAGGGCGAGATCGAGGTGCTGGCGGTCAACACGCTCGGCGTTCTCTACATCGTGGAAAACGGCGAGAGCGTGCACTCCATGGCCGACTTGAAGGGCAAGACCATCGTGGCGGCGGGCAAGGGCTCTACGCCGGAATACGCCCTGCGCTATCTTCTCACGGAAAACGGCATCGATCCCGATAACGATGTGACGATCGACTGGAAGAGCGAGCACAGCGAGTGTGTCGCGGCGCTGGCTTCCGGTCAGGCGAGCGTTGCGCTCCTGCCCCAGCCCTTCGTCACCGTGGCGCAGAGCAAGATCGAGGGCCTGCGCATGGCGCTCGATCTGAATGCTGAATGGGACGCACTCGATAACGGCTCGGCGCTCATCACGGGCGTCATTGTTGCCCGCCGCGCGGTCGTGGAGGAAAATCCTGCCGCCGTGGAGGCCTTTCTCAAGGACTACGCCGCGAGCGTCGACTGGGTGAACGCCAACACCGCGGATGCCGCCGCGCTCATCGGCGAATACAGCATCGTGGACGCCGCCGTCGCGGAAAAGGCACTGCCCTACTGCAATATCGTCTGCCTGACGGGGGCAGATCTTCTTGAGGCGCTGCCCGGTTATTTAGAGGTGCTCTACAATGCGTCTCCCGCCGCTGTCGGCGGCGAGATGCCGGATAACAGCTTCTATTTCGCATAAATTCTTTGCGGCGGCGGGCGCTGTCCCGCCGCCGTATTTCAAGGAAAGGAGAGATGATCATGCGCGGAAAAAAGCAGAACGTGCGTCTCTGGGCGGTCATTTTCTGGCTGATCGTCTGGCAGCTTGCCGCGATGGCACTGCACGCGGCATACCCGCACGGCGCGCTGCTGCTCCCCTCTCCCGTATCCTCGCTCGCGCGGCTCTGGACGCTTGCGGGCACGGCGGTATTCTGGCGCGCCATCGGCACGTCGAGCATGCACATCTTGGGCGGCTTTTTGCTTTCCTGCGCGCTGGCGGTTGTGCTGGCGGCGCTTTCCGCGCGGTTTTCGCGCGTCAAAGAGCTGCTTGCGCCGCTCGTGGCGGCGGTCAAGACCGTGCCGGTGGCATCGTTCATCATTCTGGCGCTTATCTGGCTCTCCAGCCGAACGCTGCCGCTGTTCATCGCGGCGCTGATGGTCTTCCCGCCCGTGTACTTAAATGTGCTTGAGGGCATCCGGCGCACGGACGCCTCTCTTCTGGAGATGGCGCGCGTGTTCCGCGTGCCGTTTTCGCGCACGCTGCGGGGCGTGTATCTGCCGCAGGTGCTTCCCTACTTCCGCTCTGCCGTCAGTGCGGCGCTGGGCCTTTGCTGGAAGGCCGGCACCGCGGCGGAGGTCATCGCCCTCTCCAGCGGCTCGATCGGTGAGAAGCTCTACAACGCGAAGATATACTTCCAGACCGCCGACCTCTTCGCCTGGACGGCGGTGATCGTGACGTTATCGGTGATATTCGAGCGGCTGTTCCTCCGCCTGGTGGACGCCGCAGTGAGAAAGGCGGGCAGCTGATGGAGATTGCGGTGAAGCACCTGTGCAAATCCTTCGGGGGCCGGACGGTGCTGCGGGACTTGACCTTTACCGCGGGACCCGGCATTACGGCCGTCATGGCGCCCTCCGGGACCGGCAAGACCACCCTGCTGAAGAGCATCAACAAGCTGCTTCCCCTGCGGGGAGGCTCGCTTTCCATCGACGGCATTCCCGTAGAACAGATCAAGGTCCAGGATCTTCCCAAAAAGGTTGGATATGTGGTACAGTCGGGCGGCCTGTTCCCCCACCTGACGGTGGAAGAAAACATCGCCCTCACCATGCAGATCGCCCGTTTTTCCAAAGAGGCCATCCGGGACCGGGTCGATAAGATGCTGAAGATGGTCAATCTGGACCCGGAAATCTACCGGGGCCAGTACCCGTCCCAGCTCTCCGGCGGTCAGCAGCAG
>ENA-OPCW01001778-OPCW01001778.1-human-gut-metagenome-genome-assembly--contig:-NODE-1778-length-10298-cov-4.230108_pt1 | contig 10298 bp, 8 predicted proteins | sample MGYA00241258_ERZ501496 | MGnify/ENA primary metagenome ERZ501496 (study PRJEB25962, sample SAMEA2042660) | human gut metagenome | biome: human gut; feature: human-associated habitat; material: faeces...
CTCTCATAATTATGTTTAGTATAACATGAAAATTTAAAGAAATCAGACCAAATATATTAAAAAAGTTTAACACAATCGGGAAATGAAAAAAAATAACAAGCCACGCAAGAAAAAAGAAGGATGCAAGGACGGCCTGTACGGCGAATTGTACAGAAATTTTGTGGAGGCTGTATTGATTTTGTGCATGAAATAGAGTATAATAAACTTGAATTGATATTTATTTATCATTCCCTGTACAATCTGCAGGATGTTTCAGGAAAACAAAAGCGGACGAAACGGACGGCAGAGGAAAATACCAGGGACAGAGGAGGCCATATTATGCATTTATTATATGACGAGAATGGAAATCCCATTCCGCACGGAGCTCACGACGAGCACCATCATCACCATGACCATCATCACGAGGGAGAAGACTGCGGACATGCCTGCAATGCATGCGGTTCCGAAGAAAAATGCAAGGACGAGAATCTTGCCCTTTTAAGGCGGCGGAAAGTGTCTGTCCTAAAAGCGTCTCGGTCTGCGCGCGGATACAGCGCGACAGCTCGCCGAGCCCGTCGGACGCTTCCATCGTGTGCTGGATGCGGCTGATAACGTCCGCGCCGTAGGGCGCCTGCGCGTTCCAGTCCTGAGCCTGCGCGAGCAGCTTTCCGTCTGCGCGGTCGAAGAGCCGCAGCGCCACCGTCGTCGTACCGAGGTCGACTGCCGCGCCAAGGCCCGAGCGGTCCGCCTGCGCCTTCGGCAGTGTGAGCGTGTCCGTCAGGATGACGCCGCGCATCGTCTCGGGCAGGTCGATCCAATCGCCGTCCTGCGCTTTCGTCTTGCAGGCAAGGCGCGGCACACCGTTCACCTTCACGCGGCATTTGCCGCAGCGGCCCTTGCCGCCGCAGGCTGCGGGGATGCAATATCCCGCCCGCCGCAGCGCGGAGAGCAGCGTCTCCCCTGCTTCGAACGGGACCGGCGTGATTTTCGCCCCCTGCTGAACTTGAATGCTTGACACGATCTTCCCCCACCCATATAATAGATAAATAATGTATAAATAGTATTTTATGCAGAAATAAATTTCCTTGTCAAGAGGCATTGCTTATGACAGACCTTCTCACCCTCGCCCGCGAGGTCGGCTTCTCCCAGTGCGCACCGGTGAATATGGATGCACTCGATCCGCTTGAAGCCGTTCGCGACATGCGCAAAGCTGACCGCTGCGGCCGCTACGGCAAAAGCTGGAGCTGCCCACCCGCCTGCAGCACACTCGAGCAGGCAAGGGCGCAAATCAAGCGCTATTCACAGGGGATTTTGGTGCAGAGCACCGCGCAGCTCGAGGATGAATTTGATTACACTGGTATGACGTCGCTCTTGGAGGCGCATAAAAAGCGCTTTTCGACCTTCGCCCGCCAGGCGCGGCTCTTATATCCCCACTGCCTGCCGCTGACGGCGGGCACCTGCACGCTCTGCCATACCTGCACCTATCCGGACCGTCCCTGTCGACATCCCAAGCAGAGGCTTTCTTCGATGGAGGCCTACGGACTGTTCGTCAGTGACGTCTGCGTCCGCTCAAACCTCGCCTACAACTATGGTCCCCGCACTTTGACCTACACAGCCTGCGTGCTGTATTGATAAAGGAGATCTTCCCTGTGTCTACCCCGAAAGGAATTTTTCTTGAACTCATCAAGCCCGACGGCCAGCCCGAGCGTCAGCTCTGCCAGTATGAAGCGCTGCACATGTGCCTCACGGACCCCATCAACACCTATCTTCGCGGCAACCGCAAGCGCGGCACCGTGAGCAAGGACCGCTGGGGCACGACCATCAGCTTCCCCGAAGATGCGCCCGGCCCTATCCCCGTCCACACGCCGGAGCTGACGGTCTGTCCCGATGTGACGCACTGGAAGGACACCGTCCACGTTCCCGATCTGAGCGTCTGCTCCGAGGGCTGGGAGGCGTGCCGCACGCGCTCGCGCGCCGCCGCGGACGCCGAGGGCAAACTCCTCGCCGGCTTCATGGGCACAGGCATTTTTGAGCAGTGCCACTTCCTCATGGGCTTTGAAGATACGCTGACCGCGCTCTATGAGCATCCCGACGAGATGCACGAACTCATCGAGACGATTACTCAGTACCGCCTCGATTATGTCCGCCGCCTGATCGACGGCCTGCAGCCCGATGTCATCTTCTCCCACGATGACTGGGGCACGAAAAACGCCCTCTTTATGAAGCCCGACATGTGGCGCGAGTTTTTCAAGGAGCCCTACCGCCGCTTTTATGGCTACATCCGCTCGCGCGGCGTCATCGCCATCCACCACGCCGATTCGTACCTCGTCCCCATCGTGGACGACATGGCCGAGATCGGCATTCAGGTCTGGCAGGGCACGCTGCCGGAGAACGACATCCCCGCCCTCCAGCGCCACTTAAGCGGCAAGCTCACGCTCATGGGCGGCTTCGGCGCGGCCATCGACCGCGCGGATGCGCAGCCGGATGAAATTCTCGCCTACGCAAGAGACACGCTCGCGCGCTGCTGCCCCGGCGGGCACTTCATCCCCTCGATCACCTACGGCCTTGCCGGTACGGTCTTCCCGCACGTGGATCAGTACCTCGATCAGGCCGTGAACGAGTACAACGCGGGGCTGCACATCCCCGTCACGCCGCTCCCCGCCGTGCCGAAGCGTGAGATCGGTGCCGCAAAGGCCGAGGTGGTGCAGGCCGCAGCCTCCGCGCAGGAGTCTGCCGATGTGTTCGGGAACATCGCCCGCGCACTCGAGCGCGGCCAGCAGAAAAAGCTGCTCACCCTCTGCCAGCAGGCGCTCGACGAGGGCTGCGGGCCGGGCGACATTCTCTCCAAGGGCATGATCGTCGGCATGAACCGCCTCGGCGAGGCGTTCTCCGCCAACCGCGCGTTCGTTCCCGAAATGCTCATGGCCGCGCGCTGCATGTCCGCCGCCACAGAGCTTCTGAAGCCCCTGATGGTCGGTGAGGGCACCGAGCCCGTCGGCCGCGTGTGCCTCGGCACCGTGAAGGGCGACATGCACGACATCGGCAAAAACCTCGTCAAGATCATGATGGAGGGCAGCGGCATCGAGGTCTTTGACCTCGGCGTAGACACGTCGGCGGAGCAGTTCGTCAGCACCGCCGTGGAGAATCACTGCGGCGTGATTGCCTGCTCGTCGCTGCTGACCACCACGATGGAGGAAATGCGCGAGATTGTCAAGCTCGTCCACGAGCGCGGCTTGCAGGATCAGGTCAAGGTCATCATCGGCGGCGCGCCCATCAGCCAGAGCTTCTGCGACGAGATCGGCGCAGATTTCTACGGCGAGGACGCCGGTGCCTCCGCCCGTGAAGCCGTCGCCATCCTAAAAGCACAGAAGGCGTCATAAACAATTACAATACATCAAAAAGGTCCCGTCCGAAGACGGGACCTTTTTTCTATGCATTCTGTTGTACGGTACGTGTCCTTACTTGCCCGCGTACTCGACCAGCATCTCGAAGAAGTTCAGGCAGGTCTCATAGTCGCACAGGGCCTTTTCGGGGGTCTTGGTGTAAAGCACGAACTTGCAGTCATTCTCGGGGTGGAACTGCACGCCGAGGCAGAAGGTCTTGTCCTGACGCTCGACCGCTTCAATGACTTCCACGCCGTCATACGTCGCCGTGCTGACGACGGTGAGGTTCGTGCCCTCAACGCCGCCGACCGCCTGGTGGTGCCAGGAGGAAACGTTCTTCAGCTCCGTGGAGCCGACGATCTTATAGAGCCACTTGGAGGCGTCCTTATTGATGGTCACATCGTGGCGGGCATAGGTGCGGTCAGGCGCGTCGGCCGGCATTCTGTGCGTATCGTTGTAGGTCTTCCCCTGCTCCTTATAGTAGTTGGGGATATCCTGGATGAACGTGCAGCCGGAGACGATGGACATCACCTGCTCGCCGCGGCAGACCGCGAACGTCGGCACGTCCTTTTCAAGGCAGTAGGCCATGAGCATGTAGTCGGAGATATCGCGCGTAGCGTTGATCTCTTCGCCCTCGTTCTTTTCCTTCTCGGGGACCTTGAACAGGGACGGGCTCACATCCTCGCCGCCGGTGAAGAAGACGCCGTCGATGGCCTGCATCACAGCGCCGACGTTGCTGGCCGTGAGATCCTTTTCCTTCACCTTGTCAGCGTATTCCTGCTTGAGCATGCCGCTCTCTTCGAGATACGCGGACTCGATCTTGCCCTCGGCATCGTACTTCACGGCCGTGCTCGTCACCTGATCGAGCTCGACGGGGATAGCGCCGACGGTCTTGAAGATCGTCTTGTGGGAGTCGTAATTCTGGCCGTTGTAGGACCAGCTGATGCCGATGACCGGCTTGTCCGCGATCGCCGCGGCATTCTTGAGCATCTGCTCGATCATCGCCGTCGTCACGGGCTTGGCGGCCTCGTAGGTCAGGCCGTCCATCAGGCCGGACCAGACGGCCATATCGTCATAGTCCGCGGGCCAATCCTTCAGCAGCGCCTTGTCCAGACCGGTGCTGCGCAGGATCATCGCGGCCGCTTCCAACTGCGTAACGGCTGCGTCGGGCGCAAATGCGTCCTTGCTGACGCCGTTGACAATGCCCTTGGAGTAAGCGAGGTTGATCGCGCCTTCAAACTTGTTGCCCTCGGCAACATCCTTGAATGCGCTCGCATCCTTGGCGCTCGCTTCCGCCTGTGCGGCGAGGCCCATGTTCTTGATGACCTCCTGCGTCACTTCGGCGCGGGTCATCGAAGCGGCGTTATCATCTGCGAAGGCGGTGACGGAGAGACTGAGCGCGAGAACAAGTGCCAGGATCAGGGACGTTGCTTTCAGAGACAATCTTTTCATACAAATTCTCCTTCGTTCGATATTGGGCGGCACGCGCATGCCGCTCTACCGCCATGATAGCGAGGCAAAGTGAAAATAGCAAGTCCAAGTTGCGGCAAATTGCATTTTTAGCCACTGTATACAACCCATCGACCACTTTTTCCGTGTGATATGCACAATCGCTTTTCCGCTCTCGCATTTTCACTATTCAAGCCGCCGGCGTACGATTTTTGCCCCGCCCTTGTTTTTATGGGGCAATCACGGTATACTATAAAAATAAGCACCGTTCCCATTTCATCAGAAAGGAAATATTCTATGGATATCAAATTTTCCGGCTCGGACGCCGGCGGCTTTCAGTTCGACCCGAACGCCGCGCCCAAGCCCAAACGCGAGCGCAAGCCCCGCAAGTCGATCGGCAGCAAGGGCGGCCGCATCGCGGTCAACACGCTCGTCACGCTGCTTGTCGGCGCGGTCTTCTTCTACGTGCAGATGCCCGCCATCAACCTGCATGCCGAAGAGTTCTACGGTTTCGTGCTGCTGCTTTGCGTCACGTACTGCATCTGCGCGCTCTTCACCTCCGGCTTTCAGGGCACGGGGGCCAAGGGCTACTTCACGTTCGTCAAAAAGCAGTGCACGGTGCCCTTCTTTGTCGTGGCGGCGCTCATCGTCACAGCGCTCGTCGGCGCGCTGACGTCGTGGGTCGTGCTGCGAGCCAAGGACTATCAGGCGCTGCTGCCGATCGACAGCGGCAGCTTTGCAAGCGAAATTGAAGAGGTCTCGTATGACCGCATCCCGATGCTCGACCGCGACAGCGCCGAAAAGCTCGGCGACCGCAAGCTCGGCGAGCTGGCCGACATGGTCTCGCAGTTCGAGGTCGCGGAAAACTACACGCAGATCAACTACCATGGCCGCCCCGTGCGCGTCACGCCGCTGCGCTACGGCGACATCATCAAGTGGTTCAACAACCGCTCGGAGGGGCTGCCCGCCTACCTTATCATCGACATGGTCACGCAGAACGTCGAGGTCGTGCGCCTTGACGAGGGCATGAAGTACACGACCGCCGAGCACTTCTCCCGCAACCTCTACCGTCATCTGCGCTTCGCGTACCCGACCTATATGTTTGAAGAACCGGTCTTCGAGATTGACGAGGACGGCACGCCCTACTGGGTCTGCGCCAAGAAGGAAAAGACCATCGGCCTGTTCGGCGGCACGGACAACCACGGCGCGGTGCTCGTCAACGCCATCACGGGCGAGAGCGAATACTATGAAGAGCCGCCCGCGTGGGTCGACCACGTCTACTCCGCCGAGCTCATCATCGAACAGTATGACTACTATGGCCAGTATCACAATGGCTTCTGGAATTCGATCTTCGGCCAGCGCGACGTGACCGTCACGACCGACGGCTACAACTACCTTGCCGAGGGCGACGACGTCTATCTCTACACGGGCGTCACGAGCGTCGGCGGCGATGAGAGCAACATCGGCTTCCTGCTCTCCAACCAGCGCACAAAGGAGACAAAGTACTATCCCTGCGCAGGCGCGACAGAGTACAGCGCCATGGACAGCGCCGAGGGTCAGGTGCAGAACCTGCGCTACAACGCGACGTTCCCGCTGCTGCTGAACATCGCCGAGCAGCCGACGTACTTCATGGCGCTCAAGGACGCGAGCGAGCTCGTCAAGATGTACGCGATGGTCAATGTCAACCAGTACCAGATCGTCGCCATCGGCGCGACGGTCGCCGACTGCGAGGCGAACTACCGTCAAATGCTGCTCAAAAATAACCTCATCTCCGACGATCAGGGCGCCATCGACGTCACGCCGAGCGATTATAAGAGCGTCGAGGGCACGATCGCCGAGATCCGCACGGCGGTCGTAGATGGCAACAGCATCTACTTCCTGCGCTTTGACGGCGAGAGCGCCTTCTCCGTGCGCATGAGCGCGGCTGAGGTCGCCTATGCGCCGCTGCTGAACGTCGGCGACCGCGTGTGCGTCTACTACCGCGACGGCTACGTCACGGAAAACTGGATCGAAGCGTCCGACGTCGAGCTGCTGGATGGCAGCGCCCAGAGCGCACCGCCCGTAGAAACGAGCGTTTCGACTGAGGACAGCGCGGATCCCGTCGAAAACGCACAGGAAATGCCGTAAAGCGGCGGCAAAGCACTTTCTATTACAAATTTTGATAGGGGTGGCGACACCCCTATCTCTTTTTGGAATGCATTGCACAAAAATGCAAGATTATGAGCAGTTTTTCTCGATAAAATAACCGCTTTGAAAGTTGGCTTGCATCAGTCTAATATGTTTTATTAAAAAAGTTAAAGTTTTTTGTCCATTTTTCTGCCAAATGCACAAAAAGTCAGAAAGAATTTCTTGCACAGCGCCAATAGCGTTTTGCTTGAGAATTTTTTCCTTTGGTGATAAACTCATAGACAAGATGGCTGAACCATCAAGCCCTGATTTTCAGGGTAATTTTAGAGGAGGCTACTTATCATGAACGCTTACATTGAGAGAGTTCTTGCCGAGACCAAGGCCAAGAACGCGAATGAGCCCGAATTCCTGCAGACCGTCGAAGAAGTCCTGTCTTCCCTCGAGCCGGTCATCAACGCCCACCCCGAGTACGAGAAGGCCTGCCTGCTTGAGCGCATGGTCGAGCCCGAGCGCACCATCGAGTTCCGTGTTGTCTGGATGGACGATAACCTTCAGTATCACGTCAACCGTGGTTACCGCGTGCAGTACAACGCGGCCCTCGGCCCCTACAAGGGCGGCCTGCGTTTCGCTTCCAACGTTAACCTTTCCATCATCAAGTTCCTCGGCTTCGAGCAGACCTTCAAGGATGCTCTGACCTGCCTGCCCATCGGCGGTGCCAAGGGCGGTTCCGACTTCTCCCCCATCGGCCGCAGCGACGGCGAAGTCATGCGCTTCTGCCAGGCTTTCATGACCGAGTTCCATCGTCACATCGGTCAGGACATCGACTGCCCCGCTGGTGACGTTGGTGTCGGCGGCCGCGAGGTCGGTTATCTGTACGGCCAGTATCGCCGCATCGTCGGCGCTGCCGAGTTCGGTGCTATGTCCGGTAAGGCTGTCTGCACCGGCGGTTCCATCCTCCGTCCCGAGGCTACCGGTTTCGGCGCTGTCTATTATCTGCGCGAAGTCCTGAAGCACGACGGCAAGGAAGTCAAGGGCATCCGTGTCGCCATGTCCGGCTACGGCAACGTGGGCTGGGGCATCATGAAGAAGATCGACGAGCTCGGCGGTAAGGTCACCTACTTCGCTGGTCCCGACGGCTACATCCACGACCCCGATGGCGTCTGCGGCGAAGAGAAGCTCAACTTCATCCTCGAGATGCGCGCCAAGGATCCGATGCACTGCAAGCCCTACGCTGACAAGTTCGGCGTTGAGTTCGTCGAGGGTCAGAAGTGCTGGGGCGTCAAGGACGTTGACGTTTACATGCCCGCCGCCACCCAGAACGACGTCAACATGGAGTGGGCGAAGAAGATCGCTGAGTCCGGTGTTCCCTACTACATCGAGGTCGGCAACATGCCCACCACCAACGATGCTCTCGCTTTCCTGATGGAGCAGAAGAACCTCACCGTCGCTCCTTCCAAGGCTGTTAACGCCTGCGGCGTTTCCGTCTCCGAGCTCGAAATGGCTCAGAACGCTCAGCGCATCTACTGGAGCGCTGAGGAAGTCGACGCCAAGATGGAGTCCATCATGAAGAACATCTATGATGCTTCTGTTGAGGCTGCCGAGCGCTATGGCCTGGGCTACAACCTGGTCGCCGGTGCTAACATCGCTGGCTTCCAGAAGGTCGCCGATGCCATGATGGCTCAGGGCATTTTCTAATCGAAAATCCCTCACGACTTTCTCGTGCCGCACATCTGTGCGCATGAACCAACAAGAAAAAGGCATCCTGCTTTCGCAGGATGCCTTTTTTGTTGTCCTCAGGTGTTGTCGCGGCTGATGGGCTTTCGCACCAGCAGCGCAAGCAGCGCCTTTTTGTCGAGCGGACAGAGCGGATAGAGATACCCCTTCCCCACGATCGGCTTCGTCGCCGCGAGCAGCACGACGATCACGATGCACCCGAGCACCAGCCCGATCCAGTCCAGCGCGCCGACAAACAGCAGCAGCATCAGCCGCAGCAGCTTGAAGGCATAGCCGAGCTCATAGCTCGGCTGGGCGAAGTTCGCGATGGCGACGAACGCCATGTAGGCCAGCACCTCCGGCACGAGCCAGTGCGCCTGCACGGCGAAATCACCGAGCACGAGCGCGCCGAGCATGCTGAACGAGTTTGAGAACACATCCGGCGTGTTGAGCGAGGCGAGCTTCAATAGGTCGACGATGAACTCCGCCAGCAAAAGCTGCACGAGCAGCGGCACGGAGTAGTCGCTGTCGATGGCCAAAAACTCAAGCCCCGCCTGCGTGCGCGCGGGGTCCTTCACAAGCAGGAACCACACGGGCGTGATGAACATCGTGAGCAGGAACACCACGATGCGCAGAATGCGCAGATACGTCCCGATCAGCGGCGGAAAGTAGAAGTCGTTTGCCTCCTGCACAAAGTCGAAAAAGTGCGTCGGCAGGATCATCGCCGCGGGCGAGTTGTCCACGAGCACGACGATGTCACCTTCCATGACGCAGGCCGTCGCGGCGTCGGGCCGCTCAGTGTATCGCACCTTGGGAAACGGCGTCCACCACTGCTTCTTGCCCATCATCGCCTCAGCGATGCTCTCCTGGCTCATCGAGACCGAGCGCACATCGATCTTTGCAAGCTTCTGCCGCACCTCGTCGAGCAGCTTTCTGTCGACCTTGTTTTCCAAATAGCAGAGCACCACGTCCGCGCGCGAGCAGTCCGACACCTTGTGACCTTCGAGCGTAAGCTGCGGGTCGCGAATGCGGCGGCGCAGCAGCGCCGCGTTGGCAACAAGCGTTTCGATGAACCCGTCGTGCGCACCGCGCAGCACCTTGCCCGACGACGGCTCCTCCACCCCGCGCGCGGGATACTGCTTCGCGTCGATCAGCGCGCACTCGTCATAGCCCTCGACCAGCAGCGCCATCTTGCCCAAAAATACGCTTGTCACCGTGTTTTTGACGTTTTGCTCGGCGTTTACCTCGTTGAATGTGATGTATCGGTCGATGAACTGCTGCATCGTCTGCGCGTCGCTGACGTCTCTGAGCGGCAGCCAGAAGCTCAGCATCCGCTCAATAACCGCGTCGTCGCCGTAACCGTCCACCACCCACATCCGCGCCCGCCTGCCGCCGACATACAAGTCGCGCGAGATCATATCAAAGCACCGCCCCACGCCAAGCAGATCATCCAGCGCGCGGGTGTTTTCCTCGTAGTTTGCCGAAAAAAGCTCCATAACCGCCCTCCGCCACATAATTTTCCTTATTATGCTCATGAGCGGAAATTTTATGCCGCACGGGTGGCAGATTTTCCCTGCGCCGCGCAGGGGACGTGGGAAAGGGGGCCATTCTCTCACGTGAGAGAATGGCCCCCTTTAAATCCCCCAA
>ENA-OPCW01001779-OPCW01001779.1-human-gut-metagenome-genome-assembly--contig:-NODE-1779-length-10297-cov-5.334603_pt1 | contig 10297 bp, 9 predicted proteins | sample MGYA00241258_ERZ501496 | MGnify/ENA primary metagenome ERZ501496 (study PRJEB25962, sample SAMEA2042660) | human gut metagenome | biome: human gut; feature: human-associated habitat; material: faeces...
CCATATTCTTTCTTTGTTCTATTCTATTTTTACTATTTTATCTTTGTTTCTTATCTATACATTAACAGTAGTATGCTTTTTCGTTGTACGTAAAATGATATGCCCTAGCACCATGACTCTTTAATGACACACTAAGGCTCTTTGGCTCTTCCACGTGCTCTCCGCTCCAAAGCTCCGTTCCATTTACTCCATCATAAATCTCCAGATCGGCAAGCGGTATGGATATGTCACTGTCTTTATCACCCAGATTAAATACCGCGACATAATATCCACCCTTTGTATCTGCTGCAATCCACAATGCATGCTCTATACCATCGATTTCACGTCTCCACACCTGATGCGAATGCCGTGCATTTGCATGCATGGCAAGTATTTCAGAATTGGTTACCAGATTCATAGTGAATTCGTCAAACCCTGTCAGCTCTCCTCCCAGCATCAAAGGAGAACGCATGATACTCCAGAGTGTCAGCATGGTGATCTGCTCATCCTGTGTGAAATTCGTCCAGTTATTCACATCATATACCTGCCGTATCGGTCCGACCGGAAGCATATCGGCATCCGGCCAGTGCCCTGCACCTGTATGAGTGCACCATTTTTCTGCTCTTGAAAACATATCATATAACAGTTCCCACTTATCCCAGAAATCATCGGTGATTCTCCACATATTGGAAATCTGCTTATAAAGCTCTGCCTTTTCTAAAAGAGCAGGTCCCGGCGACAGACTTAAAACCATGGGTCTTCCGCAACCATACAATGCTTTGCTCAGCATAATCAGTTCGGATTCCTCATGTGGCAGTTCCCGTGCAATATCATCACATTTAATAAAATCCACACCCCAGGAAGCATATAATTCAAAAATACTGTTATAGTATTCCCGTGCCCCGTCTTTCTCAGGATCTACACCATACATATCCGTATTCCAGGCACAGATACTGTTTGTTTTGGCAATTTCCCGGGCATGTCTGTCACTGTTCATGATTTTCGTGTTCTGATGTACAGCCTGTCGTGGAATCCCTCTCATAATATGAATGCCGAACTTCAATCCAAGAGAATGGACATATTCTGCCAATGGTCCAAAGCCCGCACCGTTTGCTGCGGAAGGAAAACGATTTACTGCGGGAAGCAGTCTTCCATACTCATCCATTACTACATCCGCAAAAGGATGATACTCATTGGTTGCAGCATAAGGCTCATACCATTGGATATCCACCACAATATATTCCCAACCGTACTCCTTCAGATGCTCAGCCATAAATTCAGCGTTCCGTCGTACGATATCTTCTGTAACAGCCGCTCCATAACAATCCCAGCTGTTCCACCCCATAGGTGCTGTTTTCATCTTCATCTGTTTTATACCCTCTCGATATCCTGTTAATTCTGTCCGTAATATGCATTTGCACCATGCTTACGGAAATAATGCTTATCCTGTAATTCCTGCGGGGCAGGTACTACCTGCGGATGAATCAGCTCGGTTCGATATGCCATCTTGGCAACCTCTTCAAGAACCACCGCATTGTGGACGGCCTCCTTTGCATCCTTGCCCCAGGAAAAAGGACCATGATTCTTGCACAACACTGCAGGAACTGCCATTACATCCTTCTTCATGCGTTTAAATTCCGAAACAATCAGGTGTCCGGTATTTTCTTCGTAAGCAGAGTTAATCTCTTCCTTCGTCAGACATCTCACAGAGGGGATTTCTCCGTAGAAATAATCCGCATGAGTCGTACCATAACAGGGAATTGGATCTATGTCAATACTTTGGACACCAAAAGTTGAACTTTTCTCCCAGCATAACATATGCCGAGAGAATTATTTCTTAGGCTGCTAGAGCCTCATCTTCAACCACTAAATACCCATTGTCCTGGATAGAAATTCCTCTGTTTTCCGTACCAACCCCAGTAGGAACAATCCTTACAAGTACCTATATTTTTTTCTTCTTCCGTGTGCTTAAGCCATCTATCAAGGAAAGGTTGGCCGCCACTTCCAGCTTGCATATTAAATTCGATTTTACTGTTTTCTATTTCCTCTCGTGTTAGATGCAACACATCATTCAATAATAAGTCCATAATATTTTCCTATTAACTTTTCTTTGGAAGTTTAAAATCGATTTTTCCCCCAAGAACGCCTGCACTAATTCCGGCTACAGTCATCAAAGCAAAGCTGATACCTCCGACAAGTTTCCAATTGAACTCTCTCTTTTCTGAGTCCTTTTTATTTACCTTGTCCTCGATTTCTTTTTCTTGCTGACGAATCTCTGTGTCCTTTTCGTTCGCCATTTTAACAAGTTCAGTTTCTCTATTTAAGATCTCCATCATCATTTCAGGTAGAAGATTAGGATTATCAAGAAGTTTACTACAATCAGATTGTACTTGCTTTACAAAATCATAAAACTGCTTTCTACTATCTGCTGCCTGATCCATCTCTTTATTAGCAACACCATAATATTCTTTTATACTAGCATCATCACTGCTTACAATGGTATCAAGCATCCCTTTGTATTCAGTTAATGCGGATTTCATTAATCCAACAAACTCTGGGAACTGTGCAAGAACTTCTTTAGCCACTTCAGGACGAAGTTCTCCTATCTTTGATGCAAAACTAATCACATCACCTTTTGATAAATTCTTAAAATCCGTTCTTTGCATCATAGCAAGAACATCTTTTTCCATTGGTGTATATTCCATTCTTTTACCTCCTAGTGGGCATTCTGTATTCCCTTATTTGTATCCAAATCAAAACCGACCTGCCAAAATCCCATATCAATCATCTTCATCTGTGGGTATGGCATACCTTCAACTTCCATTTTTTCTCTGATAGGTTCGAGTCGGTCAGCATTTTTCTCGTAAAAGTTGACAAGCTGCATTATAGACCTAATGTTGTAATTTCCAGTTGCCACTTTCTGATTCTTTATTCCTGCAATAAAATATCTATCATATGCCGGAACACAGCCAAGTGTTCCCATAAGTATTTTCGTGATGAGTGTAAAAGATCACTGATTCTTAAGTTCTTGTTCTTTTACTTCGTGTCTGATTTTATCGTAATACTGCTCCAAAAACAAATTTATATCCTGTAGTAACTTTTGGTTGTTTTCGTCTTTGAAACCGATACAGTCAATTCCAGCCAAGGCATCATATTTTTCGCTTAGCAGTTCTTTTACTACTGAAATATGTACTCTATAATCTTTTTGCAATAAAAATGATGAGCCACGGTACATTCCCCAACTTGCTAAATAGAATGCCAGCTGCAGACTCAAATAATCATAATCGACATCATTTCTGCCTCGTGCATTCATAAAATGTGAATAGCAGTGTTCCCATGAACGATATCGACCATTTTCATCAGACTTCAAATCGTTATAAAATTCTGTTGACGATTTAATTATCAAATCCACTGTATCCATGTTTCTCACCACCTATTCGTTACTCGTTTTTATCTGCTCTCCATGAGTTTTGCTACAGAATAGTACTGAAGGTTTTTAAATGTCTTCTGCTCCTTGATAAAAGATGTCAATATCGTTCTTATAGAAGAATAGAACTTCTCATCTTCTTGACCCACAATCTTTAAAATCTCGGCACAAAATTCATCCGAAATGCTATCATCATAGAAAAACTCTGTAGGATTTGTCATGTACTTTTTGATGCTGTTTCCTCTTTGAAGGCCATCTACCAATATGTAAGTTCGCTTGTTATCTTCGAAGGTTTCATAAAACAGCATGGTGCCGACAGGATATCCTTTAATCAGAGAATCAATAAATGTCTTCTCTTGATTTTTATTCCATCGTTTTCCTCTCTGAAACATTGGGACAACTATCTTTTTATTATCTTTGTGCATATCTTGAAGCGCTGAAGACAAATCTTGCAGCGACCAGTTTTCGCACGTACAACCTGCCATTATAATAACCTCCTTCTAAGTTCAATATTTTTGTCTGCCCAACTTAATCTCAATATTCTTATCTACCCAACAATAAAATTCAGATAGATTTATCTGGGTTTTTCCTACTTTTTCAGACCTTGATTTCCAACTATCAAAACACCGAAAAAGACTTATATTTCAAGCATTTTCACACTATCAATTATGTACTTTAGTCAACAGAACCACGCTCTCAAGTATCGGAAACTTTTCCAAGGTAACAGTATGCTCACCAGACTGCTCTTTATCCAAAGAAATACTATCAACTCGAACTACTTCCTTGCCATCTCTAAGAACCGGTACCGGAAACTGAAATTTGATATTCCTAATCCAATTACCATCTTCACGTCTTTCCGGAAAGATGTCGATACGCTCAATAAATGCTTGCATAAACTGTTTCTTTTCAGCATCCGTACATTCTGCATATAATTCATTAAATGCGTTCAAAAAACCGTATATGCTGTCAGCATCAATCTGATTTTTCTTAAGTTCATATACCTGAGACTTCAAATCTGCGATTGCATCTTCAACTTCATCTATTTTATCATATTGGGTATCTAATCGTCTCTGTAAATCTGAAATTTTTTTATCGTAATGAATATCTGTAACATCCAGATTATCCATCTGCTGTTCAAGACGTGTTTTAATTGTCTCTGCCTGATGGAGATTTGCGTTTAATACAGATAACTGCTTTTCCAGATCAGAAGTATCAACTGTTGCCCCGATTCTGTCTTGAATGGCATCCTTGAATTTTCCTTCCCTAGTCATTGCCGTAATCAATTTTGCAAGCACATCATCAATTTGAGACTGTTCAATGTTACATCGAAAAGTACATTTATGTCCTGTGGCATTTACTGTATTCTTGCAATAGTAGTAATATCTGGTTTTCTTATCTTTCCTCCCTGCTTTTGCAATGTTGCCATACATTCCTTTTCCACAACATGGACATTTCAATATTCCTGACAAAATATGTGCATGCCCCGGATCATGAATCTTTTCTCTTCTGTAATTATTTTTAGAGCGTTTCTCCTGTGCAAGATTCCAGTCCTCTTCAGAAATAATAGCTTCATGGATTCCCTCATATACAGGGAACTCCGATTGTTCCACTACATGCGTTTCATTACGGGTTCCTGTTTTCTTTTCGGTGCGCCTACGTCCGTATGCTATCTTCCCCATATACACCGGGTTATCAATAATCTTTTTGATAAAACCTGATGAGAAACCGGGGATTGTTCCGTTTTGACGTAATTTCTTTGTATAACCATGATTATTCAAATAATTGGCAACGCCATTAATACCATCATTGGTATGAATATACCGGTCAAAAATCATTTGAATAATTTCCACTTCATCCTCTGCAATGACAAGCTCCCCATTTTCCAACTTATATCCATAAGGTGCAAATCCACCGTTCCATTTTCCTTCTCTGGCTTTTTGCTCACGTCCGGCCATCGTCTGTACTCTTATGTTCTCACGTTCCATCTCTGCTACAGCAGCAATAATAGATATAAGCAGTTTACCGGCTTCTTTTGAGCTGTCAATTCCATCTTCTACACAGATAAGATTGACACCATAATCCTGCATAAGTTGTAAAGAGCTGAGCACATCCACTGCATTTCTGCCAAATCGTGACAATTTGAATACAAGGACGAAATCAACTCCGTCCTTGCCATCTTCAATATCATTCAACATCCGCATAAATTCCTGACGACCTTTGATATTCTTACCGGAATGTCCTTCATCAGAATATTCTCCAACAATCTCCATATCTTGAAATTCTGCATATTTTCTAAGCTTGTCCTTCTGTGCATCAAGGCTATAGCCATCAACCTGAATAGCCGTAGATACACGAGTATATATGTAACATCTTGTTTTCTTCTTCAATAATCTCACACTCCTATTTCGGTAATACTAATGGCGAATTTTTCAATAATCCTGCAATAACAGAGTTGTATTTGGCTATTCCGTAATCCTCAACGATGCTTGTTATTCTAGCCCCGGCATCCTTGGAAGAAGCACCACACAGAAAGACTCTCTCATCCGCCGTTCCATAGTCCAACACGATAAACCGATCATGGAATATGCCACCAGTCTTCTTCATTGACAGTTTTACAGTTGGATATTCCTTACGGAAATCCGTATATTCTATGTTGTGAAGTTTATTATTCCCAACATTATCGCTAAATAAAATAATATTTACTCCTGTTGGAGAATTCTTAAGATGTACCAGCGTTCTTAAACCAATGTAATTATCAACCACATATATTGATGACTTTGCCTGCCTGTAAATAGACTCGTAAACCTCATCCGCACTACTAAATTTTGCATTAAACATAAGCCATTTTTCATCATCATCTGAAATAAAACTGTTCATCATATCCGCAAGTTCAGATTTCGTCACTACATCCTTCAATCCTTCTGCGACATCAGAAATCTGTTTTTCAAGAGATATCATATCAGAATTGATTTTGCTGATTTCAATTCTGTTATTTGCAGTCTCCATACTTAACTGAAGTAATTCTCTCTGACCGATTAAATCACGATTTTCTAATATGTAATCTTTCATTTTTTTGAATGTTTTCACAAGTGCTCTGCTTTGTTGAATAGCAAGTTCTCCTCGCAAAACAGTCATAAGCATATATACTCCCTGCTCCGTAAAAACATAAGGTTTATATTTTATGTTTGACCCTCTACTCACCTTCAAGGTGAAATTTTTGCACCTTGAAAGTTCTTCAACTTCTTCATCATTTAATTCAAACATAAAATCATCGCCTTCAAACTTTGCAATATTATTCTTGACCTGTCTCTTAAAATTCTTTGTCTCATACCCGTATATCTCTGCCAAATCTGTATCGAGCATTACTTTTCTGCCTCTAAATACATAAAGTCTGTCCTTCATGTATTCCTCATTAATCTCAATTATCTTGATTTCTTCTTTCTTATCTTCCGGACGACGACCGGCACATTTCTCGATAGCTTTCAATTCCTTCTTCACTTTTTCTTCTTCCGCTTCGGAGAAAAACAGTGCCACTTGATTGGAGAACAACGCCGGACTCCGGAAAAACAAAGGTTGTGTTTCCCGTTCGGTCGTGAAACGAATGGAAGGAAACAAATCCGCTAATCTCTTTCGTGCTAAAAGCAGATTCTCCTTCCGGTTGTAGTTACTTCCAATGCAAATAATACACTTGTGCATAAGAAGCTGATTCTTAATTAAACAGATCGTCCAATCCGGTTTCTTCAAAGACTTCACCGTCCGACGCTTCCGAACCGGCACAAGGATCAAATCCCTCAGGGAGTTTGAACTTCTCCTGCTGATCATATCCTAAAGTCGGGTCATCATATACTTTTTTCATATATTTCGCCCAGATAGGCAATGCAGCAGCAGCGCCCTGTCCATAAGTCATCGAACCGAAGTGGATATCACGTTCATCACCTCCTACCCAACAGCCGGACACCAATGAAGGCGTGAAGCCCATAAACCAGCCGTCGGCATTGTAGTTCGTCGTTCCGGTCTTGCCGCCCATGTCGGCTTTCACACCTAGACGGCGCACACGGCCTCCGGTACCTTCGTTGACAACGGCACGCAGCATGACCAGCATCTTGTAAGCGCTGGATACACTGATGACTTCCTGCATTTCGGGAGCAAAGGTCGCCAGCACGTTTCCATCATTGTCCTCGATGCGGGTCACGAACAGCGGAGCTACCCGGATACCCTTGTTGGGGAATGCGGTATAGGCACTTACCATCTCGCCGACGGAAATCTCGCACGGGCCCAGACAGAGTGAAACGGAAGGTACTATATCACGGTTGCGGACACCGAAAGTATGTATAAGACGTTTCAGATTATAGGGATTCAGCTTGCTCATGAGATAGGCCGTAATCCAGTTGTCCGAGTTTGCCAGCCCCCACTTCACAGTCACCATGTCACCAATCAGCTTTTTGTTGGCATTACGCGGCGTCCACGGTTTTCCGTTTTCATCAATCAGCGTGTATTCCACGTGGCGCACTTCGTCGCAGGGAGAAAAACCGTTCTCCATAGCCAATGTATAAAGGAAAGGCTTGATGGTAGAACCTACCTGGCGGCGTCCCACCATGGCCATATCGTACTGGAAGTAATGGTAGTTCGGTCCGCCTACGTATGCCTTGACATGTCCGCTGCGCGGGTCCATGGACATGAAACCGGCACGAAGGAAGAACTTGTAGTAACGGATGGAATCCATCGGGGTCATAATGGTGTCTTTCTCCCCTTCCCAACTGAATACGGACATCTCCTCCGGGGTATCGAAGGCTTTCTTTATTTCAGCTTCGGTGGCTCCGGCTTTCTTCATAATGCGGTAGCGGTCGGACAACCTCATGGCACGTCCCAGAATCTCGTCCACCTGCTCCTGGGTCAGACGGAAGGTGTAGGGAGCTTTCTTGGCCCCTTTCTTTTCCTTGAAGAAGTAACCTTGCAGTTCCTTCAGATGCTCTGTCACGGCATCCTCGGCATACTGCTGCATACGCGAGTCGAGCGTGGTATAGATTTTCAGCCCGTCGGTGTAGAGGTTGTATTTGGTACCGTCTTTCTTGGTGTTCTTTTCGCACCATCCAAAGAGCGGGTTGTTCTCCCAGTCGAGTGAATCCTCGTAGTATTTCTGCATCTGCCAACCGCGGTAGTTGGCCTTGTCGGGCTTCTTGGCGGTGAGCACGCCGCGCAGGTATTCGCGGAAATAAGTGGCCAACCCTTCCTTGTGGTCCACACGGTTGTACTTCAGTTTCAGAGGCAATGCCTGGAGGGAGTCGCGCTCGGCTTCCGTAATATATCCCGCTTTCCGCATCTGGTCGAGCACCACATTGCGCCGTCCGCGGGAACGTTCATTGTAGCGCACCGGATTATAGAGAGACGGATTCTTGCACATGCCCACCAACGTAGCCGCTTCCTCAATCTTCAAATCTTTCGGTTCGCAACCGAAGTAGGTAAAGGCAGCAGTCTTGATGCCTACCGCATTGTTCAGGAAATCGAACTTGTTGAGATACATGGTGAGGATTTCCTCTTTTGTATAGTAACGCTCCAGCTTTACGGCAATCACCCATTCGATGGGCTTCTGGAACAGACGTTCCATCACATTGTCGGCACTGGGGGAATAAAGCTGCTTGGAAAGCTGCTGGGTGATGGTACTGCCACCGCCGGCATTCTTCTGCATCAGGATACCGCGCTTCACTACGGCACGCGTCAGGGCGTAGGCGTCAATGCCCGAATGTTCGGCAAAACGTACATCTTCCGTAGCTATCAAGGCGTTGATGATATTGGGCGACAAATCATTGTATCCCACAAACACGCGGTTTTCCTTACTATAGGAATAAGTACCCAATACTTTTCCGTCCTCGGAAAAGACTTCTGTGGCAAATTTGTAATTCGGATTTTCCAGGTCTTCCACCGGAGGCATATAGCCTATCCAGCCCTTGGCTATGGAAAAGAATATAAAGACACACACCAGCGAAATCAGTGCGATGAAAATCCATAGGATTTTGACGACTTTCCTTATCATGTTTCAGTTGCTAAAATCAAAGTTCAATAATAGGGCAAAGGTACGGAAATATATTGGATGTGCCTATGCTTTTTATATCTTTTTCAGGATAAGATTTCCGGCATTCACAAAAAAAACGCCCGTTTATTTTAATGGAAACTGTCAGTGAAATGCAAAACGATTGCAAAATAATTAGAAAACTTGAAGAAAAAATCGGAAAGGAAAAACACATCGTAATGAGCTATAATACAGATTGAAACAATGAAAACTTGCCCTCGCGCGCGTAAGAGGAGATAAGATAAGAAGAGAAGAGAAAAAAACGACGTTGTCGTTAAAAAGAACGACGGCGACGGCGTAAAGAGATACCACACTTCACTGTCCGGAATGCCACACTTCGACAAGGCAAACGCCGCACTTGACTAAGGCAAATGCCACACTTGAACATTCGCGAAATGCGGCATTTACTTTGTCGAAGTGTGGCATTTCGGATGATGAAGTGTGGCATTCCGGACAACAAGCCACACGGTTAAAAAAACAGCCCATATTTCGCAAAAAACTTCCCCGCATATTTCCGTAGCCCGCATATTTTCCGTAACTTTACACTCTCGAAAAGTATAAATGAATTCAACGATATGGAAAACAGAAGTTTAGTCACCATTGCCGAGCATAGCCGGGAAAAAATCCTCTATATGCTCGAGATGGCGAAAGAGTTTGAAGCCCATCCCAATCGGCATATATTGGACGGGAAAGTAGTTGCCACCTTATTTTTCGAGCCTTCCACCCGTACACGCCTCAGTTTCGAGACTGCCGCCAACCGGCTTGGAGCCTTTCACCACATGTTCAATGAAGTGATCCATCAGTTTATCCAATTCGGGATCTTT